>Ga0209536_100000095_pt1 | contig 122942 bp, 101 predicted proteins | sample DeeMarSeWOR28_12_FD_187461 | JGI IMG/M metagenome (GOLD analysis project Ga0209536, IMG submission 187461) | Marine sediment microbial communities from White Oak River estuary, North Carolina - WOR-2-8_12 (SPAdes) (version 2) | ecosystem: Environmental > Aquatic > Marine > Intertidal zone >...
CATAGATCACATATAGCCCCGGCACACCTTCGGCTTCGCCTGTCTCGGCGTTGAACGCGCCCTCTTCCCCGAACCAGGAGTACAGTGTCGTCGGCCCATCCGGAAACCCGAGCTTACCCGACTCGATCTCGGCCATACGAACCCTGTCTATCTCAGGGCGCTCGCTGACGCCCTGGGCAATAAGCTCGCGACCACGCGCCATGAAGGGCTCGAGGTCTCTGTGGTAACAGGCGACGTGCCAGCCGTCCTGCGCGGGATCATCGCCCAAACAGATCATGGCGTTGCTGCCCTCTCGAAGCATCACGAGCTCGCCGTCCCGGAAAGCCATCACGGCGGCACCGTCACGCATGGGCTCGGGCAGAGCGCTCACCGCCTCTGCGATGACTCGATCATCTGATTTTTCTTGCGGGGCCGCGACCCGGGGCGCTGCGACCAGCACAATGACTACAGGCACGAGGATTCGGGTCATGTCCACTCCTAGGTTGGTTTTTCGCCAACATGATACGGCCCGGGAACGCTGACCGCCACGTCGCCCGGGCCATTGAATGTCTTGGCGCCCTCTGGAACCTCCTGTCGTTAGCACATCAGCTTGACCCGTTCGGATGGCAGGCCAGACACCGCGTGCTGTCGTAGGAGTATCCTCCCACTTCGGAGTGCTTATCGTCCATGTCTTCCTGATTGTGCTTGTGGCAGTTGAAGCACGTGAAAACGCGGAAGTCGTCCGCGTTTGTATGGCACGTCGTACACTCGTTCCACTTTTCTCTGTGTTTGCCCGAGAAGATGGGAAAGGAATCACCGTCGTGATTGAAGTTCGCCCCCTGGAAACTGTTCGCCGTGTGGCACGTCAAGCACGTCGTTGGGTAGCCACTTCCGGAATGACGCAGCTGATAATCGTCATTGTGGCAGACGATACAATCGGTTTCGTCCGAAGGATCATAGATGGGATTGCCACCTGAGTCGTGACAGCTCGCGCACAGCAGTGATGCATGCGCACCGATCAAGTCGAATCCGCCGGACGCACTGCCATGATCGAAGTCCGCATTAGTCCAGTCGTTACGGTCGTGGCAGCTGAGACATGTCGTTGGAAAGCCACTGCCCCCGTGCTGGTTCTGGTAGTCGTCCGCATGACACGCGTAGCAGTCAGAGTCGTTCGCAGGGCTAAAGGAAGGGTCACCCGTGGTCGGGTCGTGGCAGCTCGAACATGCCAACAGGGCGTGAGCGCCCAAGAGACGAAAGCCGCCCGAGGCGCCCTCGTGGTCGAACACTCCGCCGCCCCAACTGGACGTGGTATGGCAGTTGAGACAGGCAGTTGGATATCCACTTCCCACGTGCTGAGCCCGGTAGTCGCTCGCGTGACACGTGATGCAGTCGGTGTCGCTCGAAGGGTCGGCCTTCGCAGCACCGCTGACGGGGTCGTGACAACTCGTGCAGATGAGCAACTCGTGCGCACCCAGCAAAGTGAATCCGCCTGAGGCGACGACGTGGCCATTGGATGTAGTCGCGTGGTTGGCGGCCGTTGGGTCTAGTTGCATGCTGTGGCATTCGCGGCAGGCTGCGGGTGTCATGGCCACGATGTGGATCGACGGCCCGTGGCATCTCGCACAGTAGTCCCGCAGGACCATCTCCGGGTCCACCCACACCGTGAACGATCCTTCGACATCGCCGGTCGCGGCGATGATATCGGCGGAACCCGCCGATACTCCGGTGACGTCCCCTTCATCATTGACCGTAGCCACTGTGGGATTCGAGGACGACCATACGATCGTAACGTCCGCGATCTCACGCCCTCGCGAATCCAAAGCTGTCGCAACGAACCGTGTGGTCTGGCCAAGCGAAAAAAGTGTCTCGGTCTCTGCCGATACCTCGAGGCGGGCGACAACCGGATAGTCGCTACCCACCACGTCGGTGTTCAGCCCATCGCCGCACCCCCAAACCGCCATCACTGAGACGAGTACACTGGCGGCGATGCGACTTCTCAATCGTCCAGCCATTCTCAACCGTCGTGACACCCCATACGCTTCACTGTCTTTGACCATCTCGGACCTCCAGCCGAAGGCTTAGGGCCATTTGCGGCCATGGCACGAAAAGCACGACGGCTCCCCGTTCTCGCCGCCACGAAGATCGCTGCCGTGGCAACTGCTACAGTTGTCCTCGGCTGCGTTCAATCCCGATGCGTGCGGTACTCCATTCATCTCTACCGTATGCTCGGCGGGCGCGTCTTCGGGAGCTGCCGAATCGGAGCAGCCTACTGCGAGACCTGAGACAAGCACGAGTCCCACAATCGTGATGCTGTGAATCGCGCTGCTTAGACGTCTAGCGTGCAACACCTTCCAACCTTTCCTCGGCGCGTCGCTGGCGCTTGAGCGCACCCAATCGCCGGTAGGTCACGCTGGCAGCCTCCAGGTCGGCGCGCGCCAGCGCCACCTGGCCGGTCTTGGTGCGGAGTTCGCTTCGCTCCTCCAATATCTCAGCCTCGAGAAGGGGATTCGAATGCTCGCGAGCAAGCGTCAGCGCGTCTTCCAGATACTGCAGTGCGTCCTCGAGCATGGACTGCGACGTCGCGATGCTGCCGAGTAATCTCAAGGCATCGGCGCGGCCCAACTCGTCACCTACCTTGACGAAAGTTTGCAACGACCGACGTGCCTCGACGCTGGCAAATCGGTCATCGCCGCGGCGAAGTGCGATCTCGGCCCGACCTACCTGTGCCATAGCGGCGAGCCGTTCATCACCCAGCTGTCGGGCGTGTCGCTGTGCGCTGCGGTAGCTTCGCTCAGCTTCGCGCCAGTACCCGAGGTCGCGGTGCACTATTCCCAGGTTGTGGTCCGTCTGGGCAAGCCCCTGGACGTAGCCGACCTTTTGATAGGCCGGTAAAGAAAGGCGAAACAGTGACAGCGCGCGTTCATCCTCTCCTCGTAGGCTGGCAATCGCCCCCAAGTTGTTGGTGGCACGACCGCTCATCTCGTCGTCACCCTTCTCGCGCGCTAGCTCCAACTGATTTGAGAATCGCTCTTCCGCGCCCTCCAGGTCGCCGAGCTCGAACAGGACCGCCCCGGCAAGGTTGAGCGCGCGCAGTAGGCCAACCGAGTCGTGGCGCGCCCGGCACTCCGCCTCCGCCACGAGTGCCAGGTTGAGCGCGCGCTCCATCTGACCAAGATGCAGGAGCGCCTCCGCGACCATGTAGGCAACCTTCGGGTCGGCCGCCAACTCGGAATCGTCGAGCTCCGAGACGCGCTCCACCAGCTCGCCCCAACGGCGCTCGTTCGCCAGCTCGTCGATCACCGTCCTGAGTTCCACGGCATCCCCGGGAAGGGCATTCATGACGGGCTCGCGCTAACGTCCCACCGCCAGAGCGTATCGTGTGAACCCGGTCAGCAGCGCCTCGATTTCGTCGAGTTCCTCCACTTGAGCGATTCCTATGCGCTCCCAGGGTTCGCCTGCTTCCTCTTGGCGCCACAGGCCGAACTCGCCTTCCCGCGACAGAAAGTCGTCCTCCGCCTCATCGTAGTCGAGCGAGAGCTTCGCCGGCTCGTCTGGGTTGAACTGCAATCCAGACGGCTCGAATCGCACGAGAAACAGATCCGCATCCACGATCACCCGAATATTGATGGAGTCACCATCAGCAAATGACGACCCGTCCGGGCGACGTAACAGCGTCTGCTCCTCGACTACCAACTCGAGAAACTCCTTACCTGTGCCGGAGCCACCCTGCCCCGCATAGCGAATCTCGACCTCGCGGTCTTGACCTTTTACCGCCCAAAAGGACGTGTCCATCGTTTCCAAGGGCGGCGCCGCTGCGCTCCGCCGCACGAAATCTAGATCAGACTCGTTCACGATCTGCGGTTCGCTCTCCGTCGAGCTGTCGCACGCACTCAAAAAGCCCATCATCACGATCGACAGCCCCAGTGCGAGGAGTCTCCAAAGGTCCATTCTCAGACTCAGCACTTCTCCTCCTTGTCTTGAACGCCATTCCCCCGGAACCCTTGGGCCATCCGACGGAAGAGGTGTTAGCACCACGCTCTTGAATCTCGCAAACGTTATTCCAAGTCTAACTCGTTACTAAACAATCAGTTATGAATCCAGGTCGCTGTTCCGTTTCCGCGCACATGTATCGATTCGCTACACCGAGCCTAACCGCCGATCTCCTCGATTCTCCTCAGTGCGCGATGAAGGCGCGAACGCGAGATGCCCAGCCGTCGTGCCGCAGCGCTCTTGTTGCCGCCGGCGCTCTCCAACATTGCGCGCACGGCTGCGAGCTCGATCGCCTCCAGGGTCGCCGGGAATGGGAGGACGGCGCTGGCGCTCGCCACGGGCGCCGGAGACGACTCGATGAATAAGTCCTCGGCGCTGATACCAGAGCCGTCACCAAGAAGAAGCGCGCGTTCGATGGCGTTTCTCAGCTCCCGCACGTTTCCGGGCCACGCGTGCCCCAGCAACCTGTCACGGACAGAGCGGGAAATCTCGGGGCGCGGCAGCTCGTATTGACGGCATAGTGCATCGACGAAGTACTCGGCGAGCAGGAGAATGTCGTCGCCGCGTTCACGAAGAGGAGGCAGGTGGAGAGGAATCACCGATAGCCGGTAGTAGAGGTCTTCTCTAAACGTCCCCTCACCGACCTCGCCGGCCAAGTCCCGATTGGTCGCGGCGATGATGCGGATGTCTACATCTTGCGTGCGCGTTCCGCCAACGCGCCTGACCCGTTTATCCTCCAGCACTTTGAGCAGCTTGCCCTGTAGCTCGAACGGCAGTTCGCCGATCTCGTCTAGGAAGAGCGTGCCTCCGTCTGCAACCTCCAGCAAACCGGGCTTTGCGTGACGTGCATCTGTGAACGCTCCACGCTCGTGGCCGAACAGCTCCGATTCGAGCAGGTTCGCAGGGATGGCGGAGCAGTTGAGCTCTACAAAGGGACCCTGGCTACGCGGGCCGTTGTAGTGAATCGCCTGCGCCAGCAGCTCCTTACCCGTGCCCGTCTCACCCGTCAGCAGCACCGTCGATGCGCCCCGCGGTATGATGCGCGCCGCCAGGGCCAGTGCATCTCGCATCGCACGGCTTTCCCCCACGATGTTCGAGAAGTCGAAATTGCGGCGCTCGGCTTCCGTCAGCTCCGCCGCGGCCGCCTGGTTTCGGGCAGCCTCAGCGCGGCTCCGGATGTAGTCCCCCAGCCGATCCGACTCGGCCGGCAACACGAAATAGTCCTCCGCTCCCGCACGAACCACCTCCACGGCGAGCCGGTGGTCGGACTGGGCGCCCACCACGACCGGCGGCCGCGTTGTCGCAGCCCGGCTATCCCTCACCAGGTCCGCGGCGCGTTCCTCGCTTCCCGGACACGAGATGACCACCACAGCCGCCTTGGCCGCCTGGTCCAGATCTCCGCCGATCAAGGCTTCGAGGCCGTGGGCTGTAGCCTGCTCCCTGTAGAACCCGTGGAATGAGTCGGTTTCGCCGAACACCACTAGTCTGTCTTTCATATTCCTCCGCAATCTGGGCATGACCCAAAACGATACATATTCTTGTTCTTGATATCAACTGCACCGTACTGATACATCCGTCCACGGTAGGACTGAGTGCCCTGCTTTCTACATAAAGGCCGAGTCGGTTTGTAGCGATACGGTACAGCTTTCGCAAACTGTAGCTCAACGGTACGAGCAACGCGCACGCTAAGAGGCCAGGCTCGGACGGCTAACTGCTTCCACAATATGGAGATACGCGTGATGGCCCACTCCGGCACTGCGGTTGCCCTATGGTCAGCTGGAAACGACGGACCCCTCGCCGATTCACCGAACAGGAGGAAGAGAGAATGAGGAAGATGAACTGGAAAGGAACAGCCAGAGTGCTCTGGCAGGGTCGCAGTCTGCTACTGGCCGTGGCGCTCATCACCACGGCTGTGGCTTGCGACGACGCCACGGCACCAGGCGCGGCGGGCGTTCCGACGGTCAGCTTATCGGTCTGGCTGGGCGCCGGTTCCGCCGGCTCGGCACCGGCCCTGTTTGCCGATGGTCTGGAGTTGACAGACGGGGTCAGCACGCTGGTGATAGAGAGCGCCGAGTTGGTGATCCGCGCACTGGAGTTCGAGAAAGTCGAGACCGCCGGTTGCGACTCCGAGTTGGACGACGACAGTTGCGAGGAGTTCGAGGTCGGGCCGTTCCTGTTGCCGCTTCCACTGGACGGCAGCGTGAGCACCGAGATCACCGCTCAAGTAGACCCGGGCACCTACGACGAGATCGAATTCGAGATCCACAAGGCGGACGATGGCGATCCCGCAGATCAGGACTTCCTCGACCGGAACCAAGACTTCGCCGGCATCAGCATCCGGGTGACCGGTACTTTCGACGGCGAGAGTTTCCTCTACACGAGCGCCATCGACGAGGAGCAAGAGATAGAGCTGGTGGACCCGCTAATCGTGAATCCCGAGTCGGGGCCGACCGGCGTCACCCTAACGCTTGATATATCGACTTGGTTCGTGAACTCGATCGGCATGCTGGTCGATCCCCGGACCGCAAACGATGGCGAGCCGAACGAGAGCATCGTGACCGCAAATATCGAAGCGTCCATCGAAGCGTACCGAGATGACGATCACGACGGTGTGCCCCACGGCGACGACCTGGACGAGGACGACGACGGTGCGGGCAGTTGATATCCCGGCATTCTAACAACGAAAAAGGGCGGCTCAGTGCCGCCCTTTCTTTTGCCCGGCCCCAGCACACCTACTCCTTCACCGTCCATTGGTAGAGGTTCTGGTAGAGCCCGTAAGTATCGATGCGAGTGTCCCGAACACGCCGGTTCACCGCCACCGCGTCATCGAAGAACCAGAGAAACGCATACGGCCGGTCGTTGGCGATGACCTTCGCAGCCGCACGCCAATGCGGGGCAGCATCCTCGGAGGTGGCAGCCGAGACCGCCAGCGGGATGATCTCGTCCAGCTCCGGACTGGCGTACCCGGTCGTGTTGAACGGGTGGTCAGGCGGCCAGAAGAAGCCCACCAGGTAATCGGGTTCCAGTGCTACCTGCCATCCCATCAACACAGCCTCGAAATCGCGTTCCTCGAACATCAGTCCCAACAGGGTGTTGAAGTCGAGGAGACGGATCTGCATCTCTACGCCGATATCGGCGTAGAGCGCCTGGATGATCTCGGCGGCGGACGACCGGCGCTGGTTCCCCGCCTGGGTCAACAGCGTGAAACGGAAGGTGCGACCGTCGCGATCCAAGACGCCGTCACCATCGTTGTCGACCCAACCGCTTGATGCCAAGATGGCGCGAGCGCTGTCCGGCAGGTACGGATCCGGCGTTAGCGATGGGTCCACTACATCGCCGAAGATCGGCGGATAAGGCCCGGCCGCGGGCCTGGCGTACTGAGCGATGCCCAGGCCATCGAGTATCGCTTCCCTGTCGATGGCCAACGAAAGAGCCAGCCGGACATCTTCGTCGTCGAACGGCTCGAACATTGCCCCGTTCCACGCGATGTAGTCGTAGAAGCGGTCGGCCACCGTCTCGATGCGAAGGTGCGGCTTCGCCGCCAGCCTTTCGACCTCGTCCATGGCCAGTGGGCCCGTCACGTCCGCGAAGCCATTCTCGAGCTCGATGAGGCGCGTCAGCTGTTCGGGCAGAACCCTGAAGACTACCGTATCGGTCGCGGGACGCGTCGTAAACGCCAGCGGATTGGCGACGAGAACTAGCCGCTCCCCTCTCGTCCATTCCGCCACCCGGTACGGGCCGCTGACTACCAGTTTCTCCGCGGGATCGACCAGCGCCGGATGGCCGGCGAGCGTCGCGTTGTCGACGGCGGCTTCCTCAAAGACGTGCTGGGGAATAATTCCGATTCCCGTATCGAAGAGCATGCCCGGGTAGCGGCGCTTGAAGTAGAAGCCAACTTGGTGACTCCCAACGGCGACCACCGAGTCCAGGTTCTCCCAAGCATCGATGTAGACGGAACCGATCTCCGGCCTTCTAATCAATTCGAACGTAAAGACTACATCCGCCGCATCGATGGGGTGGCCATCTGACCAGACAGCCTCCTCGCGAAGGAAGTAATGGAGGACGGTGGAGTCACCAGCAAACTCCCAACGGTCAGCCAGCGAAAGATCATCGATGGCATACTCCAGTCCACCATTCTCCCAATGTGCCGAATTCAGCCTAAGATACAGCTGCGCGTTAATCTCGCCATCCAGGGCGCTGGTCTCGAGTGCCGGCAACAGAACACCGATGTCCGTGCCTTCGGCAATGACGATCCGTTCTGAGTCAGCGCCGGAGTCGCAGGCTCCGGTCCACAGAACCAGCGTGGCTGCGCTTATATATAGACGTCGCTTCAAGTCTCCTCCTTGCCGTCCCGGACCCGACGATAGCGCGAAGTGCCCCCACCACGCTAGCCTTGCGGTGGCCGAGCCCGAGGGGCCATGCTAGAGCATCCTCAAACGCGAGAGCGAGTCGAATGACCCACATAAGCGAGGGTACCATGGAGCGCAGAACCTTCCTGCGAACCGGTCTGGCCTTCGGAGCGGTTGGCATGAGCGGCGGACTGAGCCTGCTGCCCGAATCCGTTCACGCCTCGCCCAAGGCGAGCAGCGACGGCATGTTACGGCTCAACTCGAACGAGAACCCGTTCGGCCTGGCCCCCGCCGCGCGGAGCGCGATCATAGACAATCTGGGCGAGGCGAATCGCTATCCCCGCACCATCCGCACAGATATGGTGGAGGCGCTGGCGACGCTTCAAGGCGTGAAGCCGGAGAACATTGTCCTCGGCAATGGCTCGACCGAGGTCCTGCAGATGTCGGTTCAGGCGTTGGCGAAGCCGGGGGCCAAGCTGGTTTTGGCCAACCCTACCTTCGAAGACGTGCCACGCTATGCCAGTCCCTACACGTACGACCTCCAGAAGGTACCACTCGACTCGAATTACGCCCACGACATCGGTCGCATGAAGGAGATCGTCGATGCCTCGAGCGGCCGGGCCCTCGTCTATATCTGTAACCCGAACAATCCCACCGGCACGCTGACATCCAGCGCCGATGTCGATGCGTGGATCCAGTCCGGAGCGGATGACGTGTATTTCCTCGTCGACGAGGCGTATTACGAGTACTGCACCGATGCCAGCTACTGGTCGTGCGTGAAATTCATCGATGATCCGAACGTCATCGTCACGCGCAGCTTCTCGAAGATCTACGGGATGGCGGGGATGCGGCTAGGCTATGCGGTTGCTCACGAGACGACCGCCGACATGCTCCGAGAGTATATCGCGTCCAGCAACGCCAATTACCTGGCCCTGGCCGCAGGCCACGCCTCTCTGGAGGACAGTCAGCTCATCGAGCGTAGCCGCAAGGCCAACGCCGAAGGGATGCGGATTCTCCACGAAGCGTTGGATGAGGTGGGCCTCGATTACTTGCCGAGCCATACTAACTTCGTGATGCACCGGATCAACGGCGACCAGAGAGTCTATCGGGAGCGCATGGCGGAGGCCGGGGCGAAGGTCGGTCGAAGCTTCCCGCCGATGCTGGAGTTCAACCGGCTATCGATCGGGACCCCGGAGGAGATGGGCCGCTTCGCCGGAATCCTCCGCGACTTCCACAAGAAGGGCTGGATTTAGTCGTTCCTACTCGTACTCGTAATCGTGATCGTACTCGTTATCGTGCTTTGTTTCGATTACGATCACGAGTACGAGTAGGATTACGAGTAGGAGTAAGAGGGAAGAAACTACCGGAAGGCAGAGTCTATCAGCGCCTCAACACGGGAAGTATCCGAGAGGCCATCGAGTTCGGCAAGGGCCCCCGACATATCGTGCCGTCCGTTATACGGGTGACGAACCGCAATGACTGGTACGCCGGCGGCGACGGCGGACGCCACCCCGGTTTCGGAATCTTCCACGACGACAGCCCGACCGGGCTCAAGTCCAAGCTTAGATAACGCAGCTAGATAGGGCTCGGGTGACGGCTTCTCCGCACTCACGTCATCCGCCGACACCGACGCATCGAAGAGCACGCCAAGCCCGGTCTGCAACAGCACCTCGTCCATCATCCACTGCAAACTCGAACTGACCACGGCGAGACGGTACTCTCTTTCCTTCAGCGCCAGGACGAGGGAACGCGCACCCGGAAGGATTTCGACGCCATCCCGAAGCAAGTCGCCGTAGACCGAGCGAAACACCTCTGCATAGACCGCAGGATCGAGGTCTGCACCCGAGGCGTTGATGAAGGCGATCGCCGCGGCCTCGTGCGATTGGCCCATCACTTCACCGTAATACTCGGGCGCCAGGACGCCGCCGTAGCGACCGACGGTCTCGAAGTGAGCTCGCGCTTTCAGTTCCTCGGTTGCAACAAGTACACCGTCCATATCGAACAGAACGCCTTTGGCCGCTGCTCGAGACGAATCTGGGTTCGGCAGTTTCACTGCAGACGGAGCGTGGCGACGACGGGGAAGTGGTCGGAGGGGTACTTGCCGGACTGCGACGTACGCAGAATGGCTGCGGACAAGACGTCCCACTCGCCCGAGATGAGTACTGCGTCGATCTTATCACCCGTGGTCGTTCCGCGGAATCCGTTGAACGTGCCGACACCGACTTCGTCAGGGTGCAATACTCGGAAGCTGTCCTTCAACCCGACCAGCAGCGTGCCCATGACCGCGCTGCCTTCACCTGCGTTGAAATCACCGGTTACGATGACGGGGTCTTCATGCTCGCGAGCCGTGATCCGATCGCTGAGCAGCGCCGCGCTCTTCTCACGCGCCTCGCGGGAGCGCGAGCTGAAATGAACGTTGTAGACGTAGAATGTGCGGCCCGTCTCTTTCTCCATGAAACGCGCCCAGGAACAGATCCGCGGTAGCGCCGCACCCCAGTAGTTGGCGATGGAGGGAACATCCGGCGTTTCGGAGAACCAGAACGTACCGTTCTCCAGCACATCGAAAGCCGCCGCGCGATAGAGTATGGCCGAGAACTCGCCGGATATGAGGCCGTCATCCCGACCGACACCGACCTTCGCATACTCGGGAAGGGCACCGCGCAGTTCGTCCAACTGGAAGCTGAGCGCTTCCTGCGTTCCGATTATGCCCGGCGCGGCCTCGCGGATGACATCGAAGACGAACTCGCGCCGGTACCGCCAGCTGTTGTCACCGTCGTCTGCCGTGCCGTAGCGGAGGTTGAAGCTCATGACGGCGACACCCGGTTGCTCAGACGACCCGCCCTGAACCGCCCAAGCGGACATCGCCGTGAGCGTCAGCGACGCGATTGTCAATAAGCAACAGGGAACGCGAATCGATGTTCGGCTCATTCGCACTCCACCAGCAGCGTAGCTATTTCGTACGGCCGCATCGACAGATGCACCCGATCGCGCTCGACCGCAACCGCCTCACCCGGGTCCTCGAGCAGGTTTGCCCGTCGTGCTCCGCTCACACGGCATCCGACGGCCACTTCCACCTCAGTTTGCAGGCCGTGCCATTCCACCAGCCGCAACACCCAGCGATCCGAGTCCTCGGCACGCTTCAATGCTGTGATGTCGACGTTCCGCGGGTCGGCCGAAGCGAACGAGACCTCTCGGCCCAAAGTCCCCTTGTGCTCGGGCTCGAACGCCGCGACCAGCGGGGTGTTGTATTCGGCAGCGCGACGTACCGTCTCGGCAGCCTGCCAGTCGCCGGCATGCGGATACACTGCGTACTTGAAACGGTGCACACCTCGGTCCGCCAACGAATCGGGCCAGATGGCAGACTTCAATAGCGTGAGACGAAGGACGTTCCCCCTGTAATCCCAACCGTACTTGCTGTCGTTGAGGACGCTCACGCCGTAGTCGGCCTGTGAGACGTCGGCCCAGCGCTGGCCCGGAACCTCGAACTTCGCCCGCTCGGCCTGCGTACGCGGCCGCCCTGTACGACCGACGGTTCCGTAGGGTATCTCGTACGTCGCGGAGTCCGCGACGACGTTCAACGGGAACGCGACCTTGAGCGCCTTCCGGTATTCGTGCCAATCGAATTCGTTCCGCACATCCAGGTAGCGGGAATCCCGAGCGAGGACCAGAGTCTGGCGGAAGGTCGAGTTGCCCCAGTGTCGTTCGATCTGGAGCTCCGCCTCCCACGGATCTGAGCGCGAGGTGATGCTCCGGACATCGCTCACCTCCCACATGTCGCCGGTGATCACGATGTTCCAGGCGTCCCACTGGTCCGGACGATCATCGAAGACCTGCAGTACGTTGCCGCGCTCGCCCGTCGCCAACACCTCTCGCTCGTTTTCTTTGTCGTAGATACGAACGATGTCTCCCGTCGTCGTGTCCACCTCGGCGCGCAAGAACGCGTTCTCGATCCAATTCCGCCCCACTTCGGGTCTCGACAGCCGACGAACCTTTCTCGGCATGGTATCGTTGGGCACCCTTATCGTCACCGCCCCGAACGCGGGGACGTCGGTCGCGGCGACGCGAATGGCGGACCCGTCACGCCTCGGGGCCGTGATCGTCCCGGTCCGAGACCAGCTGAGCGGATTGAAGACCACGAGCGTGCGGCGACTCCGCGTATCCATACGAGATCTAAGTTCGGCAAAACCAGCGGCGCTCAGCGAATCGATCACCGCCCAGGCGGAGTCATAGAACGCTTCCGCGTCCTCGTAGACCTCGGGGATGCTCGACCCCGGTAGGATGTCGTGGAACTGGTTGAATAGGACAAGACGCCAGGCTGCCTCGAGTCGGTCGCGGGGATAGGGCGCAATCCCCACCGTCGCCAAAGCCTCGGCGGTCAGCAGCATCTCCTCGCTGCGCCGGTTCCTCCGCTTCGTGTTGGCCTGCGATGTGTAGGTGCCTCGATGGTATTCCAGGTACAGCTCGTCGTCCCAGACAGGCAGGCCGACAACCCGGCCCGCCGACTCCACAGATTCGAGCGCGGTCAACGGGTCGGCGTAGACCATCGCCGGAAAGGTCGGCACGCGGCGCAGATCCTCGGCGCGCCGAAGCATGGCGATCGTCGGGCCGCCTCCGTGATCGCCGACACCGTACAGCACGATCTGCTGGTTCATGCCGGTGCGCTCGCGGTCTTCGACCCGCTGCGTCGCCAACCTCGAGGCCTCGAGGTTGTGTGTATAGCCGTACGGGTTGTAGGTGAGTACTCGACTGCCATCGGGCCCCTGCCAGTAGAAGGCGTTGTAGGGGAACTCGGTGGAGTCATTCCAGCGGATCTTCTGAGTGACGAAATAGTCGAGACCCGAGCCCTTGAGGATCTGGGGGATGGTCCACGGATAGCCGAAACAGTCAGGCGTCCACGCCACTCGGGAGCGAAAGCCGAACCGTCTTTCGAAGTACCGCTGACCGTAAAGTCCTTGGCGTACAAGCGACTCACCTGACGGCACGTTCAAGTCCGACTCCACCCACCAGCCGCCGACCGGTATCCACTCTCCAGCCTCCACGGCAGCCACCAGCGAATCCGCCAACTGCGGCTCGCGCCGATCCAGCATGTCGTAGAACGCCGCCGAACTGCCAGTGAAGATGTAGCCCGGGAAGATCTCGGCGAGCTTGAGTGACGTTCGCCAGGTGTTACGAATCACGTCTCGTGTCTCGCTCCAAGGCCACAGCCAAGCGGCATCGATGTGGGAGTTGCCGACGAGGTGAAGCGTGTCGGCACGGATCTCGGCAGCCAACGGCGCGTAGGCTTCTTCATATCGTGCCACCAGCCGTCGGTATTCGTCTGGCACGCTCACGGTCCGCAGCCACACCGTGGGATCCGGCGGCTCGATGGGAGGCGCATGACCGACGAGAACCTCTGCGTATTCGTACCCGTCGGCGTACTCCGCATAGCCGATTTCGCGAATCCGGACCTCGGGATCCATCCAGAGCGGATGCCCTAGCTGCGGCACGATCTCGATTCGCAACGAGTCACCGGCAGTGCAGGGTCCGCACAACTCGACGTTCCCATGCTCCCACCGCAACTCGCGGCCGTTCGCCCGATAGGTCGTGTTCGGACCTAAGCCCAGTGAGAGAAGGTCAATAGTGAAGCCGTCGAACAGAGAGGGGACGACAAGAGTCGCGGTCAAGCGAACGGGCCGGTCTTCCGCTCCCTCGATCGCCCAGGCGCCAACCGCGACTCGACCACCCGCCAAACGCAACAGCCGAGCAGGGTCAACGAAGGCGCCTGCGCTACCCGACCCTCCGCTCCAGTCTACAGCGGCGACCAGGGGCGCGACGCCGATGGCGGCGTCCCTCAAGACATCGAAGGGCAACAGCAGCGCGATGTCCACTGGCTCGCCGGGCTCGACGAGAGCGATCTGCTCCGAAGCCTCGCTGCGCCCGCTTCCAATCAGTCGAAAACCTACGTCACGAAATGGATTCGGTCCCCACGCGGCGACCTGAGCGCGGGCGGCGAGGAACAGGCCATCGGCATTCCACAGGAGCGAGTCGAGAAGCAGCGGCCCTACCGTCACCGATGGTTCGGGGTGGTTGTGGGCGACCATCCCGGGCGGACGCACCGTCGACAGCAGCAGCCCTTCCCCTGGCGACAGCCGACCCAACACCCCGAACCCGCCGCTCCGGTTGAGCGGCTTCAGCAGCAGACTGTTCCAACCCTCAGACAGCTTGACCGTCAGTGTATCGCTTCCGCGTCCCAAGCCGCGGGCCACTTCGTTCACCCACACGCGTTGGCCGTTGACCCGCACCACCAGGTCGTCATCGCTGTCGGCAATCAGCAGCACGGTTCGATCCTCGGGCGCGAACACGTAGGAGTGGGCATAGGCCGCGCTCCACGCGGTGCTCATCCCTTCGTAGATGCCGTTGAGGTCGAGCCTTCCGAACGGATCGGCCTCTACCTCGACCCAACCTTCATCTCCTACCGTCGGAAGGAGGCTGGATTCACCGCCGAGATAGTCGGTGACGACGCGCGTCGCGCCCGTGTCGGACGCGATCGGGCCGTTCAACAACCACCGCTGGATGACCAGGTCCTGAGCCTGGGCAGGCACCGTGAACACGAGGAAGCATGAGACTGCGATCGTAGTTCTGAGCATTGGGCGTGCGCGCTCTTGATTAATGATTTCGAATCGAATGTCAAATCTACGGGCCGGTTGGGTCTAGAGGTAGATCCTGAGACCCTCTACATCCGGTTCCGTGACTCCCAACGGATGCGCGATGCTGGTACCTCTTCCCAATTCTCCCCGGTACCATACACGCTGTCGAGCGGAGGAGATTCGTCCTGAGCGTGGAGGTCTCCGCAGGTGGCGACCAAGAGTCCTGCGGTGAGTAGGACATATGCCCAGGCGCGTACCATCGATCACCCGCCTCTAAGGTCTTCACCGCCAATGATAAAGAGGCTACGTTCCGGGCGACAGCATCACCGCATCCCGAGCGCACGGCCACGTTGCGCTGCGACGCCATAAGAGTGAGAATCATGGCTTATGGTTGGGAGAGCTGGGGAGGTTGACCTTATCTACCGTGAGCGCAGCCAACGCTTCGCCGAAATGCGAGAACGCTGTCTCAGGCACTCCCGATTGCTCGCTCACGTTCGCCTCGTGGCTTTCATCGCCGCCGGCTTGTCCATCCTGCGCCTGCTGGAACCCGGCAGCTGGGTCAGCCCGACCTGGTTCGTCACGGCTGCCGTGCTGTCTCTGGTCTTTCTCGCCCTGGTTCTCTTCCACAACGCGTTGAAGTGTCGCTGCCAGTGGTACGACAATTTGTCGAAGTTGAACGATGAGGGTCTTGCACGGAGGGCGCGCGACTGGCAGGCCTTACCCGAACACGACGATTTCGCCCCCACGCGCGAGCACCCCTACGCTGAAGATCTCGACCTCTTCGGGCACGAGTCGCTGGTTGCGCTCCTTGGAACCATCGGTACAGAGCCGGGGCGGCGCACGCTGAGGGCCTGGCTGCTGGAGCCCGCCGAGCCACGATTGATCCTCGAGCGACAGGCCGCCGTTGCCGAGTTGGCCAGGTTGATCGATGAGCGGGAGGAGATCACGGTACGGGGCCGCATGATGCCGGAGGAATCTGCCCACAGAGTGGAGTCGTTTCTGGCTTGGGCTGAGAGTGAACCCTGGCTGGCCCGAAAGCGACTGCTGGTCTGGACCGCGCGGTCCTTATCGATCGTTCCCGCCGTCTTCATCGGCCTAGACGTCGCCGACATCGTCCCTTACACCGCGTGGGTGCTCGCGCTCTTCGTGAATCTAGCGTTCACCTACTTGGCCGGCGGAAGGCGCATTCACCAGACGTTCGACCGCGCCTTCGCTCGGGAGAGCTCCGTCCAGCAGTATGCCGAGCTGTTCCGTTTGCTCTCCAGCACCGCGTTCCAGACTCAGGCGCTTCAGCGAATCTCGTCGCTGCTGGCGACCGGTGCGGTCTCTCCGTACAGACAGATGGCACGGCTGCACAGACTGAGCACACTGTCCGAAGTACGACTCTCCATGACCTACATCGGGATCCAGGCGCTGACGCTGTGGGACTTCCACGTGATGCTGCGGTTGGAGAAGTGGCAGACTACGGCGGGCCGCCACGTCCGATCGTGGCTGTCGTCGCTGGGCGAGGCGGACGCTCTGGCCGCGTTGGCTACCCTGCATTTCGACAACCCCGGGTGGACGTTCCCAGACATCTCGATAGAGAAAGACAGCGTAGTCGAAGCCGAAGGGTTGGGCCATCCTCTATTGGCGGATGATGTTCGGATCGTCAATGATGTGAAGGTCGGACCGCAGTCTACCTTCTTGCTGGTCACTGGCTCCAACATGTCGGGTAAGAGCACGTTGCTGCGAGCGATCGGCACGAATGTCGTGCTGGCGCGCGCTGGCGGTCCAGTATGCGCGACATCGATGCATATGCCGCCGCTCAGGCTAGAGACGAGCATGCGAGTCCGCGACTCGTTGCAACAGGGCCTGTCGCATTTCATGGCGGAGTTGGAACGCTTGAAGGGAGTCGTCGACACGGCGCGCCAAGCCGCGACGGATGGCGGCAGCGCCCTGCTCTACCTTCTCGATGACATCTTCCAAGGCACCAACTCGGCGGAACGCCAGATCGCCGCCCGAAAGGTCATCACTTATCTGCTCGACACACCTGCCATCGGCGCGGTGACGTCGCACGACCTGGAACTGGCCGAGACGAAGGAATTGTCGTCGGCGTGCGTTCCCGTTCACTTCAGCGAGACGATCGAGGAAGGCGCGGACGGGCGCAGCATCACCTTCGATTACAAGCTACGCCCCGGGATCGCCACATCGAGCAACGCCCTCAAGCTGTTGGAGATCGTTGGCCTCGACTCAGCCGATTAGTCGGCGCGCGGTATCGCGACCGTCTTTGATACAGTCTGGCAGGCCAATTCCGCGGAAACCGCTGCCGGTGACGTGAAGGCCCGGGTGCTGGGCGAGCACCGCATCGATCCAGCGGCTGCGCTCGGCGTGCCCGACATCGTACTGCGGGTTCGATCGCTTCCAGCGGTAGACGCGAGCGAAGATCGGCTCGGCGGTGATCCCGGCGATCTCGCGTAGCTCTACCCGGCACATCGCGATAATAGCCTCGTCATCCAACTCCAGTTCCGCAGCCGTGCGGTCGCCGCCGATGTAGCAGCGAACCAGGAATCCGTCTGGCGGCGAGCGGTGATCGAACTTGTTGCTGATCCAAGTTGCCCCGTTGATGCGCCGGCCCTCGCAGTCCGGGACCAGGAACCCGTAACCGCGCAGCCGCTCGCCGACATCGCTCCGGCGGTAGGCGAAGAACACGGCCCCGGAGCTGACGTATCGGATCGACTCCATCGCATCGGTGACCGGCCCGAACTCATCCGCGAGTTGTCGAGCCGCGGCCCAAGCGGGCACCGAGAGAACCACATCGGTGTAGCCGTCGCGGGGGCCCTGCGATGTGCTCAGCGCGTAGCCCCCCTCGGCCTTCCGCACCGCCGTCACGTCGGTGCTGAGAAAGACGCGGTCGGAATCCAGTCGTTGGCCGATGGCATCGACCAGTCGATCCAGACCATCGCGCAGCGAGCAAAAGACGGGGAGCGTCCGGCCACCCGAACTGCTGCTCTGCGGGGCCTTCAGCATCGTGAGTAGCAGGCTGCGGTTCTTTGCCACCATTTGCGGGAAGCGTGGGAAGGTACTGTAGATGCTCAGCTGATCCGGGTCACCCGAGTAGATCCCTGCGATCAGGGGATCGATGATACGCTCTACCGCCTCGCGTCCCAGCCTGCGGCCAAAGAAGTCCGACATCGATTCGTCATCACGTGGCACGCCACGAGGAAGCAACAGGTCTCCGGCCATCCGCAGCTTCGAGGCCCAGGAGACGACACCGCTGCTCATGTAGGCGCTGATCTTCCGCATCCAACTACTGCCCGTCCCGTAAGGCAGTGACCTCAGCTTGCCTCTCGAATAGAGCGCGACGCCGCGATCCTCATCGCGCGTGGGAATGATCTCGTCGGCGAGCCCAAGCTCCCGGCACAGCTCTAGCGCCGCTGGCTTGAGGGTCAGCATGGCGTCGGGCCCCGCATCGAGCACGTAGTCACCCTCGCGCTCGGTGAGGATGACGCCGCCGAGGCGATCCCTGGATTCGAACAGATCAACCGTGAGCTGCAGATCCTGTTCGCGCGCCTGTTTCGTCAGCTCGTAAGCCGCGGCCAGACCGGCGATGCCGCCACCGACTACGGCGACCTTACGAGCCCGAGCGTCGCTCATCGTAGCACATCAGTAGGTGGGATAGGTCGGGGCCTGCAGATCGTCCTCCGGCAGGCGCGCCGTCTCGACACCGCTGTCGCCTGCCTCGGCTTTGCGCACGACATCGGCCAGAGCTGCGATGTACTTAGGGCTGGTTCCCAGGGCAGCCGCTCTGTAGAAAGTCAGTCCGCGCTCCTCAGCATCCTGTTTGCCCTCTATATCGAAGTCGAACAGTGTCTCGAGGTGCTCAGACACGAAGCCGACCGTACAACACATCACGGCCTTGTGTCCCTCGGCAGCCAGTTGATGAAAGGTCTCGGCCAGCGTCGGCCCCAGCCACTTATCCTTGGTTTCGCCCTGGCTAGTGAACGCGAACCGCCAATTCATACCACCGAAACGCTCGGCAACCAGACGGCTGGTATCGAGCAACTGCTCGCGGTAGGGGTCGTCTGCCTTGAGGATCTTCTCCGGCAGACTGTGCGCGGTGAAGACGACCGGGATATCCTCACGCTGATCCGCCGGCACCGCCACCATCGCTTCGCGCAGCTTTTCCTCCAGCGCATCGATGAAGAACAGCTCATCGTGATACGACTTGACACACACGATATCCAGCGGCCTGTCGATCCCGGAGAGTCCCTCGCGAACGTAGTTCAGGTACTGCGCGATACTCATCGTCGAGTAGTGGGGCGCAAGCGTGATCGCCACGGCCCGTTCCACTCCGTCGGCCGCCATTCCCTTCACGGCTTCGGGGATGTAGGGATTCCAGTGCTTCATCCCCAGGTAGCCACGATAGTCGCCACCCAAGGCGTTGAGTCGTTCCTCCAACGCCTTCATCTGATCCACGGTCGTCTGGTAAAGCGGCGAAGGCCCGCCGATGAGCCCATAGCGATGCTTCAGGTCCTCAACGGCCTCGTCCGACGGCTCGTGGCCGTGCCGAATATGCGTGAGGTAAGGTCTCACGCCCTCCATAGCCTCCGGCGTGCCGTAGGCCATTACCAGAAGCCCCGTAGGTCCGCCGTGCTTCTTCGAGTTCATCTTACCTTCCGTCTCCCACCGAAAACCCGTGTACCGTCTCGATCACGGCGTCGACGCTTTCCATCGGCGTGGGCGGCAGAACGCCGTGGCCCAAGTTGAAGATGTAGCCGTTACCGGCGTCCGCCTGCTCGAGAATCCCCTGGACGCGCTCGACCAGTACCTCCCTCGGCGCCATGAGCAAAACGGGATCGAGGTTGCCTTGCACGGCGAAGTCCGGACCGATGATCTCCCGCGCCCTCTTCATCGGAAGCCGCCAATCCACGCCCAAGACTTCGCTGTTCGCCTCTTTCATCGACTCGAGCAGCGTCGCCGTGTTCGTTCCGAAGTGGATGCGTGGTACGTCATACTCGGCGAGCCCGTCCAGCACCCGAGCCGAGTGCGGGAGCACGTGCGCACGATAATCTTCGGGCGAAAGCGCACCTACCCAGCTGTCGAACATTTGGACCGCCTGCGCGCCGGCCTCGATCTGGGCGGCCAGGTAATCGCGGGTCATATCGGCGACGTGCCGCATCAGTCGGTCCCAAGCCTCAGGCTGCCGGTACATGAACGACTTCATTAGCAGGTAGTTACGCGACGAGCCACCCTCGATCATGTAGCTGGCCAGCGTAAACGGCGCGGCCGCGAATCCGATCAGTGGAACCCGGCCCTCGAGCTCACCACGCACGATGCGTATGGCCTCGAGCACGTATCCCAGATCATCCGTCGGATCAAATGACCGGAGCGCGTCAACATCCGCCGGCGAACGGACCGGCTTCTCGATGACCGGCCCTTCACCCTCGGCGAAATGGAACCCGATGCCCAACCCCTCGAGAGGGAGCAGGATGTCGGCGAAGATGATGGCGGCGTCGAGGTCGAACCTGTTGATCGGCTGCAGCGTGACCTCAGCGGCAAGCTCGGGTGTGCGGCACAGCTCGAGAATCGTGCGGTTTCTTCGGAGCGCCCGGTATTCGGGCATGTAACGGCCGGCCTGGCGCATCAGCCACAGAGGCACTCGATCTACCGGCTCCCGCCGGCAGGCACGCAAAAACGTGTAATCGTGGTTCATAGTGGGCGGAAAGTACACGGCTGGAGGCTTCCTGTGAACCCCAAAAAGGCCCGTCAGACGGAGAAGTAAGTGGCCTCGGGGTGGTGGACGACGAGAGCGGCGGTGGCCAACTCCGGCACCAGGGCGCCGGCCTCGGTGAGGTCCATGGCCAGGCGCTCGCGGGCGGGCAGCAGCTCGAAGACCAGTTGGTGCTGGCGGTGGTCGGGACAGGCACCGTAACCCCAGGAATAGCGGAGGCCGCGGTCATCCGGGATCCCCAACTCCTTGCGGATCAGTCGGTGAACGTACTCGGCGCCAGCCTCAGCCAGGCGCACACCGAACCCGTGTAGGTAGTAGCCCTCGGAGTAGTCGCCGGACGTCATCATCCCCGACGACTTCTCGAGCAACTCGTCGCCGACGGTGATGACCTGCAAAGCCACCACGTCTTTATTCCCGTCCTCGCCGTTCGAGAAGTAATCGGCCAGCGCGAGACGGCCGCCGTGCGGTTGGCGTGGGAAGCCGAAGCGCCCGATTTCGCTGTCCTTATCGCTGGGATCAAATAGAACCAGGTCGTCTCCATCGGATAGCGCCGGGAAGAAACCGTACGCTGCCCGGGGCCGAACCCAACCCGAGGTCAGCGCTTCTTGCTGGTAGCGCGCCAGTCGCGGTTCGAATTCGTCTCTCAGCAGCCGATCCCATCGTTCGCCCTTGGCGTTCTTGGCACCCCAGTGGAGACGATAGAGGGTGTTTAGGTCGATGAGTGGGAATAGTTCGACCAGCGGAAGACGGTCGATGACCTTCACTCCCCAGAAAGCAGGTTCGGGGATATCGATGCGTGACGGCCCACCTCGAGACTTCGTCGGTCGTAGCTCGTCCGCCTTCGCCTTCAACGCTTCACGCTTTGCCACACCTTCACGTATCTCGACGTGTCGGGCCTGCACGAACTCTTCGCGTTTCTCGGCGTCGGAGAGCGTGTCCACCGCCGCCAGTCCCGCGAACGCGTCCTTACAGTACCAGACTCCCGGCGCGAAGAGCGTGTCTTCATCCCGATCGATGAACGCAGCCGCATGAATGAAAGACGGGTTGATGGCGGCGCCTCCGCACAGCACCGGGTACTTCAGGCCTCGCGAGTGGAGCTCCTGTAGACAGAGCGGCATCTGTTTCGACGTCGAGACGAGGAGCGCCGAGAGCCCGATAGCATCGGCCCCGACCTCTTCCGCCTTCTCGATGATGCGATTCACCGGGACCTGCTTGCCCAGGTCGTACACCGTATAGCCGTTATTGGTGAGGATCGTGCCGACGAGGTTCTTACCGATGTCGTGGACATCACCGAACACGGTGGCCAGAACTACCTTCCCCTTGGTCTGCCCTTCCACGTGATCCAGGTACGTTTCGAGCCTGGCGACCGCCCGCTTCATCACCTCGGCCGACTGCAGCACGAACGGCAAGATCAGCTCGCCCGCCCCGAACTTGTCGCCAACCTCCTTCATGGCCGGCAGCAGCACGTTGTTGAGCGTCCAGACCGCGGCCGGATCGTCGCCGCCCCGCGTACCGATCGCTTGATCCACCAGCTCTTCGACCCCCTCCCGCACACGGTGCAAGATCTTCCAGTGGATCGCCTGCTCAGGCTTCATCTCGGCCGTCGGATCGACCCTATCCTGTTCTTCCGCTTCGTGCTCCTCGTAGTACGCGATGAAGCGAGCCAGGGCGTCCTCGCGTCGATTGAAGATCAGGTCGTCGGCTAGTTCTCGCTGCTCCTCATCCACCTCTGCGTACGGTGTTATGTGGGCGGCGTTGACGATGGCCATGTCGAGACCGGCCTCGACGCAATAGTGCAGGAAGACCGAGTTGAGCACCTTCCGCGCGTGTGCCTGAAGGCCGAACGACACGTTGGATACGCCCAGGCTGCAGAACACGCCCGGCAACTCCTGCTTGATTCGTCGTACGCCGTCGATCGTCGCCACGGCCGAGTCGCGAAACCCTTCCTCGCCCGTCGCCAGTGTGAATGTAAGCGTGTCGAAAATGATGTCTTCCGGTCGAAGCCCGTACTCGCCGACGCAAATGTCGTGTATGCGGCGCGCGATCTCCGATTTTCGCTCTGCGGTCTTGGCCATCCCCTTTTCATCGATCGTGAGTGCCACCACAGCCGCACCGTGCTCGACCGCATGAGGCAGCACTGCATCGATGCGCTCGCGGCCGTTCTCGAGATTGATCGAGTTGATGGTCGATCGGCCGGGGTTCTGTTTCAAGGCGGCTTCGACCACATCGATCTCGGTGGTATCGATGACCAGAGGCGCGCTCACTCCCTGGGCCAGTAACTTGACCAGCGTCCGCATCTGATCGGCCTCGTCCTGACGCTCGGTCAGAGCGACGCAAACGTCCAGAAGGTGAGCACCGCTCTCGACCTGCTCACGCCCGACCTGGAGGATCTCGTCGTAGTCGTCATCTAATAGGAGCTGCTTGACCTTCCGCGAGCCCTGGCTGTTGACCCGCTCGCCGATGAGCGTCGGCGCCGGAATCTGGGCGATATCGAAGGCGGTGATGGCGCTCGACACCCGAGGGACGTTGCTTACTTCACGAGCGGCTGGCGCTTTCCCCCACACGCGATCGACTACGGCCCTCATGTGCTCCGGCGTCGTGCCGCAGCAACCGCCGACCACGGAGACGCCGATGCTCGTGACGAATTCCTCGTGCGCTTCAGCCAGCTCGTCGGGCGTGAGATCGTAGACGGCCCGGCCACCCACGTTGCGGGGCATACCCGCGTTGGGGATCACGCTCACCGGCAACCGGCTGTTCGCGCACAGGTAGCGAATGGGCTGGCGCATATGCTCCGGACCGGTAGAGCAGTTCAGCCCGATGACATCAATGCGCAGCGCTTCAAGGGTGACCAGCGCAGCTTCGATGTCCGTGCCCAAGAGCATACGGCCCGATGTGTCTAGCGTGGGCTGCACCTGAATGGGCACCCATGTTCCGGCCTCGCGGAAGTACCGGCGCACGCCAGCCACGGCCGCCTTCAGCTCGAGGATGTCTTGGCCGGTCTCGATAAGCAAAAGGTCGGCGCCACCTTCAACGAGACCGCGGGTCTGTTCGGCGAACACTTCGGCGAGTTGGTCGTAAGTAACCTGACCCAAGGTGGGATCTGACGTACTGGGCAGGTAGCCGGAAGGCCCGATACTGCCGGCGACGAAGCGTGGCCGATCCGGCGCTGAGAAGTCAGCCGCGACTTCGCGCGCGATTGCCGCGGCGGCGCGGTTGATGGCGACGACCTTATCCTGTAGCCCGTACTCCGCGATGGTGAGGCGGTTGGCGCGGAAGCTGTCGGTTTCGATGACATCGCAACCCACCTCGAGATACGACGCGTGGATGTCACGAATTGCATCGGGACGGGTCAGCACGAGGTGATCGTTGCAGCCTTCCAGCTCCGGCCCACCGAAATCGTCGGCCGAGAGCTCGAGCGCCTGGACGCTCGTTCCCATCGCCCCGTCATAGACGAGGACTCGCTCCTTAAGTGCCTCCAGGTAACCGCTGTTCTTCATCTCGGCTTCTCGATAGAAAACGCCCCGCTTCCGGTCGGCCGTGCGGGGCGTGAAGGCTACAGAGTCGTCTGTCCCGGCACTTTAGACCTTTGTTTCTGCGGGGTCAGCGCCCGCGCGGCGGTGGCAAGCGGCCACAAATCCGTCCGCCGTCGAACCTCGATTGTCGTCTCACTATCGCCAAGACCGGTGCTCCGGTCAAGGTTGGATTGCAGCCCCTTGTACCCTCCTGCCGGCCAGCATAGAGTTCCGGCACGCCCCGCGCTCGCTTATTTGGTCTCCGACATCTCCCACGGGAGGAATCCATGGCCAGGGCACGCTGGATACTGCTCGTTCTGTCTCTTTCATGCCCATCGATGGCAGCGGCCCAGGCGGATGCCACCGCAGACATCCCGCTGCTCCAGCGCGCCGATTCAATCCGTATCTTTTTGTCTGAGACCGCGGAGGTCGTGGTCGAGGAGTTCATAGACTTTGCCTGCTCCGACTGTCGGCAGTTCCATTTGCAGAAGGCCGATTCACTGCGCGCCCTGGTCGAGGATGAGGACATCACTTTCATCCTCAGAATCTACCCGATACCCCGTCTGATGCGGGGGTACCACGCCGCTGAGGCGGCCTTCTGCGCGGGCGCGCTGGCCGGACGATCCGCCTTTCTCTCGATGGTAGACCGGTTGTTCACGTACCAGACGTCGTGGAAACCGCAGATCGACCCGACCCCGTTCTTCGAGGCGTATGCTGAAGATATCGGCGTGCCGCTGGCCGAATTCAGCAATTGTCTGGAGCGCGATGCCATGGCGCCGCTGATCGTCAGCGATGTGCGCATGGCGAGCGACTATGGTGCGCCCGGCACACCAACGTTCGTGTTCAACAAGAAAGACGAGTTCAGCGGTAGCGAGGCTTTCTACGGCGTCCAGCCGATGTCCCGCTTCAAGGAGTCGATAGACAACGTTCGGCAGCGTGAGGAATAGTACGGGTCAACTACCCTGCCTACCCGACTTGAGCGCCTCCGACGGTGGCACACCCTGCTCGAGTAGCTCGTAGTCGAGTTCCGTACCGCGAGCGCTGTGTGGGATGACGTAGACCCCCACCATTACCAGCGCAGCAAGCACGACTGCCAGCCTTGCCCAGCCTTCCGACCTCCTCGGCTCGAAGCCGACGACCGCACAGGCCGTCAGCCACACCAACCACATGATCAGGACCTTGTTGTCGGTGAGGTCATAGTCGAAGGGGAACCCCGTCCAATAGGCTCCGAACGCGTACTTCTGTGCAATGGGCCCGAGGACCAAGCCACCGACTGTCATGACCGCCAGGCCAATCCAGACCAGCCGCCGCATCGAACCCGGCGAAAAGACAGCCGCCAGTCCCGCTCGCACGCCGATCAGCATCGCGATGAACATCGACAGGATGTGTGGCAACAAGACGTGGAGCGGCACCGGATCCTTGAAGCGAATCACCACGTTGCCGGACAACTCGTCCGGAACAGGCACTCGCCCCGCTGGCGTATCGAGAATCAGAAAGTACTCGACCTTCCCTGCCGCCGGCTGCGCCGGGATCCAGGCCACCAATTCCCCGTCAATGTTCGCCAACCCCACGGCAGTGAAGTCGTCAGCCGTCCGGTAGCGCTTGTAGAAGAGCGTTCCGCTGATACCGCCGCCAGGATCCGCTATCGCCACCTTCGCGTCACGCGACGTCAGCTCGTTGCGAATCAGCGCATACTCAAAGCTTCGCCCGTCAACCTCGAAGTCACCTGTGGTCGGGTAGGAGGGGCCCGTATGCCGCTGATACCCTGCGGCTGCCAGCATCAGGACCGCAGCTACGACCCAGAGGACCGCCTCTCGAGACTTGCCTCCTCGCGGTTGACCTGCGTCACCTTCGGGGTTCATCTATCTTCCTCAAAGCTCAGCCCTTACCATCCGGTCTCGCGTCGCCACCGACAACGCCCCAAATCGGGCCCTGTTGACGGCGGTGGTGGCCCACCCTGATCGTCAACATCTGGAACCATGACCGCAACGAGCAATGTACTCGCGGCGCGACAGCGCCTTCCCCTCCGCCTCGGCGTGGCTTCGTCCCTTTGCCTTACCCTCGCCGTTGCGTGCACTCCCGGCAACGACAGTGCCAGTTCGACCGGATATCGCGGCCGCCTCCTTCCGCAACCGCGAGGAAAGGTCGACTTCACCCTTACGGACACGAATGGCGAGCCGTTCGATTTCCGCGCGAAGACCGACGGCTACGTGACACTCGTCTTCTTTGGCTACACGTATTGTCCCGACGTTTGCCCAATCCACATGGCGAACATCGGTGCCGTGCTGAGAGACTTCCCGTTCGAGCTTCGCCAGCAGTTTAAAGTAGTTTTCGTTACTACCGACCCGGATCGCGATACCCCTGACAGGTTGCGGCAATGGCTCGACAATTTCGATCGTTCGTTCATCGGGCTGTGGGGTAGCGAGGACGAGGTCAACGAGATCGCGGTGTCGCTCGGCCTTCCCGCCTCGGTCAAAGTTGAGACCGAAGACGGCGGCTACGCGGTGGGACACTCGGCAAGCGTGATGGCGTTCACCAAAGACAATCTCGCTCACATCACTTATCCGTTTGGAACCCGACAGGCCGACTGGGCACACGACCTTCCCGAGCTGGCAACCGAGACCTGGGGGGAATGATGTTCAAAGCGCTCATCGCTTCCACTGCTGCCCTGACAGCGGTCGCCGCCGCAGCCTGTTCGCCGGAACCGCCACCACCGGCAAGTACCCATATCGAGGTAACTGCAGTCTACATCTCCGAGCCCGCTATGGGCGAGCGGGCGGCGATGTACTGCACGATCGTGAACGGAGGGGACGACGCCGACGAGTTGGTGGGTGTGTCGACACCCGTGGCGGCGGTGGCCGAGATCCACCAAACCGTCCAGGAGGGCGGCAGGGTGAGGATGGAGCCCGTGTCGTCTCTAACCCTGCCGGCGGGCGGCGAGCTCCGCTTCGCGCCGGGCGCCTACCATGTGATGCTCCTCGAGTTGCAGGAAGAGTTTGCGCCGGGCGATTGGGTCGATGCCACCCTGCACTTCCGCCAGGCTGGCGAGATTATGATAAGGGGGCAGGTCCTCAAGTATGTGGACATCGAAAAGGCGCTCACCGATAGTCAATAGCACGATAGCCCCCTTCAAGTAGAGGACCTGCCAGACGATGCAGTGGTGGTGCGCATCCTCTCAGGGAGTAGCCTGGTCCTGGGCTTGGCGACCATACATTGGCGTCTGGCTGTTCATCATCCTGCTCGCCATCGCCTACTTGCTGTACTCGAGGCGTGCAGGCTCCTCGGACAGGCGACACATCTTGCTGTTCTCGGCAGGTTTGCTCTCTCTCTGGGTCGCACTCGATTGGCCGCTGGGTCCCTTGGGGTCCGGCTACCTGGCGAGCGTGCACATGCTGCGCTACTTGCTGATCTCGCTAATCGCGCCGCCCTTGCTTCTGCTGGGAGTCCCCAAACAAGCCTATGAGAGCTTGGGAAACCGTCCCCGGGCCCTGGTATTCCTGGGCAACACGACCCAGCCGCTGGTCGCGTTCTTCATCTTCAACGTGGTCATCAGCATAACCCACTGGCCATCGTTGGTGGACCGGCTAATGGTTACGCAAATCGGCTCGTTCTTTCTCGACATCATCTGGCTTGCCGCCGGAGTCGTCTTCTGGTGGCCGGTCGTGAGCCCCGTCCCGGAGTGGCCGCGCTTCACGCACGTTTGGAAGCTGGCCTACTTGGGCCTCAACGGCATCATCATCCGGCCCGTCTTTTTCATCCTTCTGTTCAGTAAGTTCCCGGCTTACGCCATCTACGAGCTGGCACCGCCGATAGGCACTGCATCGGCGCTCAGCGACCAGCAATTTGCAGCCGGCATCATGAAGCTTGGCAGCGCGTGGGTCATGTTGATCGCAATGGGCTTCGTGTTCTTCAGCTGGGTACGATCGAGCGAGAACACGTCGAGCGACCGCGCCTAGCTTCTTGACCCGCAACGGCCACGACCATAGACTGAACTCGATAACGAAACACGACGGCGGGCGGAACACTACGGAAGCCGGTGAGAACCCGGCACGGCCCCGCCACTGTGTGAGGCCCGGCAAAGCGCCGGAAGAAGCTCGCTCGACACGCCACTGGAACCCTCTAGAAAGTTCTGGGAAGGCGAGCTGGGCTGCCTCGAGTCAGGAGACCTGTTCCGCCCCGTACGCCATAGCACTCTTCCAGGGTAAGACGTGCGGGCTTTATTGTTGCCTCCGCAGATTCTATCGACGCGCCGCCAGGCTGGAGCGGTTGTGCTGGCACGTGTGGTGCTCGCCATTCTACTCATATCGACCTCCCCCGGCATCATCAAAGCTCAGTATCCGGGCGAGCTCATCGGTCGGGTCACAGACGCCATCACCGGCGAACCCGTAGAGAACGTCTTAGCCGAGGTGTTGGGCACGGGATTCTCCGCGCTGACAGACGGCCGTGGCGAGTTTCGCATCCGCGGGCTCGAGGCCGGACGTCACACGGTGAGACTGACGCGCCTGGGTTTCCAAGCGCAGGAGCTCGCGATCGAAATCAGGAACGGCGAAGCTACGCGGCTCGAGATCCTTCTGGGCGCCAGCCCACTGACGGTAGAGGAGGTGCGCGCCGAGGTCGAGACAACCGACTCCCCGGGCCTGATATCTATCTCGCGTGACGAGATCGAGCTCCGCGGAGACCTGACCGCTGGCGGCCTACTGGAAGGGCGTCCGGGGGTCCTGGTGCAACGGCGTGGACTGGCGGGCCCGCAAACGGTCAGCATCAGGGGTAGCTCGGCCGACGAGGTTCTGGTACTCCTGGACGGTGCCCCCTTGAACGACCCGCTCAGCGGCGAAGCTGATCTGTCGACGATCCCCGCATCGCAAATCGAATCCATCACCGTACTCAGTGGAAGCCAATCGGCACGATACGGTCCGGGCGCGGCGGCCGGCGCCATCCTGATCGAGTCGCGGACAACGGCATCACCTTTCGGAGCACGACTCGAGACGGGGTCGCTGGGCTTCTGGTCGGGCAGTGCCGAAACCAGCGGCAGTGTTCAAGGATTATCCTGGTCGGCGGGAGGAAACGTTCGGACGATCGAGGGCGAGTTCGAGTTCGAGCGTCCCAGCGCGCTGGGTGGTGGCAGCGAGGTCCGCGGCAACTCCGACGTCTCGGAGGCGAGTGCGTTCGGGTCGGCTTCCGGAGACCTGGGCGGTGGCACGCTGCGCCTGCGGGCCGGTTATACGCAACTGGAGCGCGGCATACCGGGGCCCAGCTTCGCGCCCACACCCGCCGCCCGTGAGGACCTCTCCCGTTGGCGCGGACAGGCGGCCTGGGAACGACAGCGCGGTCGCGCATCCCTATCGGCTCAGGTCCACTCAGTAATTCAAAGCGTGCGATTCGCCGATCCGAGCCCGCCCGTTGGACTGGCCTACGACAACCGTACGGATGCCTTGGCGCTGGGCGGACGCTTTGTGGGCAGCATCTCACTGGACGGCGCTTTGGAATCGCTCTCCGGAGGAGTCGAACTCCGGCGGAAGCGATACGAGAGCACCGCGCTCAATGGTTCCGCTCCCGACCGACGTCTCGATTTCGGCGCGTTCCTTGGCGGGCAGCTTTCAACTACAAAGTCCGCGATCAAACCGAAGTTGGTGGCGGCGTTTAGAGTCGATCGTGATGACCTGGCCAGGACCTGGCACACCACACACGAGTTCACGCTCACGGCCTCGGCCGGTCCTGCGGGCTTCCATATCCGACAGGCCAGCAGCTACAGCCCACCGAGCCTCGGCGATCAGTTCTTCAGAGAAGGCGTGGCCGTGGAGCCCAACCCTGATCTGCGTGCCGAACGGATACCCAACGATCTGAGCGCAGGCCTCAGCATCAGCGGAGAGATAGGATCGCTGGCCGTCGGACGCCTGGGAATCGACGGCTACACGGCGGACATCAAGGACATGATCATCTGGTCCCCCGATTTCCGCTTCATCTGGAGCCCTAGAAACTTCGACGTGAACCGTCGCGGTCTCGACGCCCAGGGGCGAATCGAGTTCCCAGCACAGTCACTGTCCTTTTCAGCAACATACAGTCTGGCGCGCGCTACCTACGATCGACCGGGCGAAGACGCCGTACAGGTCATCTACAGACCCCTGCACAGCGGGAGCGTCGCGGCGGCCTGGCAACCGACAAGCTGGGAAGTCGCAGTAGATGCGCGATTCGTGGGCACGCGCTACCCCGTTCCCGCACAGCTCAACGGGCTAACCCCCTACTGGACTTTGCATCTGCGCCTCCGCCGCGCCTTCGATGCGGGGGCGTGGGAGATCATCCCGACGTTGTCGGTGGACCGCCTGTTCGACAACGATGATTCATTGATTTTCGGTTACCCAGAGCCGGGTCGAACGATCCGCTTCGAGATCGCCGCCCACCCGCAAAGCGGGTAAGGACAAGAGAAGGAGATCAACAGTGCGCCTCGCACCAACCTTGAAGGCTACATCATTTGCAGCGATCCTCGTATTCACAACGCTCGCCTGCGGTGACGACCCGACCGGACCGGGGACACCGTCCGGCGTCGAGACCGCGGTAGTGCTCAACAGCATCGACTTGTCCATCACCGTCTTTCCCGTCGACAGCCCCCAAATCACAACCACACTGGGGCTGGCACAGGCCGGCTCGCCGGTGAGCATGGCGGCGCGCGATGGTCGGGTCGTCGTCCCCCTCGGCTTTCTGAGCGCTGCCGCAGTGGCCGACCTGGGCAGCGGTGATGTCGCTACACTGCCATTGCCGGACAATTCCGGCGCCACAGGCGTCACCTTCCTCAACGACTCGATCGCCTACATCGCGAACCCCAACTTGAACACGGTCACTCCAGTGAACGTTTTCCAGATGTCGAGCGGGACGCAAATCGAAGTTGGCGGATTTCCGCAGGGCGTCGCCGCCGCGGCGGATCGCGTCTTCGTGCTGAACGCCGAGCTGGATCAAACGTTCCGCCCGGCGAGAGCGGGCGGTGTCTCCGTCATCGATCCGGCAACGAATACCGTCATCGCGACGATCATTCTCACCGGCTACAATCCGTCCGCCGCATCGTTTGGCCCTGACGGTCTGCTCTACGTGATCAACTCCGGGACCTTCGGCCAAGGGGATGGAAGCCTGTCGGTCGTTGACCCGACGATGCTGGAAGAAGTCGCGCATCACGCAGGCTTCGGTGAGTTTCCCGGCGACATCGCCTTCGACCAGGCCGGCAGCGCCTACGTGAGTTCGTTCGCATACGGCATAGCCGTCTGGGACCCCGCAGCGGATTCGTTCATCAATTCGCCGGCTGATCCGCTGATCGTGGAAGGCAACGCCATCTCCAGCGGACTGGGATTCGATTCCGGCGATCGTCTCTACACTCTCATTCCCGGTGACTGCGTCGCGCCGAGCGTCGCCTATCGCGTGAGCAACGGTGCCGCGCACCAGATCGGCGTCGGCGTTTGCCCCATAGACATCTCCTTCACACGCGTGGAGCCATCGTGCGACTGTTGACGCGACTTGGATTCGCGGTCGTTCTCGCTACGCTCGCTTGTGCGGGCGGCGACGACGAGACTGATCGAATGGGGGCGGCCGGACCGCCTCAACGGATCGTCTCGCTTATCCCGTCCGCCACCGAGACGATCGTGGCCCTCGGTGCAGCCGATCGAATCGTCGCGCGCACCGACTTCGATATCGACCCCGTGCTGGCACACTTGCCGTCGGTAGGCGAAGGGCTGACGCCAAGCCTCGAGCAGCTCACGCTGCTCGAGCCCGACCTTGTGGTCGCGTGGCCGGACAACGCGTCACGGTCCGTCATTGGACGACTCGGGGAGTTCGGTGTACGCGTCTACTCACCACAGGTCCAATCGCTCGCCGATCTGCGGGCAGCGACGTTGGAACTCGGCGAGATCCTCGGTCTCGAGGATGCTGCCGACTCGCTCATCGCATCGATCGAGGCCGATTTGAAAGCGGTACGAGACGCGGTATCCGGGCGCGAAACCACGTCCGTCTTCTACATCGTCTGGTACGATCCGCCGACGACATCGGCGTCCGGCACCTTCATCGACGAGCTGATCCAGCTGGCAGGAGGCCGTAACGTCTTCGCCGACGCACCCGGCCTATGGCCACAAGTGAGCATGGAAGAAGTCGTGCGACGGCAACCCGACATCATCCTGGTCTCACAGACCGAAAGCACACCCATCGATCTCCAACGATTCTCCTCCGCCGTCGGCTGGCGCGAGCTTCGAGCCGTGAAGGAGGGCCACATCGTGCCACTGGATGCCAACCTGTATAACCGACCCGGCCCTCGTGTGGCAGAAGCCGCGCGTGATCTCGCACGCCTTCTGCATCCAGAGGCGTTCGCCGGCGAGACGGGCCGATGACGGCACGCACTCCCCTTCGTCTGTCGCTGCTGGCTATCATCGCCGCCGTTGTTTTCTTGGTGAGCATCACCATCGGTGCCGCACACGTTCCGTTGGCCAGCGTGTTCGATGCGCTGACGGGCGGTTCCGATGAGACCACACGCACCATCGTACTCGAGCTACGACTACCCCGGGCCGTGGGGGCGTTGCTCGTCGGCGGCGCGTTGGGGCTCGCCGGTGCCGTGTTCCAGGCCCTGTTGCGCAACCCGCTGGCCGAGCCCTGGGTGCTCGGCGTGTCCGGGGGCGCCGCTGTGGGCGCGGTGGCTGCAGTGGTCCTGGGCTGGGGCCTGCAAACGCCCTGGTCGATCCCCCTCGCCGCCTTACTCGGGGCGCTTCTCGCCATCGGCCTAGTGCTGCGGATCGCCACGCACGCGGCCCGCGGACTCGATACGCGCGTCCTCATCCTCGCCGGCCTGGTCGTGGCCGCGTTCTTCAACGCGGTCATCCAATTACTGCTCACGTTCGCGTCGGGTGAGACGTTCCGATCCGCCGTATTCTGGATGATGGGAAGCCTGGCCGCGGCCAGTTGGACCTCCGTTTTCGTCCTGTCCGCCTACCTGCTGCCGGGGATCATCGTACTGCTGCTGATGGCGCGGCCGCTCAACTTGTTGGCCGTGGGCGAGGAGACCGCTCTTTACCTGGGCACCCGCGTGGAGAGAGTGAAGTTGACGGCCTACCTGGTGGCATCGCTGCTCGTGGCGGCCACGGTGGCCATCAGCGGGATCATCGGGTTCGTCGGGCTCATCGTCCCGCACGCCATCCGCCTCATGTGGGGAAGCGATCATCGACTGCTGCTACCCGCATCGGTGCTCCTGGGAGGCGGGTTCTTGCTGGCGGCCGATACGGCGGCCCGCACCATCGCCGCGCCGGCGGAGTTGCCGCTCGGTGTGATCACCGCCCTGGTTGGCGTCCCTCTCTTCGTTGTGCTGCTGACCCGGAGGGCCGTGTGAAGGCCGGGCCGGTCTTTGAGGTGCGTGATCTTCGTTTCCGTTACGAGGGCACCGAGCGTGCGGCGCTCGACGGCGTCAGCCTGAAAGTGAATGCGGGGGATCTTTACGCCGTTATCGGGCCAAACGGATCCGGCAAGTCGACTCTGTTGAAGCTGTTGCTCGGCACATTGGATCCGTCCGGCGGCAGCGTGGACTACTCGGGCCAGCGAGTGGCCGTATGGAGCCGAAGAGTGCTGGCGCAACGAATCGGCGTCGTGCCGCAGGGAGAGGAGACCGTCTTCCCCATCACCGTTCGCGAGATGGTGGGGATGGGACGATATCCCCACCTCGGTCTGTTGGGCCGCCCGGGGCGGGAAGACCAAGAGGCGATAGAAGAAGCTCTGCAACGTTGCGACGTGATCGAGTTCTCCGAGCGACCGATCTCGAAGCTGTCCGGCGGCGAGCGTCAGCGCGTTCTTATAGCGCGGGCGTTGGCCCAGCGACCGACGACGCTCGTGCTCGATGAGCCGACGGTCTCCCTCGATATCCGTCACGAGATGGAGATCTTCGAGCTACTGGCGGAACTCGCCTCGAAAGATGGCGTCACGGTCGTCCTCGTCACTCACCACCTGAACCTCGCTGCACGCTACGCCGAGCGGTTGCTGCTACTCGACGCTGGGGTTCCGGCCGCCGAAGGCCCGCCAGCCCACGTGCTCACGAAGGAGACGATCGAGCGGGTCTACGAGTGGTCGGTCGTGGTGAGCGCGCACCCTGGGCCGGGACGGGACAAGGATGCGCCGCAGATCACACCGTTGTCTCGGTAGGCCGTAGCCGGGGAGTGGCAAGTTGCTACCCCCCGAGCCCTGTCGCATCTTGTGATAGCCCCACCGTCTATTCTCAAGCGGCTGGCAGTTGCATGGTGAATGTCAAGCAGCTGATCGTCGATATCCCCAAGAGATCTGTTTGGCAGGTGTGACGCAGCATCCTTGAGAAGGCCTGGTTCTCCTGGCCGACATCGCGGTTATCCTAGGACGGCGGATCATGTCCGAGATATCTTTCAAGCATCTCATTGATGCCTACGCGCCAGCCGAGATGGCGCGTAGAGTGCTCGACGTCGGCGTGGCGAAGGCGCGGCTCGCGATTCCCGACGCACTGGCGCTCGCCGTGCTCGCGGGGGCGTTCATCGCTATGGGGGCGGCATTCGCGACCTTGGCGATGACCGAGACCGGCCTTGGGTTTGGCCCGACACGCGTCCTCGGTGGGGTGGCGTTTTCGCTCGGCCTCATTCTGGTGGTGGTCGCTGGAGCCGAGCTCTTTACCGGGAACAACTTGGTGGCGATGGCGTGGGCCAGTCGGGCGATCACGACGCGTCAGGTGCTTCGCAATTGGCTGCTGGTCTACGTGGGAAACTTCGTAGGCGCGGTGGGCACTGTCTTCGTTGTGTTTTGGACACGCACATGGACGGCAAACGGAGGAGGCCTTGGGCTGAATGCGGTCCGGATTGCCGCCGCCAAGTGTGACATCGGTTTCACCGAGGCTTTCGCGCGGGGCGTTCTTTGCAATGCTCTTGTATGCTTGGCCGTGTGGCTATGCCAATCCGGCCGGAGCACGACGGACAAGATCCTGGCGATTGTCTGGCCCATCGCCGCGTTCGTTGCATTGGGATTCGAGCATAGTATCGCCAACATGTACTTCATTCCGCTTGGGATTCTCCTCAAAGCGCAGCCGGCGCTCCTTGCAGCTGCACCGCCGGGCAGCGCGGTCGCAATTGACAACCTCACGTTGGTCGGTTTCGTATCCAACTTGGTCCCGGTGACGCTTGGGAACATCGTCGGTGGGACGCTCTTGGTCGCTGGCATCTACTGGTTCGTCTATCTGCGACACCATGCGCTGACAGTTGAGAGTTGACGCCGGCCATCTACTCGCCGCCGGCAGGCGGTCGATGTGGAAACCAGGCTCGCTTCAGCCATATACATTGAAATCTGCCCGAAGAGTCGAAGCAACGGCCCCCCGTACTGGGAGGAGTCGTGATTAGCGTGCTCGCTATCTGCACCACTTGGTAGGCGTGGCGCAACCTGGCCCGATGGCACCCGGGCACTTGGTCTCGGGCATCAAGACCGAATCGTGACCAGAGGTGATCGACGTCCTCCGAAGCCAGCTCACGCGGAAGACGAGTTGCTTTTGAAGTCAGAGACTACCTCGTGCCAGCTGACGAGAAGGGCGACGGCTTGCGAAACCGCTCGTACCGGTATGCGCCCGGGAAATCGGTTTCCTTCTCGTTCATCTTACCGCTCCAAGCCTCGATATCGATGCGATAGACGGATGTCCGATCCAGATCCTCCCGGCTTGCCGGTCGATAGTCACGGCCGGGCTGCAGCTGAGGCGCGTACTTGTCCATCAGCATCTGCAGGCCGCGGTACCCCTCGTCTTCATCATCGACCACCGCGCACCGTCCGAAGACCGTCACACCCGCATACTCGACGCTGAACTCGAGGGCGACGTCGTCGGGCAGTATTCGCCCCATCTCGCTGACGTTGAAGCAGACCGGACCGCCCGCTTCGATGTTGGAGCGCGTTCGGCCAATGCGTGCCCCGTGCAGGTAGATCGTATGCTTCGGCTCATCGTATACATACAGATTCGTGTTGATGAACGGCTGGCCCTCGGACACCGTGGCGCGCGTTCCCCACGCTCCTGCGTGCAGGAAGGCGCGGATCCAGTCTTCGTCCTGAGTCCTGTCGCGCCGCCGGATCTCCGTGATAGGCGTCTTGTCGCGGTCACCCGCCATCCCGTCCTCCTTTCATCGGTCCGAGCGCTATTAATAGGACGCGAGCGCTTTTCAATCCACAGACAAGCTTCAGCGTTGTTCACAGCTCCGCGAGGTAGTAGGTTGGATCACGATTAGCCGTTCGTGCCAGCCCCGACACACGCCCCTCACGAAGAGCTATGGCGGTGAAGGCCTACTTTGCCAAACTGAAGCGCCGCCGCGTCTGCAGCCTCGCGTCGAAACCGCTCGGCGCGCTTTGGCCCGCCTCACCGCTGAAGGGACCGAGCCATAACTATGTAGGGGGAACTCGAGATGAGGCGAGCAACGGCGCTCTGGTTGATCATGCTCTCGGTTGTATTTGGCCTGGCCTCCGCGCAGATATCGACCACAGAATACCAATCCGACGACGAACAAGTTCTGTGGGAACTCGAGAAGGCCTACTTCGCGCACCTCGCGGATCTTGAGTTCGAGGAGCTCGAGGACTTCTGGCACCCGGCCTTCATCGGCTGGCCGTCCCACTCGCCCGAGCCGGTCGGCCTGGACAGTGCGCAACACTCCCTCGAGGAGCTTACGGCCAAGCTGAAGAGGATGTCGATAAGTCTACGGCCCCAAGCAATCACGATGCACGGCGATGTCTCGGTTGTACATTACTTCATCGATGTAGAGCAGGAGGATCTGGACGGGCAAGTCACCGAGTACTCACAACGGGTAACTCACACCTGGGTGAAATCCGACGGAAAGTGGAGAGTCCTTGGCGGAATGAGTGCACGATGAGTTGAGGTCATGAAGACATTTATTGCTGAACTGAAGCGCCGCCGAGTCATCCGCGTCGCGGGCGCTTATGCGATCGTCGCTTTCGTCATCTGGCAGGTTGCCGAGATCGCCTTCCCCGCTCTGGGTTTCCCGGACTGGACCCTCGCATTCATCATCGTCGTGACCTTTTTGGGCTTTCCCATCGCACTGGTATTCGCTTGGGCATTTGAAATAACTCCCGAGGGGGTGCGGCGCACCGAATCGGTGACCAAAGCCGCAGACCATTCCGAGACGAAGGGCCGGTTGGTTCTGATGGTTGCCGTTGCGGCGGCAGTGGCCCTGGCACTCAGCGCAACCTGGCTCGTGCTCCGCGACATCAGTCCAACGCATTCGCCCGAAGGCAAGTGGATCGCCGTACTTCCGTTCACGAACATGAGCGCCGAGCCGGAAAGCGAGTATTTCAGTGACGGGATCACCGACGACATCATCACCCACCTGTCGAAGATCGCCGATCTGGACGTAATCTCGCGCACCACCGTCATGCGATACAAAGACACGGAGTTGAGCCTGCGAGCGATCGGTGAGGAACTCGGCGTAGCCACCATCCTCGAGGGTGGTATCCGGCGCGTCGGAGACCGCGTGCGGATCAACGCCCAGCTCATCGATGCTCAGACCGACGCGCATCTCTGGGCCGAGACTTACGACCGCGAGCTAACCGATATCTTCGCGATCCAGACCGACGTCGCTGAGCGCATCGCCGACGCCTTGGAAGCGACACTGACCGCCGACGAGAAAGCGCGAATCGAGAGAGCACCGACCGAAGACCTGGAGGCCTACGACCTGTACCTCAGAGGACGGTACTTTCTCAACCAGCGGGGAGAGGGCATCCGCCAGGCCCTGACTTACTTCGAGAGAGCGCTCGAGAGGGACCCGGACTACGCACGCGCGCACGCCGGCGTCGCGGACTGCTTTAGCTTGCTGGGTTTCTACCATTATCTCAGACCGAAGGAGGCATTTCCCGAAGCGAGGGCCGCTGCGCTGCGGGCATTGGAGCTCGACGGAGGCCTCGATGAGGCACACACTTCCCTCGCGTATGTGAAGGCCTTCTTCGACTGGGACGCCCTCGGAGCAGCAGCGGAGTTCGAGCGAGCACTTGAATTGAACCCTAATTCGCCGCAAGCGCTCCATTGGTACGCGGCTACGCTCAACATGCTGGAACAGCCCGATGAGGCCGTCGCCCAGGTCGAGCGCGCCGTCCTAATCGACCCCCTATCGGTGATGGAGGCCGCAGGTTACGCCTGGACGCTGATCAACGCGCGCCGATATGCGGAAGCACGGACGCGACTGCAAAGAGCGATCGAGTTGGACCCAGGTTTCGCGCTCGCTCATTGGCTATTGGGCGAAGCACACGCGTATGACTCCCGAATCGCCGACAGCCTGAGCCACTATCAGAGAGCCGTCGATCTATCCGATCGATACCCGTGGTTCGTATCGTCTCTCGGCTATGCTCTGGCGCGACGCGGTGACGGTAGTGGGGCACGCGCGATACTTGCCGAACTCACGGAGCGATCGCACCAGGAGTACATATCCCCATTCTTTCTCGCTGTAGTCCACCTGGGTCTGGGTGATAAGGACAAGGCCCTGGACCTTTTCGAAGACGCGTTCGAGGAACGTTCCCCACTCCTCACCGGCTCCCACATTGGCCCGTTCTATGATGAGCTGCGGTCGGAGCCGCGGTTCATGGCGCTGGTCGAGAGGATCGGGTTGGCCGCTCAAGCCTCGACGGAATAGCCCTTCGCGACTCCCTAGCCGCTGGTGAGCAGCAGTTGTGCACGCCACGCCGCACGGATAGGTTAGCCCGCTCATGAGCGCGGCCGAAATCCACGCAGGGACATCGGGCTTCTCCTACCCGGAATGGAAAGGCTCCTTCTACCCCGAGAAGTTGCCCCAGTCGAAGTTCCTCGAGTACTACTCGGAGAGTTTTACCACCGTCGAGATCAACAATACGTTCTACCGCTTCCCGAGGTCGGATTTGCTGGAAGGGTGGCGCGACAGAACTCCCGATGGTTTCACCTTCGCGGTGAAGGCGAACCAGGGGATTACCCACAAGGGCCGTCTGCAGGATGTCGAGGACCTGACCCGGGACTTCGTCGAGCGATGCAAGCTCCTCGACGACAAGCTCGGCCCCATCCTCTTCCAGCTGCCGCCCTACTTCAAGCGCGATGACGAAAAGCTGGCGGACTTCCTCGACAGCCTGGACCCCCGACTTCTCTACGCCTTCGAGTTCCGCCACGTCAGCTGGTTCGTGGACGACGTGTTCCAGTTGCTGTCGGACGGTGGGGCCGCGCTTTGCATCTCGGAAGGAGACAAGCTGGATACGCCCAGGGTGGCCACGGGCGATTTCGTCTACACGCGCCTTCGCAAGGACGAATACACGGACGCGGACTTGACGGACTGGCACGCCTGGATGACGGAGCAGGCGAAACAGGGACGTGACGTCTTCGCCTACCTGAAGCACGACGAGGCGGGTGAATCGCCGGAGAACACCCTGCGTCTATTGGCCGGTGGCCGGTAGCTTGCCGGAGAGCCCCGCCTAGCCCATGTTAATGCGCCTATCGCTCAGCACATTAGCCCCGAATGCCCGGTTTCGGACTAGCGCCGGGGCGGTCTAAGACTGTGCGGCCGCTGGACATCAAGGAGGGTCGAGTATGGCCGGTATCTATCGTTCGCTCTACTACGCCGATGTGACGGTCGGTAGCGGCGGCAGGCTGACCATCCCCCAGGAGGTCCGGGAGGACCTCAAGATCGAGGACGGCAACTCGCTGACTCTTCGGGTCGAGGAGAGCCCGGACGGGCAGCGTCAGATGGTGATTTGGAAGGCGGCTCAGCAGCCGGAGGAGTAAGCCTCCGGCTGCTCCATCCATATCGGGCGATCTGAACTACGTTCGCTCCCGCCCGGTCAGTGGGTCACTCCGTGGATGTAGTCCTTCAGGCGGCGATTCTCGAATTTCGTTTGCTGCAAGCTGGCGTTCACCACGTCACCGATCGAGACGATGCCGATCAGCTCTTCCCCGTTCATGACAGGTAAGTGCCGAATACGGTTCTGCGTCATGACCCCCATGACGTAGTCCAGGCGGTCCTCCGCAACGCCTATCACGAGATCAGTGCTCATGATGTCGGCGACGGCTGTACCCTTGATGCTCTCACGCTGCTTCGCCGCCGCCTGCAGGATGTCCCGCTCCGAGATGATCCCGACGACGCGGCCGTCCGCGTCGGTGACGACAGCGGCTCCGATCCTATGCTCGTTGAGAATCTGGATGGCGTCCCAAACGGTCTTCTGGGGCTGTATCGTTACGACGTGGCTTCCCTTCTTGCGAAGGATATCGCTGATGCGCATGGCTGGGGCTCCTTTCGAAAGGTATCGCCGGGGCCACGGCGGGGGGACCGCACCCTCGACGGCGGTTTCGCACGAGGCAGTTGAGCCGTTATGAACTACTATTATCGCTCACCGGCGCACTCCTACGCTAGCTTCGCCCTAGATATGTGGTGGAGCTTACGCCTACTGCTCTAGGATTGGTAGTACGGGCTCGCGCCGGCCGCGTGATTGGTGACGTCCACAACGTCGACGACCTGCGGAAAGACCTCCTTGATCATCCGCTCGATCCCCTGCTTCAGTGTGACCGCTGCCATGCCGCAGCCCTGGCAGCCGCCGGCGAGCTGGACGAAGACGACGTTGTCCCGCACATCCACGAGGGCAACCCGACCACCGTGCGAGGCCACCGCCGGGTTGATCCGCGTCTCGATGACCTGAGCCACCTGTTGCGCCAACTCGCCGCTGGGCGGCTCTGAGCCGATGGGCTTGTAGTTCGGATTCTCAACTTGGAAACCCCCGCCGTGGACGGTCTCGACCCAATCGACCGTGGCCCCATCCATCCGCTCCGAGCTCTCCTCGTCCACGTAGACTTTGAAAGCCCCTGCGTCAATAACGGTATCGCCGGCGCGTTGGTCCGACTCGTCGACGAGAGTCAGCTCGTACTGGGGAGCCAGCGGGCTGCCCGGCTGGGCGGCCACCCTCAGCGCGACGGGGCTACTCTCTTCCCCAATGAACTCCAGAATTCGATCTCGCGCTTTATCGGTAATGGTCAGCATTTCAATTGCCTCCGCAACAGCCTATTATCGGCGGCCAGAGGGGCCGCCGGGTCACTTTGTTTTTGACTTACGTAATATAGCAGGGTTCGGCCGAGCCGCAGCCGGCCGTAAGATCAACCAACGCAAAGAGATAGACTATGGCCTCTCGGACTACGATCCGTGTCGAGCGGGGTGACATCACCGAGTTCACCGGTGACGCCATCGTGAACGCCGCGAACAATCAGCTCCGGCTGGGTTCCGGAGTGGCAGGCGCGATCAGGAGGAAAGGCGGCCCCAGCATTCAGCAGGAGTGCTACGCGCACGGTCCGATCCACGTCGGCGAGGCGGCGATCACGAGAGCCGGAGATCTGCCGGCGCGCTTCGTCATCCACGCGGCGGCGATGGGTGACGAGCCGGCCAGTTTGGCCTCTATCGAAGGATCGACCCGTCAGTCCCTCGAGCTGGCCGAAGATCACGATGTCAGGACGATCGCGTTTCCCATCCTGGCTTCGGGCGTCGCCGGATTCCCGCTGGAAGAAGCGACGCGCACCATGTTGAGGGTGATCCGTGCCTATCTGGTGGAGACGTCCAGCGAGATTGAAGAGCTCGTGTTGTACGGATACTCGGAGGCCGACGCCGCTGCTGTTCAGCGGGTCCTGGACGAGACTCCAACCTAGGGACTCGGGCGAAGAACAGCCCGGCTACTCCGCGGCGCCAGCTCCTTTGCTCCGCTCCATCGTCTGCAGAGCCAAGTACTTCTCACCAAACCGGTCGATGTTGTCCATCTCGTTTGAGAACTGGTCGTGGTGCCGTTCCTCATCGGCGACGAGGTCCTCGAATATACGCTTGGTCGCCGAGTCGGCGTTGGCTCCACACTCGTTGGCCCACTCGTTGTAGTCTCTTGCGCTTTGTGCTTCCATAGAGGCCGCTCGCTCGAGCATCTTGCGCACGTCGTGGATCTCCTGAACCGCCTCGGAGGCCTGCATCTTGACCTCACCGTTGAGGAAGAGAATTCGCTCGGCCGCCTTCTCGACGTGCAGCATCTCCTCGATCGAAGTCCTCTTGAAGAGGCCGGCCAAGAGATCGAAGCCCTGGTCGTCGCAGTGGAAATGGAAGTACATGTACTGGTGAACGGCGGAAAGCTCATCCGCTACAGTCCTGTTCAGCAACTCGATGCTCTTATCGTGCATGTCCCTGCCTCCCTACAAAATGTCCACTACCCGATCGGCGTGGCCTTTCGTCTTCACCTTCCGGAACACTTCCAGAAGAACCCCCTCCTCATCGATCAAGAACGTCGAACGGATCATGCCCTCGTACGTCTTTCCATACATCTTCTTCTCGCCCCAAGCACCGTATAGCTCGGCCACCTCGTGGTCGGGGTCGGAAAGAAGCACGAACGGAAGGTCGTACTTGACTTTGAACTTCTGGTGCGACGCGATGCTGTCGGGGCTAACGCCCAGCACCGTCGCCCCTCGGCTGTCTATGTCCGGAAGCCGATCTCGAAAATCACACGCCTCAGTCGTGCAGCCGGGAGTGTTGTCCTTGGGGTAGAAGTACAGAATGACTTTGCGACCCCGCAAATCCGATAGACGCACCTTCTCTCCAGCGTCGGACTGCAGCTCGAAATCGGGGGCTTCATCGCCAGGCTCGAGCACTGGTCACCTCCCGGTGCAGAATCTCGATACAGGTCGGGGCGACACTCAAAAGCTTAGGATGGCTGGTGGACAACAGAAGATGCGATCTGCGCGCTGAACCCGCAATCCGACCCTTCGACGCCACCCTCCTCTTGCCCTTCCCATACTCGGCGCGCTATCCCTTCAAAGAACCGAGCGCTAGCCCCAGCTTCTCGTGGATGACAACGGACGGTCAGCAATGAGCTCAGCAGACCTGGAGCGCGCACGCCTGCTCGAGAGGCACGAGTCTCACGTGAAGGCCTGGAACGACTTCGACTTGGGCGCCCTCGGCCAGATCTACGACCCTGGCTGCCACATCTTCGACACGATCCCGCCGCCCGCATTCCAAAGCCTGAAGGATTTTCTTGAGCACCTGACCCCACGACTGCAGGCGTTCACAAGTTTCTCTCTCCGCACCTTCGATCACATGGTCCGCATCAATGAGCAACCTGTATCATCGGTCGGCTGGATTCTCTCACGCTACGAGGTGGAGGCACGTCGCGGAGCCGGCGTTCATCGCAGAAACGGTCGCTGGACCGAGATTTACGAGAGGCAGGGTGACGACTGGAAGCTCGTTCACCTCCACTCATCCGACGACCCTGCGGAGGGCTAGTCAGAAGAGCGACAGTTGCGGGTCGAGTTCGTCGGGGTCGGTCACCGGCTGGCCCAGGCCTCTGAGAAGCCGGCGCGCACTGGCTGGTGAGTGACCTTCGTAGTGGTTGTTGAAGAAGCCGTAAATCTCCCGCACCTGAGCCGACAGCGCCTTCAGAACGTTCGCCCAACCGCTGATCTCCGCCGAGCGATCGAGCAGCTGCCGCGAATAATCGTCGAGTTGCGGCCGCTCACCAAGCCACCGGAAGTAGGCGAAGTCCGCCGTCGGCTCGCCAGCCGTCTCCATCAAACGATCGCGCGGGATCCACGGCCCATCCGATAGCGTGTGCCCAACGCCCGCTGAGTGCAACAATTCCAGGATGTCTCCCTCCAACCATCCAGGATGACGGAACTCCATCGCGAAGCGAAAGCCTGACGGCAGTCGCTTGACGAAGGCCTCGAGTACGGAGCGATCGGCCGGCGTGAAATCCGGCGGCATCTGTACGAGAATGACGCCCAGCTTGTCACCCAACAGTTCGGCTCGCTTGCAGAACGTCTTCACCACTTCGTCACCGCCCCGCAGACGGCGCTCGTGTGTCACCTCGCCGGGCAGTTTCAACGCGAAACGAAACGTGTCAGGCGTGCGGTCGTGCCAACCAAGGAAATGAGACGCCGGAGGCACCGCGTAAAACGAGCTGTCGACTTCCACTGCGTGGAACGCCTTCGCGTAGACGCTCAAGTACCGGGAGCTTGGCGTACCTTCTGGAAAGAAGGGGCCCACCCAGTCGGGGTACGACCAGCCTTGGGTGCCGATGTAATACCGCGCAGCCATGGTCGCTAAGGACTAATCTCCTAGTGTTAACGAGCGCTGGGCCTCGGTCGTGACGGCCTCAGCTCTACGCGGCTGGGCAACGCACGATCGTCGTAGTCGAGTAGCTGAAGCACGGACTGCGCGACGTCGTCCGCGGTGAGCTTCCAAGCATCACCCCCCGGTTCGGTATCGTTGAAGTAAGTGTCCACCGAGCCGGGCATAACGCAGCTGACGCGGATTCCGTGCTCGCGCACGTCGAGCATCAGCGCTTCACTGAAGCCCACAAGTCCGAACTTTGAGGCATTGTAGGCCGTCCCTCCAGCGAAGGCGTAGCGGCCCGCCAGGCTGCCGATGGTGATGATCCAACCGCCACCGCGTTTCTTCAACCTCGGCACAGCCTCATGACAGCAGTAGAAGACTCCTGTGAGATTTGTGTCTATCACCCGGTTCCAATCATCCGGCTCGATCTCGTCGACCGGACCGAAGCCGCCCCCAATCCCCGCGTTGGCCACGAGGATATCGAGTCCCCCGAATTCCTTGACCGCAGCATCGACCAGAGTCTTGACGTCGGCCAGCTTGGACACGTCGGCCCGAACGCCCATGGCCCGGCCCTCGCCGGCGATATCTATCTCCTCCGCCGCCGCACTTGCCTCATCCGCGTTCCGCGAGCAAACGACGACATCCGAACCCGCCTCGCACAACGCTGTGGCTATCGCCCGGCCGATTCCTTTGCTGCCCCCCGTCACCAAGGCGACCTTCCCCTCGAGATCCGGCATTCTAAATCCTCCGTGGCTAGTACCCCGATCATCCGCCGAAATCCACGCTGGCGTCTGAGCGGGCGGACCGCAAGCCCACAAACCCTTCGCAGCTCCACCTGCGGCGATGCCGGCGGGTGGCCCAAAGAAGAGGAAGGCTGGAGGGTGCTAGGCAGAAAGACGACGGTTGCTTCCTCACAAACGTTGGCCGTTTCTCGAGCGTCTTGTGATAAAAAGTACGTTTGCAGCAATTACGGGTCCCGAAAGGTTAGAAATATCACTTGCCAACGAGACAGCGCGTGTCTATATTCCTGCCCAGTTTTCGGCCTATCCCCCAGCCGTTAAACAGGTTGGGCCTCCGAGAGGTCAGCCATCATAAGGAGCGCCAGAGCCTGACCCGAGCCATGCGGACGTCTGATTTCGTCTCGCCTAACCGTGAGGGGTCCGGCACAGTAACGCAACAGGTCCATTTCACAGGAGAGCAAGCATGAAGAGAGCAGTGTTAGGCGCAGCGGTAGTCTTAGGCCTCGTCCTGGCCGGTGTCAGCGACGCACAGGCGCAGGGTCTCCACCTCGGGATTCAGGGTGGGTACAACTACGCACAGCTGTCCGACGTCCCCTCCGACATCGGGGAGATTGGCGACAAGGGCAGCTTCGTCGTCGGTGCGTACGTCGATATCCAGTTCCACAAGCTCCTGTTCATCGGCGTGGAAGGCAACTACGTGGAGTACAAGAGCGAAGCCGATGGGGACGTCTTCAAGCAAGGCCAAATCCAGATTCCGGCCTATCTCGGTGTACGGCTGGCGAACGGGCTGCTTCAGCCCAATCTGTACGCCGGCGCCGCGGCGTCGTTCGAGGCTTCATGTGACATCGAGTCCGTGAGCTGCGAAGACGCAGACGTCTCCACGAAGAGCGCCATTTGGAGCGCCGTCTTCGGCGGCGGCCTCGACGTCGCCTTGGGCTTCATTCGTCTCAACGGTGACGTGCGCTACAACCTCGGTCTGAGCAAAGTCGTTGACGAAGAGGGTGTCGACACAAAGTGGAACAGCTGGATGTTCCTCGTCGGCGCCGGCATTGGCCTAGGCAACTAGTCGCAACATAGCCGGATTCGCTTACGGGCCCGCGATGTCAGCGGGCCCGTTTGCTTTTGGTCGCTCCTCACCCGGGAAGACGCTCTCAAGCGGTGCCCTCCAACGACCGCAGCAGTGGCGCGAGCACAGTCCACACAGTTTCCGAGACGACCGCCTGCCCTTCCGCCGTCGGGTGGTTTCCGTCCGGCTGATTCAGCTCGGGAATGCCCGCCACATCGTCGAGCAAGAAAGGGATCAACGCCGCGTTATTCTGCTCCGCCAGTTCCACGAAGGCCTTCGCGAACTCGCTCGCATAAGGTTCGCCCAGGTTGGGCGCGGCCTGCATCCCGGCGACGACGATTCGTGCCTCTGGGCGGGCTTCTCGGGTCCGATCGATGATCGCCTGAAGGTTGGCGCGCATGGCTGCTACATCCTGGCCGCGCAACATGTCGTTGGCACCGAGCTCCAGCACCAACACTGCCACCGGCTGCCGAAGCAGCCAATCGATGCGCCTCAGTCCGCCAGCCGATGTCTCGCCGCTGATCCCCGCGTTCACGACACGAAAGTCCAATCCTGCAGAGTCGATCTTCGCCTGGATCAACGCGGGATAGGCCTGCTCGGACGAGACGCCCAGCCCGGCGGTCAGACTAGTACCGAGAAACAGAACCACCGGCGCGTCCGTATCAGTGATTGTGGCTTCCGTGTCCGACGTGCGCGCCGCAGGTTGCTGACCTTCGGGCCCGCACGCGGCCGCCAGTGCGAGAAGACCGCAGACGAGTATCTTTCGTCCCATGATGATCATCGCTAGAGCACTCGAGCAGACATATACGAGCGGGGGTCGCCCGCTCACGGTCCTCAAGGACATCAACCTGGAGATCGAGGCGCAGAGCGCCGTCGCAATCGTAGGGCCATCGGGCTCCGGGAAGACTACCCTTCTGGGCCTACTGGCCGGGCTCGATCTGCCGTCCGCCGGCTCCGTCACCCTAGACGGCCAGAACCTGGGCGAGCTGTCCGAGGACGAGCGCGCCGCCCTGCGCGCTGAGAAACTAGGCTTCGTCTTCCAAAGTTTCCAGTTGATACCCACGCTGACTGCGCTGGAGAACGTCCTCGTCCCCATCGAGCTGCAGGCCGGAACGGCGACGGCCAACGGTGCGGACGCCGATGGGCGAGCCCGCGATTTGCTCGCCCGCGTCGGCTTGGGTGACCGCGAGCACCATTACCCCGCCCAGCTGTCCGGCGGTGAGCAGCAGCGGGTCGGGCTGGCGCGGGCCTTCGCGAACCGACCAAAGATACTCATGGCCGACGAGCCCACGGGCAACCTGGATGCGGACACCGGCCATACCGTGATCGACCTATTGGTTAACCTTAACCAGGAGGAAGGCACGACCTTGGTCCTGGTCACCCACGACACCGAGCTGGCCTCAAAGGCGCACAGGATTGTGCGGCTGTCCGGCGGTCGCGTCGTCAGCGACGAAGACCTGGCACTCGGATGAGCTTCCGATTCACGTTGGCGATGGCGCGCAGGGAAGCGCGGACGACGCGTCGGCGCCTCGCCGTGTACATCGTCGCCATCACCTTGGGCGTTGCCGCGCTGGTCGCCATCAACTCTTTCAAGGCCAACGTCACATCGGCGGTCAGCGGCCAAGCGCGGGATCTGATGGGTGCCGACCTACAGCTCGGGAGCCGCTGGGGGATTACGGAGGACATTGACGCCTTCATCGACTCACTCGTCGTCGATAGTACGGACATCTCGCGGGTTCTCTCCTTCTCGTCGATGGCGCTGGCCACGCGCTCCGGCCTGACACGTCTAGTAGAGGTACAGGCGCCGTCGGGCGGGTATCCCTTCTACGGTGAGCTGACCACCGAGCCGCCCGGCCTCTGGTACACGTTCCGCTCGTCGCGGCAGGCGCTGGTGGACCCCGCTCTCCTCGTTCAGCTCGACGCCGTAGTCGGCGACACCCTGGCCATCGGACTGGGACGCTTCGTCATCGCCGGCACCGTCACCAAGATCCCCGGCGACATCAGCCTCCGCTCGCTGTTCGGACCGCGCGTCTACATTCCGGCACCCTACGTCGACGAGACGGAGCTGTTGCGCTACGGTAGCATTTCGTTTCAGCAGATGTATCTCAGACTCGACGAATTTGAATCGCTGGACGAAATGATGGAGGCGCGCGATTCGCTCTTCGAGGCGAACCGAGTCTGGTACACGACGGTCGCCGAGTACGAGGAGAACCTGACCTCCGGTCTCGATGACATGAGCAGCTTCCTCGCCCTGGTCGGCTTAGTCGCGCTGCTGCTGGGCGGGGTCGGCGTGGCGAGTGGCGTGCATGTCTTCGTCAGTGAAAAGCTCGACACCGCGGCAGTTCTGCGCTGCTTGGGCGCCCGACAGAAGCAGACTTTCGCGATATATCTGCTGCAGGCCTGCGCCATGGGCCTCACAGGAGCGGTATTCGGGGTTGCCCTCGGCCTTATCGTGCAGGCGGTGATCCCAGGGGTGCTACAGGATTTTCTGCCGTTGGATGTTCCCTTCCGAGTCGAATGGCCGGCGGTGGCCGCCGGTCTCGGAGTGGGTGTCTGGGTCGCCCTGCTTTTCGCGCTCCTGCCGCTCCTTCGCGTCAAGGATGTGGCCCCGCTGCGGGCGCTGCGCCGCGACTACGAGAAGGCCGGTCGTCGTCGCGATCCGTGGCGCTGGGGGACCTACCTCGCTCTCGTAGCAAGCCTTCTGGTGTTGACGGTGTGGCAGGCGCCAGAGCCCCTGGCCGGAGTGGCATTCGCTGTCGCGGCGATCATCGCTGCTGGAGCCCTCGGCCTTACGGCCTTCGTCTTAATGCGGCTCACCCGTCGGTTCTTTCCAAGACGGGCACGCTTCGCGGTAAGACAGGGGATGGCCAACCTTTTCAGGCCGCACAATCAGACCGTGGCGGTCACGCTGGCCATCGGATCCGGAGTCTTCCTCATCGCGCTGCTCTACGTCGTGCAACGGAATCTCTTGGAGCAGTTCACCATGGAGACGCGGCCGGATCGGCCGAACATGCTGCTGTTCGATGTCCAGCCCGACCAGGTCGATGGCGTGGCGCATTTGTTGGAAGAGCGAGGGGCGCCGGTGCTGCAGCGCACGCCCATCGTTCCCGCTCGGCTGACGCATTTGAAGGGACGCAGCGTAGAAGAGATCTTGGCGGACACCAGCGGGCCGCAGGCCGCGAGGTGGGCCCTACAGCGAGAGTACCGCCACACCTATCGCGACACGTTGACCGGAAACGAAAAGCTGATCCAAGGGGAATGGTTCAGCGAGCGAACACTGGGCGCAGACACGAGCTCGGTAGCGCGGGTATCGCTCGAGCAAGAGATCGCTGAGGACCTGGGCGTCGAGATCGGCGATCGCATCACCTTCGAGGTTCAGGGTGTGCCACTGGAGACCGAGATTACCAGCATCCGCTCGGTCGATTGGGCGCGCTTCGAGCCATGGTTCTTCGTAGTCTTCGAGTCCGGGGTGCTGGAAGAGGCTCCTCAAACGACGATCGTTCTGTCGCGCATGGACGATCCTACTCGGCGGGCCGAAGTCCAGCGTGACCTGGTCATGAGCTACCCCAACGTTTCGGTCATCGACCTGACCACGATCATCGAGGCCGTGGACGCGATTATCGGGAAGGTCGCCGTGGCCATCCGATTCATGGCGCTCTTCAGTATCGGCAGCGGGCTGGTCATCCTGATCGGTGCCATCGCCACATCGCGTTACCAGCGAACCCGCGAGTCCATCCTGCTGAAGACGCTTGGAGCGAGGTCAAAGACGATACGCCGCATTCTCGCGACCGAGTACTTCGCACTTGGTTCATTCGCGGGGCTCGCCGGCGTGGGACTGGCGACGATCGGCGCCTGGGTCGCGGTCAAGTTCCTCTTCGAGATGACCTTCCATCTGCCCGGCATTCCCCTGCTCGGCTTTTGGATGGGAACCGCGCTCCTGACCACGATCATCGGCCTGGCCAACAGCCGAGATGTCGTGCGGCGTACTCCGCTGGCCGGCATGCGAGAGCTCGGCGAATAGCTGCTTGACACCCAGCAGCGGCCCAAAGAGTATGTGACATGACGCTCACGCGCAGGTGAGCTCACTGGCAATAGATACAAGGGGTTCCGACCATGGTACGCGCCTGCAACCTCCTACTCGTGCTCACGCTCACCGTCACGCCGGCAACCGCTCTGGGACAGGAAACCGCGGCCGAGATCATCGATCGCGTCGACCGTATCATGCGTGGTGAGTCCAGTCACGGCACGGCTACGATGGAGGTCGTGACCGAGAACTGGGAGCGCAGCATGACCATGGAACTCTGGTCACTAGGCACCGACTATTCGCTCATCCGCATCACGGCCCCCAAGAGCGAGGAAGGTACGGCGACACTGAAGGCGGAAGACGACATCTGGAACTATCTGCCGCGTGTGGACCGCACCATCAAGATCCCAGCGTCGATGATGATGGGCGCCTGGATGGGGTCGCACTTCACGAACGACGACCTGGTGAAGGAAAGCCGCCTGATCGAGGACTACGATATCGAGATCGCCTTCGAAGGTGACCGAGACGGTGTCGAGGTTTGGGAGTTCGAGCTGACGCCGAGGCCCGAGGCGCCGGTAGTCTGGGGGAGCATCGGGTACCAGGTCCGTAAGAACGACCTCATGCCTATTTGGGCACGTTACTTCGACGAAGACGGCAATCTGGTTCGTACCATGACGTTCAGCGACTTCCGCGAGTTGGGGGGACGACTCGTGCCCGCCGCCATGGACGTACTCCCCGAAGACAAACCCGGCGAGCGGACCAGCGTGCGCTACGGCGAGTTGGAATTCGACATCGGCATCGACCGGGATTTCTTCTCGCTACGCGCCCTGCGATCGGGAGGTCGATGATCGTGACCGCCGGTCCGTGGTGGAGAATCGGCTGGCGTAACCTCGGCCGTAACCGGCGACGGACGCTGATCACCATGGCCGGATTGGCATTCGGCTATCTGGCCGTCGTGCTACTCGTCGGTTGGATGGAAGGGCTCACCGCCGAGATGATCGAGAGCGCCACGTCCACGCTCACGGGACAGCTGCAGGTCCATGACGTCGAATACCGGCCCGAGCGCAAGATCTACGACACCATCGGCGGCCGCGTAGGAGCCGACGTCGACGCCCTGGTCCGCGAGGTGGCATCCGACCCGGTGGTCGAAGCGGCAGCCCCACGCGTCTACGCCGGCGGCCTCGTTAGCTCGGGCGAAGCGACGGTGGCCGGCCTGCTCATGGGCATTGATCCGGAGCTCGAGCCAGGCGTCAGCAAGATCCTCCAAGCCGTAGTCGAGGGCAGACCGCCTGCCGTCGGCACGAACGACATCGTCATTGGCTCGGAGATGGCGCGCCAGTTGGCAGCGCGCATCGGTGATGAGGTGATCCTCGTGGTTCCCGCGGCCGACGGCTCGATGGGGAACGATCTGTACTACGTATCGGGCATCTTCCACAGCGGTCTCACCGAGCTCGACGCATCCTACGCGATGATGGCGATCGGAACGCTGCAGGCGCTGATGGTCCTCGACCCCAGCCGCGTGCATGAGATCGCCGCATCCGTCAGCGACCCGTGGCTGGCACCCGAGGCCGCGGATCGGATCGCCTCGCGACTCGCTGTTACGGAGTTGGAGATAGAGGTCGAACCGTGGACTCGCCTGCGCCCCGAGATGATGGACTACGCGCAGCTGGCACAGGCCTGGAACGGCATCATCATCTTCATCATATTCGCCATCGCGATTTTCGGCGTGGCCAACACCATGCTCATGGCGACCTACGAGCGCCGTCGCGAGTTCGCTGTGATGCTCGCACTCGGCACCTCGCCCTTCGCCATCGTCCGCTCGGTGTTGGCCGAGGCGCTGAGCTTGGGAGCGATCAGCCTGGTGCTTGGCGCCACGATCACATTCCCGCTGATGGCCTGGTTTTACAACGCTCCACCGGACCTGAGCTGGGCGTACGGCGACTACACCTTCCTCGGAGCGCTGATCCGTCCTCACCTGCGCGTCGAACTGAATCCCGAAATGTGGGCATGGACCGGCGCGGCACTGTTGATCACTGCGGTCGTGGCTGCCTTCTACCCCGCGGCGCGCGCGGCCAGAGTCCCACCCGCCGATACGTTATCGGGCCTGTGATATGTTGTCACGCGAGACCTCTATAGTCCGACTCGCCCTACGCAACTTGAGGCGTTACGCGCGGCGCAGCGCGCTCACTGCCGCGGCCATGATCGTCGGCGGCGCCCTGATGATCTTCTCGCTGTCGATCGGCGATGGTGGACACGAGGATTGGATCGAGTCAGGTGCGCGCATGGGATCGGGGCACATATCGATACAAGGGCCGGGCTTCAAGACGACCCGCAAAATAGAAGACCGCCTCTCTGGCAAGGCCCGCGCTGCGGCCGAGACCGCGCTACAGCAAGCCGGCGTTGCCGAGCACATCGTCGCGGTGGTCCCACAGCTGGCCATCGGCGGACTGGCGAGCTCAACCACGGGGGCGCGACCCGCGCAGATCATCGGCGTCGACCCCATCGCCGAGGCCGAGTTCTCGATGTTGGACGACAAGCTCGTCGAAGGCCGCTACCTGGAGCCCGACGATCGGCTGGCCGCGTACATCGGTGCTGGCATGTTGGAGGCCCTCGACCTACGGCTCGGTTCGCGTTTCGTACTCACGGCACAAGATGCCGATGGCGAGATCTCCGGCCAGCTGGTCCGCGTCGTCGGCGTTTTCCGCTCCGGTGCGCCTGAGATCGATCAAGCGCTGATCCATATCCCCTTTACGACGGCGGGATCGTGGCTCCGCTCGGGAGAGGACGTCACGACCATCGCCGTGCTCGTCGACCGAAGCCGGGCAGTGCCCCACGTGACACGAGTGCTACGACGCGAGTTGTTCGACGAGATCGAAACCGGCCAGATGGATGTGCTCACATGGCGGGAAGCTTCGCCGGAGCTTGATGCCGCCGTGCGAATCGATGATCTGGGTAACTACGTCTGGCAGGGCATCATGTTCGGCATCATCGCGCTGGGAATCGTCAACACTGTGCTGATGTCGGTGATGTACCGGAAGCGCGAGTTCAGTCTGTTGCAAGCGCTCGGCTTCACACCGCGCCAGACGGGAAGCTTGGTCATCACAGAAGGCGTCATTCTGACCACGATAAGCGGCCTCTCAGGAATCGCGCTGGGCCTGTTCCTGACCTGGTTCTTCTTCCGTGAAGGACTGGACTTCTCCTTCACCTGGGACGAAGACTGGAGCTTCGGGGGCATAGCGGTCGATCCGATCATCATCCCGATGTTCAGCGCCCGACGGGTCCTCCAGTCCTTGATCTTCATACTGGCCATCGGGACGTTCGCATCTCTGTATCCCGCGTATCGGGCGACGCGCATCGATGTCGCCGAAGCGATGAAGTTCGAACGATGACGAAGAGATAGATATGAACGACCACAACGCTGCGGCAGTGCGAACCGAGGAGGTTTGGAAGATCTTCGAACAGGAGGCCGAAGAGGTCCAAGCCGTGCGAGGCGTTTCACTGACCATCGAGTCCGGAGAGTTCACAGCCATGGCAGGGCCGTCGGGTTCCGGGAAGACGACGTTGCTCAACCTCATAGGCGGACTGACACGCTCGACCCGTGGCGGTGTCTGGGTCGCGGGTCAAGACCTGACGACGATGTCGAATCGCAACCTCGCCCGCATGCGGCTCGAGCAGATCGGATTCGTCTTTCAGGCCTACAACCTGCTTCCGGTGCTGACCGCAGCCGAAAACGCCGAGTTTCCGCTTCTGCTTCAGGGCATAGACAGCGACAAGCGAAGGCAGCGAGTCAAGGAGTTGTTCGAGCGCACGGGACTCGAAGGTCTGGAGGACCGACGACCGGGCAAGTTGTCCGGCGGCCAGCAACAGCGAGTCGCCGTCATCCGGGCGGTCGTCGGCGAGCCGGCCCTGGTATTGGCCGATGAGCCCACCGCTAACCTGGACTCCGCTGCCAGCGACGCCCTGCTCGAGATGATGGAGGAACTGAATCGCGATCTCGGAACCACGTTTGTCTTCGCCACCCACGACCCGCGAGTCATGGAACGAGCCAGGAGACTCATCCGATTGGTGGACGGCTCCGTATCGAGCGACGAACGACGATAGCCGACCCGAAACAGTGATCCGGTCAGCACGCCTCGCGTCCCTTCTATTGTTGCTGGCGGCGACCAGCAGTACCGCCCAACTGCCGACTATCCGCGGCTACTATCAAAACGTTCCGCTATGGAGCGACTCTGCGGCGTTCACGAACGGCGGACTCAGCGACTTCAGTCGCTTGCGCTTCATGACGGAGCCCAGCATCGGTCGCTTCTCCGTTCAGATCGCTTACGAGCAATTCCTTTCGCTATCACAGCGACCCAGACAGGCACTAAATGCCGCCCTCGGATCATTGCTTCCAAGCGGCGGAGAATGGCTCGATCTACAGTGGATGATCAAAGAGACCGATCACGTGACCTGGGGTCATCGTTTCGACCGACTCAACATCCGCTGGCAACCCAACCAGCTCCTGGACGTGACGGTCGGCCGCCAGGCAGTCTCGTGGGCCACCACCCTTCTACTCACGCCCGCCGACCCGTTCTCGCCGTTTAATCCGTCTGACCCTTTTCGTAAGTACCGTGCCGGCGTAGACGCCGCTCGCGTGCAGGTCTACACCGGACCACTTACGGACTTCGATATCGTGGCTCGTCCCACCAAGAACAACACGCTCAGCGGGACAGCAGCGGTCGAGGAGATCGAGGAACTCACCGTGCTCGGCCGCGGCCGCACGGTTTGGAACACCTGGGAGGTATCGGGCTGGCTCGGCATGATCTACGACGAGCCCGGCATGGCCGTCGGCGCGGCGGGCTCGGTCGGCGCGTTCGCGCTACGGGGCGAAGCCACTCTGAGGGAAGAGGAAGACGACATCGTGCTCCGCGCAACCGTCGACATCGACCGCCTCTTCGCGCTCATGGGCCGCGACCTCTACGTGGTCCTGGAGTACCAACACGATGGCTTCGGCGCGTCCAGCCCCGACCAGTACACAGACATCGTTGCGTCCGCGCCTTTCGCCCGCGGCGAGTTGCAGGTACTCGGCCAGGACGAGCTGCTCGGCCAGGCCTCCTGGCAGGTCCATCCCCTGTGGAATACCAGCATGCTGCTGCTCTGGAACCTGAACGACGGGAGCGCCCAGCTGGTACCCGGCGCGTCTTATTCGCTCTCCAACGAAGTCAGGCTACAGGGGGGGATGTTCTTCGGGTTCGGTGACAGCACGCCGACGCTCGCGACGCCGATTCCGTCGGAGTACGGGATCTCGCCTTTGACCGTGTTCATTGCTCTTGACGCGTTCTTCTAGTATCCGGGCGCTGGCTTGGGGAAGTAGAAGTATACGAGCAACAACACTATGCCCGGAACGCTTCCTTCGCCGGGCCCGCCGGCTTCCCCGCGTTCTGCAGCGCCCGCCTGAACAACCAGGCGCTGAACAAGAGCGCCACGCCGATCCAGAGCACGCCCCACACCAAAGTCGGAATGCCCGTTAGCTCCGCAAGCATGCGTGCATCCGACATGACCTCGGGCCGATCGAGAATGTCGCTCTTTATGTCGAGAATCGCGTAGAGGCAGCTTGTCAGGCCTAGCGCCGTCAGCAAGGCTGAGATTCCATCGGATGGTAGGTAATAGGCCACCGCCACCAGCCCGCCGCCGAATCCTACACCGAAGACCAGTCCGAACCAGTTTCGAACATACGAGAGCGTTACGGCTATGACTACGACACCGATCGCCGCGGCGGCGATCTGCGGGACTCGTCCGCGACCACGGGCCGCGACGAGAATCGCCGCACCCCATAGCAGGCTGCCCAGGTACCCCGCCGACAGTGTGAGGAAGCGACTACCGCCTGGACATTGACACAGTCCGCCCTCGTTCGAGGTGATGATGATCCGCTCGATCGTTCCACCGGTCAGCACGGCCATCACGCCATGGCTGATCTCATGCAACAGGACGACGAAGATCTTCAGGGGATAGACGAAGGGCGTGTCCCAGAGAAACCACAGCAGAGCGAAGTAGACGGCAAACCCCGCCAGAAACTGAAGGCGTCTCTTGGTGATTTCCTCCATGGCACGTCAAGACTCGACATAAGGGGTTTGCCGTCCACACCTGCCCGCTGCTGATCGAAGTTAACCGGGGTCATAAAGACCGGCTACTCCGTCACCGCTCATTACGAAAGGCTTGCGAAGAATGTTTCGCGATCCGGCCGATCCGCGCGCAAAGCTGGACGGACCAAAGCGCAGCCAAGACGAGCACGGCTATAGCGATCAACAAACCTCGGAATCCCTGCTCAACGGGCTCGGTCTCCAGCGGGCCGGCCGCCAACAATCCGATTAAACCCACGAGGTTGTTGAGTGCGTGAACGACGATACCCGGTCGGATGCTCCCTGTGCGCCAGGTCACCCAACCCACCGGAAGACTCCAAAAGAAGAAGAAGAGCGCCGGTGTCAATCCGTGCAATACAGCGAACGGCACCGCCGCCAGAACGATGGCCAGCCAGGGACGCAATCGCGCTTCCAGTGCGCCTTGTAGCAGACCGCGGAATAGCGCTTCCTCGATGACAGGCGCAACGAGTATCACGCTGATGGTGAGGAGTATACGCTCCAGAGTGCTTTGCGTACCGGCGGCGAATTCGAAATCGCGGACCGGTGGTCCCAGCAGAACCGAAGCGGCGACGTTGGCCAGAAGCAGGGCAACGCCGAGCTGGAACGCCAGTGGGAGGACGGCGCTCGGAACTGACCCCGTCCTCATGGCCTCGGCGATCTTCTGTCCACTGGCCGCCAGATAGAGGATCGCGCCAAGCAACAATCCCAATTCAGCCAGGAAAAGAATCGCCGCCAGCGAGGCAGGGAATAGAAGCGACGCCGCCAATCCCAACACGATGGCCACGGCGAGGCCGGTGGCAAAGGCGGCCAGAACAGTGCCCACGCCGGGCGCACGAGTCTCACCCGCAGGGATGCCTGCCGAACCCCCTCCGTTCTTCAAGATTCTCGCCATACAACCATCTAACAATGGTAGCGGCGACGGACAATGGACACGTCGCGAAACCGCCCCGTCATGCCCCGCGTAGGGACTCACAGATATAGCGCGTAGACCATTCCAACCCTATTACCGTCGGCCATGTCTAAACGATGGGAATCCACCCAAACAGGCTGTCCCCGTCCCCTGGGGGCGCCGTACGTCTTTCGAACGGAGGCACGTTTATGAAGTACGGATCGGTGAGCGCGCTGCTGGCGTGTGCCCTGCTCATTCTGGCCGCGGCGCCCGCAACAGCTCAGAACGAGTGGACCTTCGACGGCGACCGGTTACTCGTCACGAACCTCATCGGCAAGGTGACGGTGAAAGGCCACGACGGTTCGCGCATAGTGGTTCGCGCTAGCCCCGGTGGCGACGATGCCAGTGTCCTCGACTACCAGATTAAGCAGGGCGGCCGTGCCGAGTTCCACGTCGTCTATCCCCTGGCCGAAACTCAGAGCTACAGCTACCCACGACGAGGCGGGGGCAGCACGGACATCCGCGTGGAGAACTGGACGGACGAGAGTTCGTTCCTCGAAGACATCTACTCGGACGTATCAGGCCGTGAGCGGATCAGGATTCGCGACAGCGGCGATCTCGAAGTCTGGACCCATCTGGAGGTCCTGGTGCCCAGAGGAGTAGAGACTCGGATCGTGATCGCCGTGGGCGAAATCGAGGCCTCGGACGTTCAGGCCAGAGTCGACCTCGACACTCACAGCGGGGCAGTCGAGGCCGTGAACATTCAGGGTGATACGCGTATCGACACGGGCAGCGGTTCGGTCGTCGCCCGGCAGATACGCGGTGACCTGAACATCGACACGGGCTCGGGCAGGGTCGAAGCTGCAGACGTAGAGGGTGACGAGATACTGATCGACACGGGCTCTGGCAGCGTGACGGTCGATGGCGCGAGAGCGCGAAGTCTCAATGTCGACACCGGCAGCGGTTCCGTTAAGACGTCGGAGATCTTTGCCGACAACAGCGTGATCGACACCGGATCCGGCTCCGTCACTCTCGATCTGATGCAGATGAGCGGTGGCAGCCACGTCGTCGACACAGGCAGCGGCAGCGTCACCGTGAATCTCCCCTCCGATGCATCGGTTCGCATCATCGCCGATACGGGGAGCGGTGGCATCGACCTCAACGTGCCGAACGCGATGCTTCGCAGGATGAGCCGGAATTACGTCGAGCTCGAGATCGGCGGCGGCGACGCTAGACTGGAGATCGATACGGGCTCCGGCGGCATCACGATTAGCACTCGCTAGAGAGCACAGCGATCGCCTGGCCGGCGGTGACATCCACCTCCCACGCCCAATGACGGGCAGCCCGCCGGGAGGCTGGATGAGCATCGCCGGCGCCATTCTCGTCTGGTCCGGCCCGCCGAGGACCCCTATCTTGGTGCAGCCCCAGCAATAGAGGACCCCTCTCGCACGCCGCGCGCGATGGCTCGGCGTGCCACCCTAAAGCTAAACAACAACCTCCTTCATGGATCAGATGCCCAGGGAGGGCGCGCTATGAAGACAAGCTGGATGCTGGCGATCTTAGCGGCGGCCGCGATCGCGATTACATGTTCCCAGGCGGCACAGAAATCCGCTACAACCACCGCTGACGACATGACGGCCGTGGCTCGAATGGTCTCAAGCATCGACACCTACGCCGCTGACGCCGACATCGAGGGCTTCCTCACGTATGTGGCCGACGACGCGGTTATGTTGCCGCCGGGCGAGCCCGCCGTTGTGGGCAAGAACGCGATCCGCGAGTGGTACACGGTCTTTTACGAGAATTTCAACAACGACATGACGCACGAGTCGCTGGAAGTCGATGCATTCGGCGACATCATCATCGCTCGGGGAAACGCAACGGGCGCCGTGACACCCAAGGCCGGCGGCGCGCCGATTCCGTTCAACAACAAGTACCTGTTCGTCATCAAGAGGCAGGCCGACGGATCGCTTCAAGTCTGGCGAGCAGCGTTCAACGAGAATGCCCGGTAGGAAACACGGTGGGACCCCTATAGAGTCTTTCGTTCCTCGGCGGGGATCATCCACTTCCAGGCGCCCAGCCCCAGGAGAGCATTGACCAGGAAGTGTCCCACCATCGCGGGCATCAAGCCTGCGCCTGTTATCACAGGAAGACAGAACAGATAGCCCATCACAAAGCCGCGCACCACGCCAGCGTGGCCCTGGTACCCATGCAACACGCCGAAGGCCATGTTGGCCACGAGAGCCGCCGTCCACCCGCTACCCAGCCAGCCGGCGAGTCCTGCCAGGAGAAAACCGTGGTAAGTCAGCTCTTCACCGAAGCCGGCACTGACCGACACACCCATGAACGCCAGTAGCTCTCGTCTAGTCCGCGGCATGAGGTGATAGGTGAGGCGGGACTCGCGGATTCTCAAGCGCAACGCCGCGCGCGTTATGAGGAAGTCCCCGGTCAACGCACCAACCGTCGTGAGAACAGTCCAAGCGATGAACTGCGCGACGCTCGCCGAGTGGAATCCGACCTCGGGCAGCGATGTCCCCTCGAGTACCAGTACGAGAATCGTGAGCACCGTGAGGACAGAGATGCCCACAACAGCCGAGACGTAAAGCGCGCTTCGCTGTGGAAGCTCAAACTCGCGGTCGTCGGGCTGCAGAAGCGCGAGGAACGGTACGATAACCAGGAGCATGAATACATAGATGCGACCGAGCCACCCGAATCCCACAGCGGGCGTCATATCCAAGAGCAGTTGACCTAGTTCGCTCACTCGCTGCCGCCTGGTTTCGTTGCTCGACTACCCAACGTCGCGTTCGCGCCCTACACTCATGGTCATGAAGATCGACTATACTCCGACTCGACTCAAGCGAGAACTACGCGGCCTCAGCGACCCCGAGTTCCGCGCGGGACAGCAGAATTACTTCAAGGAGCCGGTCAAAGCGCTGGGCGTGCGAATACCCGAGGTCCGCAAGCTAGCGTCCGCAGCGGTAAAAGAATACCGCGGGGCCAAGCTGAGCTTGGACGAGGTAGTCGAATTCGCCGATCAATTGTGGCGCTGCAAGTACCTCGAAGAGCGAATCCTTGGACTCATCATCGTCTCGAAGTACAAGCGGCAACTCGAACGCCGGCATTGGAAGCACTTCGACGGTTGGGTCGACTCACTGAGCAACTGGGGTGAAACAGACGGGCTTTGCACGTTGATCTTGGCCACGCTCATCAAGAAGGATCCAGATCTCGCCGGGCGTCTCCTGGCTTGGACCTCCAGTGTGAGTCGCTGGCGTCGCCGCTCCGCCGCGGTCGCTCTCGTTCCCCTGGCGCGCCACGGAGAACACCACGATGTCGCCTTTCAGATCTGCGATCGCCTGGCCTCTGATCGCGACGACATGGTGGAGAAAGGGATCGGCTGGCTGCTCAAGGAGGCTTCGCGGACGCAGCCGAAAACGGTTGCGGATTTTCTCCTCACCGATATCGATCGCTTCTCGCGAACGACCGTCCGCTACGCCTGCGAGAAACTACCGAAGAGACTGCGCACCCAGGTAATGCGCGCCTGACCATCCCTCGCACCGATCGTCATATCACTTCTGCGGCCAGGAATTTGCCGTGACCCGCTCGAACGGCTCCGCGCGTTCTTGCATGTGAAACGCCTCGCGTTTGCCGCGTCGAAAGCGTCGCTTGTCGCAAGAAAACAGCAAAGTCCACCAGAGTCGAGACGAGCGTTGCTAACCCTCTGTGCCTGAGCCATCAACGGCATCGCGCTCCGCCGCCATCCGCGCGACCGCGCGCGCCTCTACGTTGCCACCGCTCACCACGACCGCCACGTTCTCGCCACGACCGGAGAACTTGCGGGAAAGCAGCGCAGCGATCCCGACGGCGCCACCTCCCTCCACCAAGACCTTATACTCCGTTGCCGCGAACGCCATGGCATCGCGGATCTCCCCCTCCGAAACAAGCAGGTAGTCGTCTACCAGGTCGCGCACCAATTCGAAGGTATAGTTGTTCTCGAGTCCTATCCCTCCCGACAGTGCGTTGGCAATCGTATCCTCTTCGGGGAAGGCGGTTGGCCTGCCTTCTTCCAGACTCTCGTGCATCACTCGCGCGTTGGCTGCCGATACGGCGACGACACGCATCAACGGTTCCACGCGCTTGAGTGCCACGGCGATGCCCGAGATCAACCCACCGCCCGAAAGCGGTACGACGACAGTGTCGAGCATGGGGATTTGCTCGAGCAGCTCCAGTCCGATCGTGCCCTGCCCCGCGATGACATAGGGGTCATCGAAGGGATGAACGTAGACCGACCCTCGTTCCTGTTGGATCTCGTACGACCTTGCCTCCGCTTCGTCGTACGTTGCGCCATGGAGGATCGTCTCGGCACGGTGCTTGCGAATGGCCTGGAGCTTCGTGGGATCGACCCACTCCGGCACGCACACGGTTGCGTGGACATCTAACAGGTCGGCGACGTAGGCAACGGCCCGGCCATGGTTCCCGCTCGAGCATGCCACAACACCACGTTCCCTCTCGCTCTCCGACAGCGACAGAATCTTGTTAGCGGCGCCGCGGACCTTGAACGAGCCCGTGACCTGCAGGTTCTCGAGCTTCAACCAGACGTGGGCGCGGACCTGTTGATCGAGCTCAGGAGCCGCGAGTATCGGCGTCTCAACCGCAAGGCGCGAGATCGCGGCCCGCGCGGCGACGCTATCGATTGTAGCCACTTAGTCGTCCTGCATCGTTCAGGGTTTACGCCTTGCTAGGGCTGGTACGTCTCTTGGGCGCGGCTAATGTAGGTGGAGCGTGAGGAAACGTCCAACGAAAAAAAGCGGGGCGCCGATTGGCGCCCCGCGAATACCGCGATCAGGGAGGAGCTTTCTACGAACGGCGTATGTTCACGCTGCCGTTCACCGTCTTCACCACCAGTGCGCGCCCACCGTCTCCGATGGTGGCCTTCACGTGGCGCGGTGAGAACTTCCCGGTCACCGTCAGCGGGTAATCGCTGGCGATGTGGCCGTTGACCGTCGAGATGCTCACATCGCAGTGGAGGTCGGCCGGCATCTCCAACGTGACGCCGCCATTGACGGTCGTGAAATCCAGAGTGCCTTCCCAGTTGGCCTTGTCCATCGATGCCGTGATGGAACCGTTAACGGTAGCGCCCTGCGCGAGGCCGGTGGTGGAGACATCGACATCGCCATTCACCGTGTGGACCTTCACATCACCATCGAGTCCTAGCGCTTCAATGTCGCCGTTCACCGTGTTTCCCACGAAATTCACCCCTGCCGGAACCATGACAGTGAACTCGACCCGAACGTCGTTGTCTTTGACGCTCATCTTGCCACCTCTGCCGGGGCGGCATTCGTTCGGCTCGTCCCGATCTTTGCTGGGATAGACGGCACAGATGGTCACCCCGTTCTCATGCTCGACGACTTCCATCCTGACCGTCTCTGGGTCGCTCTTTCTTCCACTGAGCCTGGCGCGCACCTCCACCTGGTCTCCAGAACCCAGTTCGGCACGGACATCGCCGTTGATCCCCTTGATCTCGATGTAGTCACCGCGATCTACGCGACCTTCCCAGCTCCAGTCCCTGTCCTGGGCAGCGGCGTTAGTCACTGGCATCAAGGCCACCGCGGCCATTACGAGCCCTGTTACTCCGATCCTGAACATGTCTACTCCTCCCTGTACCGCGCTCTATTACTGTCGCTTCAGTTGAATATCGCCGTCGAATGAGTGTAGCTCGATCCGGGCACCGCCATCGCCCAGAGTGAAGCTGAACTTCCGGTTCGCCTGCGCCCCTTCTAACTGCACGGGGAAATCCGCCTCGAACTCGCCGTCGAAAGTAGCGACCGAGATCGTAGCGTTCACGTTGGCCGGCAGAGACACCACCACATCGCCGTCGTGCGTGGTGAGCCGGTAGCGGCCGTTATCCCGAATCGACCCGGTGTAGAGCACGTCGCCGTCGACGGTCTTGGCCTCCACCTTGTCGGATTCGATCCCTGTCAAGCCGATGTCGCCGTCGATCGACTCCACGTATAGGTCGCCGCTGAAATCGACAACGGAGACCTCACCTTCCACACCATTCACCTCGAGGCTGCCCGCAGCACGCAACAGCGTAATGTCTCCTTCCACCGAACGGAGCGATATCTCGCCCTCGACGTCGCGGATATCGATATCTCCCGACATCGTCTCGACCCGAACGCCGTTCCGCACACCGTCCACAGACACATCGGTCTCGAAGCCCCAGAGGTCCACAGCCATCCCACTTGGGATCGTGATCTCGTAGTCTACAACGTCGGGGTGACCATGCCGCGTCTCCGACTGAATCTTCACCGACGACTTGGATTGCAGGATCTTGACCTTGTCACTGCTCGAATGGCTGGCCTCGACCCGCACTTGGTTTCGGTCCCACGTGCGGATGACCACCTCGCCGGCGTGATTTCGGACGCCCAGCACCTCATTCCCGCTTATGTCGAAGGTGGTGTCGGTGTCCATGTCCTGGACATCCCAATCGTGGTCGTCCCACCCGTACTCGAAATCATAATGCATGTCGGGGATCTCTATCTCGATCTCCGGGATCGAGACCTCGAAGCCATCCCAGTAGACCTCGTATTCGTCCCAGTCGCCATCCCAGTCGTAACTGGGCGCCTGGAACTGGAATCCCGGCATGTAGATGTCAAACTGCGGGATCTCGATCGAAGGAACCTCGATCTCGATCATCACCGGCTCGCGCGTATGCGCCCGGTCGGTCTTGACATCTTGGTTCTGGGGCGATGCGATCGCCACCAACGCGCCCATCAACAGCTCGGTATACATGGCTATTCTATCCCTCGCGATTAGCTGACTGCGCCGGCCATTTGCGCTGCCTGCCTCAAGAACTCCAACTTCTGCCGCTTGGTCGCGGCCAAGTGCTCCTTCAGATACATACTCGCCGGGTCCATCGCGAGCGCACGCTGCGCCTGGGCAATGGCCCGATTGACGATCGATAGGTTCTCCTCGATGATCCGTACCGTCGCCGTATCCAACTGGTCCCGACGCTCATCGAGAATCATCTCCAGCTCCACTACCGCCGCATCGTAGGTCGTCGCCAGACCTATCTCAGGAACCGCCGACACCAACGCCACCTCACCGCCGCCCACCGCTGTCGTATCCGCCGCTGGCCCGCCGGCCCGCGACACCATCCATGCGCTGCCCGCAGAAAGGACCAACAACGCTATGCTCGCCGCTGCGAGTTGCGGCAACGAGAAGGAGAATCGCCGGTCGCGCAGACGGCGCTGCCGGTGCTCGGCCAGGTCGTTGACCGCCGGCGCCCCACCGATCCGCTCGGCGATACCCGACCAAAGGTCGTTGGCGGGTGGTTCGTCCTCGAGGCTCTGCGCCCGATCAACCACCTGGCGTAAACGCTCGAGCACCGCCGAGCACTCCGCGCAACTGGAGAGATGTTCCTCCAGCTCCGCCTGCTCGGCAGCGTCCAGCTCGCCGTCCAGGTAGTCGCTCAGTTTGTCAGTCCACTGGTCGTTCATTTCTGACATCGCCTCATCGATCTAGGTAGTCGCGGAGAATCATTCGCGCCCGGTGCAACTGCGATTTCGAAGTCCCCGACGTAATTCCCATCATCTCCGCTATCTCACTGTGCTTGTACCCTTCAACGTCATGCAATACGAAAACCTGCTGTGCACCATCCGGGAGGAGCTCCATCGCCGACTCGAAATCGATCGCCGTTTCGGATCCCCTGGGATTCGAGGAAAGCTGGCCGACCGCTTTGTCTCCGTCCACGAACCGCTCCCTTCGGATTCCCATCTGCTTTCGGCGTCCCAAGATCACGTTGATCGCCACCCTGTGCAGCCACGTCCCGAACGCCGCCTCCCCGCGAAAACTCCCCAGCTTCTCCCAGACCCGAACGAACACGTCCTGAGTGATCTCGTCGGCCAGCTCCGCCCCGATCATCCGCCGAGCCAGGCTGTGGACTCGAGCGACATGTCGGTGGTAAAGGCGTTCGAATGCCTTCGTATCTCCCGCTGCTGCGAGCACCGCGTCGTCCGCGTCCACAAGCCTGGCGGGTAGCTCTTGGCTCAGCTTAGTCACTCTCCGGGGCCTATCCCTCCTGCCACTTAGTGAGATACTCTACAAGGCAGGATGGTTGGAACCCTCTAAGTCTCGCTCTGAAGCCGACTTGGACGGCTTACGAACAACAACGCCAGCGCCACCGCCGCCCCCAGGGCCAGCAGTGTCGTATCTCCCGTCAGCCAGCCCAAGACCATGGCTGCCAGCCCGCCGCCCTCGGCGAGCGCCCAGACGACAACCGCCTTTGGCAAGGCTGTGACCCACCACTCCTCCGGGTCCGACCCACGACGGCGAGGCGGAATCCTCCCCCGCACCAGTCCGCTGCCCAGCACGGGTATCACCAACAGCACGTAACCGAAAAAACGCAGTGCTCGTGCCGTACCGGCAGCAACCTCGGGAGTCACCCGGGTACGTAAGAAGAGGAACACCGCGAACATCGTCACAGAGCCAACGACGATGGCGCCATGGACGATGCGCGCCGTCATGAAGGCCCTCCCAAGATCAAGTGGTGATCGTCGTTGCCTCATGGTGACCTCCATCGGGTCAGCCTAAAATCTACCATGAATCGCCATTGCACGCCCGACACCGCGATTAACCCACGACGACATCGGTGCCCGAGTTCACGAGAATATAGAGTCCTACGCCGATCAGAAGGAACGGCAGCACGTAACGGGCGATGCGACCGAGCAGGCGTTCCAGGAGCGGGTGCGAGCGCAGCCACACTGCGAATCCGTAGAGCGTCAGCGCGGACACAGCGACGGTAGCGAGCATCGCGATTGTATACCTATTGGCGGTGTCGGCTAGCAGGGCGAGCAGCACGGCGAATGTATCTCCGCTACTGGCCATCATCACCGAACCCACCGATAGGATGCCCTTCCCCGCTACGGTGCCCGGTCGAGTTCCGTCGACGACCTCGCGCCGCCACTTCAGCCTCACGAGTTCCCAAAAGCCGATGACTATTGGAACCAACCCGAGGGAACCCAAGAACTGCGCGGGAATCTCATCCACCACTTCGGACAGAGCCCACGCCAGACCAGTGACAATCGTAGCCGACGCCACGTATCCTGCCGCCACTCGATCGCGCCGATGCTCGGGATCGCTCAAGAACCCAACCAGCAGCACTAGATTGTCGAAGCTCGTCGCCACAAAGGTCGCGGCGGTCACGGCGATAACAGCCAGTAGCTCTTGCACCTTCTAGCTTGGTAGCAGGAAATGATTCGATACGGTTGGCCTCTTGTAAGACAAACTCGCTTCGAGTGCAACAAGGATTCCAGAAGATCGCCTCGGAGGCGACGGTCCTCGACGAGGTTAAAGACCTGGCAAGGTAGGGCGCTGGGGATGTTGATTGAAGCCAGGACAGACGATAAATAACGGTATCCCGAACAATGGGAATCCTCCGAGCCTCAACCCGAAGCTCTGCGCCTGGAAGGTCGTCTTATGGGCTCTCTGATCGTACGGTTGGCACTTATTTCCGGCTGGCTCGTCCCTACCATCTTGCTTGCCCAGGAAGTACCGGATTGGGAGAATCCGGACGTCGTCGCCATCAACAAGGAACGCGCCCATGCCACGCTCTTCCCCTTCGAGTCGCGGGAAGCGGCATTGCAGAACGACGCAGGATTATCGGCCTACCACCAGTCGCTAAACGGCAGGTGGAAGTTCAACTGGGTCCGGACACCCGACGATCGCCCCGTCGACTTTTACCTAGAGGGCTACGACGACAGCGGTTGGGATGAGATTCCGGTTCCAGCCAACTGGGAGATAAACGGCTTCGGCGTGCCCATATACCTGAATTCGCCGTACGAGTTCGAGGAGAACCCGCCCTATATCCACCACGATTACAACCCGGTGGGCTCGTACCGAAGAACCTTCACCGTTCCGGAGAGCTGGGCGGATCGCCAGATCTTCATCCACTTCGGTGCAGTGAAATCCGCCATGTACATCTGGATCAACGGGCAGCCGGTGGGCTACAGCCAGGGCAGTAAGCTCCCGGCGGAGTTCAACATCACTCCCTACGTCCGCAGCGGTCCCAACACTGTGGCGCTCGAGGTGTACCGCTGGAGCGACGGCAGTTACTTGGAATGCCAGGACTTCTGGCGCATCAGCGGTATCGAGCGGGATGTCTTCCTCTGGGCGGCACCGACGGCCCATATCCGCGACTTCTTCGTAGTCGGCGGCCTCGATGACGAGTACCGCGACGGGAGGTTCGACCTCGCTGCCGAGGTGGCCAACTACAGCGGCCAACCGCTAGAGAACCTAACACTGACTGTAGAGCTGCTGGACGACGACGGTACATCCGTCTTTCCTGAAGGCGCGCTCAGGCGGCCTGTTGCCGTTCCAGCGCGCGAAGAGACCAGCATCCGACTCGACCAGACCGTCCCGCAGCCGAGACAGTGGACGGCCGAGACACCCAATCTCTACACGCTCTTGCTGACGCTCAGCGACGCAACCGGCGCTACCCTGGAGGTCATCAGTGGTAAGGTCGGGTTCCGGACCGTGCAGATACGGGACGGGCTCCTCCTTGTGAACGGCGTGCCAATAACGATCAAAGGCGTGAACCGGCACGAGCACGACCCTTTGACCGGGCACGTCGTGTCAGAGGAGTCGATGGCCCGGGACATAAGATTGATGAAGCAGTTCAACATCAATGCCGTCCGAACCTCGCACTACCCAGACGACCCGCGCTGGTACGAGCTCACGGACGAGTACGGGCTCTACATCGTGGGTGAGGCGAACATCGAGTCCCACGGTCGTGGCTACCATCCCGACACCACTTTCGGCAACGATCCCACCTGGGAAACCGCCCACCTCGAGCGCACGATCCGCATGGTTGAACGAGACAAGAACCACCCTTCGATCATCATCTGGTCGCTGGGCAACGAAGCGGGTAACGGCGTGAACTTCTATGCCACCTATGAGTGGATCAAAGGACGGGATACGACGCGGCCGGTCCAGTACGAGCGGGCGCTGCTCGATTGGAACACCGATATCTACGTCCCCATGTACCCCGGTTTCCAGCGCCTCATCGATTACGCCGAGGGCGATGACGATCGCCCCCTGATCATGTGCGAGTACGCCCACGCCATGGGCAATAGCGTTGGCAACTTCGTCGACTATTGGGAGATCATAGACCGCTACGAGAAGCTGCAGGGCGGCTTCATCTGGGATTGGGTAGACCAGGGGCTGCTGACCACGAACGAGAACGGCGACACGATCTTCGGGTACGGCGGCGACTTCGGACCGCCGGGCACGCCCAGCCATGGCAACTTCCTCATCAACGGCGTCGTGTCCCCCGACCGAAGGCCCCATCCGTCCCTATGGGAAGTCAAGAAGGTCTACCAGTACATCGATACGGAAGTGGTGGACCTGAGACGCGGTCGAGTCAAGATCACCAACGACTACGACTTCAAGTCGCTGGACGATCTGATGCTCATCTGGCTCATCACCGCTGACGGAGTCCCGCTGCAGAGCGGCAGAATCGCCGACCTCGAGCTCGGGCCTAAACAGAGTCGAGAGATCGAGATCCCATTCCAGCTCTTCAGCCCCGAGCGCGGCACCCTGTACTTCCTGAAGTTGAGCTTCCGGACCAAGGCGGAATCCGAATTGTTGCCCATGGGGCACGAGACGGCCTGGGAGCAGTTCCGCTTCCCGCTATACCGCACCGCCGAGATCCAGTCGCTGAATGAACTCCCCAAGTTGAGGCTGAATGACGGCGAAGATAGCGCGATCATTGGCGGCGATGACTTCTCGATCATCTTCGACAAGGCGTCCGGAACCCTGACCTCCTATGAGTACAAGGGCACGCAACTGATCCTCAGCGGGCCACAGCCCAACTTCTGGCGTGCGCCCACCGATAACGATTTCGGCGGCGGCTGGCAGAAGAAACTCGCCGTCTGGCGCGACGCTGGTGCGAGGCGGACTTTGGAGGGCATGGTGGTCGAGAAGATGAGTGATCGGGAAGTGCGCATTCAGACGAACGCAGCCCTTGAGGCGGGCAACTCATCTTATACGACATCCTACACCGTGCTCGGCAACGGCGAGATCATCGTGGAGGGGCACTTCGTCCCCGGCGACACGACGCTGCCTCGCATGCCACGCTTCGGCATGCAGATGACCATACCGAAGCAGTTCTCTCACATTGAGTGGTTCGGCCGTGGGCCGCATGAATCCTACTGGGACCGCAAGGCCGGTGCCGCTATGGGTCGCTACGAGGGCTCGGTCGCCGAGCAGTTCCACCCCTACGTCAGGCCCCAGGAGACCGGCAACAAGACCGATGTCCGCTGGTTGGCACTGACGAACGACGAAGGTACAGGGATGCTGATCGTTGGCATGCCCGCCCTCAGCATCAGCGCCCTCCACTTCACCATCGACGACCTCGACCCCGGCGAAGAGAAACAGCAACGGCACGCGGGCGAGCTTGAAGAACGCGAGCTGGTCAATCTGAACATCGACTACAAGCAGATGGGCGTGGGTGGAATCAACAGCTGGGGCCCGACGGCCCTTCCTCAGTACTCGCTCGATCCGATGGAGTACGTGTACGGTTTCCGGCTGCGCCCGTTTTCCAGAGAGGACGGCGAACCGAACTCGCTGGCCAAGAAACGGTACGAACGTGACTAGCCCTCGGAGCGGACTGCCGGCTCTGTTTCTGGCCGGGCTTCTCCTCGCTCCTCCGTGCGGAGCAAGTCGGGGCCAAGACATGGCCGTACGATCGCAATCCGGCGATAGCGCCCGAGTCACGACCACTATTACTATCCTCGCCTACAATATCAGGCACGGCCTGGGAAATGACAGCATCCTCGACCTGGAGCGCGCTGCCCGCGTGATCAATGCGCTGGATCCCGACCTGGTGACACTCCAGGAAATCGACAGCGCCGTTGAACGAACCGGCGGTGTCGATCAGGCCATGGTGCTGGGCGAGCTCACCGGGATGAATTCCGTGTTCGGCGCGTTCTTCGACTATCAGGGCGGCCGCTACGGGATGGCCGTTCTGTCGAAGCGCCCCTTTGCGACCAGTGAGAATCACCGACTGCCCGACGGCTTGGAGCCGCGGACGGCGCTTGCGGTGAACGTCGAAGTCGGCGATCCGGCTCGGCCGATCACCGTTGTGGGCATACATCTCTATGCCACCGCCGAGGAACGCCTGGCACAGGCGAAGCGTCTCATCGAGATCTATCGAGATGCGAAGACACCGATCATCCTTGCCGGTGACTTCAACTCCACACCCGACTCCGAGGTCATCGACCTGTTCAGTCGATCCGGTTGGCACATTCCCGACAAAGGTGAGGACCGCTTGACCTTCCGGTCCGACGACCCCCGACGGGAGATCGACTACATCATGTACCGCCCCGAGGACCCTTTCGAGGTCGTGGAGCTGGACGTGATCGATGAACCCCTGGTCTCCGACCACCGACCCGTGTTATTGCAGCTGAGACTACTCGAGACAGATCACGACAAGTGACGGAGTCGTTATGCCGATCGATAGAAGAAGTTTCGTAAAGACCGGGGCCGGCGCCGCGATTGGCGCTTCGCTGTGGCCGGGAATGCTGACAGCCGAGGATGCCGGGGAGACCTTCAGCGAAAAGAAGGTTAAGGTGGGCATCCTCGGCGTCGGCCTGCGCGGTACCTCGCACACGAGGTTTTGCCTGCAGAGGGGTGACGTGGAAGTGAAAGCCGTCTGCGACGTCGTCCGGGAGAAAGTCGAGCGGGCTCAACAGATCGTGCAGGAAGCCGGTCAGAAGAAACCCAAGGGCTACTCCAACGGCGACGAAGATTACATCAACCTGGTGGAGCGCGAAGACCTGGACGCCGTCATCATAGCCACACCCTGGCTGTGGCACACACCGATGGCGGTGGCGGCGATGAATAATGGTATGGCTGCGGCCCTCGAAGGACCCGCCGCAGTGACGGTACAAGAATGCTGGGATTTGGTCGACACTTCTGAGCAGACCGGGATGCCCTGCATGCTGTTGGAAAACGTCTGCTATCGCCGTGACGTCATGGCCGTCCTCAACATGGTCCGCCAGGACATGTTCGGCGAACTCATCCACGGCCGCTGCGGCTACCAGCATGATTTGCGGGCAATCAAGTTTCAGCCTGGCGCCGAGTACGGCCCGAAGGGTCAGGACGAGTCGGTCTGGCGCGCAGAGCACTCGATTCGCCGAAACGGCGATCTCTATCCGACACATGGCGTCGGCCCGATAGCCAAGATGCTGAACATCAATTCGGGCAACCGCTTTCTGACACTCACGTCGATGGCAAGCAAGTCTCGCGGCCTTCACAATCACATCGTCGAGGTTGGCGGCGAAAGCCATCCAAACGCCGACATCGAGTTCGCTCTCGGCGACGTGGTCACGACGATGATCAAGTGCGCTGGCGGTGAAACCATCATCGTCAGTCACGACACGAACCTGCCGCGGCCCTACTCGCTGAACTTCCGCGTTCAGGGTACCAGGGGACTGTGGACGGTGGACGGCCGGACGATTTACCTGGAAGGAACCAGCCCGGAAGGACACCGTTGGGAGCCCTTTGCCAAGTACCAGGAGGAGTACGACCATCCGCTTTGGAGGCGGTACGCGGAGCGGGCAAGGGGCTCCGGACACGGCGGTATGGACTTCTTCGTAGTCCACGCATTCATCGAAGCCGTCAAGCGAGGTGTGGAGCCCCCCATCGACGTCTACGATGCTGCGGCATGGAGCGTCATCAGCCCGTTGTCGGAAGCGTCCATCGCCGAGGGCAGCGAACCGATGAGCTTCCCCGATTTCACCCGCGGCAAGTGGGTAACGAGGCGCGACATCTTCGGTCTGAGTGACGAGTTCTAACAGGTGCCCGGGAACGTGACCATGAGACGGATCGCAGTTTTCGGCTGGGCAACGGCGTGCCTATTCACGACGGCTTGCGGTGAACCCTCCAAGGAGAAGAAAGTCCTTGTCATTGGCATCGATGGCGTACGCCCCGATGTTCTTGCGAAGGCCAACACCCCCAACATCGATGCGCTCGTCGCCGATGGCACGTTCGCCGGTCGAGTCGAAAGCAAAGTTCAGACCTGGAGCGTACCGGCCTGGTCGAGCATAGCGACCGGAGTCTGGCCCGCCAAGCACCTCGTGACCAGCAACGACTTCACCGGTCACGACTACGCGGCCTACCCCGATTTTCTTACCCGGATCGAGCTGGTGAATCCCGAGCTCTCCACGTTTGTCGTTCTCGATTGGCCGCCTCTGGGGACGGGCGATTCCGGTGGCCCGTTGTTCAGCGATATGATCGACGCGAAGCTCACCTTCGATGGTGGAGATGGCGGCTACGAGACCGCCGACGCCGCCTTCATCTATATTGGTAATCCCGATGTCGTCGCGCACGATACCGGAGTCTCGGCAGAGTACCGCGCTGCGATCGAAGCGGCAGACGGCCACGTCGGTGTGCTGGTGGATGCTCTACGCAGTCGGCCGGCCTATGAGGAGGAGGACTGGTTGACCCTCATCACCACCGACCACGGCCACAGGGACGAAGGCGGTCACGGCGGTGACTCGCTCGAGGAAAGGACCGTGTTCTACCTGGCCAGCGGGCCTTCGGTTTTGAAGGGCATGCCCGATATCCCGCCTGACCTGGTCGACGTAGCGGTCACGGCCATGGCACATCCTGGTGTGGAGATCGATCCGACTTGGCGGCTGGACGGACGCGTCATAGGGCTGGCCGGACGGGACTGAACAAGGAACGAAACGACGCCTACGAAGCCCGATCCTCATCTCGAGGCCCTACGCCAAACGTTCGACCGAAACTACGGGTCGTCGGCGGGCGCGTACATCGTGCGTGTGCCCGGCCGGGTGAACCTGGTCGGCGACCACATCGACTACAACGGTCTTTCCGTCTTTCCCATGGCACTGCAACGGCACCTTTCCATCCTCTATCGGGAAAGAGAGGACCAGACCGTCCGCATCGTCAGTAGCGACGCGCAGCATCCGGACCGCGAGTTCGAGTTGGGCGAGTCCATTCCCGCTTTCGACGATGGCGATTGGGGCAATTACCCAAAGGCGGCCGGGCAAGGGCTAGCCAAGCGGTTCGCCATCGAGCGCGGCCTAGACGCAGCCGTTCACTCCGACATTCCGATGGCCGCTGGTTTGAGCTCGTCGTCCGCGCTCGTCGTGGCCAGCGCCCTCGCAATCCTTCACGCAAACGATCTCTGGACCGACCGCATGGAGCTGGCCGAACTGCTCGCGGAGGCCGAACATTACGTCGGCACGCGCGGTGGCGGAATGGATCAGGCGATCTGCCTCGCCGCGCGGAAGCACTCCGCCAGCCGCATCGACTTTCATCCCCTCCGCTTGACCGCACATCTGATCCCGCCCGAGTGGCACTTCGTGGTCGCCTTCAGTCGCGTACGGGCGGAGAAGACCGGCGCGGCCGGAGAGATCTACAACGCCCGGACCCAAGAATGCCGGGACGCCCTCGACCGGGTCATCGAGGCCGAGGGCCTGGCCGATCAAGTCGATACGTATCCCGCTCTTCTGGCAGCCAAGTCACAGACGTCGCTCATGAAGGCCGCCAAGAAGTCGTTGGACGAGACGAGCCTGCGGCGTTTTCGTCACGTCCTGACCGAGGCGAACCGCGTGCGCCAAGCCGAGAAGGCGCTCACCTCCTACGATCTCAGGGGATTCGGACGTTTGATGTCGGAGTCGCACCGAAGTCTGCGGGACGACTTCGAGGTCAGTTGCCCCGAACTGGATGAGATGGCAGAAATCGCTGAGCACGCGGGCGCCGCTGGCGCCCGGCTCACGGGCGCCGGGCTCGGCGGCTGCATAGTCGCTCTCTGCGCCGCCAAGGGCAGCAAGCGTGTGCTCAAAGCTCTGACCGAACGCTATTACGCCAAACGCGAGCCTCAGGGCGAACTCAGCGATCATCTGTTCGTCGCGGAGCCGTCCGGCGGCGCCACCGTATCGGCCGCCTAGACGGGGTGGGCTATTACCAACGGGGGACTAGACAACGGGGCGTACATAGATATATTACAATACCTTGATTGTTGCGCCGTGTGGACCGCTCCTATAAGACGAATACCTGTGCCAACTTACGACTACGTTTGCCAAGATTGTGGCTTCACCTTCGACGTTCGGGCGTCGATGTCAGCCTATTCGGAGGGCCTCGCGCCCCAGTGCCCCGACTGCGGTTCGAGTAATGCCGAGCGGCGATTCGGCTCCGTGAATGTCCTCACCGGCTCTCGGTCCTCGGGAGGCTCGTCGGCCAGTTGCGGATCGGGCGGTTTCACCTGAGCAAGCTGATACCACTGTCCGGTCCGGGCGGTAGCGAGTTTGCAAACGAATGTCGTAGAGCCCATCTTCAGCTTGTAGATCTTCGTAGTCAGCCTCAGCAGGGCGGAGACGTTTCCCTCCCCGGCGATCGGTGCTGCCAACCATCGCGCGCTGTGAGTATTCAAATACATATGGGGAGGGGAGCGCGTGAAACGGCTTGGTTGTAGAGCCCCTAAGTCATGGATTCACAAATAGATGACCTGAGGACCGCGCTTGGCGACCGCTACCGAGTCGAGCGCGAAATCGCCAGCGGCGCCACGGCCACCGTTCACCTGGCCGAGGACCTGAGGCATCACCGCAAGGTCGCGCTCAAGGTCCTTCACCCCGATTTGACTGCCACGCTGGCCGCCGAGCGCTTCCTTCGCGAAATCGAGATCATCTCCAAGCTGACGCACCCACATATCTTGCCCCTTTACGATTCCGGCGAAGACAGTGGCTTTGTCTACTTCGTGATGCCGTACGTCGAGGGTGAATCGCTTCGCAACCGGCTGGAGCGAGAAAGGCAACTTCCCCTTGAGGAGACGATTAGGATTACATGTCAGGTTGCGGACGCGTTGGCCTACGCTCACAAGCACGAAGTCGTTCACCGAGATATTAAGCCGGGGAATATCCTGCTCGTCGAGGATCATGCTGTCGTGGCCGATTTCGGCATCGCGCGAGCGCTCAGCACAGCGGGCGGGCGAAAAATAACCGAGACCGGTATCGCTGTGGGCACGCCTGAGTACATGAGCCCCGAGCAGGCGTACGACGACGATGAAGTCGACGAGCGCGCCGACCTGTATTCACTCGCCTGCGTGACGTACGAGATGCTGGCGGGGCAGCCGCCCTTCTTGGGGCCGAATGCCCAGGCCATCATCGCGCGCCATGTGATCGACCCGATCCCACCGATCATCACGGTCCGGCCTGAGGTGCCGCCCAACGTCGCTCAGGCGATCCGGAGGGCGCTCGCCAAGTCGCAGTCGGACCGCTTCGCGACGCTGGGCGAGTTCGTCGAGGCACTCGTGGCTGAAGGGGGAGAAGGGCGGGAATCGGAAGTGAAGTCGATCGCTGTACTACCGTTCGCCAACATGAGTGCCAATCCTCAGGACGAGTACTTCAGCGACGGCATGACTGAAGAGATCATCAACGCCCTGACTAAGATCGAGGGGCTCAACGTAGTCTCCCGCACTTCAGTCTTCGCGCTGAAGGGCAAGGATCAAGATGTCCGCACGACCGGAGAGCAGCTGGCTGTGTCCTCCGTACTGGAGGGCAGTGTGCGCCGGTCGGGTAGCACCCTGCGTGTCACTGCCCAGCTGGTCGATACCTCCGATGGCTACCACCTCTGGTCGGAACGCTACGATCGAGAACTGGAGGACGTCTTCGCGATCCAGGACGAGATTGCGGAGAACATCGTGAGCGTGCTGCGCGTGATGCTGAGCGACGAAGAAAAGCGAGCGATCGCTAAGGTGCCGACGGTAGATGTCGAAGCCTACGATTACTACCTGCGCGGCCGCCAATACTTCCATCAAACTCGCAAGAAGAGCCTGCAGTACGCGCGGGAGATGTTCGCTCGCGCCATCGAGGTCGACCCGAATTTCGCTCTCGCCTATGCCGGTATTGCCGACTGCAGCTCGCTGCTCCACATGTACTATCCGTCGCAAGAAGTCACGCTCGGACAAGCGGACAGTGCCAGCCAGAAAGCCCTCGAACTCGATACCGAATCCGCGGAGGCCCACGCAGCTCGTGGGTTCGCGCTCTGGCAAATGAAGCGAGGCGATGAAGCGGAAAAGGAATTCGAGAAAGCGATCGAACTGGATCCGAGGCAGTTCGAGGCGCACTACTTTTACGCACGCCAGAGTTTCGCGCAAGGCGATCTCGACAAGGCGGCGCGCCTCTTCGAGCGAGCTTCAAAGGTCCGGGACGATTACCAGGCGGCTTTCTTCGCCGCTCAGTCGCTCGCCGCCATGGCTCGCGAAGACGAAGCGCGAGCGGCTTACCGTAGAGCGCTGCAGATCGTTCGCGACCACCTCGAACTGAACCCAGACGACCCGCGAGCAGCGACCATGCGAGCCGTTTCGTTGTGTCGCCTGGGCCAACTAGAAGAGGGTCTCGAGTGGGCGGAACGGGCCGTCGCCATCGACCCCGACGACGCCGGCGTCCGTTACAACGTCGCCTGCCTCTACTCGCTGGAGGGACAAGTCGACAAGGCGATCGAATGCCTCGAGGGTGCGGTTCAAGTCGGCTTCGGGAACCGAGATTGGATGGAGAACGACCCAGACCTCGATCCCCTTAGAAGCGATCCTCGTTTCCAGGAGCTCGTGAAGAGCCTCTAACCTCGCTTATCCAGGGAAACGTTTGTCGGACGAGGCCCAGGCGGCGCTGAAAACGACTCGCCCGGGAACCCTGCACCTAGATCTTACTCAAACCCGACTCGCTGCAGGTTGCGAAAGATCCCCGTTGCCGCCAGAACGACAACGACCATGAACATCGCGCCCAGCAGCGGCCTGCCATAAAGGAAGTAGCCCGTCCCGAACAGCGCCGAGTAAACGACGACGCAGCCCAGGAACCACGACATCATCGCCGCCGAGAAGCTGCCCTCCACGGGGCCGGTCTCAACAGCACCACGCCACCCGAAGTTGAACGGCCGGATCTTGTCGTAAAAGGCTTGCAGCGTCGCTTTGTCCGTCGTCGGCGTTAGCAGCGTCACCGTCAACCAGACCGCTGTGGTGATGGCGACACCCAACACCAGCTTCAGCGACGGATGCAACGCGGCAAAGCCCAGCACCTCGTGCACGATCTCGAAGTAGATGGCAACCAGGAACGAGATGATCATCGCCGACAACTCGCTCCAGGCGCTGATCCGCCACCAGAACCAGCGCAACAGGAAGATGAGCCCCGTCCCCGCGCCGATCTGCAGCAAGATCTGGAAGGCCTGCAGCGCGTTCTCCAACCATAGCGAAACGACGCCTGCCAGAATGATCAAGCCCACAGTGGAAACTCGCGCTACCGACACGTAGTGTCGCTCGCTACGATCCGGCGCCATGAACCTCTTGTACACGTCGTCGACGATGTACGATGCGCCCCAGTTCAGGTGCGTGCTGATGGTCGACATGTAGGCGGCGGCAAGAGACGCAACGACCAGGCCCAGCAACCCGTGCGGCAAAAAGACCAGCATCGCCGGGTAGGCCAGGTCGTTACGAACGATGGAAGGGTCGAGTCCCGGGAACCGCGCCGTGATCGACGCGAGGTCCGGGTAGATGATTAGCGATGCCAGCGCCACGATGACCCACGGCCACGGGCGCAACGCATAGTGGGCGATGTTGAACCACAGCGTCGCCTTCATGGCATCCCGCTCGTTCCGCGCCGCCAGCATCCGCTGGGCCACGTAGCCGCCGCCCCCGGGTTCGGCGCCGGGATACCAAGTGCTCCACCACTGCACGGCGATGGGGATGATGAACACCGCCGCCGCCGTCCTCCAATCGCCGAAGTCCGGCAGGAACGACAGCTTGCCTTCGAGGGCCGGGCTGGTGACCAGGCCCGCCAAACCACCGACCTCGGGCTGCGCCAGCGCGAAATACGCCGCCGCCAGCGACCCGATCATGGCGATGGCGAAGAGCAGCAGGTCGGTGACCACCACGCCCCAAAGACCTGACATCGCCGAGTAGAGGACCGTCACCGTCCCGGCGATGAGCACCGTCGTGTACTTGTCGATGCCCAGCAGCACGCCGCCGATCTTGATGGCCGCCAGCGTCACCGTGGCCATGATCATCACGTTGAAGAAGACGCCGAGATACAGCGCCCGGAACCCGCGCAGGAAGGCGGCTATACCGCCGGAGTAACGCAGCTCGTAGAAGCCGATGTCGGTGAACGCGCCGGACCGCCGCCATAGCTTCGCGTAGAAGAACACCGTGCACATTCCGGTGATCAGGAACGCCCACCACGCCCAGTTCTGGCTCACACCGTTGGTGCGCACCATGTCGGTGACCAGGTTCGGCGTGTCGGTGGAGAACGTGGTCGCCACCATCGACGTGCCCAACAACCACCACGGCGCGTTGCGGCCCGAGAGGAAGAACTCCCCGATCCCCTTCCCCGCGCGCCGCGCGAAGATGAGACCGATGGCTAGTGCTACGACGCCGTACGAGAGTATGACCAGCCAATCGACGGTTACCAGCTGCATAGGCTTCAGGCTCCAGCGGAGTATTGCGACTAGACTCTAGGGGGCCGGCGGGCCGGCATTGGTTATACAGTCCCCGTCGCGGCGGCGCCACCGCCACAGCGATTGCCGGGGCACCGAGGGACGCCGTATTGTGACACTCACTGCCTGAGGGCTTCAGAGGAGTTCACCGTTCAGGACGGCGGATGGCACAGGAATGATCTCCCGACGCGACATGCTCAAGACCAGCGGCGCGGCCCTGGCCGGCCTCGCCGCGATCCCGGCAACCTGGCCCCACCCGGCTCGGGCGGCCAACGGACAAGACTCCGCCGCGGGTGAAGACCTGACCCGCTATGTGGATCCGTTCATCGGGACCAGCGCCCACGGTCACACCTATCCCGGCGCCAACCTCCCCTTCGGGATGGTGCAGCTGAGCCCCGACAACGGAGTGAACGGCTGGGACTGGTGCTCGGGATACCACTGGTCCAGCGATCGCATCGTCGGGTTCAGTCACACTCACCTGAGCGGCACCGGCATCGGCGACATGTACGACATCCTGTTCATGCCGGCGCTAACGACTCGTGCGCCGCTCGGCGATGTGGGTTCGAGTTTCTCCCACGAGCGCGAGAGCGCCGCGCCCGGCTACTACTCCGTCGAACTGGATGACCCCGCCATCACAGCGGAGTTGACCGCCACGGAACGCTGCGGGGTGCACCGCTACGCGTTCTCGCGGATCCCGTCGGGCCAAAGCGCATCCATCGTGGTCGACCTGGGCCACTCGCTCAACTGGGACCGGCCGACCGAGGGCTACATCTCCGTCGAAGGCCCGACCCTGGTCAGCGGATACCGGATGTCCACCGGTTGGGCACGCGACCAGCGGGTCTTTTTCGCCGCGCAGTTCTCGCGGCCGATCTCGAACCACTGGTTGGAGGCCGAGTGGACCACGCCGGCCCGACATCAAGACCTCAAAGGCGAGCGAGTGAAGGGCTGCTTCCAGTTGTCCACGCGACCCGGCCAACGGGTCGTGGCGAAAATCGCGCTTTCACCGGTCAGCATCGAGAGTGCGAAGCGCAACCTGCGGGAAGAGGTTCCCGGCTGGGATTTCGATGGAATCCGCGCCGCCGCAATCGAGGCATGGAATCGCGAGTTGAACCGCATCCAGCTGGGAGACACCGACCCCGAAGGACGCACGCTGCTCTACACTTCCCTGTATCACGCGTTTCTGGCACCGCAGCTGTTCGGCGACGTCGATGGTAATTACCGAGGGCCCGACACACAGGTCCATCGCGCTCGCGGGTTCGACAACTACACGGTCTTCTCGCTGTGGGACACGTACCGGGCCGAGCACCCGCTACTCACCTTAGTACAGCCGGAACGTGTGAACGACCTGATCCAGTCGATGATGGCCTTCTATCGCGAGGAAGGGCTGCTCCCGGTCTGGTCGTTGGCCGGGAACGAGACCAACACGATGATCGGCTATCACTCGGTCCCGGTCATCCTGGACGCCTGGGCCAAGGACCTCACCGAGATCGACCCGCGCGAGGCGCTCGAGGCGATGGTCAAGAGCGCCGAGCAAGACGATCATGGCCTACGCTACTATCGAGTGCCGGAGCCGCGATCGATGAGGGCGATCGAGGAAGAGGAGACATCCTCGAATCTGCGTCGTGTCAGCGAAGTCAGGCAGGGCGACCTGATCAACCTGGGCCTGATCCTTAACGGGTACTCCTACTCCCTCGGAGGCGACACGCTCCGCTACCACTCTCCCTTTCCCACTGCGCTTCGGGCTCTGTTGATCCGCAGCGATGACGGTACGAAGTCCATCGACTGGGAGACCGCGCCCGTACCCGAGGAGGCCGCCGGTACCCGCACGACGTTCGCGTGGCTCACCGCGATGGATGCAGGAGAAAGCCGCCGCTGGTTCGAGTTGTCGGTGAACGGCGAGCGGTGGTTCGAGTTTCGTGGACCCCGCGAACGTGACCGCAGCTTCACGGTGAATGGGCCCGGCGGATCTCGTCTCGTGTTTCGGGTCACCCACGTCGATCAACACGGCGATCTGTTCGGCTTCATGTTCCTCACGGTACCCACAGGCCTCGAGGCCGGCGAGTCGCTGCGCTTGAGCGTGACCGCCGAGACCGCGGGCAGCAGCGATTGGTACATGACCTTCGAGCAACCGCTGGAAGCGAACGTGATGGCCGGCAATGTCTTCGCCTTCACCGAGATCCGAGGGGAACGCCGGCAGGTCGTGAAGGTCGACATCACCCACCTGGGCCGTCCCACCGACGCCGAAGTGCAGCTCGGTGCCGAGAACCCGATCCGCACCCGCCTCGCCTTTGGATCGAACAGCATTCTTCTGTCAGCACCGCAAGTCCGAAGCGACACGCCCATGACCGCACGCTTGACGATCGGTGGCCAGCTGGTGGGTGAAACCGAATTCACGCTCCGACCGGTGCGCGCTTACGGATACGTGCCCGCCGATTGGGAGAACGAATCCGTCTCGAAGACGCTGGAGTACGCCTACGACGACTGGTGCATCGCTCGCATGGCCGACCGTCTCGGCGAGGACTACGCGGCGGGCGTTTTTGGACAGCGCGCGCAATTCTATCGAAACGTCTTCGATTCATCGACGGGGTTCATGCGTGGAAGGCGCTCTGACGGAACCTGGGTCGAGCCCTTCTCGCCGACCGCCGCCTCACATCGGCAAGCGGAGTACACCGAAGGCAACGCCTGGCAGTATAGCTGGTACGTACCCCACGATGTGCGGGGGCTGATCGAGTTGATGGGAGGCGATCAGGCCTTCATTGACAAGCTGGACGAGCTCTTCGAGCGCTCATCCGAGATGGAGGGCGCGCCACCCGACGTCACCGGGTTGATCGGCCAGTACGCCCACGGGAACGAGCCGAGCCACCACATCGCCTACCTGTATTGCCACGCCGGAGCCCCGTGGAAGACTCAGGAGCGGGTTCGCCAGATCACCGACGCGATGTACGACACGACGCCCGAGGGTTTGTCCGGTAACGAAGACTGCGGCCAGATGTCGGCCTGGTATATCTTCAGCAGCATCGGTTTCTATCCGGTAAACCCCGCAGACGGCACATACGTCATCGGTACGCCGCATCACGAAGACGTCTCCATCGAGTTGAGCGGCGGGCGCCGGTTCACGGTAGAAGCACCCGGTGCATCGTCTGTGAACAAGTACATCCAGTCGGCCAACCTCAACGGCGCACCGCTGCAGCGCTGCTATATCACGCACGAGGAGATCGTCGCGGGCGGCACGCTGGCATTCGTCATGGGCGACACGCCAAACGAAGACTGGGCTGCAACGGAATCGGCACGACCTCCGGAAGCGCCGTTCGGGTGAACCCGCACCGTGAATTGGCGGAAGGAAACGCAACGCTATGGTCACACGTAGAGAGATGCTCCGTACCACCTGCCTGACACTTGCGGGCATCGCAGCCGGTGCAGGCCGAGGAACGCCGATGCCGTCAAGCCGGCAAGAGCGAGTCCCCCAACGCCCGCCGGTGGACCAACGCAACTTCGTCAGCGAATCGGTCGAGGCGACCATCCAGCGGGTCAAGCGCGACATCGCCGACCCCGAGCTAGCCTGGATGTTCGAGAACTGCTATCCCAACACGCTGGACACCACCGTGCGGTTCTCCACGATCGATGGAAGACCCGACGGTTTCGTGATCACAGGCGATATCCCGGCGATGTGGCTGCGGGACTCCACCGCCCAGGTCTGGCCCTATCTCCCATTGGCCAAAGACGACGAGAAGTTGAGAGCGCTGCTGGCGGGCGTGGTCAATCGCCAGACCCGCTGCATCCTCATCGATCCCTACGCCAACGCCTTCAACGATGGACCCACCGGCGGCGGCTGGGAGAGCGACCTCACCGAGATGAAGCCCGAGCTCCACGAACGAAAATACGAGATCGATTCGCTCTGTTATCCGGTACGTTTGGCCCACGGCTACTGGTCGACGACGGGGGACGCCTCGGTTCTCGACACAGAGTGGCAGGCTGCGGCCAGGCTAATCGTGAAGACATTGCGCGAGCAGCAGCGCCTCAAAGGCCCCGGGCCGTACAAGTTCCAGCGCGTGACCGCCGTCTCATACGATACCGTTCCGCTAGGCGGATATGGGAACCCCACGCGCAAAGTCGGGCTGGTGCACTCGATGTTCAGGCCGTCGGATGACGCCTGCGTCTACCCGTTCCTCGTCCCGTCGAACCTGTTCGCCGTCGTAGCCCTTGAGCAGTTGAGCCAGATCTTCTGGGAGGAGCTGGGCGATCGGTCCTTCGCCGAGGAATGCGAGGAGTTCGCCCGTGAGCTGGCCGAACTGATCCGCCAGCACGCCGTGATCGAGCACCCGAAGCGCGGGCGCGTCTACGCCTACGAGGTCGACGGATTCGGCAACGCCCTTGTGATGGACGACGCCAATATCCCCAGCCTGCTGGCCCTCCCCTACCTGGGCGCCGCCGATCTGGACGACCCTATCTATCAGACCACGCGCGGCCTCGTCCTCAGCGAGGACAACCCGTACTTCTTCCGCGGCACGGCGGGCGAAGGCATCGGCGGCCCACACGTAGGCCTCGACATGGTCTGGCCATTGGGCATCACGATGCGCGCGCTGACCAGCACCGACAACGACGAAATTCTCTCTTGCCTGCGCATGCTCAAGGAGACGCACGCCGGAACAGGATTCATGCACGAGTCCTTCCACAAGGACGATGCGTCGAACTTCACTCGCTCCTGGTTCGCGTGGGCGAATACGCTGTTCGGCGAACTCATCGTAACGCTGCACGACCAGCGGCCCGGGCTGTTGACCGTGGAACTGTGACGACGCGCTGAGCATGGTCGATCGTCGCCGCTTCATTCAATCGCTCAGCGCCGCCGCCGTCGCCGGTTCCGTGGGGCCAACGATGAAGGCGCTGCTGGTTCCGAACCCGAGCACGCAAGTGCGCTCCAATCCACGGGTGGCCGTCCTTCTGCAGCCGGGTTTCCCCACCGTCGATGCACAGCCCATCGACACGAGCGTACTCGAGCGAGCCCTAACCGACATGGATTCCACTGTTCTTCGCGTGGACCAACTGGACCGAGTCACACCGGACGACTTCGACGTCTATCTGAACCCCTACGGGTCGGCTTTCCCCAAGCAAGCGTGGGGTCAGCTGCTTCAGTTCCTGGCGGCGGGTGGCAATTGGGTGAACCTCGGCGGTGTGCCATTCGCGGTTCCGGTCGTTCGGGATGGAGACGACTGGCGGACCGAGGTCCGACAGACGGCTTATCACAAGCGCCTGGGAGTCACGCAGGCGTTCGGCATCGATACTTCGCGCCTGGCCCGACACGAGAGCAACCGGCGAATCACATGGACGCGAGCTCTTGTCGGAAACGTCGAAACCGACGCGACCTACGAGCTGTACTACCGCTTCACCCGAGTGAAGGAATACCCCGACGAAGACGGATCGGACGGCCCCCGCGAAGCCGTCGTCGAGCCGCTGCTCTCATTGTATGGGTCCGGTGAGCATCCGGTGGCGGCGCCGGTTGTACGGGTCGACCGCTTGCTGGGACCGTACGCCGGCGGTCGCTGGATACTGGGGAACTTTGACGGGACGATCACCGCCGAGGCGATCCGGGCCACGGTTCGAGACGCTGCGCTCGGCGCGAACCGACTCGCCGTGTCGCCGTCCTACGCCTGCTACCGAGAAGATGAATCTCCCGAGATCTCGGTGACGCTGCGATCGCCCGGCAACACTAGCCGAAAAGCCGCAAGGTGTCGCCTCCGCGTATTCGATGACCACGACCTCGAAATCGCTGCAACGACGATCGGGTTGGACGGGACGGGCTTCGCCGTCACCGCCAGCACGTCCCTGCAGACCGTGGCGAGCACGGCCTTGCCACCGGGCCTTTACAGGATCGAGGCCCAACTCGAGTCGGACGATTCGGCCCTCGACGGGACGATCGCGACAAGCGGATTCTGGATGCACGATCCTGAACTGCTGGCCGCAGGCTCGCCGTTCACCACCGACGAGTACACGCTACTGCGAGACGGCCAGCCCTACGTCGTCACGGGCACATCGTATATGGCCACCGACGTCCACCGGCGCTTCCTGCTCGAAGCCAACGCTCATGTCTTCGATCGCGACTTCGCCGCCATGAGACGGGCCGGGATCAACATGATCCGCACGGGCATCTGGACGGGCTGGCGCAACTACATGTCCGAGGACGGCGAGCTGAACGAGGCGGCGCTGCGGGGCCTCGACGCTTTCTTGCTCACGGCGCGGCGTCACGACATTCCGGTCATCTTCACGTTCTTCGCCTTCATACCTGAAGATTGGGGCGGCGCGAATCCCTACCTCGACCCCAGAGCCGTTGCCGCACAGAAGCGGTTCATCTCCGGAATCGTCAGTCGCTACTCGGAGATGAACGACGTCATCTGGGATCTCATCAACGAGCCTTCCTGCTGCTCGCCCGACAGGCTCTGGGTCACCCGGCCGAACTACGACGAGTACGAGACCCACGCCTGGGAGAGCTGGCTACGCGAGCGCTTCCCATCCGAGTCACCTGTGGAACTCGACTCGAAGCTCAGCGAGCTGTGGCGAACGCTGCCCGGCGAAGCGCTGGATCTGCCATCGTTGGACGAGTTCGGCGACCGAAACATTTTCGAGGACTTACGACCGCTGAAGGCGATGGAGTACCGCCTCTTCGCCAACAACGTTTTCGCCCGTTGGACTCGCGAGATGGTGGAGACCATCCACCGGGCGGGCAGCCCGACCCAGCTGGTCACCGTGGGACAAGACGAGGGCGGCACCTACGAGCGCGCATCGCCGACGTTCTACGGCCCCGAGGTCGCCTTCACCTCGAACCATACCTGGTGGCTCAACGATGACCTGCTCTGGGACAGCATCGTCACCAAGACGCCGGAACGTCCGAACCTGATCTCCGAAACGGGGATCATGTTCTACGAGAAGATCGACGGCAGCGCCTGGCGCTCGGAGGGGGAGGCCCGGGACCTGTTGGAGCGGAAGCTGGCCATCGCCAGCGTCGTCGGCGGCGCCGGGTGGATCGAGTGGATCTGGAACACCAATCCCTACATGCCGCTGGACAACGAGTCGGCCATAGGACTGCTGCGGCCCGATGGCACGGCCAAGCCCGAGTTCGCCGTGCTCAGGGACATGGCCCGCTTCGTCGCCGAAGCGTTGCCCCAACTCGGGCCGCGGGAGCTCGACTCTGTGGTTATGGTCACTCCCCACTCCCACATGTTCTCGGTACGAAACTTCGCTACCGGGTCAACCCAGCGCTGCGTGCGGGCGATGTGTTACGGCTGCCGTATGCCGATGAGTGCGGTGAGCGAGTACACCCTCGATCGACTGAGCCATCGACCCAGTCTTATCGTCGTTCCCTCTCCTCGGATACTCACCGAGAAAGCATGGCGCCAGCTGGTCAACCTCGCTGAGGATGGAACCACTGTACTGATCACGGGTCCGATCGACTTCGACGAGCACTGGCGGCCGGCTCCGCGGCTGGAGGTCTACGGCATCCGAACGAAGACGGCGGCCGTAGCCAACGAGGAGAATCTGGACATCGCAGGGAAGGCAGTTCGTTTGACCTTCAGCGACCTCAAGATCCAACGTGTCGAGAAGGCGGTCGTGGAAGGCGATGCGCCGCACATCCGGGCGGTTTCCTTGGGCCGCGGTCGACTCATCTGGTCCCCGTTGCCCGTGGAGCTGGCCGACCAGGTGGACCCGACCGTCACTCTCTACCGCTACGCGCTCGGACAGGTGGACACCCACCCGCGCTTCACCCTCGAACCGGACGACCCCGGCTTGCTCGTCTATCCTGCAGTGCATCAGAGCGCCGTCCTGTATGCCATCGCTTCGGAGCTCGCCGTACCGAGACGACTGACGTTGACGGATCGCGTCTGGGGGACGCACGCGAACGTCGAGGTGCCGGCGGGCGGCGCCGTACTGCAACTCATGGGGAATCGCGGAAAGCTGGGTAGCTACCAGCGAGGCTGAACCGCGAGGCCTACCTGAACGCCTGTGAGAGGTCCTCGGGGTAGAGGCCCTCCGCCACCAACGAACCGAGTCTCTCCGTCACGTAGGGCCGATCGTCCTGGTAGGTAACGCCCAGCCACGGGCCGTTGGCGGGGATGACCTTCACCCGAACCCGATCATTTTCGATGAGATCGTTGACCGCCGTGCTCAGCAGGAATTCGGCGTCGATATCGCCACCGTGCACTTCCAGGAAGTGTCCGAACTGTTCGTGCAACAAGGGAAACGCGGATGGTGTCGCGGCCCAGATGTTCATCGAGATCGTCTCGTCGCCGCTCAACTCGTACCGCTCGCCTTCCACAGTGACGCCGGCCAGAACGCTGTCCTGCGCGGAGATCTTCTTGACCTCGGTGACCCGCACGAGATAGCCGTCGGGATCCACTTCACAAACGGCCCGCGAGACGCCACCGTGCGGTGACAGGGTGTCAAGGATCGAGTAGCCTGCGGCGGCGAACTCGTGGCCTTCCGACACAGCGGCCTCCGTGAGATGATCGCCTAAAGAAGCGAACGCATCGGCTCCGTAGAAATCATCGGCGTTGAGCGCTACGAAGGGCTCGCTCACTTCGGGTAGGGCGGTGAGGACCGCGTGGCCGGTCCCCCACGGTTTGAGACGCCCGCCCGGGACCGAGAAGCCCTCGGGAAGCGCGGCCAGCTCCTGAAACGCGACCGCGATCTCGATGGCGTCGCCGAAGATGCCCCCCACGTGATCGCGGAGAGCGTACTCCAGCTCCGGTCGGGTCACCAGCACGACCTTGTTGAAACCGGCCCGCACCGCGTCATAGATGCCATAGTCCATCAACGCTTCGCCGCTGGGGCCCACGGGGACTAGCTGCTTCAGCTCGCCGTAGCGAGTGGATAGTCCGGCAGCTAGTACGACGAGCGTTAGGTCCATATCGACATAGAGGTCTCGGCCGGCGCACCGCCGACGTCGTTAACGGAGTGCGAGCTGGGAGTGACCTCCTCCGGAAACTCCAAACTCGATTACTCGCTTCTCTATTACTCGTTTACTTGCCTACTCCTACGAAACTACATAGTGGCAGGCACAGCTGCCTTCACGTACTTGTTGAACCACTCCAGATACCGCCGCATGAAGTCCAGCTGATGCGCCCGTTCCAGCAACCCGTGCGGCTCACGCGGATACAGGATCAGCCCGCTGGGCACGCCCTTCACCCGCAGCGCCGTATACATCTCGATGGACTGCTCCGGGTGCACCCGGGTGTCGGCCAGGCCGTGGCCGACCAGCACCGCCGTCTGTGTGTTGTTGATGTGCGCCAACGGCGAGCGGTCCCAGGCGAGCCCGGGATCGTCGAACCACCAGGTATCCCAATGGACGATGGACATCTCGTACGGAATGTCAGTCGTACCCGTGAACGAGACCCAGTTCGAGATGCCCGCATACGTGATCGCGGCCTTGAAGTACTCACTGTAGCGTGTGCCCGCCCAGGCGGAGAAGTATCCCCCGTAGGACGTGCCGCTGATCCCGACGCGCTCGGGATCGATGAGCCCCTGGTCCGCCAGGTGCTCGATGCCGGCGATCACGTCCAGGAATTCCTTGCCGCCCAGGTCGCGATGGTCGCCCTTCGAGAACGCCACACCGCGACCGCCGCTGCCCCGGTAGTTGGGCATCAGCACGGCGTAGCCCTCGGCGGCCAACAGCTGGGCTGGGTAGAGCGCCCGCGTGTTCCAGCCGTCCGAACTGATCCCTTCAGGCCCGCCATGCGGAAGGATCGCCAACGGATAGCGAGTACCTTGCGTGGCAGTCAATGGATGAATCAGAACGCCTTCGATCCGCCAGCCGTCGGGGCCCTTCCACTCGATAGTCTCTTGCACCGCCAACTCGACCCCGTCCAGCCAAGTGTTGTGCTTCGTGACACGGTTCAATTCGCTGTCGCCGACGCGACCCGTGAAGACTTCGCTGGGGTGTATCGCCGTGCTCGCGGACGTGGCGAAGTTCCGGACACGGGAATCGAAGCTCAAGCTGCCAAAAATCTCCGCACCGCCACCCACGACCTTGTCGGTACCGCCACGATCGACGGGCAGCCGGTAAACGATCGACTTGGTGCCCTCCGCCGCTGCGAAATACAACGTCTCGTCATCCAGCCAGCCCACTTGCTGCGCCGTCGCTTTGAGATCAGGTGTGCGATTCACGGCCTCTCCGCCACCGGACGGTACCACGAACACGCTCTGGGCGATGGGGTCGTTCATGCTGACCGCACCGATGAACGCGAAGTACTTTCCGTCCGGCGAGAAGGCCATGCCACCCAGCTTGCCCTCGGTTTGCGTCAGCATCTCCAGCTCGCCACCGCCCACGGGCACCGTATAGATGTGGCGGAACATGTAGCTCGCATCGATGTCGGTGGTCTGGGTGACCTGAATCGCGAATCCGCTTCCGTCGGGCATCCAAACGAAGCTGCGAACGGTCCGGTTGGCCGGCGTCACCGCGACCCGCTCGCCGCTCTCGAGGTTCTCGACCCACAGCCGGACATGCCGCTCACCCTCGCCGGCGACCTGCACATCGTCGCCGCGCGCGCGCCGCTCGACGGCCGCCGGATCCTCGGGCTCCCGCGCCATATAGGCGATGGACTTCCCGTCGGGCGACCAGGCGTAGGACATGACGCCGAGGGGCGAATGGGTCAGCGCCCTGGCCTCCCCGCCCGTAGTCGGCACCGCGTACACCTGGCTGCCGTCCCGGCCCAGCCGCGCGGTGAAGGCCAGCATCCTGCCATCCGGCGACCACCGCGGCGAACCCGCGCTCTGCGGTGCCTCGACCACGGGAGTCGGATCGCCACCCGCAGCGGGCACGATCCACAGCTCGCTGTACGGCCGCCCGAACGCCTCGTCCGCTGTCCGCGGCACCGTCAGCGTATAGGCGATGAGCTGCCCGTCGGGGCTCATGGCCACCGCCCCCACGCTCTGGATGGACACGACCTGCTCGGGGGTGATCGCCTGCGCACGCAGCGTTCCCGAGGCCACGCCGAGCAAGGAAAGTGCTGTGACCCAAATCTTTGCAGTGTATCGGTGCTTCATGCTGTCCTCCGGTTCTTCTTGGGAATGTCGAGCATACGAGCATTAGAACAAGAGAGCAATCGAATCAGGAGGTATCTGTGAACTCCGATCACTTCAACTTCGAATGTTCAATTGCTCTATTGTTCTATTGCTCGATATTCCCAATGCAGTTCAGCTTCCCTCTCGTTCTTCTTCCCATTCTTCCCGCGTCATCAGCTTAAGAGGCGTGAGTTCCTTCTCCACCAAATCCGAGTTGATGCGGCTGTACTCTCGTTCCGCTGTAATCTCGGCGAACTCAGCTTCGGCTTCGGCCATCCGGCGCGTCAGGCTCTCCAACCGTTCGAGCTCCGAATCGGTGGGACGCCCGGCGTAACCGTTAACCGAGCCGTAGAGGTTGCCCAACTCTTCGCGGAGCTTCTCGTCGCTGCCGAACACACCGGCGTCGCTGGTCGAGACTATGCTGCCGCGGAACTCGTCCAGCTTATCCGCGTACTCGTTCAGCCGCTTCGCCGTGCCACCATCGGTCTCTTCCGCTCGCTCGCGCGCTTGGTCGCGCAGATCGACGAGGGCATCGACCACGTAGGTCAGACGCTCCAGCATGTCGTAGATACTGAGGGCAGTCCGCTGTTGCAGCTGACGATCCGCCGCCGAGTGCGGGGAGCGCGGGTCGGCCACGAGCGAGACCTGGCCCTCGTACGTATCGTTGCCCTTGACCAACTTGTAGGTGTAGGTGCCCTCGGGTACCCGCGGCCCCTCGAACGCCATGATCAACGAACTCGCCGGTGGAACCTTCGGCGGCGGGTAGCGCATGGGCCAATCGACGCGGTTGATACCCTTGATCTTTCCGGCGGGCAGCGTCTTCAGCAACTCGCCATCCGAATCGTAGACTTCGATGTTGAAGTCGCCGAAGATGTGGCGCTTCTTCAAGTAATACACGATGGCCGCGGCCCTCGGCGGATTGCGACCCACATATTGGTCGTTGCCCGAGAACCAGGCCTGGCCACCACCGATGATCTGGACCGCCGGCCGCGTAGGCAGCAGTGCCACGTCCGACTCCAACGCCTCGGGAGTCAAAGCCCGCAGCGGCGTGATGTCATCTAATATGAAGATCCCACGGCCGTGCGTGCCGATGATCAGGTCTTGCTCACGTGGATGTATGGCCAGGTCGTGCACCGCCACCTTCGGCAGGTCGTTCTCGAAGCGCGCCCACGACTGGCCACCATCGAGGCTCACGAAGAGACCGAACTCGGTACCCAAGAACAGCAGGTCGCCGTTCTCCAGATCCTCCTTCACGACGTGGGCGTAGCCCTCGATCGCCTCGCTCATCAGCGGCTGCCAACTCGCACCGTAGTCGTTCGTTCGGAAGACGTACGTCGCCATGTCGCCCGTGCGGTGACCATCGAACGTGACGTACGCCGTCGCCGCGTCGAAACGGCTCGCCTCCACGTGCGATACCCAGGTCGCTTCCGGGAGATTCGGGACATTGCGGACCACGTTGGTCCAGTCGCCACCGTCGTCCTGCGTCACCTGCAGGTTGCCATCGTCGGTGCCGACCCAGATGACCTGGGGGTTCACCGGCGACTCGCTGATCGTGATGATCGTCGTGTGGTTCTCGGCCGTGGTGTTGTCCGTCGTGAGTCCGCCCGACTCTTCCTGCCTCTGCTTCTCCGGGTCGTTTGTCGTCAGGTCCGGCGAGATCCGCTCCCACGAGTCACCGCGATCGAGTGTGCGATACAGGTATTGTGTCCCGAGGTACAGGGTGCCCGGATTCGCCTGACTCACGTGCAACGGCGTGTTCCAGTTGAAGCGCAGCTTGTCCTCGCCTTCCTCCGGGTACGGCTTGATTCCCTTGTTTTCGCCGGTGGACCGTTGCAGCCGCCCCACCATTCCGCCCTGGTACTCCACGTAGATGAAGTCCGGATCCGCAGGATCGACGAAGACGTGGAAGCCGTCGCCGCCGTTGAGAAGCTCCCACTCCTGAGGACGGATTCCGCCCGGCCCGCGGGAAGGACCCATCCAGGTCCCGTTGTCCTGGAGGCCGCCGTAGATGTTGTACGGCATCTCCATGTCGTAGCTGATCTCGTAGAACTGCGACACGGGGATCGCCTGGGATAGCCGCCAACTTCCACCGTGGTCGTAGGAGAAATAGACCCCGCCATCAGTACCGAGGACTAGCTCCTCGTTGTTGTTCGGGTTGATCCAGAGCGCGTGCAGATCGCTGTGGACCACGGGCATGCTGAATCCACTCGAGCTGAACGGCGAGGTGAACGCCTTACCGCCGTCGTTCGACACCGTGAGCATATACCCAGGCTTGTAGATTCGGTCAGGGTCCACGGGGTCCGGAACGAGATAGGCGAAGTAGAACGGCCGCATCTGGATGTTCATCGACGTGTTCATCTCTTCCCACGTCGCGCCCATGTCGTCCGAACGGTACAGCGCCGTGTTCTCGGACTCGATCAGCGCGTAGACCCGGCTGGGCTGTGGAGGAGAGACCGCAACGGCGACCCTCCCCTTCTCGCCTTCGGGCAATCCGTTGGTCAATTCCTGCCAGGTCGTGCCGCCGTCGATGGACCGGTACAGCCCGCTGCCCGGACCGCCCGAATTGAAAAAGTAGGGCCAGCGCCGGAACTCCCACATCCCAGCGTAGAGTACGTTGGGAGCGTGGTGGTCCATCGAGATGTCGGAGCATCCGGTGTTCTCGTCGATGTACAGGACCCGCTCCCACGTCTCGCCGCCATCGGTGGTCCGGTAGACCCCGCGCTCTTCGTTCGCATCCCACAGGTGGCCCGTGGCGCAGACGAAGACCTTGTTGCCGTCCATCGGGTCGATTTCGATGCGGGCGATGCGCTCGCTGTCTTCCAGGCCGACGAACTCCCACGTGCTTCCGCCGTCCGTCGATTTGTAAACGCCGTTGCCCACCGACACGCTGTTTCGCGTCCACGTCTCTCCGGTACCGACCCAGATGATCTCATGATTGGAAGGGTCGATCTTGATCGCTCCGATCGACATGGTGTGGTCGTCGAAGATCGGCTCGAACTGCAGCCCACCGTCCTTAGACCTCCAGATTCCGCCACTCGCCGAACCGACGTACACGGTCAACGGGTATTCGGGCACGACGTCAATCGCGGAAATCCGACCGCTCATGGTCGCGGGACCGATAGAGCGCGCTCGAAGTCCACCGAACGTGGACGATTCCACCTGAACCTGAGCATTCGCCGGCACCGGCAACGCGACCAGCACCGTCGCCAACGCGAGTATCGGGCAGATGTAACCCAACCACCTACGCATGGTGATCACTCCTCTCCCTGTCTTTCGCCATCTAACCAGTCCTTGGCACGCAACGAAAAAGGGCCAGCATCGCTGGCCCTTTATTCCGAACTCTATTGCTCGCCTTCACCTTCTTTTTCAGGCATCACGAACGACGAGTCATCGACATCGATGTCGATCTCGATCGTCTCGATCGTTATCACCTGGCCGCTCGGCGCGCCCTTGGGCTTCGCCTCGATGGAATGGGCCATCATCAGTCCGCCGACTTCCTTATAGTCGCTGAGGACGGTCTCGAACTCGACTACGCGACCCTGAACCTCGCGGCTGCCCTCCATCTTGATCGGGATGAAGTACTCGGCGTCGAGGAAGTAGTACTCTACGTCGCCGTTCCTCTTGGTGACCTTCAGCTTGTACGCTTCGGTCCCGGCGCTCTCTTCTTTACCCATCAACTCGACCTGGTGGCCTTCCTTCTCCCAGTCCACCAGCGCACCGTCGATATCGGCCTGATCGAGGATGTCCTTCGCCATGTCCGCCGGCATGACCTCGGGGTCGGTCCGGCCCATGAACGGCATCAGCATCCAGGCGGTCTCGCCGTCATACGCCTGCACACCGGTCATACCCTGGAAGGTGAACTCCATGCGGACCTTGTTCGGCCGCTTCACCGTCACCACGAACGGAGCCTCCACGCCCATTCCGCCCATGGCCATCGACCCGGTAGCCCTCATCGTATTCAGAGCTCTCCACGCCTCGATGCCACCGATAGCCTCGTAGTAGTTGTCCAGAACCTGGTCGAGGTCCTGCGCGGCGACCGGCGAGGCCAGCAGAGCGCCTGCGAGGGTAAGAAAGACGGCCTTTTTCATCATGTACATTCTCCTTGATTGTAGGCCCACATACAAAAGATGCAGCCTCACGCTACTTCCCCGTGGGGCTGCGTCGCATTCGATGGACCTGTGTTGTCTGGCGGCAAAAGATGCCCGATCATGTCCCCCGAGGCAACCCGCGCTCATGCAACCATTCGCCGCCGAATCACATCAGAGAATAGTGAGGATGCCCCTCCAAACCGGAATGGAGCCAGAGACTATGAGTCAGCTGCAGCAACCCGGCCGCGGCGCAGCCGTTCCCTGCCTTGCCGCGCTGACCCTGTGCCTGGCCGCCTGCGGCGGCGGCGAGCGATCCGGGGGACAGGAATGGCGTGCCGTCCAGGACACTGTCGGCGACACCGTCGTCATACGTACTGTGGCAGGTAGCGTTTGGGGTGACACCGCCGTACTCGTTGCCGACGTTACGATCGGCCAGTTTGATGGACCGGACGAGTACATGTTCGGCAGTATCCGCTCGCTGGCAGCTGCTCCCGACGGCTCCATATACCTGTTCGACAGTCATGTACCCGCACTTCGCAAGTACGCGCCGGATGGGACGTATTTGGCGACCTTCGGCCGCGAGGGTGGAGGCCCCGGTGAGTACAAACAACCCGACGGCGGTTTGACCGTACTGCCCGACGGCCGGGTCCTGCTGCGCGATCCCGGCAACACGCGTATCAGCGTGTATTCACCAGAGGGCGAATATCTCGAAGGCTGGCGAATCCGCGGAAGTTTCAACACATCGAGAAGACTCTACTCTGACAGGGACGGCAACTCGTACACGCTGATCCTGATGGACCCGGTGGCCGATGTGATGGATTGGCAAATGGGGCTCGTTCAGTACCGGTCTGACGGCTCCCCGGGCGACACGCTACCTGCACCAAGCTTCGACTATCAGCCCTCGGAACTCATCGCGCAGAGAATTGAAGACGGCGAAAGCACGAGTACGAGTATGAACAGCGTGCCGTTCACGCCGACGGTGGGATGGGTGTACAGCCCGCTCGGTTACATGATCGGCGGCCTGTCGACTCGCTACGCGCTGAACCTCTACGTCGCACCGGACCGGGTGGTTCGCATCGAGCGTACGAACTGGGACCCGGCCCCTGTCCTTTCCGAGGAGAAAGCGGAGCGCGAGGCCATCATGACGGCCAACATGCGGCAGACCCAACCGGACTGGCGCTGGAACGGCGATCCCATACCAGACACCAAACCACCGTACCGCGGTTTCTACGTCGGAGCGGACGGCCGCATCTGGGTGCTGCTCCACCAGGAAGCCGAACAGACCGCTGAGCCGCAGCCGGCATCCCAGGGGCACCCCCACGCCCGCGAGGTCCCCGAACAAACATGGATCGAGCCGGTGGCCTTCGATGTCTTCGAGCCCGACGGCCGCTACCTGGGCATGGTGCGAGCGCCCCAGGGATTCGCCCGTTACCCGCGCCCCTATATGCGCGGTGACACCGTCTGGGCCGTGGTCCGCGACGACCTGGAAGTGCCCTACGTGGTACGCTTCCACATCCAACACCGGGACGAAACCTAGCCCGAGAGGTGGGCATGGACATGAGGGATGCTTCGCTGGCAGTCATGTTCGCGGCGTTCACCGCGAGCCTCTCCGGCTGTGGAACTTCATCCACCTCAGCTACCGGCGACTGGGCCGGGACCATCGACACGCTGACCTCAGGCCAGGTTGTCGTTACCAACACCGCCGATCCTCTCTGGCCAGCCGGGAGTGGGTGGCAAGTGATCGAGGAAGTTCGCATCGGAACGATGGACGGTACCGGTCCAGACATCTTCGGGCGAATCACATCGATCGAAGTGGACGCCGCCGGCCGCGTATACGTGCTTGAGGCCCAATCGCAGGAGTTGCGGGTCTTCGACCGCGATGGCACCCACGTCCGCACTATCGGCCGAAAAGGTGGCGGCCCCGGCGAGTTCACCAGAGCCGTGATGGTGAAGACGGGCCCCGACGGCAACATCTGGGTGCCCGACCCGGAGAACAATCGCGTTTCGGCATTCGACACGGCCGGCACGGTAGCGTTCAGCAGGCCCGCACCCGGTGGCTTCATCATCTTTCCGTGGCCCGGCGGTTTCGACGATCAAGGGTTCTACTACGGCCCTGTCTTCGTACCGGCACCGGATGATTCCGATCAGGGCTTCCACATCGGGCTTGCGCAGTACGACTCCGAGCTTCAGCCGGTGGACACGCTGTTTCCGCCGGACGAGCCGTACGATCTCGACAGTAGGCGTTTCGCACACCAGAGCGCGGACGGCAGCAGCTACATGGCCGTGCGCATCCCATTCTCCCCGATATTTCGCTGGCGCTACGAGCCAGACGGAACCTTCTGGTCGCTGATCTCCGGCGAATACAAGATCTTCCAACTGACTCCCGCGGGCGACACGCTGCGAACGATTACCCGCGAGTTCGAGCCGTACCCGGTGACTGATGAGGAAGTCGACGCCGCATTGGAACGCCTTGAGTGGTTCACGCGGCAAGGCGGCAAGGTGGTTCGCTCGAGGATCCCATCGAAGAAGCCGCCGACGGAAGCTTTCTTCTTCGACGACGAAGGCAATCTCTGGGTCGTCCGCGTGACCACCGCAGAGGACGAGTGGAAAGTGATGGACGTCTTCGATCCGGTGGGGCGTTATCTGGGCGAGGTTCGGTTACCGTTTAGGTTGTCGAACGAGCGGCCGGTCGTTCGTGGAGCGGATTTCTGGGCGGTGACCACCGATGAATTCGACGTGCCTTATGTTGTGCGGGCGCGGATCGTGAAGGCGGGAGACGCGGTCTCACCAACCATGCAATAACGGCGTCGCTGAACTGCCGCGGGCGCGGGGCGATCTGGGACAAGTTCTACGGGATTCCGCTCGATGTGAACCTGCCTTACCCCATTGGGATCTTGAACACCCTCATGTCTAGCCCTTATCATCGGGTCCAAGCGCCGGTTCACGTACGCCTATTGGACACTGTTCCACTTCCCTTCAGTGGCGTCGACCTGGGACTATCTGATCAAGCCCTTCGGCAATTCAAACCACTTGTTCCTCGCCGGCGTGCCCATCGTCGCGATCATGGTGGCGCTGTACATGCTGCGCGACTGGGACACGATTTCGCTGGAAGGCCGCAAAGCCACCGCCGCATCGTGATGTGGAAGGGCGGGCCACCGTATCGGCAACCCGCCGTCGATTCGACATCGTTATACCCAGATTTCGATGATTAGTCGAAGGTGAGCTCCTGCGGCAGACTCATGCCCAGGCTCTTTACTAGGAACGCCCAGCGATCCGCCTGCTCCTGGATGATCATGTGGGTCGGCTTCCCGGATCCGTGACCCGCCTTCGTCTGGATACGGATCAGCACCGGCGCCTCGCCCATCTGCATCTCTTGGAGTCGTGCCGCAAACTTGAACGAGTGGCCGGGCACCACGCGGTCGTCGTGGTCCGCCGTCGTCACCATCGTCGGCGGATATTTCGCCGGATGGAGATTGTGATACGGCGAGTAGGAGTACAGATGCGGGAACATTTCCGGGTCCTCGGAGGAACCGTAGTCCGACACCCAGGCCCAGCCCACGGTGAACTTGTGGAAGCGCAGCATGTCCATCACGCCCACCGCGGGTAGCGTGGCGCCGAACAATTCGGGCCGCTGCGTCATCACCGCGCCCACCAGCAGTCCGCCGTTCGAGCCGCCGGCGATGGACAACTTCGGCGTCGAGGTGTAACCCTCGTCGATCAGGTATTCCGCCGCCGCGATGAAATCGTCGAACACGTTCTGCTTGTTCTCCAGCATCCCGGCCCGGTGCCAGTCCTCGCCGTATTCGCCGCCGCCCCGCAGGCTGGGCTGGGCGTAGACGCCACCCATCTCCAACCAGACCAGCCGGCTGGTATCGAAGTAGGGCGGCAGCGAGATGTTGAAGCCGCCGTAGCCCGTCAGGTACGTGGGGTTCTGGCCGTCGAGCTTCATCCCCTTTTTGTGCACGACGAACATGGGGATCTTCGTCCCGTCCCTGGACTCGTAGAACACCTGCTTGGTCTCGTAGAGGTTGGGATCGAAATCGACGTCGGGCGCCTTGAAGACTGTGGATTTGCCGCTCTTGAAATCGTAGCGGAAGATCGTCGTCGGGTACAGGAACGAGGTGAACGCATAGAAGGCTTCGCTGTCCTCACGATCGCCGCTGAACCCGCCGATCGTTCCAATGGTCGGCAGCTCGACCTCTTTATCGAACGTCCCGTCCACGTCGTAGATGAGGACCTGTGTGTGAGCGTCGTGTAAGTAGGCGGTCACGAACTGATTGTTGACGATACCGATACCTTGGAGCACATCGTCCTTTTCGGGGACCAGCATCTTCCAGTTGTCACGCTCGGGATTCCGCGTATCGATGGCGATGAGACGATAGCGCGGCGCTTCCAGATTCGTGCGGAAATAGAAGACGGGCCCGTCGTTGCCGACGAAGTCATAGGTCGCGTCGAACACGTCGATCAACCTGACGACCTCGCCGTCGAGGTTCGGACTCTTCGGATCCTCCAGGTCGACGTAGAAGAACCGGTTCCGATCGTCGGTCCCGAATGCCATGGCCAGGATGAGATAGCGGCCATCCTCGGTCATCGAGGCGTTGGTGTTCCAATCGGGCTCGTCCGGCGTGAAGATCAGCCGGTCCTCCGACTGCGGCGCACCGAGGCGGTGGTAGTAGATCTTGCGGTTCTGGTTCGCGTCCTCGAACTCGTCGCCCGCCTGCGGCTCCGGGTAGCGAGAGTAGAAGAAACCGGCATTGTCATCGGTCCACTCGGCCCCGGAGAACTTGATCCACACCAGATGGTCATCCAGGTCCTTCCCCGTCTCAACGTCACGGACAAACCACTCGCGCCAATCGGACCCGCTGGCCGCCTTCGCATAGGCCATCAGCTTGGCATCCTTGGTGAACGACATGCCGCCCAGCGCCACGGTCCCGTCCTCAGAGAACGTGTTGGGATCGAGCAGAACCCGCGGTTCGCTATCGAGCGCGTCCTGGATGTAGTAGACCGACTGGTTCTGCAGCCCGTCGTTCCTCGAGAAGATGTACTTCCCACCTTCTTTGAACGGCACGCCGTAGCGCTCGTAGTTCCACAGCTCGGTCAGCCGATTACGGATCCATTCACGCTCGGGGATCGCATCGAGATAGGCGAACGTGATCTCGTTCTCCGCCTCGACCCAGGCTGCCGTCTCGTCGGAATCGACGTCTTCCAGCCACCGATAGGGATCGACGACCTCCGTGCCGTGGTAGTTGTCGACCTGGTCGACTTTCCTGGCCTTGGGGTACTTGAGCTGCTGCGCCACGACCTGTGAAGGGGCGACGACGAGCAGTGTGAGCAGTACCACCAGAAGCCTGTTCGTTGCTGATTTCCGGCTCATACCCATACCTCCAATGGCCCGAGCTTGCTCGGGATAAGGACTTGGCGATCGATGGCTGTTGGCTGGTGCGATCGGCAAACACCGCATCCTACGCCAAGCGGTCGCAGGGGGCAACGTGGGACTCCAGCATATTTCTGGAGAGGAATGGGCAGTGGTATCGAGCACGATTAGGAGTACGAGTACGATTAGGAGTAGGAACTGAGATTTCCACTCGTACTGGTACCCGTAATCGTACTCGTACTCGTACTCCTAATCGTGCTCGTACTCGTTATCCTACTCCTCCGGCAACTTGAAGACTTTCCCACCCTTCATGACAAACACCACGGTTTCCAAGGTGTGGATGTCCTCGAGGGGATTGCCCGGCACCGCAACAATATCGGCAAGCATCCCTGCAGCGACCCGACCTCGATCAGTTACGCCCAACAGATCGGATGCATTCAACGTCGCGGTGCGTATCGCCTCTATGTTCGACATTCCCCGCTCAACCAAGGCACCGAACTCCTTCGCGTTGTCACCGTGCGGGAACACCGCCGCGTCGGTTCCGAATGCGATATTCACGTCCGCCGCAATGGCCATCTCGATGCTCCGCTTTGCCAGCGGAAGAACGCTCTCCGCTTTGGCGCGCACTGGCGCCGGCAATACATCGAGATTGATGGCATCGGCCAGATACGTGGTCGGCACGAGATAAGTCCCCCGTTCCTTCATCATCGCGATGGCCTCGTCATCCAGCATCGACCCGTGCTCGATAGACGCCACACCGGCTCGCACCGCCGCCTTGATACCGGCGGTGCCGTGTGCGTGGGCCGCGACCTTCAACCCGTGCCGAGCGGCCTCGACGACCATGACGCGGAGCTCTTCCTCGGAGTACTGCTGGGCCCCCACCGGCCCCTCGAAGGAAAGCACCCCCGCCGTCGCGCACGTCTTGATGACCTGAGCACCGTGCTTGATCTGGTACCGCACAGCCAGTAGAACCTCATCCGCACCATCGGCGACGCCGTCCTTCGGACCCATCTCCAAGATCCCGGGAGCGTAGCCCGTGACGTCGCAGTGTCCCCCGGTGATGCCCAGACTATTACCCGCCGGGACGATACGCGGGCCGGCAACGAACCCCGCATCGATGGCCTTCATCAGCGACACATCCGAGAAACCACCCGAGCCCACGTTCCGCACCGTCGTGAACCCGGCCAATAGCGTCCTGCGAGCATTGCGCGCGCCGCGCAGCGCTTCGTCCGCCGCCGTCTCCTTCACGGCGCGATTGAACCAATCGCCCTCCAAATCCCCCGTCAGGTGAACGTGGGCATCGATGAACCCCGGCATCAGAGTGACGTTGCCCAGGTCGATGACATCGCCGGACGGCACCGAGTTCGGATTGACGCTCTCGATGCGCCCGTCCTGGATGACTACCACCGCGCCCTCGAGAATCCGCCCGCTCTCAACATCGAGCATGCGATCGGCACGAACGACCGTCTGGGCTGCGACCGATGAGCCGCTAACGGCTATTATCAGCGCAGCCGCTATCACGCTTCTGGATATCGTGTGACTCAAACGCACGGGTGTCCCTCCTTCGATGAGTCGGGTCATCGACTAGCTGGCCGCCTCGAACACGTGGATGTCCCGCTGCGGGTACGGGATCGAGCATCCGGCGGTCTCGAGCTGTTCCTTCATTGTCCTCATCATGTCAAAGCGCAGATTCCAGTAATCCTCTTTCTTGCACCAGGGCCGCACGACGATGTTGACCGACGAGTCGCCCAACTCGGCCACCGCGACGACCGGCTCCGGATCGGCAAGCACCCGGGAATCGGCGGAGAGAACGCTCTTGATCGTATCCACGGCCGTAGAGAGGTCGTCGTCGTACGAAACGCCCACCACCATGTCGTTCCTACGCGTGTCGTTGGCTGCGTAGTTCTTGATGGTCTGGCCGTACACGGACGAGTTCGGCACGAGGATCTTGACGTTGTCCGGCGTGTTGAGCGTCGTCGTGAACAGACCAATCATCTCCACGGACCCCGCTGAGCCGCCAGCTTCGATGTAATCGCCGACCGCGAAAGGCCGAAAGACCAACAGCATGACGCCAGAGGCAACGTTCGAGAGCGAGCCCTGGAGCGCGAGTCCAACGGCGAGGCCCGCCGCACCGAACACCGCCATGAACGAGGCTGTCTGGATCCCCACCACCCCGAGCACCGCCATCAAGACTGCCGCGATGATGAAGTAGTAGATGATGCCTGAAACGAACGGAACCAGCGTTGCATCGATATTCGCCTTCGTGAGGGCCTTGCGAGTGATGCGCCGCGCCCATCCTGCTATCCAGCGTCCTACAGCCAGTAGCACGAGTGCACCGAGCACCTTGAGCCCCCAAGCGCTGATCAAGCTCACCAGGTTCGCCGTGAGCAATTCAACGTTAAATGATGCGAGATCTTCCATGTCACCCTCCTTCGAGACGAATCGAGCCGCGGGTCGGGGCGCAGCCAGAAAGCCGCCCGACAGCGAGCTCGATTGACCAGGACCAGTTTTGCAGGTCACATATGATAAGGAGTTTTTGCACTTTGTCGAGCGCAACACAGCTGGCGCAAAAGCCCAAGTTGACGCCTGGCAAAGACCGCGATTACTTGCGCAGGTAACGATCACCTATTTAACGAGCGAGGGGACCCGTGAAGTACACAGGCTCGATAGTAGTCGCGGTCACCATCCTGGAGCTCGGATTACCCTTGAGCGTTGGGGCCCAGGAGTTCGAAGGGGTCATCACCACCCGGCAAGTCACGCTCGGCGACCGAGCACTCTCGCTGCTCCTCGATCCCGCAATCCTAGAGGCCGAGCCGATCGATCACAGCGCCGTCTTTGCCCTGCCCATGGCGGAAATCCTCGAATTGGCAAGCCAGCCGGACAGCGACGTCGGCATCGACTCGCTCGTATACTCGATGAAGCGGACCCAACTGCGTGTCTCGGGAGATCTCGGCGACGAGATGCCGGGCTACGCGATCCTCGACTTCGGCGCCGGCACGTTTCGACTCGTGCAGCCAGCGGAAAGAATGTACCTGGAACTGACCCGAGAGGACTTCGAGACCTACAAGGCGATGGTGGCCGAACCGGAACCCGAGCCGTCCACATTGTCTCTGAAGGCGAGCCCCACGGGCGCGACGAAGCTGATCAATGGCATGCACTGCAGCGCCTATGAGATCGAGACGGACGCGGCGATCACCCTGGCCTGGGTAACTCCGGAACTGGAGGACTTGGTCGGTGCTTTCGTCGAGTTCGAGTCGAGGATGAAGGAGATGGGGATGTTCGACACGGAAGATGAGACCGAGATATTCTCCGTCGTTGCGGAACACGGATTCCCCGTCATGGAACAGACCTTCATGACCTTCGGAAGTTACGCCGTCGAATACGAGATCATGGAGATACTGAGCGTTGAGAGGAAGCCGCTTTCCGCGGAACTCTTCACGGTGCCTTCCGACTATGAGAAGTTGAGCATCATGGAGATGCTCAGACTGATGGGCGGAGAGAAGTAGAAGCCGCGACGGGCTAGACGGCGCGGCGCGGCAATAAGATCTCGACGGTCTGGCCGGGCTCGAGGTTTGGCACTCTCACCCGCAACCCCCAGGGCCCAAACACGGAATCCAGGATGACCTCGCCGACCTCGGGAGCCGCATACGTCTCGTGATCCTCGGGAAGGTAGACGGTCAACCACACCGACGAGACGGCGCTCGCCCCGTGATTAGATATAGACAGGACGGCGCTGCGGTCCATGCGCTCGCGCACTCGAAGCTCCAGCTCGGAACGCTGTAACCACCACTCGGCGATGTCGGACGCCTGCGCGATCCACACGTCGCCGGTCGCCTGCGCCGCCCTCACCGCCGCCTCCACCGCGTCGACACGACTATAAGAATCGATCAGCTGCGAGTGAACCGTGAGCAGGTCGAGCCCACCCAGCCAGCGCACCTTCTCGATCGATGCCAGGAACGTTGCCCGCAACGAGTCCGGCGACGTTTCGCCCCGCGCCACCATGACCGCGTAGTCGTCGTCCACCACCCGGGGAAGTACGACCAGCGGGCCAGCAGGTGTGTCGAAAATCTCGGGCGCGGCCGTGCGCGCGTAGTTCGAACCGGCGAGGTAGAGACCGCCCGAGCGCTTCCACGCTTCCAGAGTATACTCGTCGAACACTTCTCGCGGCGGTCGGAAACCGACCGGCGCTACACCGGCCCAGCGCTCGACATCGATTCGAGCCTGGCGCAAACCCGCCAACTGGCCCGACCATAGCCGGCCCGCAACCTGCCGGTGGTCGACGCTGTGGGTCGCGATTTCGCCGGCCGCTGACAATACTTCGGCCAACTCGGGATATTCCGCGGCCAATTGCGTGACGATAAAAAAGGTTACGGGCACACGGTTCATGTTGAACCGTTCGGCCAGTCGCCGGCTGTTCCTGAAACTGTGCTCAACGTCCTGGGTCACCGACATCGCCGATAGTTGGGCGCCCGGCCACGGGTTCACGTCGGCAACGATGTGACCGGCCGCCCACAGCGCCGAATTCTGCGCGATACGGCGCAGCAACTCGCGATCGCGTTCGGTGGCGGCGACGTCCATGCGCCAGCCGAACCAGACGATCCTCGATCCCGCATTCGTCGTCCGCGCGATGGCTGCACCGGCAGCACCACCGCCCGGAGCGCTGAGGGGGTTCAATGCCCAGTCGGTCCAGAAGACGCTCGACGAGGGCGATCGCACCGCCACCCACGGCTCTGTCTTCAACTCGACCCGCAGTCCCGGCGGGAGGCCAGCAGCGAACACGCCGCCACGGGGAACCGTCAGATATGTCGGCGGCAGCCCGGCCATCGTTCCCGCGGCGTCGGCAGCGGTCATGTCCTTGAGGAAACGGTAGCCGTCCCACTCGCACTCGGCGTCGCGGACACCCAGCGCCCAGGTGGCGATCATATGGCCACCGCGATCCACGTGTCGACGTATCGCGTCCCGCTCATCGTCGTCCAGACAAACCGCCGCCGCGACCACCAACAGGCCGTTCCCACCGAGAGAATCCAGAGCTGCAGCCCCGCGCACGTGCTGTATACCGGCCCCGATATCGACGAGCAGCGCACCCCAGCGCTCGTTCAGATCGGAATGGTAACGAGGGTCGGGGAAGAACCCGGCGTTGTGTTCCGGCACGTAAAGGTGAGCCGTCCACGAGACGGTGCTTGTCAGCTGGGGCAGCGGAACATCGGCCACCATCTCGGTGACCGGCGCCGGCATCTCGCCTGTGGCCGCCTGCAGCACCGCATCGACATCGATGTAGCGCCAGAGTACGACGGCGGCACCGATGAGCCCCGCAACCAGTGTTCCGAGCAACAGGATGGCCCCGCCCCACGCCCACGGTGTCCGCGGGCGCGGTGGCTCATAGGGATATCCCCTGGGTCTCCGCTGCTTCGGACTCATTCTAGCCTTCTACCTCAACGATCGCGTCCTCACCCGGTTCATATCGGTAGAAGAACCGCGGAGCAGCATCGGTTTCCTTCGGCGGCGCCGGCCGCCGCATCCGCCGCAGCCAATACGCCGCGTATGAAACGACGCCCAAGATCACAGTGACCAGAATCGTCACGATGATGATTGTGACCATCAACTGAATGACGCTCATATGCGTCCAACCCTTTCCAGCTTTCCCCAACTCATGCGGAGATTGAGAGCTTCCTCCAGTGTGGAGCAAAGTTTCACAACGTCGATCAATAGAATGAAGAAGAACCGATAGATGATCGCATACGGGACCAGCGAAAGCTGCTCCTCTTCCATGCCCACGGTGGCCAAAGCAGCTACCAAGTCCAACAGCGTCAACAACACCCACCACGCCAACAACATCTCGCTCATGCCAAAGGCCACGGCCACGTAGGCGAAGAACAGGTGGCCGTAAACATTCATCGCCGGCCAGATCACAGCCTCGAACATCATCTGGACCAACGACAGCCAAAGCGGAATGTCCGGCAGCGGGAAGAACAACTCTCTCTTGTGCTTGCCCAGTGCCTGCAAGATGCCGCGGGTCCAACGGTAGCGCTGCTGGATCAGATCGATCAGTCGCTCGGGTGCTTCGGTCCAGGCGATAGCACGGGGCTCGTACTGAATCTTCCATCCGGCCGTCAGAATCTTGAGCGTCAGGTCGGTGTCCTCGGCGAAGGTGTCGAGGTCGTAGCCTCCCAACGCAATCAGAACATCCCGACGGAAGAACCCGACCGGCCCCGGCACGATGTTGACCGCGTTGAGGAACCCCTGAGCACGGCGCGCCATGTTGAGACCTTCGACGTATTCCAATGCCTGCAACCGAGTCCACACATTCACCCGGTTCACGACTTTTACATTGCCCGCCACCGCGCCGACCGACGGGTCGCGGAAGTGAGGCATCGCCGCTCTAATCGTCTGCGGCTCCAACCGGGCATCGGCGTCCATGCAAAGAACGATAGGGTACTCCGCCATGGCCAATCCTGCATTCAAGGCGCTCGCTTTCCCGCCGTTCTTCTTCGTGCTCACCTTCACCCGGCTGTTCCCGTGCTCTCCGGCCTGCCGCGACGCGTTCGCCAATGTGTCGTCGCTGGACCCATCGTCGATGACGATGATCTCGTAGTGCGGATAGTCCAGCTCGAGAAGGCTCTCCAACGCCGCCTCGATCACGCGGCCCTCGTTATACGCCGGGACGATGATCGACACGGGCGGATACTCCATACCGTTCGGTATATCTGTGGCACCCGTCTCCATATGCTGCAGGTACCCGAACCACAGCAGCGTGAAATAGCGGGCGATGAGAATGATGAGAAACAGGACCAGAGTGACGATGCTTAACCGCACGATGAAGGACTGAACCTCCATCGGCGCACGCGATGCCCATACCAGCAAGAGGGTGCCGATCGCGACAACAATCGTCGCGGCCAGAAGTAGCAGGAACGGTCTGCGGTTATTCATCGCTCACCGTCCGAACCCTCGGCTGGCCTCGAGCTCCAGGCGAAACGCCCGATAGCCGTCGGCCCGAGTCTGGGCGTATACCGCCCTTCCACCCACACCCCACGCACCGAAACGACGTACCGCGTCGAAGACGATCCCGAATTGAGCTTCCACCGTTGGGTCTACGTCGCGCTCTCGCATCCAGGCCGCTCCCAGCGTCGCCTGCACCGCCAACTCCCACATGCCCGGCCGCGCGCTCCAGTTCACCACGCCCGCGTTAAGCCAGTACCACTCGGGGTCCCAGTACAGGCGAAGCCCGGGGTTCGGTGCCGCGTCGGCGAAGCCAAGACCGCGCGTTTCGTAACCAACCGCCCAAGCCGGAGTCAGGCGATACAAGAAGCTGAGTGACGCATCGTATCGCTGGTTGGCATCGCCGACACCCGAGAACAAGGCGAACCCGGCCACCGCAGACATCGTCCAACGCACCGAGATGGGCCGATAGAACTCGAGACGAAAGACGTCCGCTCGAAGGTCGGCGACGGCCGCCTGCATCGTGTTGGTCTCCCGATAGGCGGGACCGTGGCGATACTCGAAGCGGTACGCCGAGCCGCCCCAGTCGGGCGCGGCCAACGCCAAACCAAAGAGCGGTTGAGTCGACGTGGTGTCGGGGATCCAAGCACCGGCCCAGGCGCGGGCGTTCAACCCGCCATCCATGAACCAGTGCTCGCCTTCGGCCCGGACGTCGATCGCCATCATGTCGGTGCGCTGCACCGTCGGGGAAAACCCCTCGAGACTTTCAACTGCCATCTCACCGCCCCAGCGGGTCCGTGGCGAGCCGCCGGTCCACTCGCCGCGGAAGCGCGCGAGCGTGAACTCATCGTTGTCGGCGAAGAAGTCGAACCAGCCGGCCGGACCGATGGTGCCCTGCCTCGAGAGCTGTAGCTCAACCTGCGCGTCGATGGCCGCCAGCCCCTCGTTGGCACCGACGACTTTCGGGTCGATCTCGAGGGCACGCTTGTAGGCCTCCTTCGCCGCCTTGCGATCGTCCGACCAGCGATAGATGTCGCCCAATAGCACCCACGCCTCGGCGTCATCGGGCTCGGCGTTCACGATCGTTAGCGCGCTCCTTTCGGCTTCGACGTACTGGCCGTCCCAAGCCAACAGACGGGCGAGCCGGAGCCGGACGGTCTGGTCCTCGGGGTTGCGACCCAGATAGGTGTGCAAGTAGACCCTGGCGCTGTCCGGCTCGAAGGCCCGGTACTCGAACACGTCGGCCAACTCGATCAACAGCGAGTCCGTCACCGGCTCTTCCGCCATGTGGAGTCGATAGAGCACGAGCGCCGAATCGACGGAGCCCGCCAACATCAGAGTCCGGGCCCGATCGAGCGTGCTCATCGTTTCTGGCGTCGGAGGCGGTGGCGGCAACGCGATGGCGATAGCGGCGAGCAAGGAATCGACGCTAGCGCTGGCGTACCCGGCTGGCAGACTGGTCAGGATTTCTTCCGCCCGTTCAGGCTGACCGGCCCAATAGAGGACGCGTGCGTACTGGAGTCGCAGGCCGGCATCATCGGGCGAGCGCTCGACCAGTTCGCTGTACAGCTCGATGGCCAAGTCGTAGCGTTGTGCCCAGGTCGCGGTCTCGGCGTACTCCCGAAGCAGCTCGAGGTCGTTTGGATTCGAGCGAACGAGGTTGGCATAGACCGAAAGCGCGTCGTTCCATCGGCGCGCCCCGACCAGCAGTCTGGCCAGCTCGAGCTGGGCGGCGCCGTTGGCGCCGAGGTCGATGGCCCGACGATACGCGACGATCGCCGCATCCAACTCGCCCAGCCTCCAAAGGGTGCGGCCATACTCGAGGGTCGCGCCCAGGTCGTTCGGGTAGCGCGACAGGTAGTCCTGGATGAGAACGGCGGCGGCGCTGTCTTCGCCGGCAGTCGCGAGCGGCACATACTCGGCCCAGAACCGCTCGGCTGGGCCGCGCGCTATCGGGCGCCTGGGGGCATACACCGGTGGCGGCGGCGGCTCTGGGAGCGGCGGCTGGATGACCGGATAAGCGAATCCGCTCTCGGCGAAGTCCAGCTCCAGCAAGAACCTCTGGGGGAGAAAGCCGAAGACGAAGGCGAAGAGCATACCTAGAGAGGCGGCGGCGAGTGTAGCGAAGCCTCCCCAGTACGGCCAGCCGGCTTTAGCCATCCTGCTCTTCTATTATCCTGAGCAAGTCTTCCCGATCGGTCGGGGACGTGTAGACCACCGCGGCGACTTTCTTCCATTCCTCCGTTCGCACGCGGGTCAGGAAGCGTTCGGCGTGGATGCCCAGCGCGCCGTCCAGATAGACTTCCACCCGATCCTTGCCCACGCTGATCCGATCGGCTGCGTCCTGCCGCATCTTTTCGGCGACGTGAACCGCCAGTTCGTCCACGTTCTTGCCGTTCGACGGTCGCAACAGAACGAGGGAGAAGATCGGCGCGTCCGGGGTCGTCAAATGCAGTCGGATGATGTCGGTGACCTGGTCCACCCGGACACCGGCCGGCGTCTTCGCCACGGGAGGCAAGTCGGCCGCTTCTTCCGCGGCCGAGGACGCTCGACCCCGCCGGAGCAGCGCCTCCATCCGCGACGTCAGCTCTTCGGGAACGAGACCGCCGGAGATGAAGTCATCTGCACCGAAACGCAGCGCCCGGGCACGGTCGCTAGCGCGTAGATCGTAACCGCACATGATCAGTATGGGAGGCTGACTGGCGGCACGACGCAGCTGGTGCATCACGTGCAGGCCCCGATCCACCGAACGCCGATCGACGTGCACGGTCACGATTCCGAACTCGCGTCTGGCCAGCTCCGGGAACGCATCTACCGGGTCCGAGGTGTAAAACAGCTCGAACGCTTTCTCGAACCAAAGCCTCAGCTCGTCGGGGAACTCACCGGTCACGTCGAGCAGCATGACACGACGACGCACCGCCGGCTCGAGGTCGCTCGAGCGCTCGCGCCGTACCTTCTCGAAGGGAACGATTCCTTTCCCATCCCGGATGTCGAAGCTGATGGGTCCGGCCACGTCGTGCCGGCCCAGCGTCTTGCGAACCACGATCTGACGCCGCCCCGAACTGCTCATGGTCATGTGCAGGATGAGCGAAGCGCGCTGCGAGATGAGATCGAAGGTGCTGTCCAGCGCCGCGGGATGCTCGGCCGAGAACGTGAGCAGCGTGGTGCTGTTCAACCGGGCAAGCATGTCTACCAGCAGCTCGGCGCCGTTGCTCGTCTCGCGCAACTCGACCAGTGGCCCGCACGTATCGATGACGAGCCGGTCGGGCTCGCCGGTCTCGTCCAGGAAGAAACCCAACTCTTCGAACACTTCCGCCGGCTCGATGGTGCGGCGATATCGCTCCCGGAACCCGGGCTGATATCCGAGGATGACCCAGCGGCCCGAGTCGATGTGCTGCGAGATGTCGATACCGATGGAGCGGGCCAGCTCGATGACGTCTTCAGGACGCGCCTGCGTCAGGTGCACCACCCGGCCGCCTTGAGAGACGCCTTCCTCCAGGAAATGCAGCGCGGCCACCGTCTTGCCGGTGCCCGGGCCGCCGATCAACACGTTCACGCCGCCCGGCGCGGGGCCGCTGACGCGGTCGTCGAGAACCGTTATGCCGAATGAACCGGTATTCTCAGTCAATTCAGATACATCCTTAGGTAGCAAACATTTGTTGCCACGTGGAATGCCGTCGCGATCCGACGGCTCTGGGCAGGGGGGAGATCAGAGAGCTAGTCAGCAGTCTTACAAAAAAACCCACCACGCGCGAGCAACAGGGCTCGGCGGTGGCGGGATCATTTTGTCGCTCCCAAAGATAAGCAGATAGCTTGCCATGCCGCAAGTGCCAGCGACGAAAGGTTTTGGGGGCGTTACAGAATGCTGTTGTGGGGCAAACGCAACAGGCTCTGGGAAGAAGTCATTAGTCAGTAGTCATTGGTGATTGGTTCGGGCACTGCTCCTTCCTAAAGACAACGCGAGTCCGCATTCTTAGGCTGCACGGTCAGCGCCTTTCCCCCCTTTTGGAGAGCCGAATGACAGAAGCCGGTAACACGCCCTTCCCCGTTCGCGAGGAACTGCCCCATGTCCTCGACCTGGTGGTGAGAGAGGCCCGACAGTACTTGTCCGAGGTGGACCATCGGCCGGTTCTGACGCAGAGGGTCGAGGAGGCGTCGCAGGCGTTTTGGGCGCCCTTCCCCGAGCGAGGTACCGGGGCGGCGGCGGCGTTGGTCAAGTTGATCCGAGAAGGGAAAGATGCCTCCGCCACCACGTCGGGCCCCCGCTGCTTCCACTTCGTCATTGGTGGAGTGACACCCGCGGCGTTGGGTGCCGACTGGCTGGCCACCCTGTTGGACCAGCCGGCCTACGCCTGGATATCGTCGCCGCTGGGCGTGCATCTGGAGCTCGTGGCGCTTTCCTGGTTGAAGGATCTGTTCGGTTTGCCCCCCGAATGGGTCGGCATCATGACGACGGGCGCATCGATGGCGAACTTCGTCGGGCTTGCCGCTGCACGGCAGTGGTGGGCCGAGCAGCACGGCGTCGATGTCTCCGAGGAGGGGTTCAGAGGCCTGCCGCGCGTGCCCGTGTTCACCAGCGGCCATGTTCATGCCAGCGCGATAAAGGTCCTCTCACTGCTGGGAGTCGGCCGCTCGTCGGTTGCCAAGTTGACGCGGGATGATGCCGGCCGGCTCGACGTCGAAGCCCTCGAGGCAGCCCTTCGAGATCTGAACGGCGCCCCGGCGATCATCATCGGGAACGCCGGCGAGGTGAACGCGGGCGACTTCGATCCCATCGAGCAGCTAGCCGACCTGGCCGGCGAGTACAACGCCTGGCTTCACGTCGACGGTGCATTCGGTCTCTTCGCGCGAGTGGCGCCGCGCGTAGCGCACCTGGCTGCGGGTGTAGAGCGTGCCGATTCGGTGATCGTGGACGGACACAAGTGGTTAAACGTCCCCTACGACTGCGGATTTGCCTTCGTTCGGGACGCCGAGCTGTTGGGAAAGGCCTTCGCCTACACCGCCGACTACCTACCTGACCCGGACGACCCGCGGCCCACGCTGGGCTCGATCGGGCCGGAGAGCTCGCGGCGCGCCCGAGCGCTTTCGGTGTGGGCGACGCTGCAGGCGTACGGTCGAAAAGGCTATCGAGAAATGGTGGAGGGTCATCTCGACCTAGCGCAGCGCCTGGCCGACCTCGTGGACCAAGCCCCAGAGCTCGAGCGGCTGGCCGACGTGCCCCTCAACATCGTCTGCTTTCGCTACAATCCCGGCGGCTTGAGCGAAGAAGAACTCGACGATCTGAACGAGCGACTGGGCGATGCCGTTCTGAGAGACGGGCGCGTGTTCGCCGGCACCACTCGCTATGAAGGAAAAGTCGCGCTCAGGCCGGCGATCGTGAATTGGCGGACTCGCCCGGAAGACATCGATCTGTTCGTTGACGTAGTGCGCGAGCTGGGGGCGGCGGCCGCCGAACAGAGTTAGCGAGTCGGGTTTCCTCAGGGCACATACTCGAACGTGTCCCTGGCGACCACGCCGAGGTTGTCCAACGATAAGTAGACTTCGTAGACGCCATCGACGCCCGAACTATCGGCGGTAGCCAAGAAGACACGGCCCCGATCGAAGACCAGCGAATCTTGTGCGGGAATCTCGAACCAACCGGTTTGACGGATCTGGCTGACGTATCCGCCCGGGCGCAGCGCGATGATCGCGCTGGTCATCTCCGTCACCGCGACGGGCTCGGTTCCTCGATTCCGCATCGTGAAGCTCACGACGACGGTGTCGAGTCCTACCCGGGCGATCTCGGGCGCGGCGACGACACTGAGGCTCACAGCAGAATCCGGTTCCTGGGGCGAGCTGCAGGCAGCCAGAAAGAGGCCGAGGCCGAAGGCCGAAGCCTTCGTGGTGTGAGCTCTGATCATGCCGGTACGGCTCCTCGGGTCAGCGTCAGCGGGAGGATGAGCCAGGCGAGCCGCCCAAAAAGCTACCCCGGAGCTCGGGGATTGGGAAGCAGGCTGACGTGACTACTCCTCCGGTCGCAGCACATAGATGGCCCACGGGGATAACTCGGTCTCGCTCACCCAGTCGAACGGTTCCGAATCCTTCGCCAGGGGCCGGTAGGTCTCGACCGCCGCCAGTCCGGCGCGCCTGTACACCTCATGGTAGTCTTCGTCGGTCCAGAAGATGTCTTGAACGGGTCGTCTATCCTCGACATCCAGCATGACGATACGGACGTTGTCCCCGCTCTTCGCCACGCGGTTCTCCGGAAAACCTTTAGTGGAGAACGATGCCCACTCGTGGACGTAGATCTCCGGTGCCGAGACCAGGTTCACGATGCGCCCGCTGGGCTTCATCAGGTCTCTTATCGATGAGAAGAGCGCGACCCTCTTCTCCCACGTAGGGATGTTGTCGAAAGTGAAGACTGACAGGATCAGGTCGTGACTCTCAGCCGGCAACCCGCTCAGGTCGCCGTCGGGCACGAGAACGTACTTTCCCTGGGGATCGAGTTCCCTCGCTCGCGCCAGCATGTTCTCGGAGATGTCGACACCGATCACATCGAAGCCCAGCCCACGCAAGAAACGGGTCGAGCGCCCCGTACCACAACCGAAGTCAACAGCCGTTTCTCCTTGAACGTGCTCGGCGATGATCTCGGGAAGATCGCGGTAGGCCAGCCAGTACGTCCCCGGGAACTCGAGCTTCGAATAGGCGTCCGCACGGGTCTCATCTTCGTAGACATTCGAGAACCCAACGTCCATCTCGATTTCTCCCAGGCCAGCTATCGGTGGCTTCGGCTCAGCGCTTCTTTCCCCTCTCGCCCACGGCTCGTTTGGCCCGGGCGACGAACGAATCAACATCGGCCGACGCGATGGACTCGCCGATCAACTCGAGAGGTAGATCGTCCAGCCTCTTGAACCGGACACAGGACTTGCCGACATCGAAGCGCTTCCCTGTGGCTTTGTACGCTGCTTCGAATTCCCTTCGCGAGTCATCGCTCATGTAAATGCCGGTGAGGTAGATCGCCATGTAGTTCTTCTGCGAGGCCAGCGCTGCATACATCAGCGGCTTGCCGTTATACGTGTCGGGATACGTCTCCAACGGTACCTGGTAGGTGATCATCCCCCAGTTCATGACCTCTTCGAAGCCGTCCGGGAGATGCTCGAGGATCGTCCGGCGTACCGCCTCGATCGCACTCCGCCGATCGTCGGGTAAATCGGAGAGATACTCCTCCACCGTTGCGGCATCGGATCGCATGGTGCCTGCGTCTTTGCTGGCTAGACCTGTCTGGCCGCCTGAACCACCAGCTGCTTCGCCGCCCGTCGCGCGGGGAAGAAACCGCCGATGAGACCCATGACCACGGCGAAGATCACGCCGCGAAGCAACAGGTCGGGTGTGACCCTGAACGCGAATGCAATTTCGCTCATGGATGCCCAGTTCGTCGTGCTGGTCATGAGACCGTTGAGCGGTAACGAGAGAATGCACCCGAGGATCCCACCCAACAACGCGATCACCAGCGCTTCGACAAGGAATGACGACATCACGCTCATAGGCCGAAACCCCAGCGTGAGCAGTACAGCGATCTCCGGCGCCCTGGCGCCAACCGCCGCGTACATGGTGTTCACGGCTCCGAATATGGCGCCGATCGCCATGATCCCGGCGATGAAGATCGCCGCGATTCTGAGTACCTGGGTGAGTAGAGACGATTGCGCGGCATAGAACTCATACTCGCGATACGCGCTGACCGGAAGGCGCGGGTCCTCTTCGATCGCTTGCTTGATCGACTCGAAAGCGGCCGGGTCATCCATCCTGAAGGTTACCGACTGGAAGACCTCGCCACGGAACGCAGGCATGAATTGCTCGTTCTCGCCCCAGATCTCGGACTCGAAGGCCGAGCCGTTCGCCGCGAAGTGACCTACCACCGTCCAGTCGCGGTTGGCGAACCTGAGCGTCTCACCGATTTCGGTACCCTCGAAGCGGCCGACGATGCTCGTGCCGACGAGAATCTCCGAGGCACCCGAGTTGATGTTGCGGCCCGCGATGATCTCTACATTCTTCCGTACGTCGAACGCCTGCGGGCTTACACCGCGCGCAACGACCAGCGCTTCGCCGGATCCCAGCCGCTCAAGACTGACCAGAACGTACACCTCGGGACTGGCCAGCGGCCGTCCGTTCGATGCCTTGGCCACGAAAGGCATGCTCGTGATCGTCTGTGCCACGCTACGGCCGAGCCCGCTCGTCAGCTCGTTATCTCCTCCGCTCCTCACCACGATCACATTATCCCGAGAACCCGTCTCGATCACCGCGGCGCGGAAACCGCGGGACAGCGCCATCATGGCTATGAAAACCAAAACGACCAGCCCCATTCCCAGCGCGGTGGCCAGCGTGGAGACGGGCCGCTGCATGACGCTGCGAATGTTGTAGATGATGGGAATCTTCATCGTCATCACCTCAGGCGACGCGACGCAGCGTGTGCGCCACCGGAAGCCGCGCCGCTTGCCAGGCAGGCACCAGCCCGCTGATCAACCCCAAGGTGATGGCGATCAGCATGCCGACGGCCGCGGTGCTCATCTTGACCTCGAAGCCGGGAAGGAACCCAAGCCCCTGGAAACCCGTCCCCTCGAAGATGAGCTTGGCTCCGAAGACCCCCACCAGTCCGCCAATTACCGTGATGGTTGCAGCCTCAACCAGCACCAACATCGACAGCAGCTTGTCGCTGAACCCCAGCGTTTTCAGGACCGCGATCTCGTTCGTCCGCTCGCGCGAGGCCATCATCATGGCGTTTGCGGCAACCAGCAGTATCGCGAAGAACACGGCGAGCCCGACTGCGTTCAACAGCATTCCGACGTTGCCGTACATCGAGACCATCCCAGACTGAAAGGCACGCTCGGTCTCCGTTCGCGTCGCGAAGCGCGAGTTCTCATAGTGCTCGTCGATGGTCGCGGCGACGTCGGCGGCCCGAGACGGGTCCTCCAGCTGGAGGACGTACCACCCCGGCTGCGCGTACTGCGATATCTCGTACAAGTAGTCGTAGTGGAAGTAGAAGGCCTCGTCGGTCCACCCTGGTAGCGGCGTGTAGACGGCGCGTATGGTGAACGGCCACTCCTGTTCGGGACTGTAGATCATGCTCGTCAGGTGTATGGTCTGCCCAAGTCGCCAACCATACCGCTCCATCAGCCCCGTGCCCACCATCGCGGCCGTGCGTTCGCGCCGAAAAGCCTGTCTCTGATCCTCCGGAACTTGCAGCTCCGGGTAAACGTCGAAGTAGCCATCCACATCAACGGCGAAACTCGGAAAAAAGTCGCGCGGGTCACGATAGATGCCGTGGAACCAATTGCCCCACGTCACACGCTCGACGCCTTCAACGGAGGACAGCCAGCTGTGGTAGGCCTCCGGAAGCTGGAACACGATGGAGATCGCGTTGCGCGTCACCATTCGAGATTCGCTGCCGACTTGACGCGCGTCTTCCAGTGTCGTGTTCACCGATCTAAGCGCCACGAACAGGAACAGTGCGGCGGCCACACTGAGCGTGGTGAGGATCGTGCGCCGTTTGTTGCGCATCAGGTTCACCCAGATGAGGCGCGCGTACTTCATCGCTCCAGCACCCCTTTGTCGAGATGCATGATCGCGTGACCGACATCGGCCGCTCGCTGATCGTGCGTGACCATGACGATCGTCTTCTCGAATTCGGCGTTCAGCCGCTGGAGCAACGTCAGGATTTCCTCCGCGGATTTCGCGTCCAGATCACCCGTCGGCTCGTCAGCCAGAATCAGTGTCGGGTCGCTGACGATAGCCCGGGCGATGCCCGCCCGCTGCTCCTGACCGCCCGACAACTGCCGCGGGAAATGATCGGCACGATCGGCAAGCCCGACCACCTCCAGGGCCGTCAACACATGTTCGCGCCGCTCTCTCTTCGAGAGGCGCGTGAGCAAGAGGGGAAGCTCGACGTTTTGAAAAGCCGTCAGCACAGGGAGCAGGTTGTAGAGCTGGAAGATGAAACCGACATGATGCGATCTCCAGGTCGCCAACTCCCGACGCGACATCGCCGTGACGCTCTCACCACCGACCACGATCTCGCCCGTCGTCGGCTCGTCCAACCCGGCGATCAGGTTGAGGAGCGTGGTCTTTCCGCTCCCCGACGGCCCCATGAGCACCAAAAACTCACCCGTCTCGATGTCGAGGTCGATGTCCTCAAACACCGGGATCGACTGACTGTCGCGCCGATAGACCTTCGAAAGATTTCGAATCTCCAATAGTGACATCGTTCGTTCCTAAGTTCCGCTTAGAACTCTGACGCGCGATCCGTCTTCAAGATCCTCATGACCCGCAACGACTACCCTCTCGCCCCCACCCAGCCCCTCACGGACCTCTCGTACGTCACCTGTCACCGGGCCCGCCACGACTTCGCGACGCTCCACGCGATCGCCGCTGACGACCCAGACGACCTGAAGCCCCGCCTCGTCCTGCACCGCAGCAGCGGGCACGAACACCGTCGCCGGACCGGCTTCCTCCGCCTCGGCGTCGTCCTCCATGAACTCCACCGTCGCACCCATCTCCGGCAGTATACGATCGTCGCGCTCGAGAAAGTCCACCTTCACTTCCACCGTAGCACGCTGCCGATCCGCAGTGGGCACGACCTGACGAACGCGACCCGGGAAGTCGACTTGTGGGTAGGCATCGAGTGTGATCGTGGCCGGCTGCCCGTTTCGGATTCGCGAGATGTACGCCTCGTTGACGTCGACCTCGACCTCCAACGTCTCGAAGTCCGCCATCGTCACCACCGCACCACGCGTCAGCCCACTGCCCGTGGCCACCGGCGCCACCACCTCGCCAACCTCGGCGTCCTTGCGGAGGATGGTCCCGCTGAACGGCGCCCGGATCCGCGTGTTCTCCAGGTCGGCTCGAGCCACACCCACGGCCGCCACGGCCGCGTCGGCCATCGCCCGATAGCGAAGCACCCGCGCCTCCGCCGTCTGAACCCGCGACTCCAGTTGTTCGACTTCCTGATCCGAAGAAAGACCCTTGCTCAGCAGGTCACGCTCGCGCGCCGCGTCGCGGATCAACTGGTCCCGTTCCGCCTCCGCCTCTGCGACTCCGGCACGAGCCGTCGAAAGATCCGCTTCGCGTTGAGCCAAAGCGGCAGCGTAGTCTTCCGCCTCCAGCCGGGCGATGACCTGGCCCTTCTCGACCACGTCACCCTCTTCAACGCCGAGGTACTCTAACCGACCGGTGATCTTCGAGGACACAGACGCCTTCGTACGAGCAACGACATAACCGTTGGCAGTAACACCGGTGGACGCCCCTGCCCCACCGCCGCTGACTTCGGCGAGCGCAACCTGCACTGCGGGCGCGCCTCCACCACGCAGCGCGAAGAACACTACGACGAACAAGAGGATAGCCGCGCCGGCGATGTACAGGCTGTAGCGGAACGCGCGACTGACGCCCGGGGGCGGGCGGTCGCGATCGATCCGCAGCCGCGAGAGATCGTGGTCGGGAGCATCCATAATGCGAGTCTTGATCATAGGAACTCGCGGTCGGTAAGACAACGGATTTCGAACATCAGGCACCGGGTCGTCACATGTTCAAAGTGGGTTGCGCGGGCCGAGCGCCCTCGCCATCTTTACAACGTAAAGATTAAGATAGGGCAGGATCTTTACACTGTCAAGATTCCGGAGGACCCACCATCACCAACGACAAGCAGGACCGGGCCTACCACCACGGTGACCTGCGCCGGGCGCTCCTCGACGCCGCCCTCGAGATCGTCGACGCCGAGGGCATCGCGGCGCTCAGCATGCGCGCCATCGCCCGGGAAGCGGGGGTCAGCCACATGGCACCCTACCATCATTTCGCCGACAAGGCGGCGCTCTTGGCCGCCGTCGCCGAAGAGGGGTTCCGCGCGCTGACCCAGGAGATGGCTGACCGGATCGCTGCGCGCGGGGGCGATCAGAAAACCGCATTGCGCGAATCGGGGATCGCCTACGTGGTGTTCGCCGCCACTCGCCCGCACCTGTTCCGTGCGATGTTCAGTTCCGAGGTCGCGGGAATGTCCGACGACTATCCGAGCCTCAGCGAGGCCGGGTTGGCGACATTCGCCGTCCTTCAGGGCCTGGTGGAGCGCTCGCAGGAAGAAGGCTCGGTGCGCGATGACGACAGCCGACGGATCGGCTTGACCGCCTGGTCGTTGGTGCACGGGCTGGCCATGCTGATCATCGACGGCCACTTCGGTGCCGAAGCCATGCAGCCGGCGGGCGCCGAGCAGCTCGCCTATGAGGTCACGGGCGGGTTCTACCGAGGGTTGCGCCAGAGCGAGTAGGTCAGGGCGATGACCTATTCGGTAAGGGTGATGGTGTATCCTATGAGGAACTCGAGAGCACGGTTCTTCACGTTGGGCTCGCCCTCTGAATTGATGTTGGTAAGACCCTGGGTGTAGCGAACGTCGCCGGTGAATGCGCCGGGGCCAGCTACGACATCGACTCCGCCACCGAATACGAGTCCGAAGTCGAACGTCGTGGTCCTCACGAAAGCAGTCTCGTCCCCTATTGTTCGGCCACAACCTGCCTGGCTCACTATATCCCCGACTCTAAAGGCCACGTTGCAAGTCAGCTCCAGCGCCAGGCTCGGCCCAACGTACAGGCGCGGTTTCACTTTCTCCGCCAGCGGGATGGTCAGCGCCGCGGGAACCAGGAGGCTCATGTAACCGATCTGGACATCGACATCGGTAGACTCGAGACTGGCCTGCTCACCAGAGTCAGGCATCTCGTTTTCGGACCCTTTGTTGATGAACTGAAGCTCAGGCAGGATCGCGAACCACGCGCCGAAGCTGACAGGTGCAAATACCCCGAACGAGATCCCCACCTTGTTGCCGAATTCTCCAAGTTCGCTCTTGAAGTCGGTAACGCTAACACCGCCTCTCAGGCCAAGTCCGATCTCCTGGCCGAGGGCGTGTCCCGGCGGGACGAGGGGGAGTAGGGTGCTCAGCACGATGGCGTGCACTCTCTTCATTTTCGTCTCCCGGTCGCGCCCGTTCTACTCGCCGAGCAGTCCGGGCAGTTCAGCGATCGAATCGATCACCCGATCCGGCTGCACATCCGACTCGGCCAGCTCATCCGCATCGAACTTGCCGGTACGTACGAGAATCGCCTGGCAACCCGCTGCCTTGGCACCGGCTATGTCGCTCTCCAGCGTGTCGCCGACCATGGCCACTTCCGAAACCTTCAACCCGATGGAGGCAGACGCCGCGTGGTAGAGCGGCAGGCTCGGCTTGCCCACCAACGTCGCCTCCCGACCACTGGCGTACTCGAGTGCGGCGACGAAGGCGCCGGCATCCACGGCCAATCCACCGCCGGTTTTCCAATAACGATTGCGATGCAGGGCAAGGAACTCCGCACCCTCGAGGATTCGATTGAACGCCTCGTTCAGAATCTCGTACGTCCAGCCGTCACCGAGGTCGCCGATGACCACGGCTTCAGGCGACGCGTTATCGATTACCAGGCCGTCGAACTCCACATGAGTGTGCTCGGGCAAACAGAGGAGGACGCGATCAATTCCGCGCTGGCGCAGCCAGGCCGCGGCAGCCAGCGGCGGCGTGAAAACATCGGCGGCGGTCGCGGGAACGCCGAACTCGGCGAGCCACCCGGCGAGCGTGCCACGCGGAACCCGAGTGATATTGGTGACGAAACGCAGTGGCACACCGGCCGCGCGCAAAGCGGCAACGGCCTCATCGGCGCCCGGAATCAGCCCGTCCTCTTCCCATACCGTACCGTCGAGGTCGAGCAATAGGCCGGAGGGTCGCTTGTGCATGATATAAGAGTACGACACCAAGCCCGCACACCCAAGTCACCCGCCCGTCGACGACAACGTCGACGTCGCGTCCGCGACTTGAATACAGCGCCTGATGTTGGCTGGGTTGGTTCACTCCCGGGTCGTCGGGCACGACGTTCCCAACGACCCTACTCGGCGATATCGCTCAACCCGATCCTCATCATCAGATCGTACACCTGATGCGGGTCCACCGGCTGCGTCAGGAAGGGGCGCTTGGCCTCGGTCAAGAACCTGAGGGTCGAGGGATCGTTCAGATCGTTGGCAAGAAAGACCACGCGCCCGGCCTGATCGGGATTGGCTTCACTTATATAAGTGTAGAGTCCTTCCGCGGTCATCTGGGGGTTGGGGAGATCGACGACCACGACATCGTAGAACTCGTCTTGCATCCGCTGGATCGCGTCCCGGGGATCGCGGGCGACCTCCACCCCGAGGCCGCCCGCCTCGCCGACTTCCTTGATCATATCGGGCGTGTAATTGCTGGACCCAATTACCAGCACCCGCAGCGGGTTGCCGTACTCGCCCAAACCGAGTTCCAAGGCCGTCGGTCGCCGCGGCTCCGTCATCTCCAGCTCCTCCCTGTCGGGCCGGCGGGGGTGACTCCACTAGACACGAACACCCGCCGGGCCCGGTAAGGCCTTGCGGGTGGTATGCTTGTCGGCTGTCCAGAAACCATGAGACCTCTGTCGGGAAAACACTCCGGCCACGTCCGATGACCGGGGATGCCCTGGGAGAGGTCGCCACCATTATAGGGCGTCCAACAGCGTTTTACAACCATCGGACTCCGGACAATCTCCCATCGGCTTGCATCGCACCTTCCCGCACATCAGAATGCATGCCTCCCAGAATCGGCAACGGTGAGTCGGCACGACTCCCTTCCACATACATGGCTCGCGAGCGATCGTCTGGTCATCTGCCCGATCTGTTGACGTTATGATGACGCTCGCTCGTTGGATTGTACCAATTAGAATTCTCGAGTTCGTCCGTCAACACTCAACTGTCGCATAGGTGCATCTATGTACGAACTGCGTTGCCTGGGCGAAGCCACACTTCGCAGCCCCGACGGGCAACTCGTCCACTTCCGGTCTCGCAAGCACCTCGCCCTGCTCATATATCTCGCTCTGAACGCCGAGCGGGCGCACCGCCGCGAGCGGCTCGCCGGCATGCTGTGGAGTGACACCGACCACTCAAAGGCCCGGCACTCGCTCTCCCAGGCGCTGTATGCTGTTCGCCGCCTGCTGAACGGGGCCGTGATGATCGAGGGTGAGGACCTAGAACTCAGGCCCGACGGACTTCAAGTCGATGCCATCGAGCTCGAGCAACGCCTGACGTCAGGTGAGGCGCATACGGCGGCCAATCTCTACCGCGGGGACTTCCTCGAAGGATTCTGGGTACGCGGCGCACAGGGATTCGAGGAATGGGCAAGCCGCGAGCGGTCCCGGGTCGGCGCGCTGGCCCGTGACGCGCTGCGGCAGGCGATCAAATCGTCACGCGATCGCTGCGAATGGACCGAGGTCCGCAATCAAGCCGAACGGCTGGTTGGTCTCGATCCGTTCGACGAGACGGCGTACAGCGAGCTGATGCGGGCCTTCTGGATGCAGGGCGACCGGGCCGCAGCCCTCGATTGCTACGAAAGCCTGAAGGGTGTTCTGCGCGACGAGCTTGAAGCCCGGCCGTCACAAGAGATCGACGCCCTCGCCGAAAGAATTCGCCAGCGACCCGTCCGAGGCGGCTGGAGCACCCAACGGCTATTGAGGGAATCGCAGACCTCCTTCCTGCACGACCCACCCTTCGTGGGCCGCAAGCGCGAGCTGAGCGTCTTGTCGGAAGAGTGGGACCGGGTCGTCACCGGGGACACCCGAACCGTCGCCCTGGTAGGAGCGGGCGGGATCGGAAAGACGAGACTGGCTGACGAGTTCATCAACGGGCTCGCACTTCACGATGTCACCGTCCTCAGCGGTTGCTGCTACGAGGCGGAGCAGACCCTCCCCTATGGACCGATCGCCGAGGCCCTCAGACAGGTCGTCTCGACCCTCGACCTCGCCGATGTGAAGCCGCTGTGGCTGGCCGAGCTGGCGCGGATCGTACCGGAGGTTTGCGAACACTACAGCGACCTGCCTGAGCCTCCCGTCCTTGATGCGGAAGGCGGCCGCCGACGGCTTTACGAAGGCATCGCACAGGTCTTCCGCGCTGCATGCGAGATCCGCTCGGTCGTCCTTTTTGTGGACGACGTACATTGGGCCGATGACTCATCCGTCGCCTTGCTTCACTACCTGCACCGCCGGGTGAGCAACGGACTGTACCTGCTCACCGCTTTCCGGCCTGAGGAAATGCCTAATGCGAAAGACGACACGACCTACGAGTGGTTGTCCGGCAGGAGGTCACAGGTCCGCACCGTGCAGCTCGAAGGACTCGACCGTTCGGCCAGTTCCGACCTGCTGACCACGATCATGGGTCGTGACTCAGACTCTTGTGCACTGACCTCAGTACGCGACATGAGCGGCGGCAATCCCTTCTTCGCCATCGAGCTGGCTCGCAGTCTAGCGGAGGATGAAGAGGCGGACGCCTCCCGACCCGAAGTCCCGGAGAGCATTCGAGCCCTGCTCAACAAGCGCTTCGCGGGCCTGACGGAGCGTGCGATCGCGGTCATGCACCAGGCAGCCTGCATGGGCACTCGATTCAGCTATGAAGCCCTGGTGGCCGCAGTTGGTCTCCCACCTTTGGAGCTAGACGGCCTGGTTCGGGAACTCGCCCACGTCCGGATCCTCACCGCTGGGGAGGGCGTGATCCGTTTCAAGCACGACCTAATCCAGGAGGTCGCGTGGTCACGCGTCCCGGCGGAGCTGCACAGCGCGCTGCACCTGCGAGCGGCCCGCGCTCTGATCAAGTCCAACGGCAGTGACGGCGAGATTGCCAAGCACCTCTCTTTAGGTGGTGACACTCGGCAGTCTCACGCCTTCGCACTTCGCGGAGCCAGGCGCGCGGAGGGCATCTTCGCCCTGGAAGAAGCGGCGGAACTTCTGGAGTTGGCAATCCAACATGCACCCAGCGAAACGAAGCGGATGGACCTGGTGGGTCGTCTTGGTAGGCTATACCTGCACCTTCGCGA
>Ga0209536_100000096_pt1 | contig 122932 bp, 96 predicted proteins | sample DeeMarSeWOR28_12_FD_187461 | JGI IMG/M metagenome (GOLD analysis project Ga0209536, IMG submission 187461) | Marine sediment microbial communities from White Oak River estuary, North Carolina - WOR-2-8_12 (SPAdes) (version 2) | ecosystem: Environmental > Aquatic > Marine > Intertidal zone >...
CGTGTCGCGCTCGACCTCGGCCACAAGCTGCTTGAACCGTTCGGGATCGTCTTCGCGCTTGACGCCGTAGAGCACGTTGACGGAGACCGCCGGATCCATGAATCCCAGATCGGCCATCGGCCAGCAGGCGACCTCGTCGGTGTTCTTGCCGCCTGCCATGTTGATGAAGGCTTGACCGTAGTTCTTCCGCATGATGACCGTTATCCTCGGCACGGTCACCTGCGTCAGCGCGTTCATCCAGTTGATCACCTTGCCCGGCATGCCGCGCATCTCGCCCTCGAGCCCGATCAAAAAGCCGGGAACGTCGACGAGAAACACCAGCGGGACGTTGAATGAATCGCACAGCACCATGAAGCTCGTGACCTTCTGGCACGCGTCGGCATCAAGCGCCCCGCCTTTGAACAGCGGGTTGTTGGCGATGAAGCCCACGCTCTTGCCGTCGAGGCGCGCGAGTACGGTCGATACGGAGCGGCCGTAGCGCTCTTTGAGCTCGAAGGCCGAGTCGAGGTCCGCGATCGCGGCGATGATCTTGCGCACGTCGTATACCTTGTTCCGCGACTCGGGCAGGATCTCGAGAACCTTGTGGCACGGTTCATCCGAGCCGGCGGGCACCGGATGCTCCGGCGGCGGCTCCATGTTGTGACTTGGCAGGTAGGACAGGAAGCGCTTGATGGCATCGAGCGCCTGCTCGTCGGTGTCGACCGCCAGGTCGGCCAAACCGGAGACGCCGGTCAGCAGCTTCCACCCCCCCAGGTCCTCCGGGTCGATCGGCTTTCCGATTGCGATGGAGGTGACGTTGGGGCTGGCGATCGCCATGATGGCCCCTTTGCGCATCACGACGAAATCCGACATGGCTGAATACCACGTCGAGGAGCCGTAACACTGGCCGAGCAAGGCGGAAACCCAGGGCGTCTCACGCAGTCGCTGATACTCGGTGGGGTCCTGCGCGATGATCGCGCGCCCGGCCGCGCCCATCCGGTCCGGCATGCGCGCCCCCGAGGACTCGCCGAGCAGAATCAGCGGCAAGCCCCGCTTGGACGCGGTCTGCTTGACGTGCTTGATCTTCTTCATGTTCACCACGCTCGACGAGGCGCCAAGCACGGTGAAATCATTCGAGACGAGCGCAACTTCCCGTCCGCCGATTCGCGCAAAGCCGGCGATCTTGCCGTCGGCGGGTGTCTTATGCCTGACCTCCGGGCGGATCGCGCGGGCAAAGCGGCCGGTTTCGACGAAGGATTCCGCATCGACGAGATAGTCGATACGCTCGCGCGCGTTGAGCAGCCCCTGGGCCTTGCGCTCGGCGAGCTTTTCCGGCCCGCCCATTGCAAGTGCTGCGGCGGTTTTCTCCCCGAGTTCCCGGAGGACCTCGTCGTGCGACATGCCGGCTCCCCTTACCTGCGCGGCCCGTAACCTCGCTCGTAGTGCGGGCCCGCCATCGTCCCGTCTACCGCCTTCCCGATGATGCCCTGCGAGAGATCCTTGATGGCGATGAAGATCACATCTTTTCCCGGCGTGGCGACGAGTGTGTGCGGAGCATTCGCTGGAATGTAAATCAGGGTGCCCGCAGGGGCGAGCACGCGCTTGCCATTGACCGAGCCCTTGAGCGTGCCCTGCACCACGAAGTTGAACTGCTCGTTCTTGTGCGTGTGCATGCGCGAGCCCGTACCGCCGGGCTTGTGGATGTAGCCGACGAGCATGCGCTTGCCTTCCACGACGCCACCGTGCGACGTCGAGTAGCCGGTTCCGGCCGGGACCTTCTTCAGACCGGCGAGCTTGAACTGGTAACGCCCATTACCGCCTTTGATCGCGCCCTTCGTCTTCGTCTTCGCCGACGCCCGGCGCTTTTTCTTCGCTGCCATGATCTTTCTCCTGTGCTCGAAAAAGGTTCCCGCAGTTCACGACCGACCCGTGGTCGCCGGTCACGCGGTTTACAGATAGTCTATGATTTTCCAATCGCCCGGCTTTACGTTCACGACGTTCTTGTTCCTGCCCGGGCGCCGGTCCGCGTAGACCTTGCCTTCCTTCATGACGAGCTGGATGTTCTTCTTGTCCTGGATGCAGCGAATGTTTTTCAGCGGGTCACCGTTCACAGCGATGATGTCGGCGAACTTGCCGGCCTGGATCGTGCCGATATCCTTGTCCATCTTCAGCGCCTCCGCCGCATTTCGAGTCGCGGTGAGAATCGCGTCCATCGGCTTCATCCCAAGCTTGACGTAGATTTCCAGCTCCGCGCCATTCGTACCCATGTCGGGCTCGAAGCCCATGTCGGTCCCCATTGCGATCTTGACACCGGCCTTGTACATCTTCTGAAAGGTCTCGAAGCAGAAAGGCTGCAGATACTTCATCTTGCGCAGCACAAAGTCCGCGGTGCCATGTTCGCGTCTCAGCTGGATTGCGTGGTCGGTCCGATGCGATAACGTAGGAGTAACCGGCACACCCGCTTCGGCAATCAGGTCGACCGTTTTGTCGTCGTGGAAAACCATGTGCTCGATTGTGTCGGCGCCGGCCTTCATGGCCATGCGCTGCGCCTGGGTCGTAAAGCAATGCACCGCCGCGTGCTTGTGCAAGGCGTGTGCCTCGTCAACCAGGGCGTCGAGCTCCTCCTGCGTGAGATTGCGGATATCGGGCTCTTCCTTGTCCGTGCCCCCGCCGCCGGACGCGCACGTCTTGATGACGTCGCAGCCGGCGAGAAGATTCTTGCGCGCGAGCTTGCGCAGCTCCCACGGTCCATCGGCCGTGTTGAATCCCCAGCGATACATCGCTCGCGGCTGGATGAGATCCAGGTGCGACCCGGTCATGGTCGTGAAGCCGGCGACGAGCATGCGCGGGCCTTCCACGATGCCCGCGTTGATCGCGTCGCGCACAGCGCAGAGCTCGTTGACGAGCAAACCGTAGGGACCGTTCATGCCCAGGTCGCGCAACGTGGTGAAACCCATGTCGAAGCAGTTCTGCGCATGAAACAGCGAGTACATTTGCTGCAGATGCGGCATGATCTCGAACTGCGCGACGCGGTGGTTATGGAAGGTCATGCAGTTATACATCGCCGTGTGGATGTGCAGATCCATCATGCCCGGCATAAGGGTGCTGTTGCCGCAGTCGATCACCGTAGCGCGCGGCGGAATCCTCATGCTTGCCTTAGTGCCTACGCGCTTGATGCGGCGCCCGTTCAATTCAATCACGGGGTCCTTGATAGGCTTTTTGCCGGACCCGTCTATCAGCATCCCGCCCCTGATGAACTGCTGCGCGCCCTTCTCCTCCGGAAGCTTCATCTCCATTTCCTGCACCCCTCCTTTGTCACTGTCAGCAACTGTCTCAACGGAAATTCTTCGCGACGGCAACGAAGCGCTCGTAGGCGCGCGGATCGAAGCCACCCGATTCCAGCGGAGCGCCCGCCTCAAAACCCAGGGCGTCCAGGGTCCGCTCGATGTCGGCGCGCGCCATGTCGCGCGTGATGAACACCAGCCGCGATCGGCGGTCTTCGTCCGGCCACTGCGCGAGCGCGACCGGCTCGTCGATCAGCGTCTGCACCGCGTGCACCGTCATGGGATGACCCTCGACATTGAGGAGGCCCTTCATTCGCAGCAGGTTAGCACCCCGCAGCGAGGCTAGCAGATGAAGCCACGTGATAAGCCCCACGCGCGTAACCGGCCGTTCGAGATACACGCTGAAAGCATCGATGCCATCGTCGTGCCGGCCAGGCCGGAGGTAGCTATCGCGATGCGCGCTAGCCGCAACGTAGGCCTCCTGCCGCAGCCAACGCGCAAGCCCTTCCGCGCCGCGATTCCCGGGCGCAACGCCGAACAGTTCATCTGGCGATATTTCCCCCCGTGTCACGCGGAAGCGCTGCGCGCCGGGATTGAGTGTTGCGAGCCTGCGTTCGAGCGCAGCAACTGATTCACCAGGCGCAACATCGCATTTGCTGATCAGCAGCCGGTCGGCGAGCGCGGCCTGCTTGACGGCTTCACGAGACGCGTCGAGCTGGGCGGCGCCGTGCGCGCCATCGACGAGTGTCAAGACCCCGTCGAGCCGATAGCGCGGGCCGACTTCGGGGTCAGTTATGAGGGTCTGTAGAACGGGGACCGGATCGGCCAGGCCTGTGGTTTCGATCAAGACGCGGTCAAAGGGAGGGGTTTCGCCGCGCTCGCGCTTGTCGGCAAGCTCGCCCAGCGTGCCGACTAGGTCGCCCCGCACCGCGCAGCAGATGCAGCCGTTCGCCAGCAACACCATGTTCTCGCTGGGCGCGGCTACCAGCAGATGGTCAAGCGCGATCTCCCCGAACTCGTTGATAATGACCGCGGTGTTTGCCAGTGCCGGGTCGCGCAGCAGCCGGTTGAGGAGCGTCGTCTTTCCGCTGCCCAGATAGCCGGTGATGACCGATACCGGCGGGCGCTCAGCACCGGCTGGAGTCATAAAACCGCCGCGGAAACCACAGGGTCACAGAGACGCAGAGAAAGCAAAAATGAGCTTAACGCAGGAACGGTGCAAGAACCGGCTAGCTTCATTCTTCCCTGCGCTCTCTGTGGTTCCGTAGTGAAAATCGCTAGGCCGCTCGCGCCTGACGCTCGAGGTCCTGCGTGTAGCTCCCGCTGCAAGCCAGGCTGTTCATCTTCGCGCGGTGAAGCAACGCCGCCTGCGCGGCTGCGACGTTGGCGCTGGAACCCTTCCAGCCCTTGAGTGCCGGCTGCTGAAGCGCCCGTCCATACGAGAAGGACAGCGGCCATGGCAGCTGGCCCTTGAACAGCTTGTTCATTGCGTTAAGGTGCTCGGTCGCAACTTCATCGCTCTGGCCACCTGACAGGAACACGATTCCCGCGACAGCAGCCGGGACGCAACGCTTGAGCACGCGCACCGTGCGCTCGGCCACTTCCTCGACGCCGGCCTGCTCGGGGCAGTCCTTGCCGGAGATCACCATGGAGGGCTTGAGCACTGAATGTTCGAGGATGACGCGGTGCATGTAGAGCGCCTCGTATACAGCGTTCAACGTCCACTCCGTCACCTCTTCGCAACGGTGGATAATGTGATTGCCGTCCATGAGAACTTCCGGTTCCACGATCGGCACGAGACCCGCCTCCTGGCAGATCGCTGCGTAGCGGGCAAGCGCGTGCGCGTTCGCCGCGATGCAGGTCGAGCTCGGCATGTCGGCGCCGATCTCGATCACCGCGCGCCACTTGGCAAACTTGGCGCCCAGCTTCACGTACTCGGCGCAGCGCTTCGCGAGATTGTCGAGACCTTCGGTAACTTTCTCCCCTGGGCACAACGCCAAGTTCTTGGCGCCGGTGTCCACTTTGATGCCAGGAATGATCCCGGCTTTGCCGAGCAAGTCGACGAACGGCGTTCCGTCCGCCGCTTTCTGGCGGATCGTTTCGTCATATAGGATCACGCCACTGATGTATTGTCCAAGGCCTTTGGCGGAGAACAACATGTCACGGTAGGCGCGCCGGTTTTCCTCTGTGCTCTCAACCTTGATGCTGGCGAAGCGTTTCTCGATCGTGCCGGTTGATTCATCGGCGGCGAGTATTCCCTTGCTGCCCGCGACCATGGCCCGGGCAGTGGCTTCCAATGGATGAATGGACATATAGAACTCCTCGGAATTTCGTGACGACTAGCTTGTGACAGGCGAACAATGCTACAACCCTGGGACCGCTATTTTACCCCTATCGCGCCACCATCCACCATTCGCCTCCGGCGCTTCGCGGCTTTCCGGCTTGCCGGTGCTTGCCCGTCCACTCTCGCTTTCAGCCGCCGTGCTTGACCGCTCGTCTTGTCAGGCCCGCCGGTGCTCGCCGACCTTGACGATCTTCATCGTGTTGGTGCCGCCGGCCTTGCCGAAGGGCTCGCCGATGGTGAGCGCCATGTAGTCCCCATCCTGCACGACGTGGCGCTTCAAGAGCTCGTCCTCGGCCATGTGTAGCGCCTTCTCCGGATCGCGGGCGCCTTTGAACTTGACGGGGTAGACGCCCCGAAACAAGGTGACACGGCGCCGCGTCTCGACCACGGAGCTCATCGCATAGATCGGCACATTGGTGGACATGCGCGACATCAGAAGCACCGTGTTCCCGCTCTGAGTCATGGCCGACACCGCCTTGATGTCGAGATTGTTGCACGTGAAGACCGTCGCCCTTGCGATCGCCTCCTCGAGATTCGCCGGCGCCCGCATGGTACGCCGGTCGGTCGCTGGCTCGTTTTCCTTCTCTGCCTCGACGCAAACGCGTGCCATGGCCGCAACCGTTTCGATCGGGTACTGGCCGGTCGCCGTCTCAGCCGAGAGCATCACCGCGTCGGTGCCGTCCAGGACTGCATTAGCGACGTCGGAGACCTCGGCGCGCGTCGGGATCGGATTGCTGATCATCGACTCCATCATCTGCGTGGCGGTGATCGTGATCCGGTTTCTTTCGCGCGCGAGCCGGATCATGCGCTTTTGCAACGCCGGCACCACTGCGTCGCCAACCTCCACGGCAAGATCCCCGCGCGCCACCATGATGCAATCGGCCGCATCGAGAATGTCCTCGAGCGCAACGATGGCTTCGGCCCGCTCGATCTTCGCGACGGTCAGCGCGCGGCCGCCAGCCTTGTGCATGAGATCACGTGCCCAGCGGATATCCGATCCCGAGCGCGGGAACGACACGCCGAGGAAGTCGGCTTTCAGTTCGGCCGCAAGCTTGATATCGCGCATGTCCTTCTCGGTCAACGCCGGGGCGGTCAGACCGCCGCCTTTGCGGTTGATCCCTTTGTTGTCTGACAGCACGCCGCCCTGCTCGACAAGGCAAGAGATGCGCGGCCCGCGAACGGAGGTAACACTCAGCACGATGCGCCCGTCGTCGAGCAACAGCGTATCGTCAGAGCGCACGTCATTGGGAAGGTTGCGGTAGTCGAGACCAACGCAATGCTCATCGCCAAGCTCGCACTCCGCATCGAGCACGAATTTACTGCCGGGCCTCAAGTTCACCTTGCCGCCGCGGAAACGGCCAATGCGGATCTTCGGGCCCTGAAGATCGACCAGCACCCCGATCGCGCGGCCCGCGCGTCGTGCGAGAAAGCGCACCAGCTCGACGCGCTGGCGGTGCTCGGCCGGTGAGCCGTGCGAAAAGTTGATGCGCACGACATCGAGACCGGCATCGATCATGCGCGAGAGCGTCTTCTTGTCGCTCGACGCGGGGCCAAGCGTGCCAACGATCTTGGTGCGGCGGGGCATCAGCCAGTTCCGGGTTCCGATCTCAACGTTCCCAGTTCAACGTTTTGTAGTTTAATGGCTTCCCGATTCGCGTGGAACGTCAAGGCCCGCTACTTGAACTTGGAACCTGGAACGTTGAACGCCGCCGCTAGCCGCTGGCCCGCTGTTCGAGTGCCTCGATCGCCGGGAGCTTCTTGCCTTCAAGAAATTCGAGAAATGCGCCGCCACCGGTAGAAATGTAGGAGATCTTGTCGGTGACGCCGTACTTTGCAATGGCAGCGAGCGTGTCGCCGCCACCGGCAATCGAAAAAGCCTTGGACTTAGCGATCGCTTCGGCGACAGTGCGGGTGCCTGCACCGAACTGGTCGAACTCGAATACCCCGACCGGCCCGTTCCAGACGACCGTCCCGGCACGCGCGATGACGTCGGCAAGCGTCGCCGCCGATTTCGGCCCGATGTCGAGGATCATGTCGTCGGCCTTAACCTGGTCTACGGCAACCCGGTTCGCGCGCGCCTGGGCCGAGAGATCGCTCGCGACCACCACGTCCACCGGCAGCGGGACCTGCGCGCCGCGCGCCTGCATCATTTCCATGATGGCCTTCGCCTCTGCGAGCAGCGCGGGCTCGGACAGCGACTTGCCGATGTTTGCGCCTTTCGCGGCGAGAAACGTGTTCGCGATGCCGCCGCCCACGATCAGCTGGTCGACTTTGGCGGCGAGCGACTTGAGGATCGTGAGCTTGGTCGAGACCTTGGAGCCGGCGACGATCGCGACCAGCGGACGCGCCGGATGGCCGAGGGCCTTGCCAAGCGCGTCGAGCTCAGCGGCCATCAACGGACCTGCGCAGGCAACCTTTGCGTACTTCGCGATACCATGGGTCGTCGCTTCCGCGCGGTGGGCCGTGCCGAAAGCGTCGTTCACGTAGACGTCGCACAGCGCAGCCATCTTGCGCGCGAGCGCCTCTTCGTCCTTTTTCTCTCCCTTGTTGACGCGGCAATTCTCGAGCAGCACGACTTCGCCCGGCTTCACTTCGAAGCCGCCGTCGACCCAGTTCGCGATCAGCCGCACCGGCTGGCCGAGCAGCTCGCCCAGGCGGCCGGCGATCGGCGCGAGGGTGTCCTCCGGCGCGAGTTTGCCCTCGGTCGGGCGGCCGAGATGGGACGTCACCATGACCGCGGCGCCAGCCGCTATCGCGTGCTGAATGCCCGGCAGCGAGGCGCGGATGCGCGTGTCCTCGGTGATCCTCCCCGAGTCGTCCTGCGGCACGTTGAGGTCCGCTCGGATGAAGACCCGCTTACCGGCGAGCGGCAAGTCGGTGAGACGACGGAACGTCATTTTTTCGCGACAACGCGGACCATCTCCAGCACCTTGCAGGAATAGCCCCATTCGTTGTCGTACCATGCGACGACCTTGACGAACGTCGGGTCGAGCGCAATGCCCGCCCCCGCGTCGAACACTGACGTGCAGACCTCGTCGCGGAAATCGGTAGAGACAACCTTCTCCTCGGTGTAGCCGAGTACGCCCTTTAGCGCGCCGGACGCCTGCGCCTTCATCTCAGCACAGATTTCGGGGTAGGCCGCGGGCTTGCCGAGCTCTACGGTCAGGTCCACCACGGAGACGTCCGAGGTCGGCACGCGGAACGCCATGCCCGTCAGCTTCTTGTTGAGCTCGGGGATCACCACGCCCACCGCCTTCGCCGCGCCCGTGGATGACGGAATGATGTTCTCGAGGATCCCGCGACCGCCGCGCCAGTCCTTGTTCGAAGGGCCATCGACTGTCTTTTGCGTCGCGGTCGCTGCGTGGACGGTCGTCATCAACCCGCGCTTGATGCCCCACTTGTCGTTTAAGACTTTCGCCACCGGCGCGAGGCAGTTGGTCGTGCAGGACGCGTTGGAAATGATTGCCTGCCCGGTGTAGCTCTTGTCGTTCACGCCGTAGACGAACATCGGCGTATCGTCCTTCGACGGCGCCGACATGATGACCTTCCTCGCGCCCGCGGCGACGTGTTTCTGGCACGACGCCTTGTCGAGGAAGAGGCCGGTGGCTTCCACGACGACGTCCGCGCCCACGTCTTTCCACTTGAGCTCGGCCGGGTCCTTGACCTGCGTCAGGCGGATCCGGCTGCCGTTGACGAGCAGCGTATTGCCGTCGACGCCGACCTCGCCCCTGAACGGTCCGTGTACCGAATCGTGGCGCAACATGTACGCGAGATACTCCGGCTCGAGCAGATCATTGATGCCCACAATCTCGATGTCCGGAAAATGCTGCACCGCGGCCCGGAATACCATGCGCCCAATGCGACCAAATCCGTTGATGCCTACCTTGATTGCCATATCGCTCTCCGCTTATTCCCTTTTATTACCAAGCTTAAAGCGCCGCCTTCACCACGGCGACAACGTTTTCTAGTGTGAAGCCGAAATGCCGGAACAGTTCCCCGGCGGGAGCCGACTCGCCAAAGCGACCGATGCCAATTACCGCGCCTTCGAGACCGACGTATTTGCGCCAGTAATCGGGAACACCCGCTTCCACCGCGATACGCGGCACGCCCCGGGGCAGCACGCTCTCGCGGTAGCCCTCGTCCTGGTTGTCGAAGACGCTGGTCGAAGGCATCGACACCACGCGCACCCCGATGCCTTCCGATGCAAGCTGCTGTTGGGCCTGGAGTGCCAACGCCACTTCGGAGCCGGTCGCGATGATGACGCACCGTGCCGCGGCGCCGCCCGCGTCCGACAGCACATACCCGCCCCGCCGGATGAGATCGAGCTGCTCGGGCGTGCGCTTTATGAACGGCACGGACTGGCGGGTGAGCAACAGGCTCGTCGGGCCGGCCGCGCGCTCAATTGCGGCAGACCACGCCACGACGGTTTCCACCGTGTCGCACGGGCGCCACACGTGCATGTTGGGAATGAGCCTCAGCGTCGCGGCCTGCTCGACCGGTTGATGCGTGGGGCCGTCCTCGCCGAGGCCGATGGAATCATGAGTGAACACATAGATGACGCGCACGCCCATCAGGGCCGCCATGCGCAGCGCGCTGCGGGCGTAGTCCGAGAAAACGAGAAAGGTGCCGCCGTACGGAATCACGCCGCGATGCAACGCGAGTCCGTTCATGATGGCGCACATGCCGAACTCGCGCACGCCATAGAAGACATAGTTGCCACCGCCTTCATGGCCGACCGCCCTCGAGGCGTTCGTCATCGTCAGGTTCGACACCGTCAAATCGGCTGAGCCGCCGATGAGCTCCGGCAGGAAAGGAGCCAGCGCTTCGAGCGCGTTTTGCGACGCCTTGCGGGTCGCCACGGTTTCCGCCTTCGCGTCGGTTTCACTCACCAGCGCGTTCGCGCGCGCCGCGAAATCGGCCGGCAGCTCCCCCGTTGAGCGGCGCCTGAACTCCGCTGCCTCGGTCGGGTACTGCTTCTCGTAGCCGGCAAACAAGCGCTTCCACCGCCTCTCGGCGGACGCCCCGCGCTTGCGCCCATCCCAGGCCTCGTACACCGCCGGCGGGACCTCAAAAGGAGGGGGCGCCCAGCCCAGCGCCTCGCGCGTGGCCGCCACTTCTTTCTCGCCAAGCGGTTCGCCGTGCGCCGCCCCGGTGTTCGCCTTGGACGGCGCGCCTTTGGCGATGATCGTCTTGGCGCAGATCAGGGTCGGCCGCGATTTCTCCCGTTTCGCTTTCTTTATTGCGCGCCCGATGGCCGCCACGTCATGACCGTCAACGTGCGGGATGACTTGCCACCCATAGGCCTCGAAGCGGCGTTTGACGTCATCGGTGTACCACTGCCGCATCTCGCCTTTCCCCGAATCGATGGAAATGCCGTTGTCATCGTAAATGGCGATGAGCTTGCCCAGTCCCAGCGTTCCAGCCAACGCGCAAACTTCGTGCGAGACGCCCTCCATCATGCAGCCGTCGCCCAAAAACGCGTAGGTATGGTGGTCGACGATGTCGAAGCCCGGTCGATTGAACTCGGCCGCGAGCAGGCGCTCGGCGAGCGCCATGCCCACGGCGTTGCCGATGCCCTGGCCAAGCGGGCCGGTGGTCGTTTCGACCCCGGGTGCACAGCTGTACTCTGGATGGCCCGGCGTCTTCGAGTGCATTTGCCGGAAACGTTTGAGCTCGGCCAACGGCAGGTCGTAGCCCGCCAGGTGCAGCACCGAGTACAACAACATTGAGCCGTGCCCATTCGACAGGACGAACCGGTCGCGGTTCGGCCAGGCCGGGTTCGCCGGGTTATAGCGCAGATGGTCGTTCCAGAGGACTTCTGCGATTTCTGCCATGCCCATGGGCATGCCGGGGTGTCCGGATTTGGCCTGTTGCACGGCATCCATCGCCAGTGCGCGGATCGCGTTGGCCAGTTCAGCGCGGGAACTCATACTGTCCAGTCCTTGCGAGGGGGTAAAGCGGAAGTGCCTCAATTATAAACCTGGGTCGTGGCCCTTCCTCGCTGATTTACAAAACGCGGGGCAGCGCGCCTTGCTGGCGCGGAGCCAGCGTGGTTCGACCAGGTGCCTACGGCGCGTCGCCGTTCTTTCTTGCGAGGCGGATGCCCAGCTGCTTCAGCTTACGATAGAGGTGGGTGCGCTCCAGACCGACACTGTCGGCGACACGGCTGATGTTGCCGCCCTCCCGGGCGATGTGATACTCGAAGTAGACGCGCTCAAAGGCGTCGCGCGCGTCCCGCAGCGGCAGATCGAGGGGCAGGTCGTGGGCAATGTTCGGCGCCGGGGCCGGCTGGGGGAGACCCTGATTGACGTCCTCGAGAGAAATCTGTTCTGCGGGGGCCGTGGTCGCCAGCGTGCGCACTACGCTCTCGAGCTGGGTCAGGTTTCCGGGCCAGTCGAAATTGCGCAACGAATTCAGCGCGCCGGTCGAAAACTGCCGCGGCGTGATTTCTTTGGCTTCGACCATCCGATTCAGCATCAGGTTGGCGAGATCGGGCACGTCCTCGCGGTGCTCGCGCAGGCTCGGCACCCGGATCATAGTCGCGGCGAGCGCGCCGAAAAGGCGGCTGTCAAAGATGCCGCCCGCCACCAACTCCGCCAGGTCGCGGGAAACGCCGCAGACGAGCCGGACGTTATAGCGTTCGAGTTTCGACACGGCCAGCAGGAGCCCCTTCTGCTCGACGCGCGAAAGATCCGCGATCTCGTGCAGGAACAATGTCCCTTCCCGCGCCTGCGAGAGCAGCTCAAGGGGTGCCTCCGCCAGCACCGCGTGATTCTCCGGCGCAACCCAAGGCGTATTGCGTTGGTGAAGAAAGCGCGCGGCCAGCTCGATGCCACAGCCGGGCTCGCCCATAAGGAGCAATGGCGTGCGGAGATTTAAGACGCGCTCGAGGCGCTGTTTCAATTCCGCAATCAAGGCGCCCCGCCCGAGGCTCGCCAGCGAGAGCGCGGGCCGGGATTGTTCACCGCCGTGCTTGAGGGCGCGACCAACCGTCGCGAGGAGCTTTTGCAGTGCGATTGGCTTCTCGAGAAAATCGTAGGCCCCAATGCGCGTGGCCTCGACTGCCGTATCGATCGTGCCGTGCCCTGACATCATTACAACCGGCATGGTTAGGAGGCCGGCGCTCGCCCACTCCCTGAGGAGCGTGATGCCGTCGGTGTCCGGCATCCAGATATCGAGCAATACCAGATCCGGGCGCGCCCTCGTGCGCTGAGTGCGCGCCTCACTCGCATTCTCGGCCAGCCGCACCTGATAACCCTCGTCGCTGAGGATTTCGGAGAGCAGCTCACGGATACCGACTTCGTCGTCTACAACCAGGATGTGCTGCATAGTTTGCGGACTCTTAGTTTACACCTTGACCTGCGCCTCGGAGCGGCGCGCGGAATCCTGCGTAATGGCCGCGGGCAGCCGGACAGTGACCCGCGCGCCGCCGGGAGGCGCGTTGGCAATGGTAACGGTGCCGCCATGCTCCTCTACGATCTTTTTGACGATCACCAGTCCCAGGCCGGTGCCCTTGGGCTTGGTAGTGACATAGGGCTCGAACGCCCTTTCAATCAAACCCTCGGGAAACCCACAGCCATTGTCCGTAAAGCTGAGCTGCACGGCGCGGTCCGCGAAACTGCTTGTTACGACCAACTGCGGCTGCGGGGTGCCCACCAGCGCGTCCTGCGCATTCTGCAGGAGGTTGTGCATAACCTGGCGCAGCTGACCGGCATCACCCAACACCGGGGGCAGGCCGGGCGTGAGCTCGAGTCGCACCGCGCGGCCCAGGGAAGCTTCGTACAACACCAGTACTTCCTGCGCAAGCGCGTTGATATCGAGCTCACGCATCGCGCCTTCGGGGCTGCGCGCATACTGGCTGAAGGCATCGACCATGTTCTTCAGGGCCATTACCTGGTTGACGATCGTCCGGGTCGAGCGCGACAGAACGTCGGCATCGCTGCCGTCCAGCTTGCGCTCGAGTTTGAGCTGCAAACGCTCGGCCGAGAGCTGTATCGGCGTCAGAGGATTGCGGATTTCGTGCGCCAGCCTCCGCGCGACCTCGCTCCAGGCGGCCGCGCGCTGGGCCTCGGCAAGATGAGTAATGTCGTCAAACACCACCACGTAGCCCCGCTCCGTACTCTGCGGCAACTGCGTGCCGCGCAGGAGCAAAAGCTGCCGCGAGTCGCGCGAGCGGCGCTCCACTTGCTGCGACCATTCCCGGTCGCCCGCATCCTCGAAAGCACAGGAAATCGTGCGCGCCAGCTCGGACAGACCCGGAGCGATGTCGGGCCAGCGCTGCGGAGCGGCACCCATCAGGGAGGCAAAATCGACGCCGAGGATAATGCCCGCGCTGCGGTTGGCTGCCCGTAGCTCCAAGGCATCGTCGAAAGCAAGCACGCCAGCCGATAAGTTGGCCACTATGCTCTCCAGATACGCTTTCGCCTGGGCGAGCTCGGCCTGATGTCGTTCCGCCGCAGCCCTCGCTTCTGTCAATTGCAGCGTCATGCTGTTGAAAGATTGTGTCAGCACGCCAAGCTCGTCGCTCGAAGCAACCGCCGCGCGCCGGCTGTAGTCGCCCTGGGCCACCGCCCGCGTGCCCTCGACCAGCACCCCCAGCGGTGCCGAAAGACGGTCGGATAGCAGAAACCCGAGCGCCACGGCAGAGAGCAGCGCGAGCAGCAACGTGAGTGTAAGCGTCAGCCCATAGAGCCGTTTCAGCCCACGTCGCGAGAGCGCGAGCTCCTGGTATTCGCGATAGCCGGACTGCACGGCCTCGGCATCCTGCGTGAGCTGTCTGGGCACCGGCTGGAGCAGCTGGAGTACTCGCAACTCATCTGCGAGGCTCAGCATCGATATCGGCACCAGCACGCGCAGGTAGAGTCCCTTGCCCGGGATCGATTCGACCGCGCTGTAGGTGCGACGCGACCGCAGTTCTCTCAATGCCGCAGCACCCGGCAGCTGCGGCATGAGCCCAACCCGCTCGTTGCCCGCGACAGCGATTACGTTCCCACGCATGTTGAATAGCGTGACCTCCTGAACCGCGGCCTGCTCGCGAAGGCTATTGAGTGCTGCGAGATGCTCGGCGGGCGGGCGCGTGGAGAGGGTAAGCGCCATGGCGTCGGCCTTCGCATCCAGTTCCCTCAACATGTTGTTCAGCATCCCCCGGCCGAGATTGATGCCTCCCTCGAGCGCCCTGTCCACCGGGACTTGGAACCACGCCTCAATCGAGCGCGCCAGAAACTGCACCGACATCCCGTAGATCAAGGCGCCGGGCAGCACCGCCATCAGCGCGAACAGCAGCACCAGCCGCAGCGTCAGCCGCGCGCCAAAGACGCGCGCCTTGAGCTTGCCCCGGAGTCTGAAGAGCTGGTAGATCACCAGCGTCATCAGCATTACAGCCACCCCTCCGTTCAGGATGAGCAACAGCTGGTAAAACTCCGCGAACAATGCGGGATCGTTACTCGCAGTAGCGAGTAGAAACAGCGCGATGGCGCCAAGCCCCACGCAAAGGATCAGCAGGTAGCGGATCACGGCGCTCGCCAGTGCCGGGCGAATCCTGGGCGTCGCAGCGGTCATGGTGTCACCGTCCAACGAAACCAGTCGGAGCCAACGCTCCACTCGCGCGAACCCACCGCGCTCACCTGGAACGGCCGGGGCAATTGTGAGCCATCCAGCCTCAGGCGAACGCCGGCAATATAGCTGGTGCCCTTCGTCAGGACGCCGTTGTCGGCAATCGCGCCTACACGAACGCTTCTGAGGAAACCGATCGCCTCGCCCAGCGTGATGAAGTTCTGGTAGAGCGTGCCGACGGCCACGCGATACTGCCGCGTGAGCGCATTGAAAGACAAACGGTACTCCTGCTGGCTGCTGGCGATCTGGTCATTGAACCAGTACCAGCGCGGCTGGATAAGCTCGAAGTCGAGCACAAAATAAAGAGGAACGCCTTTGCTCAACGCCTCTTCCAGCGTATGCGTAAGCGTGATATCAAACTCGGCTTCGAGGACATAACCCTTCTCCGCCGCGATCAGCGCGGCCTTTCGGACTTCGATACCGTTCGCAAACGTCGCAAGTGGAGCCGCCATGAACAGCCACACCGCCGCAAGTGCGGCGAGCCAGCTATGCCTTCTGCAGAAGCGCATAGAAAAAACCGTCATGCCGTGGGTTTTGGAGAAGTTGGCCTGCGGGCAGCCGCGGATCGTCATCGAGTGCGGGCAAGTTGAGGCGCGTCGCGTCCGGGTGGCGCTCCACAAAGTTCGCGACCTGTTCGCCGTTCTCTTCCTGGAACACGGAGCAGGTCACGTACAGCAATTTACCACCACTGCCGAGCACCTGCCACAACGCGTCCAGCATGCGCTTTTGAACTTGCGCGAACTGAATGACATCGGTGACGCGGCGCAGCCACTTGATGTCGGGATGCCGCCGCGCGACCCCTGATGCGCTGCATGGAACGTCAGCCAGAACGCGCTCGAACGCTTTTCCGTCCCACCAGGCCCCTGCCTCAGCCGCATCACCGCAAACCACCCGGGCCGCCAAACCCAGCCTCGCGAAGTTGGCGCGCACCCGCTCCAAGCGCCGCTCGTCACTGTCCAGCGCTGTGAGATCGATGTCGGCCAGCTCCATCGCGTGCGTTGCTTTTCCACCGGGTGCGGCACAGGCATCGAGCACCCGCATCCCGTCGCGCAAATCGAGAAGTGGCGCCGCGACTTGAGCCGCAATATCCTGGACCGACACCAGCCCCTCTGCGAGCCCCGGTATCCTATCGGCAGGAACCGGCGCCGCAAGAATCACCCCGCTTTCACCGGCCGCCTCTGCGCCGATCCCTTGGCTTGCGAGCATCGCGAGGTAATTCTCAACGCCTAAGCGGCGTCGATTCACGCGCAACGCGAGCGGTGGATGCAGGTTGTCGGCCTCCAGCGCTGCTGTGTAATGCGAAGGGTATTGCGCGCGCAGTTTTTCAATCCACCATTGCTGATGGGAAAAGCGCGCGGTTTCCAGCCGCTGCACGCGGGCACCCAGCGCAGTGCGTTTGCGCAGAAAGTTCCGCAGCACGGCGTTGGTGAGTCCTTTGGCAGACGCCAGCCCCAGCAGCTCGCAGGTGCGCACAGCGTGGTCAACCACCGCGTGAGGTGCTGCGCGCGTGTGTTCGAGTTGATAAAGTGCAACCAGCATTAACGCACGCAGCCGTGCGTCGCGGAGCGGTTTCTGCAACAAGGCGTCGAGCACGGCTTCCAGCCAGCCGAGAAAGCGCAGTGTCCCGTAGGTCAGATCCTGGATGGCGCCGCGGTCGCGAGCAGCGCTTTGCGCGTGTCTGCGCCACAGGAACGCGAGCTCCGCGTCAAGGCTGCGCCCCGCGATGACGTTGGCAACGACATTGGCTGCGAGCCGCTGCACCTCAACCATTGTTGCTTCCCAGGCGCATGCCCGGTTTTAGTTTGAATCCCGCCAGGAATGCCCCCGCCGCGAGGCGCTTGCCACCGGCGCGCTGCAGTTCGGTGATGCGCAGTCCGCCATGGCCGCATGCGACCACAATACCGTCGGGCCCTGCGGCAAAGACAGTGCCAGGGGCGCCCGAAATCCGTGGCTCAACACAAGCACGCCAGATTTTGATTGCCGCCGGACCAAGCTGCGTCTGAGCGCCCGGAGAGGGATTGAACGCGCGCACCTGCCGCTCCAGTTCCATGGCGGAGCGCCGCCAGTCGATCTCGGGCTCGCCTTTGGCGATGCGCGCGGCATACGTCGCGCGCGAGTCATCCTGCCGCGTTGTGGCCGGGCGGTCCACCAGCGCGCGCACGATCAAGCGTGCGCCGAGCGCGGCAAGTTTGTCGTGCAGAACACCCGCGGTGTCATTGGCCGCGATCGGAATCGGCTCCTGCAGCAGGATCGGCCCCGTATCGAGGCCCGCTTCCATCTGCATGATAGTGACCCCCGTCACCGCGTCGCCCGCGAGCAGCGCCCGCTGGATCGGGGCCGCGCCGCGCCAGCGCGGCAGAAGAGAGGCGTGAATGTTAAGACATCCGAGTGGCGGCAGTTTGAGCAACGCCTCAGGCAGGATAAGCCCGTAGGCTGCGACGACAATCACTTCGGGCGATGCGGCTTTGACCGCCCGAGCGACGTCCTCGCTCTTCAGGCTCGACGGTTGCAGCACTGCCAGCCCGCGCTGCTCGGCGAGCCGCTTGACCGCGGATGCCTGGGCTTTGAGCCCGCGCCCAGCCGGACGATCAGGCTGGGTGAGAACGAGTGTCACCTCATGACCGCTGTCGAGAAGCGTTTGCAGCGCAACGGCCGCGAAGGCAGGCGTACCGGCAAATACGATCTTCATGGAACCGGTGCGACCAGGCACATATGGCGGGGCCGACACGCTCTCCCGATCACCAGCTCAGAAACGAGCTCGACGTGATGGTTCGGCGTGCGTCTCAGAGCACCGCCCGTCGTGCCCCCTCCGGTGCCGGTGCGCGCTGGTCCTGCTTCTTCAGCTTCTTCAGGATGCGCTGCTGTTTGAGCCGAGAGAGATACTCCACGAATACCTTGCCCTCGAGATGATCCATCTCGTGCTGAATGCACACCGCGAGCAGGCCATCAGCTTGCAGCGTAAAAGGCTTTCCCTCTGTGTCGAGCGCACGCACCGTGATGCGCTCGGCGCGGCGAACTTTTTCGAATATGCCAGGCACCGAGAGGCAGCCTTCCTCGAAGTCGGATTCCCCATTCGTTGCCACGAGCTCCGGGTTGATGAAGGCCTTGAGTTGATCGCGCGTTTCGGACACATCAATGACGATCACGCGTTTGTGGACATCGACCTGTGTGGCAGCCAGACCAACACCCGGCGCCGCATACATTGTCTCAGCCATGTCTTTGATTAGCTGACGAATCTTATCGTCAACCTGCGGCACGAGCGAAGCCACCGTGTGAAGCCGCTCGTCCGGATAGCGCAAAATGTGCAAAAGTGCCATGAAAAAGCTTGCGAATTTAAACAGCTAGATGCAGAATTTAAACCAATCTCTCGGGCGCGGCCGCAGTATCCGGCTGCGCCTGTTAGTGTCCTATAAACTGGGGGCGTTCCATGAAGAAAGCAATTATATTCCTGATTTTACTGCTAACTCCTCTTGGAGTGGCAGTCGCCGCCGAAGCCGACGCGATCAAGGCGGACGCCCCGGATCGCTACACGGTGGTGCCAGGGGACACGCTTTGGGGCATTTCCGGGCGCTTTCTCAAGGATGCCTGGCGCTGGCCCGAGGTCTGGCGTCTCAACAAAGACGAGATTCGCAACCCTCATTTGATCTTCCCCGGTGACGTGATCGTGCTCGATCGGGCAACGGGCAGCCTCTCTATCGCAGGACGCGAGGGCGCGGGGCGCGCAGGAGCCGGGAAGCTCGACACAGTGTCTATTTCGCCGCGAGTGCGGCTCGAGGGGCTCCCGCCCAAAGCGATTCCCACAATCAAACCATCCGATATTGCGGGCTTCCTGTCCAAGCCGCTTCTTGTGGGCCGGGATGAACTCAATGACGCTCCCGTCATCGTCGCGACCGAGGAAGACCGGATTTCAGTGGGAATGGGAGACAGGGCTTACGCCGAGGGCATCAAGAAGGACGGCGGCCTTGTCTGGCAGGTATTTCGACGCGGTGATCCGCTGGTCGATCCGGAGAGCAACGAAGTGCTCGGCTACGAGGTCTTTTATCTTGGCGAGGCGCGCGTTACGAAATTTGGCGAGCTGAGCACGCTGCAGATCACATCCTCTGCTCGTGAAATCAATCGTGGCGATCGCCTGCTGCCCGCGTCGCAGGAGAAACCGGTCTTCGCCTATGTGCCGAGGGCCCCGGAGAAACCGGTGCGCGGCTACGTCATATCGGCCTACGGCAATCTTGGGGAAACCGGCCCGCTCGGGATCGTGGCATTGTCAAAGGGCAGCCGTGACGGCCTCGAGGTCGGCCATGTGCTGGCGATCTACACCAGCTCAGCCATCGCCAAACGCTCGGGTCGCTATGGTCTTCGCACTTCGGCCCTCTACGGCCGGCAAGGCCTGAGCGGCAGTGATTCGCCGCGCACTTATTACAATAACGAAATCACGCCGAGAGATGGCCCGCTCTACGGGAACGTGGAGCCGATAGACGAGGCGCTCATACGCAAGCTCCCCGATGAACGTTACGGTCTGGTCATGGTCTTCAGGACCTTCGAGCGAGCCTCTTTTGCGCTCGTCATGGAGGCGTCGCGGCCCGTCGCGCTCTACGACGCCGTGGTAAACCCGTAAGAATTCGACTGACCGCCCATTGCGTCCACGCCGCGCCAGCGCGTGGACGCGGGGGGGGGCCGCCTGCCATGCCGCTCGACGAAGAGCTCACCGCGTGGCTTAGACTTACATTAACCCCCGGACTTACCAGCGAACGCGTGCGTCGCTTGCTGAGCGCGTTCGGTGAACCTCAGGCGGCGCTTTCCGCCAGCGCGACCGCCCTGTCCCCGCATCTGCCGCCCTCAGTCGCCGCGGAGTTGAAACGCGGCGTCGCCGACGAAGCCATCGATGCCGTCGCAGCGTGGCTGCAGGAACCGGGCAATCACGTCGTCACGCTTGCCGATCAGCACTATCCCCAGCAACTCCTCCAGGTGCCAGATCCTCCGCCTCTGCTCTACGTAAAGGGCAATGCGGAGCTTTTGCGCCGACCCGCACTCGCGATCGTCGGGAGCCGCAACGCAAGCGCACAGGGGGTGGCGAATGCCGAGGCCTTCGCACGGATATTGAGCGAGTCCGGACTGACCATCATAAGCGGGCTCGCCCTCGGCATCGACGCGGCCGCGCATCGCGGTGCGCTCGCCGGCTCCGGAAGCAGCGTCGCGGTATTAGGCACCGGCGCCGATATCGTCTACCCAGCCCGCAACCGCGCGCTGGCTCACGAGCTCGCCGAACGCGGCCTACTTTTATCGGAATTTCCGCTGGCAACGCGTCCTCTCGCAGGAAATTTCCCGCGCCGCAACCGTATCATCAGCGGGCTCGCGCTCGGCTGCCTGGTCGTCGAAGCGGCAGCTGAAAGCGGCTCGCTCATCACGGCTCGACTTGCCAATGAGCAGGGGCGGGAAGTGTTTGCCATTCCGGGCTCCATTCATTCTCCGCTTGCCAAAGGCTGTCACGCGCTGATCAAGCAAGGCGCGAAACTCGTGGAGAGCGCTCGCGACGTTCTCGAGGAACTGCGCTGGCCGGTTGACGTGCCGCCCGCGAACGTTGCGGGCGACACGCCAACTGATACGCGTGCGCGCCGCGTCCTCGACGCGCTCGGCCAAGATGTGTGCGACCGTGACACGCTTGCCGCTCGCAGCGGGTTCAGCGCCGCCGAAATCTCGGTCCTGCTCACACAACTCGAGCTCGAAGGCGCAGTCGTAACGCTTCCGGGTGGAATGATCCAGCGCATATATCGCTGACAGCTAAGCGTTTGCGCGCCGTGATTTAGGTCACTTTTCCGTTCACGCTCAACTGCCGCGCTTGCGCCGGCATATTTTTGTTCTTATCATCTGGCGCTCTTTTTGCCTCCATAAGCGGAAACGCCAAGCGCATGGGAAAACGCCTGATCATCGCCGAGAAACCCTCGGTTGCCGCGGATATCGCGCGTGCGCTTGGGGGCTTCACGCGTCATGGCGATCACTTCGAGAGTGAGCGTTACCTAATTTGTTCTGCCGTCGGACATCTGCTTGAATTGCGCGCGCCGGAGGAGCATGACCCGCGCTCCGGCCGCTGGACATTCAAGCATCTCCCGGTAATTCCCCCGAAGTTCGAGCTCTCACCCATCGACGAGAGGGCTGGCTCGCGGCTCAATCTTCTGCTGCGTCTCATCAAGCGCAAGGATGTCACCGGGATCATCAACGCGTGCGACGCCGGGCGCGAGGGTGAGCTCATTTTCCGCTACATCATGCAGTACTCGAAGACGTCGAAGCCGATCGAGCGGCTTTGGCTGCAATCCATGACGCCGTCGGCGATCCGGGACGCCTTCGGCAGCCTGCGCGCGGACCGAGAGCTGCTCTCGCTCGCAGACGCCGCGCGCTCGCGCTCGGAAGCCGACTGGCTGGTCGGGATTAACGGCACGCGCGCGATGACGGCGTTTAACAATCGTCTAAGCGGTAGCGGCTTCTACAAGACCACCGTTGGACGGGTCCAGACTCCAACCCTCGCGATCCTGGTCGAGCGCGAGGAACGCATTCGAGCCTTCCGGCCCCGGGATTACTGGGAGGTCCACGCCCGCTTCGCAGCTACGGGCGGCGAATATGCCGGACGCTGGCTGGATCCGGCGTTCAAGAAGGACGAGGATGCGGAGCGGCGCCCGGAGCGGATCTGGACGGCAGCAGAGGCCCAAGCGATTGTTGCGTCCTGTGAGGGAAAGCGCGGACGTGTGTCCGAAGAGAGCAAGCCCTCAACGCAGCTCTCGCCGTTGCTGTTCGACCTCACCAGCCTTCAGCGCGAAGCCAACAGCCGTTTCGGCTTTTCGGCAAGGGCGACCTTGGGTCTGGCGCAAGCGCTCTATGAGCGTCACAAGGTGCTGACTTATCCCCGCACGGACTCGCGCGCGCTTCCCGAGGATTATCTCGGGACGGTTAAAGAGGCGATTGAATTGTTGAAGGGCGCCTCCGAATACGCGCCACACGCCGTCAATATATTGAAGAAGGGCTGGATCCGGCCTAACAAGCGCGTGTTCAACAACACTAAAGTGAGCGATCACTTCGCCATTATTCCCACGTTGCAGTTGCCCAAGCACCTCAACGAGCCGGAGCAGAAAATCTACGATCTCGTCGTCCGGCGCTTCCTCGCGGTTTTCTTTCCGGCGGCGGAGTACCTTCAGACAACCCGGATCACGCACGTCGACGACCATCAGTTCCGCACCGACGGCCGCATCCTCCAAAACCCTGGCTGGCTGGCGGTCTACGGCAGGTCGGCCCAGGAGGAAAATGCCAATCTTCCGCCTGTTGACGCCGACGAGCTCGTGGACACCGTCGAGCTGAATATTCTGGACAACCAAACCAAGCCGCCTGCGCGCTACACCGAGGCAACACTGCTCTCGGCCATGGAGGGCGCCGGAAAGCTGGTTGAGGACGATGATTTGCGCGCGGCGATGGAAGCCAAGGGCCTTGGCACGCCCGCAACGCGGGCGGCAATAATAGAAGGATTGATCCACGAAGACTATGTTCACCGCAACGGCAAGGAGTTGGTGCCGACGCCCAAAGCGACCTCCCTCCTTTTCGCGCTCACGCATTTCGGCGTCACCGAAATCACTTCGCCGGAGCTCACCGGAGACTGGGAGCATAAGCTTAAGCTGATGGAGGGCGGTGGCTTGCGCCGCGGCGAGTTCATGGATCATATCGAACAGGTCACGCGCGACCTGGTCGATCGCATCAAGAGCGGCGACATTCCCGAAGAGGCATATGCCACCGTCGAGGCGCCGTGCCCCAAGTGCAGCGGCACCGTTCAGGAAAACTATCGGAAGTTCCAGTGCCAATCGTGTGACTTTTCGCTTTGGAGGGTGGTCGCGGGTCGGGAATGGGCGCCTGAAGAAGTAGCGGAGTTGATCAGCCGCCGTTTTGTCGGGCCGCTGACGGGCTTTCGCAGCCGCATGGGCCGGCCGTTTTCCGCCGGTGTGCGGCTAACCGATGATCTTCGAATCGAATTCGATTTCGGGCAGGCTCGCGAAGACGACGAACAAAGCGCTCCCGACTTCAGCGGGCAGGACAGTCTCGGGCCGTGCCCCAAATGCGGTGCCCGCGTGTTCGAGCACGGTGCCGCCTATGTCTGCGAGAAAGCGGTGGGTCCGGACCGCAGTTGCGATTTCCGGTCCGGCAAAATGATCCTTCAGCAGCCGATCGAACGCGATCAGATGCAGAAACTCCTCGCGACCGGTCGCACTGACCTGTTCACGCGCTTTGTCTCCAAGAAGGGCCGCCGCTTCAAGGCCTACCTCGTCAAGACACCGGATCAACGCATCGGATTCGAGTTCGAGGCCCGTGCACCGCGAGCCACGGCAGCTCCTACCGCAAAGTCACGCGCGAGGGCGCAACCCGCGCCGCCGCCCGCGCCGAGGCAACGAGCGCGCTCAGCCAAGAAAACCACGCGCGCGAAGACCGCCAAGTCCACGCCAAAGGCAAAACGGAAAGTAGCCTAGATATCCAGGTTACGCGCTCCCAGCGCGTTGGCCTCGATGAAATTGCGCCGCGGCTCCACCTGATCGCCCATCAACGTCGAGAAGATTTCTTCCGCGACGATGGCGTCTTCTATCTGCGTCTTGAGCAGGCGCCGCGTGTTCGGATCCATGGTTGTTTCCCAAAGCTGCTCCGGATTCATTTCCCCGAGCCCCTTATAACGCTGAATCGAAACCCCTCTCTGAACCTCGCCAAGCAGCCAGTCGATCGCGTCGCGGAAATTGCCGACCGATTGCTGATGGTCGCCGCGCTTCACGTAAGCGCCCTCTTCCAGCAGCCCGTGAAGCACCTGCGCCGTACGCCGGATCTGTTCGTAATCTCCGCTCTGCACGAATTCGCTGTCGATATAGCAGTGATGCACGATACCGTGCTGCATGCGGCTGATGGCAAGCATGTAACGCTCGTTCTTCTCGTCGAGCCGCGGTTCGACGCGTATCGTCTGTCCCTGCAGCAGCGAATTGAGCACGCTGGCGCTCTGCTGAGCGGCCTTCTCATCGCTCAGATCAAGGGCGGCCGGCCGATGAAGAAGCGCGTGGAGCACATCCTCGTCGACGAGCCGGCTCACGCGCTCGATGACGGCCTCCGCGAGGAGGTATTGCTTGGCAACTTGTTCGAGCCCCTCGTTCTTCAGCGGCTCAGCGCCAACCTTTGTGTGGAGTTCCGCATCGGCAAGCGCAAGGGTCAGCAGCATTTGCTTGAGCTCGTGCTCGTCCTTCAGATAACGCTCGGTCTTGCCATGCTTCACCTTATAGAGCGGTGGCTGCGCAATGTAGATGTGCCCGCGCTCGATGAGTTCAGGCATCTGCCGGTAGAAGAACGTCAACAAAAGCGTCCGGATATGCGAGCCGTCGACATCGGCATCCGTCATGATGATGATGCGGTGATAGCGCAGCTTCTCCGGCGCGTATTCCTCCTTCCCGATGCCCGTCCCGAGGACGCTGATGAGCGTGGTGATTTCCTGCGAGGACAGCAGCTTGTCGAGACGGGCCTTCTCAACGTTAAGAATCTTGCCTTTGAGCGGCAGGATCGCCTGAAACTTGCGATCTCGGCCCTGCTTGGCCGAGCCGCCGGCCGAATCGCCCTCGACAATATAGAGCTCGCACTGCGCAGGATCCCGTTCCTGGCAATCTGCCAGCTTACCGGAGAGCCCGAACGAGTCGAGCACGCCTTTGCGGCGCGTGAGCTCGCGCGCCTTGCGGGCAGCCTCGCGAGCTCTGGCCGCCTCGACAATCTTGCCGCAGATGACACGCGCGTCCGACGGTTTCTCCAGTAAAAATTCGTTCAGCTTCTGCGACACGATCTCCTCGACCACCGGGCGCACCTCCGATGACACGAGCTTATCCTTTGTTTGCGACGAAAATTTCGGCTCCGGTACCTTTACGGACAGCACCGCGGTGAGGCCTTCTTTCATATCGTCGCCGGTGGTCTCGACCTTGGCTTTTTCCGAAAGCTTGGTGGACTCGATGTACTGGTTCAGCGTCCGTGTCATCGCGGCGCGCAGCCCCGTGAGGTGCGTCCCGCCGTCGCGTTGCGGGATATTGTTGGTAAAGCACTGAACGTATTCCTGGTACGAGTCGTTCCACTGCATCGAGATCTCGACTACGACCCCCTCTTTTTGGCCGACGGCGTAGAAAATGTTCGGGTGCAGGACGCGCTTGGTGCGGTTGATATACTCGACGAACCCCTTCACGCCGCCGCTGAAGGCAAAGGTTTCTTCCTTGGCGCTGCGTTGATCGACGAGAATGATCTTGACCCCGCTATTGAGGAACGCGAGCTCGCGCAGCCGTTTCGCGAGGATTTCATAGTGAAATTCCACCTGCCCGAAAATCTCGTGGCTTGGGAGGAAATGAACCTCCGTTCCGCGCCTCTCAGACTTGCCCACCGTCTTGAGGGGGGCGACCGGCTCGCCATGTTTGAACTCCATCTCATAGAGCGAGCCGTCGCGCCGGATTGCCAGGCGAAGCCATTCCGACAACGCGTTGACAACCGAAACGCCGACGCCGTGCAGACCCCCTGAGACCTTGTAGGAGTTGTTGTCGAATTTGCCCCCGGCATGCAGCTCGGTCATCACGACTTCTGCGCTCGAGCGCCCTTGCTCATCGTCGGGATGCAGATCCGTCGGGATGCCTCGGCCGTTATCTATGACGCTGACCGAGTTGTCAGGATGAATCGTGATCGTGATTTCGTCGCAGTAGCCGGCAAGGGCTTCGTCAATGGCGTTGTCAACCACCTCGAAAACCATGTGGTGCAGGCCGGTGCCATCACCGGTGTCGCCGATGTACATCCCGGGACGTTTGCGCACCGCCTCGAGGCCCTTCAGGACCTTGATGCTGCTCGAATCGTAGTCGTCGGCGGAATTGTGTTCTTTCGCTAAAGGCTGCTGCTCGGTCACGGAATGTCCCTTCAGATTCTCATGGGCATCACGACGTACCGGAACTCGCGGTTTTCCGGCACCGTGATAAGCATGCTGCTATTGGCGTCGCCGAGGGCGCACTCGACCTCGTCTGCGTCAACATTGTTGAGCACGTCCAGCAAGTAGGTAATGTTGAAACCGATGTCGAGTGCCTCGCCGCCATAGGTGATTTCCAGCTCTTCCTGGGCTTCTTCCTGCTCATTGTTCGTGCACGAGACACGCAGGCTATTGGCGGTCATCATCCAGCGCACGCCGCGGAATTTCTCGTTCGACAGAATGGCGGCGCGCTGCAACGACTGCAGCAGCTGGACACGGCTGATGACGAAACCCTTCTTGTAACCGGTTGGAATGACGCGGGTGTAATCGGGGAACTTGCCGTCGATGACCTTGCTGGTAAGCACGATGCGGCCGAATGCAAAACGCACCTGGCTCGCAAAAATGTCGATCTCCACGGGCTCGTCAGTCTCGTCAAGCAGCTTGGCCAGCTCGAGGACAGCCTTGCGCGGAAGAATTACCTCGCGCTTCTCGTGCTCCTGCCCCAACGGACGGGCAGCATAGCTCAAGCGGTGACCGTCCGTGGCCACGACCTTGATGTCACCGCTTTCAACCACCAGAAGCAGACCGTTCAGATAGTAGCGGATATCCTGCTGTGCCATCGAGTATTGAACCAGGAGGAGCAGTTCGCGCAGCGCTTTCTGTGGCAAGGTTATCTTGCCCTGGGCCTGTCCCGGATCCGCAAGCAACGGAAAGTCCGATGCCGGCAGAGTCTGCAGGTTAAACCGGCTCTTGCCCGCGCGAACCTGCAAACGGTTGTTCTGCGCATCCAGCGTTGTCTCGGATCCGTCCGGCAAGGCTCGCAGAATGTCCTGAAGTTTTCGTGCCGAGACCGTCAGGCTGACTTCCTCACCGGCGACAGCGGGAATATCAGCACTCGTGGCTACCTGGATCTCCAGATCCGTTGCCACCAGGTGCACCTGTCCCTGTTTACGTTCGATCAGAACGTTGGAGAGGATCGGTAGCGTGTGGCGCTTTTCCACGATGCCCGTTACTGCCTGTAGCGGCCGGAGGAGCGCGTCGCGTTCGAGTTGGACAAGCTTCATAGGTTATAGGTACATCCAAGTAATAAGACTAATAGAGCCGCCGAAATCTTGTGGGTAACCCGCGAATCCCTTTTGTGGCGTGGCATAACAGGCGCGGGACGATGTGCAAGGGGCAGTAGATCGCGTGTGGGAGATTTGTGGACAAAATCCCCTCCTTGTCGTTTTGTGCTTTTTATCCACAGAGTTCAAGGAGATTTTCAACTCCGAAGCACCTTGAGCAGGGAATTGAAGTCACGGGTGAGATCGCTGTTGGTTGATTTCAGCAGCGCGATCTTGCGGCAGGCATGCAGGACTGTCGTATGATCGCGACCGCCGAACGCTTCGCCAATATCGGGCAGACTGAGCTGCGTCAGCTCCTTCGCCAGCGCCATTGCAACCTGGCGCGGTCGGGCGACATTACGCGAGCGTCGCTTGGAATACATCTCCGAGACCTTGATCTTGTAGTAATCCGCGACGGTCTTCTGGATATTCTCGATGGAAATCTGCCGGTGCTGGATCGCGAGCAGATCGCGCAGAGCATCCCTGCATACGTCGACCGATAGCGGGTGGCCAGTGAAGCGCGCGTAAGCGAGCACGCGTTTGAGGCCACCTTCGAGTTCGCGGACATTCGACTGGATGTGGCGCGCAAGGAAGAAAGCGACATTCTCGTCGAGCCTGACCCCGTCGGCCTCCGCCTTCTTGAGGAGAATGGCAACGCGCATCTCCAGCTCGGGCGGCTCGACCGATACGGTCAGGCCCCAGCCGAAACGCGAGATCAACCGGTTTTCTATCCCCGAAATTTCGCGTGGGTAGGTGTCGCAGGTGATTACGACTTGGCGGTGTGCCTCGATGAGCGCATTAAAGGCATAGAAGAATTCTTCCTGCGTGCGATTTTTCCCGCTGAAGAACTGGATGTCGTCGATGAGCAGCAGATCTAGCGAGTGGTAGTAACGCTTGAAGTCGTCGAAGGCTTTGTGCTGATAGGCGCGGACCACGTCCGAGACGTACTGCTCGGCGTGGATGTAGCGGATTTTCGTCTCCGGCGCGTGGGCGCGCAGATGGTTGCCAATCGCCTGGATGAGGTGTGTCTTTCCGAGGCCGACGCCGCCGTATACAAACAGCGGGTTGTACGCCGCGCCCGGCCGCTCGGCGACCTGCATTGCGGCGGCGCGCGCGAGGTCATTGGCTTTGCCAGTAACGAAAGTCTCGAAGGTAAACGCCGGATTCAGGCGGGAGATTTCGCGACTGCTGGGTTTGGCCGGGCCACTGCTGCTGGCGGGCGGCGCCGGGCTCACGCTTGCCGCAGGTTGATCGCGCTCTAAGAGCGCCAGGCGCACCTCGATCGGGCGCTGAAGGTGTTCGAGCGCAAGTTGCTCAATACGGGTCAGAAACCGGTCGCGGATCCACTGCTGGACGAACCGATTGGGGGCAACCAGGGTGAGCGAGTTACCCTCCACGCGGATCTGCAGTGGTTTGATCCAGGTAGTGAACTGCTGAGGCGGAAGTTCCTTTTCGAACTGGGCCAAACAGAAGCGCCAGAAGCTATTCATTGGTGTCGCATCGGAGTTTGAATTCGCAACTGGGCGCGGGGGGGCTTTTCAGGGTGTGATTTTAGCTGTTTCGAGAGGGGTTATCCACAGCTTTGAGAGGGTGGGCTAAGCATTTTCCCAAGTGCGGGAAGGTTGACACGAGAGTGTGTTAGAGGTTGTAATAGCGCGCTTTTCTTCTGCAGGGGCAACCACATGAAACGGACCTATCAGCCATCGGTGACGCGGCGCAAGCGAACGCACGGTTTTCGCGTGCGGATGCGCACCCGTGGCGGGCGTGCAGTGATCCGCGCGCGCCGGGCGAAAGGGCGCGCACGGCTGAGCGTCTGAACCCCGGTAGGGCGCCCATAGGGGCGGGTTTGCCGAGATCGGCCAGGCTGCGACGTCCGGAGCAATTCGCGGCGGCCTTGGCACAGGGCTCAAAGGGCGCTCGCCGGTACTTCACTGTGTTTGCGAAGTCCAATGGCCTGGACCAGGCCCGTATCGGAATTGTTACCAGTAAAAGAGTTGCACCGCGAGCTGTCGACCGTAACCGCGTGAAGCGTATGGTACGGGAAGTATTCCGCAGTCACCGTGGGCGCTTGGGCAGCCTCGATGTCGTAATTCGGTTGCGACGCTGCCCGACCCGCGGAAGCGGAAATGAAGCCCGCAGCGAGTTGGCGCGGTTGTTGGCAGAACTGGATAGCCGCAAAGCGGCGGACGGGCGCTAAAGGCTGCACGACAGCCGCCAAGCATGGCTATGGATTCGCAACGCCTCATATTGTTTTTTGTTTTCTCTTTTTCCCTGTTCCTGTTGCTGGACGCCTGGCAACGGGACCGGCAGACGGAATCTGCGCCCCCCTCGGCCTCTGCACCGGTAGCAGGGCAAAAAGCAGCGGGGGACAGACCGCAGGCAGCGCAGGTTCCCGTGCCGAGCGAAAAGCTCGTCGCGGCGCAGGGCGGCGTGCCGCAGCAGGCACAGGCGCCGAGCGAGCCTGGTGGCCTGGTGCATGTCGAGACCGATTTGCTGCGGGCGCGTATCAGCACTTCCGGCGGTGATCTGAGGCATCTGGAGTTCAAGAAGCACCGCGATACGTTCGACCGCAACAAGCCTTTTGTGCTGCTCGATCGAAACGCTGAGCACACCTATATAGCGCAATCCGGCCTGATTGGCCGCGACCTCCCCAATCACCGTACCCAGTTCGGCAGCGCGGCGGAGCGCTATGAGCTTGCCGAAGGCGAAGACCACGTCGAGGTACGGTTAACGGCGCCGGCAGCAGGCGGGGTTCAGGTGACCAAGGTCTACCGTTTCTATCGGAACAGTTACCTGTTCGACGTGGGCTTCGAGCTCGCGAACCAGGGCGCCGAGGCAATCCAGCCGTACGCCTATTTTCAGTTGGTGCGTGACGAGACGCCGCCCGCGGGTGATTCCGCGATGGTGCCGACATTCACGGGTGTCGCGGTCTATACCGACAAGGAAAAATTCCAGAAGGTTTCGTTCGAGGATATTCAGAAGGGCAAGACATCCTATCCCAAGAACTCGCTGGACGGCTGGATCGGGATGTTGCAGCACTATTTCGTAAGCGCATGGCTGCCCCGTGACGAAACGCCAAGGGAGTTCTACACGCGGCGGCTGGACGGGGGGCTCTACGCCGCAGGCACAATTATTCCAGCGGGCAAGGTTGCGCCGGGCGCCACGGCGGCAGTCACGGTGCCGCTGTATGCGGGGCCCGAGGAGCAAGGAAAGCTCGCCGCGATTGCGCCGGGACTCGACCTGACAGTCGATTACGGCTGGCTTACCGTGATTGCTGTGCCGTTGTTCTGGGTGCTCGACTGGTTGCACAAATGGGTGCAGAACTGGGGCGTGGCGATTATCTTGCTCACCATCATCATCAAGGCGATCTTCTATCCGTTGTCGGCCGCAAGTTATCGCTCGATGGCGAAGATGCGGGTGGTGGCGCCGAAGATGCAGAAGCTCAAGGACCAATACGGCAGCGATCGACAGCGGTTACAACAGGCCATGATGGAGCTGTACAAGACCGAGAAGATCAATCCCTTGGGCGGGTGCATGCCGATATTGGTGCAAATACCTGTTTTCATTGCTCTTTATTGGGTTTTGCTGGGCAGCGTGGAGCTTCGTCACGCGCCGTTCGTGCTTTGGATTGATGATCTGGCGGCGCGCGATCCCTACTTCATCTTGCCCATCCTGATGGGCCTGACCATGATCATTCAGACTTGGCTCAATCCAACGCCGCCTGATCCGGTTCAGGCGAAGATCATGAAGATTATGCCGGTGGTTTTCAGCGTGTTCTTCTTTTTCTTTCCTGCAGGCCTCGTACTCTACTGGCTCGTTAACAATATTCTGTCGATTGCCCAGCAGTGGCAGATTACGCGCATGATCGAGCGCGACGGCCGCGTCGCAGCGCGTAAGACTCGCCGCTAGACTGGCTGGCCGAGCCTGATCAGACGGTTGTTCGCATGCAATGAGCCGTAGCGACATCATCGCGGCTGTTGCCACGGCGCCGGGGCGTGCCGCTGTTGGTATCGTTAGGGTGTCGGGACCTCGGCTGGAAGAACTGGCATCAGCGCTGGTCGGGAAACGGTTGCCAGCGCGACGGGCGGTTCTGGCAGACTTTCTTGATTCAACTCACCGGGCTCTTGATAACGGGCTCGCGCTTTATTATCCGGCGCCCCATTCCTATACCGGCGAAGATGTTCTGGAGCTCCAGGGGCATGGCGGGCCGGTCGTTCTGCAGCTGGTCCTGCGACGATGTCTTGAATTGGGCGCACGGCTTGCTGAGCCGGGAGAATTTACCCGCCGCGCATTCCTGAACGACAAGCTCGACTTGGCCCAAGCCGAGGGTATCGCTGACCTGATCGATGCGAGCACCGCGCGCGCGGCCCGCTGTGCGATGCGTTCCCTGCAGGGCGCATTTTCGGAGCGGATCGAGGTGCTCGTGAACGGCCTAACCGAGCTCCGAGTGTTGGTCGAAGCGTCCCTCGATTTCCCCGAGGAAGACATCGAAATACTAGAGGGAGCGGGTGCGGAGCAAAAATTGGCCGCCCTGAATGCCGAGCTTTCCAAGATCGAGGCGGCGTCCCAGCAGGGTAGTCTTTTGCGCGAGGGCATGCACATTGTATTGGCGGGGCAGCCCAATGTCGGGAAATCGAGCCTCCTGAATCGCCTCGCCGGCGAGGAACTTGCGATAGTGACGGATATCCCTGGAACCACCCGTGACGCGATTCGCCAATGTATCGATTTGGATGGAGTCCCAGCGCACATCATTGATACGGCTGGACTGCGCGAATCGGCCGACTTGGTAGAAGGCTTGGGGATCGCCCGCACTTGGGCTGCAATTGAGAAAGCGGACCTCGTTCTGCTGATCATGGACTGCAGAACCGGAGAGGTTGCGGGCGACCAGCGAATCCAGGAGCGACTCCCCGCCGCGCTTCCGCGGGTGAAGGTCATGAACAAGATCGATCTGACTGGACAATCCGCGGCCAAGAGAAACCAGGATGGCTCGAGCATTGTCTGGCTCTCGGCCAAGACTGGAGAGGGCGTCGACTTGCTACGACGCTCCCTGCTAGAGGTGGCGGGGTGGAGAGGCGACGCTGAAGGCCTATTCATGGCCCGCGAACGCCACCTGGGGGCCCTTTCGGTCGCGCGGGGGCACCTGGAGCGTGCGCAGACACGCACGGGTCAGATTGAGCTGTTCGCGGAAGAGCTGAGACTGGCGCAGGCTGCGTTAGGGCGTATTACTGGAGAGTTTACGTCGGACGATCTTCTCGGGCAGATATTCTCGAGGTTCTGCATCGGGAAGTAGCATTTTGTTCCACGTGAAACCACGATGTGTTGCGACGCACCATCGGCTGATCCTCTTGCCGAATGTTTCACGTGAAACTTTACGATTAGCGCCCTTTAGTGTTCTATCAAATAGGCTTTTGCGGTATGATCGCGTCCGGTCGCAGAGACGCGTTAATATGCAAGTATCTGAATTATATGATGTTATAGTAGTTGGCGGTGGTCACGCAGGCACCGAAGCCGCGCTCGCCTCTGCCCGTATGGGATGCAATACGCTCTTGCTGACGCACAGCGTGGAGACATTGGGCCAAATGTCATGCAATCCCTCTGTCGGTGGCATCGGCAAAGGGCATCTCGTGAAGGAGATCGACGCGCTGGGCGGCGCGATGGCTGCGGCGACCGACGATGCTGGAATCCAGTTTCGCATCCTCAACGCGCGCAAGGGCCCGGCGGTGCGCGCGACGCGCGCACAGGCGGATCGTGTGCTTTACAAACAGGCCATCCGAGGGCGGCTCGAGCGCCAGCCTCACCTGCGTATCTTTCAACAGGCGGCCGATGACCTGTTGCTCGAAGGCAATCGCGTTGTCGGCGTGGTGACTAACCTGGGCGCGTGCTTTCGCGCACGCGCGGTGGTGCTTACCACGGGCACCTTTCTGGGCGGACGGATTCACGTCGGCCTCCAGAACTATCAAGCGGGCCGCGCTGGAGACCCACCTTCCTTGACGCTCGCGCGACGTTTGCGTGAGCTCGATCTCCCGGTGGGCCGTCTAAAGACCGGTACACCTCCCCGGATCGATGGGCGCACCATCGATTTTTCGCTCATGACCGAGCAGCCCGGCGACGATCCGACGCCGGTCTTCTCGTTTTTGGGCCGGCGCGAGCAGCACCCACAGCAGCTGCCGTGCTGGATCACGCATACAAACGCGCGCACGCACGACATCATTCGCGTCGGACTCGGACGCTCGCCGCTTTACACCGGTGTGATCGAGGGCGTTGGTCCGCGTTACTGCCCTTCGATCGAGGACAAGGTGACGCGGTTTGCTGAAAAGAACTCTCACCAGATCTTTCTCGAGCCGGAAGGCCTGACGGTCACGGAATACTATCCAAACGGAATTTCAACCAGCCTGCCGTTTGATGTGCAGTACGAGCTGGTACGCTCTATCAAGGGACTCGAGGGCGCGCATATCACGCGACCGGGCTACGCGATCGAGTACGACTATTTTGACCCGCGCGGACTCAAAAGCTCGCTCGAGACCAAGGCGTTCACCGGCCTCTTCTTCGCAGGGCAGATCAACGGGACCACCGGCTACGAAGAGGCAGCAGCGCAGGGCCTGCTGGCCGGAATCAACGCGGCGCTGCTCGTGAAAGAGCAAACGCCCTGGTGCCCGCGCCGGAACGAGGCCTACTTGGGCGTGCTGGTAGACGACCTGGTCACGCGCGGCGTGTCGGAGCCTTACCGCATGTTTACCAGCCGCGCCGAATATCGCCTGAGTCTGCGCGAGGACAATGCGGATTTGCGGCTTACGGACATTGGGCGCCGTCTCGGCGTCGTGGATGATGCGCGCTGGGACGAGTTCTCTCGCAAGCGTGACGCGATCGCGCGTGAGCAGGAACGCATTGAACGCACTTGGGTAAATCCGCGGCTCCTGCCGGCGGGCGCCGCGGAAACGCTGCTCGGCCAGCCGCTCGAGCACGACTGCACGCTCGCCGATCTGCTGCGTCGTCCCGGCATTGACTACGCGCGGCTCATGACGCTGCCGGGCGCGGGAGCGGCCGTGGGAGACGCGGGCGTGGCAGAGCAGATCGAGATTCAGACCAAATACCAGGGCTACATCGAGCGGCAACGCGAAGAGATCGCGCGTCATGAGCATTACGAAACGACGCCATTGCCGCCCGACGTCGATTACACGAAGGTGCGCGGCTTGTCGTTCGAGGCGCAGCAAAAGCTCAACGGCCACCGACCGCAGACCCTGGGTCAGGCGGCGCGTATCTCAGGTATTACCCCGGCGGCAGTCTCGGTGCTGCTGGTGTATTTGAAGCGGGGCTTTCCCGGTGCGCGCGAAGGAACGGAGCAGGCCCAAGGCGCGTCCCGGCGCGCGGCGGGCGAGGGCGCGTGAATCTGGCGGCGCAGCTTGCCGATGGCGTGGCGCAACTCGGTTTGAGCCTACCGCCACAGACCCATCAGAAATTGCTGGACTACCTGGCACTGTTGGACAAATGGAATCAGGCTTACAACTTGACCGCCGTACGCGATCCATCGGAAATGGTGGGCCAGCATCTGTTGGATTGCCTGGCGGTGGTGCCCTACATCTCGGCCGCGACCATCTTGGACGTCGGCAGTGGCGCAGGCCTGCCTGGCGTTCCTCTGGCGTTGGCATTGCCGCGCGCGCAAGTAACGTTACTCGATTCGAGCCAGAAGAAAACGGCGTTCCTTCGCCAAGCGGTCATCGAGCTTGCCCTCGGCAACGCGACGGTCGAATGCGTGCGTGCGGAGCACTGGTCGGTGCCCAAACCGTTCGATCTCGTTATCTCGCGTGCGCTCTCCGACCTCACCGAATTTGTCTTGCTTGCTGGCCACCTCGTCGCGCCGGGCGGGACCTTGGCAGCGATGAAGGGGGTCTATCCGCACGAAGAATTGGCACATCTTCCCGACGGTTTTCGGCTGCGCCGCGCGCAAGCGCTCAACATCCCGGGGCTGCGCGTCGCCCGGCATTTGCTACTCCTCGAGCGGAGCTAAACCCATGACCCGCATCGTTGCGATTACCAACCAGAAGGGCGGCGTCGGTAAGACGACCACCGGCGTCAATCTCGCGGCGAGCCTGGCTGCCTCCCAGCGGCGGGTGTTATTGGTGGACATGGATCCCCAGGGCAACGCCACGATGGGCAGCGGCGTGGACAAACGAACGCTGGCAGCGACTGTCTATCACGTTCTTCTCGGCTCGCGCCGCATAACGGAAGTCCGCGTGCGGGCGGAGAACGGCGGCTATGACCTGGTCCCGTCAAATCGGGAGCTGGCAGGTGCCGAGGTCGAGATGGTCGAGCTCGAACACCGGGAATCACGCCTGAAGGACGCGCTTGCGGTGGTCGCCGCCGAATACGATTTCATCCTGATCGACTGTCCGCCGGCCCTCAACTTGCTCACGGTCAACGGCCTGACGGCCGCACATGCCGTGATGATTCCCATGCAGTGTGAGTACTACGCGCTGGAGGGACTGAGCGATCTGGTCCAGACCGTCAAGAAGGTTCGCTCGCACCTGAACCCCCACCTCGAAATCGAGGGTTTGTTGCGCACGATGTACGACCCGCGCAATACACTGGCTCAGCAGGTTTCGGAGCAGCTGATGGCGCATTTCGGCGAGAAGGTGTATCGAACAGTCATTCCGCGCAACGTGCGCTTGGCCGAAGCGCCAAGCTTTGGCTTGCCGGCCATCAAGTTCGACCAGGGTTCCAAGGGGGCCCAGGCTTACCTGGCGCTCGCGGGAGAGATGTTGAATCGCGCCGCTGGATGAGGACGACACCATGGTAAAGACAAGAGGATTGGGCCGCGGACTGGACGCGCTGCTTGGCGCGGAGGGCGAAGCCACGGCGCGAGATGCCCTCGCCACGCTCGCGGTGGATTCGCTCCAGCCGGGCCGCTTCCAGCCCCGCACACGCATGGATCAGGACGCGCTTGCTGAGCTGGCCGAATCGATTCGCTTGCAGGGCGTCATGCAACCGATATTGGTGCGGCCGCTGACAGAAGGCCGTTACGAGATCGTCGCGGGGGAACGGCGCTGGCGCGCGGCGCGGATGGCGGGTCTTGCAAGTGTCCCCGCCCTTGTGCGGGAAGTGCCCGACAGTCATGCGCTCGCGATCGGCCTCATCGAGAACATTCAGCGCGAGGATCTCAACCCCCTCGAGCAGGCGACAGGTATGCAGCGTCTGATCGATGAGTTTGGAATGACGCATGCGCAGGCAGCCGAAGCGCTGGGCCGCTCCCGAACGGGCATCACGAATACCCTGCGGCTGCTCGAGCTCGCCGCGCCGGCACAGGAATTGCTGCGCGCAGGCAAGCTCGATATGGGCCACGCCCGTGCGCTGCTCGCGCTGCCGGCGCTCAAGCAAATCGAGCTTGCCCGCGAAGCCGCAGCAAGACAGCTCTCGGTGCGGCAGGTCGAGCAGCGAGTCAGTGCCCTGTTGACGCGGCCCGCGCCACGCGCGAGCAGACAGGTTGACCGCGATGTCGCCCGGCTCGAGGAAGAGGTCTCCCAGCGGTTAGGTACACGAGTGGAGATCAAGGCGGGCAAAGGCGGTGCCGGCAAGCTCATCGTGCATTATTCGAACCACGATCATCTCGACCACCTGCTGGGCAAGTTGGGCGGCGACGGCGTATAACGCCGGCATAAGGACGCTTGCTGCGCCGCGGAAAATTGACCGGGCGGGCGCAAAAAGGCTATACTTTTGCGCCCTTGCTCGCTGCGGGGAACATGAACGCCAAGCTTCGCAAGCTGAGCAAGCCAATCCGCACCGTTCTCCGGTGGCAGGTGATGGCGACCACCGGCTTGACCCTCATCGCAGGGATATTGGCGGGCGCCGACGGGGCACTGTCCGCAGCACTGGGCGGCCTCGTGAGCATCTGCGCCGGCCTGGGGTTTGCGGTGGCGGCCTCACTGGGAAAGGCAGAGTCCGCAGCAGGAACATTGTTGGCGGCGTTCAGGGCCGAAATGATCAAGGTAGGCCTTGTCGTTTTTCTGCTGTGGCTCGTGCTGGCGACATACAAGAGCGTCGTAGTGGCTGCGTTCATAGGCTCGTTCGCGGTGACCGTGCTCATTTTTGCCATGGCGTTTTTTGTCCGCGAATATTAGAACGATGAAGCGATGGCAGCCGGTAGTGCGTTAACCCCCTCCAACTACATCGAGCACCACCTGACCTTCCTGTCGAAGCCTGTCGGGGAGGGGCAGTTTTGGGTGCTGCATGTCGACTCGCTGGTGACCAGCATTGCGCTTGGGTGCATCGGCCTGGGACTCATATGGTGGGTCATCAAGGGCGCAACGGCTGGCGTGCCCAACCGGCGCCAGGCTTTCGTGGAACTCCTGATCCACTTCGTCGATAACCAGGCAAAAGAAATATTTCTCCACGGTGATCGCCACCGCTTCATCGCGCCCGCCGCCCTTACGGTGTTCGTCTGGGTGCTGCTGATGAACGCCATGGACTGGTTGCCAGTAGACCTCTTCATGGTCCTAATGGGCGTCATCGGCGTGCACGAATGGCGGCCTGTCCCGACCGCTGACGTGAACACGACTTTTGCGCTTTCCATCACGGTGCTGTTGCTCTCGCTTTATTTCGGCATTGCCGTGAAGGGTTTGGGCGGCTGGATCCACGAAATGTTCTGTGCCCCGTTTGGCTCGAATCCGCTCCTCTGGCCGTTCAATTTTCTGTTCAATCTGGTCGAGTACTTCTCGAAGACGCTTTCGCACTCGCTGCGCCTGTTTGGAAATATCTACGCCGGCGAAATCATCTTCTTTCTGCTCTGGGTCTGGGCGGCGACCGGCGTTGTCGGGACATTTTTCGGATTCTTCTTCGGGCTCGGCTGGATGATCTTCCACATCCTGATCATCGTGCTGCAGGCTTATATTTTCATGATGCTCACCATCGTCTACATCTCGATGGCTCACGAGCACCATTAATTTCCCTGATTAACCGTCCTATCGCACAGGAAAGGAAACCGCAATGGAAAAACTTCAGCTTCTGGCGATGATCCAGGCCTACACTGGCATCGGCATCGGCCTCATGGTGGGGCTGGGCGCCGCCGGGGCGTGCATCGGCGTGGGTATCATGTCGAGCCGCTTCCTCGAAGGCGCGGCGCGCCAACCCGAGCTTATGCCGCAACTGCAGGCGCGGGTCTTCCTGTTGCTCGGCTTGATCGACGCGTCGTTCATTATCGGGCTGGGGATCGGAATGTTCTTCGCGTTCGCGAATCCGTTGCTGACGGTGGTGCAGTAGGGCCACTGGCAATGCACGCGACAGATCCCGAAAGGGTAGAAGATGAACATTAACCTGACGTTGTTCGCGCAAGCGATCACGTTTGCCGCCTTCATCTGGTTCACCGTGAAGTTTGTGTGGCCGCCGCTGTTGCGCGCGATCGAGTCGAGGCAGAAGACCATTGCCGAAGGGCTCGCCGCGGCGGAGCAGGGCAAGAAGTCGCTGGAGGTGTCGAACAAGCAGGCCGAGGAGACAGTCCGCCAGTCGCGCGACCGGGCAGCGGAGATCCTGGCACAGGCGGAGAAGCGTGCTGCCGAACTGATCGAGGAGGCAAAGTTGGCCGCGAAAGAAGAAAGCGGCCGCGAGAAAGCGGCCGCGAAGGCGGAGATCGATCAGGAAGTCGCGCGGGCGCGCGAGCAGTTGCGCGACCAGGTGGCGATGCTGGCCGTGGCCGGCGCCGAAAAGATCCTGCGGCGCGAAGTCGACGCCAAGGCGCACGCGGAGCTGCTCGGTTCGATCAAGGGCCAGTTGTAGTCCCTTATGGTGCTCCAACACGCATTGCAGGTAGGCGGCGGGTCGCCAAAGAGCCCCGGCGAGTGAAGCGATGGCCGAAACCGCGACTATAGCGCGTCCGTATGCCGAAGCAGTCTTCAGGCTTGCCGATGACGCCGGCAAGCTTGCCGACTGGTCGGCGGTGCTCGGCAACCTGGCCGCGGTCGCTGCTGATCAGGAGGTGCGCGCGGCGATCAACGATCCCAACCTCTCGCCCACGAAGGTTGCGGGCCTGTTCATCGCCATATTGGCCGGAAGGTTGACCGGCGAGGCGGAAAATTTTGTGCGCGTTCTGGCGGAAAACCGGCGGCTTGAGGTTCTGCCGGAGATCCGCACCCAGTACGAGACGCTCAGAAACGAGCGCGAGAGTGTAGTCGATGCTGATATCTACACCGCTTTTGAGCTGGACGATACGCAGGTAGCGCAGTTAGTGGCCGGGCTTGAACACAAGACGGGTCGCAAGGTGAAAGCGCGCGTGCAGCTCGAGAAGGAGCTCATTGGCGGCGTCAAGATTGTTATCGGTGACCAAGTGATCGACGCTTCCGCGCGCGCGCAACTCGACGCGCTCGAAAGCGCACTTAAAGAATAGAGAGCCTGAGGTAAAACGATGCAACTCAATCCCTCCGAGATTTCGGAACTTATCAAGAGCCGGATCCAGAACCTGGATGCCGGCGCACAAATGCGCACGCAGGGCACGGTGGTATCCGTGACCGACGGCATTTGCCGCATTCACGGGCTATCGAACGTAATGCAGGGCGAGATGCTGGAGTTTCCGGGCGACACGTTTGGCCTCGCTCTGAACCTTGAGCGCGACTCGGTCGGCGCCGTGATTCTGGGCGAGTATGAGCACATCACCGAAGGCGACACGGTCAAGTGCACCGGCCGCATTCTCGAAGTGCCGGTCGGTCCGGAATTGCTCGGGCGCGTGGTCAATTCGCTCGGTCAGCCGATCGATGGCAAGGGGCCAATCAATGCCAAGATGACGGACGTCATCGAGAAGGTTGCTCCCGGTGTCATCTGGCGCCGTTCGGTGTCCCAGCCGGTGCAGACCGGTCTCAAGGCAATTGACTCGATGGTGCCGATTGGCCGTGGCCAGCGCGAGCTCATAATCGGCGATCGCCAGACCGGCAAGACGGCGGTTGCGGTGGACACGATCATCAATCAGAAGGGCAAATCGCTCATCTGCGTCTATGTGGCGATCGGGCAGAAAGCCTCGACTATCGCGAACGTGGTGCGCAAGCTCGAGGAGCACGGCGCGATGGCCTATACCATCGTAGTCGCGGCATCCGCCTCCGAGTCGGCCGCGATGCAATACATCGCGCCCTACTCCGGGTGCACCATGGGTGAATACTTCCGCGACCGGGGCGAGGACGCGCTCATCATTTACGACGATCTGACCAAACAGGCTTGGGCCTACCGCCAGATCTCGCTGCTGCTGCGCCGCCCTCCCGGGCGCGAAGCTTATCCGGGCGATGTTTTCTATCTCCACTCGCGCCTGCTCGAGCGAGCGGCGCGGGTCAACGACGAGTACGTCGAGCGCTTCACCAAGGGAGAGATCAAGGGCAAGACCGGGTCGTTGACCGCCCTGCCCATCATCGAGACGCAGGCCGGCGACGTGACGGCGTTCGTGCCGACCAACGTCATCTCGATTACCGACGGGCAGATCTTTCTCGAGACCGACCTTTTCAACGCGGGGATACGGCCGGCGATTAATGCCGGCGTATCGGTCTCGCGTGTGGGCGGCGCGGCACAGACCAAGGTCATGAAACGCCGCGACACCGGGGGCGGCGTCCGGCTGGCGCTAGCGCAGTATCGTGAGTTGGCCGCCTTTGCACAGTTCGCTTCCGATCTCGACGAAGCCACCCGCAAGCAGCTCGAGCGCGGGCGCATGGTGACCGAGCTCATGAAACAGGCCCAGTATCATCCGCTCCAGGTCTGGGAAATGGCGCTGACGCTTTTCGCGGTCAACAACGGGTTCTTCGACGATATAGACGTCAAGAAAGCACTGGCGGCCGAGCGCAGCATGCGTGACTACGTTCGGGGAAAATACGGCGATCTTATTGCGCGCATGGAGGAGACGAAGGACCTCTCCGCGGACGACGAGAAGGCGCTGTCGAACGCAATCGGCGACTGGAAGAAAAACGGCAGTTTCTAGATGCGAATCGCGCTGATATCGCTGCGCTCGCCCGAGCCGGGTGTCGCGTAACCAGCGTAAAGAAAGGGGCTATGCCGGGCACCAAGGAAATACGGATGAAAATCCGGAGTGTGCAAAACACCCGGAAGATCACCAAAGCGATGGAAATGGTCGCGGCTTCCAAAATGAGGCGCGCGCAGGAACGCATGCGCGCGACGCGGCCATACGTCGAGAAAATCCTCAACGTCGCCGCGCACATCAGCCACGCGAACCCCGAGTACCGCCACCCGTTTCTCATCGCGCGGGACACGGTGCGGCGCGTGGGCGTCATAGTCGTCACGACGGACAAGGGACTGTGCGGGGCGCTCAACACCAATTTGCTGCGGATGGTGCTGCAGCAGTACAAGGATTGGCAGGCGCAAGGCGAGGAAGTGGAGGTGTGCTGCATTGGCACGAAGGGGCTGGCGTTCATGCAGCGACTGGGCGCCAACATCGTATCCAACGTCACGCAGATTGGAGACCGTCCCTCGCTGGAAAAGCTGATTGGGGCGGTGAAGATCATGCTGGACGGCTATATCCAGGACCGCTTCGACCAGCTCATGATCTTCGGCACGCGCTTCATCAACACGATGAAGCAGGAGCCAGTGATGCTGCAGCTTCTGCCGCTTGCCGGCGAGAAGCTCGGCACGCCGAGCGGCGTTTGGGACTACATTTACGAGCCCGACGCGAAGGCCGTGCTCGATCAGGTGCTGACACGCTACATCGAGTCTGTGATTTACCAAGCGGTGGTCGAGAACGGCGCCTCGGAGCAGTCTGCTCGCATGGTCGCGATGAAGGCCGCCTCAGACAACGCCGCGACCCTGATCGACGAGCTCACCTTGATCTACAACAAGAACCGCCAGGCGGCGATCACGAAGGAGATTTCGGAGATCGTGGGCGGCGCGGCGGCCGTATGATGGAGGCACTGGAGACGCCAGTGGTGGGCGGCGGGCGATGCGGGTGGTCGTCGTGTTAGGCGACGAACGGCCGCCGCTTACGGTTCGCAGATTACAAGCAATCGATTAGAGGAAGGCAGATGGCACAAGCACAAGGTACGATTGTCCAGTGCATCGGCGCGGTGACCGACATCGAGTTTCCGCGCGAGGCGATGCCCAAGGTTTATCACGCACTCATGCTGGAGGACACCGGGGAAGCCGGGTTGGCCGAGAAAGGACTCACGTTCGAAGTCGAGCAGCAGCTCGGCGACGGTGTCGTGCGTTGCATCGCACTGGGTTCCTCCGACGGATTGCGCCGCGGCATGAAGGTTGTCAATACCGGCGCCCCGATATCGGTTCCGGTCGGTCACGGCACGCTGGGCCGCATCGTGGACGTGCTAGGGCGCCCGATCGACGAAGCAGGCCCGATCCAATCGGAGCAGCTTCGTGCCATCCACCAGCCGGCGCCCAAGTTCGACGAACTTTCACCCTCGGTCGAGTTGCTGGAGACCGGCATCAAGGTAATCGATCTCATCTGCCCGTTTGCCAAGGGCGGAAAGATCGGGCTGTTCGGCGGCGCGGGTGTGGGCAAGACGGTGAACATGATGGAGCTCATCAACAACATTGCTAAAGCCCATTCGGGGCTTTCCGTGTTCGCCGGCGTGGGCGAGCGCACGCGCGAGGGCAACGATTTCTATCACGAAATGAAAGACTCGAACGTGCTCGACAAGGTTGCGATGGTGTTCGGTCAGATGAACGAGCCCCCCGGCAACCGCCTGCGCGTGGGCCTGACCGGTCTCACCATGGCCGAGGCGTTCCGCGACGAGGGCCGAGACATCCTGCTGTTCATCGACAACATCTACCGCTACACGCTGGCGGGCGTGGAGGTTTCCGCTCTGCTTGGACGAATGCCATCGGCCGTGGGCTATCAGCCCACGCTTGCCGAGGAGATGGGCCGGCTGCAGGAGCGTATCGTCTCGACCAAGGTCGGCTCGATTACTTCGGTGCAAGCGATTTACGTGCCGGCGGACGACCTGACCGACCCCTCGCCCGCCACTACGTTCGCGCACCTCGATGCGACTGTGGTGCTCTCGCGTGATATCGCTTCGCTTGGCATCTATCCTGCCGTGGACCCGCTGGATTCAACTTCGCGCCAGGTGGACCCAAACACGATTGGCGAGGAGCATTACGGCACGACGCGTGCGGTGCAGGCGACCCTGCAACGCTACAAGGAGCTGCGTGACATCATCGCCATCCTGGGCATGGATGAGCTGTCCCCCGAGGACAAACTGGCCGTCTCGCGCGCGCGGAAGATTCAGCGTTTCCTCTCCCAGCCGTTCTCGGTGGCGGAAAACTTCACCGGGCAGAAGGGCAAATACGTTTCCCTGAAGGACACGATCAAAGGCTTCAACATGCTGGTTAACGGCGAGTGCGACCAGCTCCCCGAGCAGGCTTTCTACATGGTCGGGCCGATCGAAGAGGCGTTCGAGAAAGCGAAATCACTTCAGTGAGCAGGAATTAGAGCACAGGAAATGGCAAATCGAAAGGCCGCCCGCGTCGTGTCGCCCATTTCCCCTTTCCCGTCCCCCATTTCCCGGAACCCCAATGGCTGAAACCATTCAAGTCGACGTTGTCAGCGCCGAAGAAAGCGTCTATTCGGGCGAGGCGGAATTCGTCGTGCTTCCGGGCGAGGTCGGCGAACTGGGCATTTATCCCCGGCACACGCCGCTCATCACTCGCATCAAGCCTGGCACGGTCCGCATCCGGCCGGCCGGCGGCGGCGAGGAGCAGTTGATCTTCGTGGCCGGCGGCGTGCTGGAGGTGCAGCCCCGGGTCGTGACCGTGCTCGCAGACACCGCGATCAGGGGCCACGACCTGGACGAGGCGAAGGCGCTGGAGGCGCAGAAGCGCGCCGAGGAAGCGCGGGACAAGGCGCAGGACAAGCAGGAGGTCGCAACGGTCGAGGCCGAACTGGCCTCAATCGCGGCGCAGCTGGCGGCGATTCGGAAGCTCCGGCAGAAGCGGTGATCGACCCGGATGCCTGATGGGCGCTGGGTCCTTTGTGCGAGTTAGCGACGCGCGCCCCCTTGAGGGCGCGGAGGGAGCAGAATAGGGCGGCCAAGGCTGCCCTTTTGCATTAATGGAACGCTACGATCTTCTGATCGTCGGTGGCGGCATCAATGGCGCGGGGATCGCGCGGGATGCTGCCGGCCGTGGACTCAAGACCCTGCTCGTCGAGCAGGGAGATCTGGGCGGGGCGACCAGCTCGGCCAGCAGCAAACTCATCCACGGCGGCCTGCGCTACCTGGAGCGATTCCAGTTCCGTCTGGTTGCCGAAGCGCTTGCTGAACGGGAGGTGCTGCTGATCGCCGCGCCGCACCTGGTCCGACCTCTGCGCTTCGTGATGCCGCACGTACCCGCCCTTCGTCCGGCGTGGATGATCCGGGCGGGTCTCTTTGCTTATGACTATCTTGCGCGCCGCCATGCCCTGGAGGCATCGCACGGTGTGGATCTGCGGAGCAGCCCATACGGGGCGGGACTCAAACACGAGTATGGCAAGGGTTTCGTCTATTCCGATTGCTGGGTGGACGACTCACGACTCGTGCTGGTTACCGCGCGCGCGGCTGCTGATTTAGGTGCTGCAATACTGCCCCGCACGGTGTGTGTTGCCGCGGATCGCCGTGGCGGCAGCTGGTGTGCCACATTGCGTGGCCCGGGCGGAATTGAATCGCAGGCTGAAGCGGCCGCGATCGTCAACGCCACGGGACCCTGGGTGGGACAGTTTCTGGACGATGTGATCAGGCGGCCGCCAGGGCTCGGCGTGAAACTGGTGAAAGGCAGTCACATCGTCGTGCCGCGTTTGTACGAGGGAAACCATGCCTACATTCTGCAGAACGAGGATGGGCGGGTGATTTTTGCGTACGGGTACGAGGGGGCTTACACGCTGATCGGCACCACGGACGTAGAGCTTCGCGGCGCGCCAGCAGATTGCGATGCGAGCGCGGAGGAAATCGACTACCTGTGCCGTGCAGCGAATCGTTATTTCGAACGGCGCGTCGATCCCGTCGATGTCGTCTGGAGTTATTGCGGCGTGCGAGCGCTTTTCGACGACCGCTCTTCGAACCCCTCGGAGGTCACGCGTGATTACAGCTTGAGTATCGATGGGGAAAATGGTGAGCCCCCGTTGTTGTCGATTGTGGGCGGCAAGATCACAGTCTTCCGCCGCCTCGCCGAGCAGGCGCTTTCGACGCTCGCACCGTGGTTTCCGGGGATGCCCGGTTCCTGGACCCAGGAGGCGATACTGCCTGGGGGTGACTTGCATGGCGCAAGCTTCGAGGCGTTCGTCGAATCGCGATTCCGGGGCGACTTTCCGTGGCTGCCGCCTAGCCTGCGCTACGCTCTGGCCGGGCGTCATGGCGAGCTTGCCTATGATGTGCTGGGCCAGAGTATCTCGCTGGCCGACCTTGGCGAGCATTTCGGGGCTGACCTGTATGCGCGCGAGATCGATTATTTTGTAGAGCGCGAATGGGTGCTCAGTGCCGAGGATGTGCTGTGGCGGCGCACGAAGACGGGGCTCCACTTGGACGTGGGTCAGCGCGCCGCGGTAGCGCGATATTTGGAACGGCGCCTAAGTTGATGTTTGTGCGATAATTTCATCATGAAGCCGGTCAGTGTCGTCATTCTTGCCGCCGGTCAAGGCAAGCGCATGCGATCGCCGCTGCCTAAAGTCCTGCATCCGCTCGCCGGACGATCGCTGATCACGCACGTGCTGGACGTTGCGCGCGCGCTCGAGCCGCAGCGAATTTGCGTCGTCTACGGTCACGGTGGCGAGACGCTACCCGAGGCGGTGCGCGCGCCCGACCTTGCCTTCGTGCGCCAGGCGCCGCAGCTCGGCACTGGTCACGCACTCGCGCAGGCACTACCACAGCTTGGCGGCGCCGGCTTGACGCTCGTGCTCTATGGCGACGTGCCTCTGATCGAACTCAATACGCTTAAGGCGATGATCAACACCAAGCGTGAACAGGTGGCAATTCTCACGACGGAGATCGACGATCCGACCGGCTACGGCCGTGTTGTGCGCGACCGCCGTGGGGCGGTCCGCGCCATCATCGAGGACAAGGACGCAACGCCGGCGCAAAGACGCATCCGCGAGATCAACACCGGTATCATGGCCCTGCCCACCCGGCGGCTCAAAGGCTGGCTGTCACTCATCCGCAACCGCAATGCGCAGCGCGAGTATTACCTGACAGACATCGTCGCGCTGGCGTTGAAGGACAAGGTTCCTGTCGCCACCGTCTCGGCCCATGCGGCCTGGGAAGCGTTGGGAGTCAACAGCAAGGCGCAGCTCGCGCAGGTCGAGCGCGCCTGGCAATGGCGCAATGCGCAGGGGTTGCTGGACCAGGGCGTAACGCTGGCCGACCCGGCGCGCGTTGACGTGCGAGGCGAGCTTGCCTGCGGCGCCGAGGTGAGCATCGACGTCAACTGCGTATTCGAAGGCCGGGTGCGCCTGGGCGATGGTGTCGTCGTTGGAGCCAACTGCGTCTTGCGAAACGCCGAAGTGGGCGCCGGCACGCGCATCGAACCGTTCACGTTGATGGAAGAGGCGAGGATTGGCGAACGCTGCCGTATCGGTCCGTACGCCCGTATCCGGCCCGGAACCAGCCTCGCAGAGGACGTTCATATCGGCAACTTCGTAGAGGTCAAGGCAAGCGCGATCGCGGCGCGCTCCAAGGCCAATCACCTTTCTTACATTGGTGACGCCGTAGTGGGCCGGGATGTCAACATTGGCGCGGGGACCATCACGTGCAATTACGATGGCGCAAACAAGCATCGGACGGTCATCGAGGATGACGTTCATATTGGCTCGGACGTGCAATTGGTGGCCCCCGTCACCGTTGGAAGGGGGTCGACTGTCGGTGCTGGAACCACCGTGTGGAAAGACACGTCGGAAGGCGGGCTGGTGATCAATGCCAAGAGCCAGGAGCAACGTCCGGGTTGGAAACGCCCCGTCAAGACGAAAGTGAGTGGTAGCCCGTGACCCGTGACCTGATCACAACTTGTTCGGGGCAGTATTTCATGACCTGTTGGTCGCCGTTCCCCGTTCCCCGTTCCCCGTTCACGCGTATCTAGCCATGTGCGGAATCGTTGGGGCTATCGCAAGGCGCAACGTGGTGCCAATTCTGCTCGAAGGTCTGAAGCGGCTGGAATATCGCGGCTACGATTCAGCCGGCGTGGCGATCCTGAACGGCACGCTTCAGCGTGTGCGCAGCACGGGTCGGGTAGCGGAGCTCGAGCGCCTCGTACAGCAGCAGGCCCTAAGCGGTGCTATTGGAATTGCCCACACCCGCTGGGCTACCCACGGAGTGCCTTCGGAGGCCAATGCGCACCCCCATGTGTCCGGCGGGGTCTCTGTGGTGCACAACGGCATTATCGAGAATCACGAGGCGATGCGGCGAAAGCTGCGCAAGCAAGGGTACGAGTTTGTCTCGGATACCGATACCGAGGTCATTGCGCATCTTGTTCACGCGAACCTCGCTTCATGCGGCAACCTGTTCGAAGCGGTGCGTCGCGCAATGGGCGAGCTCGTTGGCGCGTACGCGATAGCCGTGGTGTGCGAGGGCGACCATTCCCGTCTTGTCATTGCCCGCCACGGCGCGCCGCTGCTGATCGGTTTGGGCGACGGCGAGAATTTTATTGCCTCGGATGCTTCGGCGCTCGTGCAGGTTACCCAGAAAATGGTGTATCTCGAGGACGGAGACTGCGCGGATATCACACTCGAGCGCGTTCGAGTCGTGGACGCTAAGGGCGGGATGGTTGAACGACCTGTCCAGGTGAGCCAGCTCAGCGCAGCGGCTGTGGAGCTGGGACAGTACCGACACTACATGCAGAAGGAAATCTTCGAGCAGCCGATGGCGGTGGCGAACACGCTCGAGCTGGTTACCGGCGCGGGAACGGTGCTGCCGCAGCTGTTCGGCACCGATGCTGAGGGCGTTCTGCACGGCGCGAGTAGCGTTCTCGTGCTCGCCTGTGGCACGAGCTACCATGCCGGCATGGTTGCGCGCTATTGGATGGAGGGCATCGCGGGTATTCCCTGCAATGTGGAGATCGCGAGCGAGTATCGTTATCGAATCTCCGTGCCGGACCCAAAAGCACTGGTGATCGCCATCTCACAGTCTGGCGAGACCGCGGATACGCTCGCAGCACTGGAGCACGCGAAGAAACTGGGTCACGAGCATTGCCTGGCGATTTGCAATGTGCCCGAATCGGCATTGGTGCGCGCCACGGACTTACGCTTTCTTACTCGTGCCGGGCCAGAAATTGGCGTTGCGTCCACTAAGGCGTTCACTACGCAGCTTGCCGCGCTCGCGCTGCTCACGACGGTGATGGCCAAACTCCGTGGACGCCTTACGCCGGAGCGGGAAGCGGCGCTCCTGCAGGCCCTGCGGCATTTGCCTTCGGCGCTGTCCACCGTCCTTCATCTTGAGCCCCAGATCAGGATGTGGGCGGAGAAGTTTGCGCAGTGCCAGCATGCGCTGTTTCTCGGCCGCGGCATCCACTGGCCGATTGCGATGGAGGGCGCGCTAAAGCTGAAGGAAATCTCTTACATCCACGCTGAGGCCTACGCTTCCGGGGAGCTGAAGCATGGGCCGCTCGCGCTGGTGGACAGGCAAATGCCAGTGGTGGCGATTGCCCCCAACGACGTTTTGCTGGAAAAACTGAAGTCCAACCTCCAGGAGGTGCGCGCCCGCGGCGGCGAACTGCACGTCCTGGCCGATCAGGATACGAAGATCATACACGGCGAAGGTATGCACGTCATTCGCATGCCGGATCACGCTGGAATGCTATCCCCAATCCTGCACACCATACCGCTGCAGCTGCTTGCCTATCACGCCGCCCTGGAGCGCGGTAACGACGTCGATAAACCGCGGAATCTCGCAAAGTCCGTCACTGTCGAGTAGTCAATCCTGGCGACGCGGCTTGCGCGGAGCGTCAACGAGGAGCCGGTCGTAGAGCCAGTTTGGCATCACGCGCAGCGCAGTGGCGATCAGCGCCATCTGCCACGGAATGACCGCATACCCCTTGCCGCGCCGGATAAGTGCGGCAATTTTCTCGGCCGCTTCATCGGCATTCATCAGGAAAGGCATGCGATACGGATTGTCATGAGTCATCGGCGTGGCGACGTAGCCCGGGGAGACGGTCGTGACGCTGATGCCGCTTCTGCGAAGTTCCACGCGCAGGCTCTCCAGATAGGCAATCGCGGCGGCCTTCGACGCGCAATAGGCGCCCCCTCCGGGAAGGCCGCGGTAGCCGGCAACGCTGGCGATTCCCGCAAGTGCGCCCTGCCCTCGTTCGCGCATGCAGGCTATGAACGGTTGGAAAGTTCGCGTGATTCCGAGCACGTTGACATCAAGCACCTCGCTGACCACAGCCAGGTCTCCAGCATATTCTGTCAGTGTCCCGACGCTGATGCCCGCATTGGCGATGACGATATCGGGGCAGCCATGCTGGTCGATAAAGTCGCGCCCCGCGGCGAGCAGCTCAACGCTGTCTCGAACGTCCACGGGATAAAGCGCGCACGGGGTCGATAACGATGCAGCAAGTTGTTCGAGCGCCGCCGCACGCCGGGCTATCAAGCCAAGCACGGCACCCCGCCGAGCGTAATGGCGTGCGAGCGCCGCGCCGATCCCGCTGGAGGCTCCGGTAATGACGACGCGTTGGCTGGGCGGCACGATGCGCGGCGCTGTGTTGCCCGTCGGAGGTGTCAGGCCTATCTTGAGGCCCGCTGGCGGCGCGCGAGCCGAATGAGGTCTTCGAGCACCGGAATCATGCCCTGCAGGCTCGGCGCGAGCTCTCCCGAAGTAAGGTAGTGGCCGTCGACCACCAGCGTCGGTGTTCCCGTAACCGTATAAACCTTGGTCAGCGCCTTGGCGCGCTCAACGCTTTCATCGACTTCCCGCGAATGGTAGGCGTCAAGCCAGCGCTGGCGGTCGATGCCGTGCCTGACTGCCCACTCGGTCATGACGTCGGGCTTGCTCATGTGCAGCAACTCAATGTGATAGCCGTGGTAGACCTGCAGGTGCAGGCGCGAAACCTCGTTCAGGCGCTCGAGGGTGTAATAGATACGCGCGTGCGGTTTCCACGAGTCGTTCAATATGGCTGGAATCCGCCGAAGAGAAACGTCAGCCGGCTTGCGCTTGAGCCAGGCTTCGAGCGCCGGCTGCAGTTCGTTGCAGTACGGGCAGCCGTACCAGAAGAAATCGATCACCTCGATGCGGGCGCCGGTCTCGACAGGCTGCGCGGCGATGAGACGGTACTCGATGTTCTGGCGCGACCTTACCGTCTCCTGCGCCGTTGCCGACACTGCGCATGCGAATGCGAGCAGCGCAAGCAAGCCGCGGAGCGCGATGGCGATCAACTCTATCTTCCTGCGCGGGCCTTGCGGGCGAGAGCGATCGCGTGATCGACAATTTTGAAGTAGCGCTCGTAGCTGAGCGTCTGGCCTTGGTTGAGACCCAGATGGGGCGCGGTGAGGTAACGCCCATCGACAACGAGCGCCGGCGTGCCAGGAATGCCATACGTACGGCTCATTTCGATTGCGCGCTGCACGCGGCTGCGTACTCCAAAGGAGCTGTACGTGTCCGTGAATTTCTTCCGGTCAACGCCACGTTTGGCGACCCAGTCGAACAGCGTCTCGGGGTCCTGCAGCCGTACTTTGTCCTTGTGGATGGCGGCGAACACATCGTGGTGAAACTTCTCAGTGATCCCAAGCGCCTCCAACGTGTAGAACACCTGAGTGAGGGGTATCCAGCTCTGACCGAGGACCGCCGGCACGCGCCGGAACTCGACGTCGGCGGGCTTTTGTTTGAGCCACGCGCCGAGCGAAGGCTGCAGCGAGTTACAGTGGGGGCAGCCATACCAGAAGAACTCAAGCACCTCCACTTTGTTCCCGCTGTCGGTCGGCTGCGGCGGACTGATGATCAGGTAATCCTTGCCAGAAGTGAACTGTGCAGACGCACCGGGTGCAACGGCCAAGCCGGCAAGGAGCATTGTGACTAGCAAGAGGCGACTGCGCAGATGCATGGTCTTCTTCTCTCCGATTATTTTCCTGCTCCGGCGTCGCGCACGCGAATGAGCGTAGTCTCGACCCCGTTTTGTTTCAGAGTCTCGCGAGCCTGATTGAGTTCCTCGATGCTGGTATAAGGTCCCGCGCGTACACGGTGCCATACCCCCTTGTCGGGCAATGTCGTGGTCTGGATCGTCGCTTCGACCCCGAGCAGCGCCAGCCGCGCCTTGAGTGTGTCGGCATCGGGCGCGTTCTGAAAGGCCCCTGCCTGAAGGTAAAAGGCCTCGCGTTCGGACGGCTTCGACCTGGTCGCCTCGCGGAACTGCTTCTCGGTCGCGGGCTCTTCCTGGCCGGGCAGGATCTTGTAGAAGTCGAATCGGGGCTTGGTCTCAGCCGATGTCGCTGCCGGAGCCCTGTTTTTGCCTGCGTCGCCCTTCGTGGCTTCCCCCTTCGCCGAAGGTTTGGAGTGAAGCAAGAACGGACTCGGCATCCGGTTGACGTACCAGGCTACCCCGAGCGCGATCCCAAGTCCGAGCACGAGCCCGATCAGCATGCCAATCAGAAATGAGCTGCCGTTGCCCCTGGAACTGGCCCGGCGCTCGGGTTTTTTGTAATCCCTGGTCATAACGATATGTTACATCCTCTCCGGCGCGGAGACACCGAGCAATGCCAATCCATTACGAAGCACCTGCCGAACTGCGGCGGCGAGCGCCACACGAGCGAGTTTCGTGCCTTCGTCCTCGACCAGAATGCGCGTCGAGTTGTAGTAACTGTGAAATTCTGCCGCGAGCTCCCTCAGGAAGAACGCGACGAGGTGCGGGGACAGGTCGCGCGCCGCGTCCTCGATGGCCTGTGGATAGTCCATTAAACGCGCAAGCAGCGCGAGTTCCTGCTCCGAACCTAGCGTGTCGGCTGAAGTCTCGGCAAGTTCCGCGGGCTCTCCGCCCCATTGCTCGAGCACGCTGCAAACCCGCGCGTGCGCGTACTGAACGTAGTAAACGGGGTTTTCGTTGCTTTGCGACCTCGCGAGGTCCAGGTCGAAGTCAAGGTGCTGGTCCGATCTTCGCAAGACATAGAAAAATCGCGCGGCGTCGTTACCTACCTCCTGCCGCAACTCGCGCAATGACACGAACTCCCCGGAACGGGTCGACATCGATACTTTCTGGCCGTTGCGGTAGAGCACGGCGAACTGCACCATCGCGATGGTGAGCTGCTCGGGGTTGAGGCCCAGGGCTGTGAGTGCGCCCTTCACGCGGGGCACGTAGCCATGGTGGTCCGCCCCCCAGACGTCGACGATGAGATCCGAGCCGCGCTCGAACTTGTTCAGATGATAGGCAATGTCGGACGCAAAATAGGTGTACTGGCCATTCTCGCGTCGCACCACGCGATCCTTCTCGTCGCCGAAAGCCGTGGAACGGAACCATGTCGCCCCATCCTGTTCGTAAAGATGGCCGTGTTGGTCGAGGCGCTGCAGCGCGCGCTCGACCAGCCCCGAATCGTAGAGCGAGCGCTCCGAGAACCAGTGATCGAAATTAACGCCGAATTCGGCGAGATCGCTGCGACAGTCTTCGAGCTGCTCGTTCAAGGCGAAATCGTGAAAGTACGCGTAGTCACCCCCTAGGCGTTCTTTTGCGTGCTGAATCAGGCGGTCGAGCCGTATTTCCTCGTCCGGCTCGGCGATCGCCTCCTTAAACGCAGCCGCTGACAAGTCGCGCGCGAACTTCGCGCCGTGCTGCTCTCGGATCGCGTTTGCCATCCTGCGGACATAGTCACCTTGATAGGCGTTACCGGGAAAATCGACCGATATGCCGCACTTCTCCAGGTAGCGCAGCCAGGTCGATAGCGCCAGGATGTCCATCTGGCGGCCGGCGTCATTGACGTAGTACTCGCGCGAGACCTCGAACCCGGCGGCTCTCAGGATATTCGACAGGCTTGCCCCATACGCCGCCCCACGGCCATGGCCGACGTGCAAGGGTCCCGTCGGGTTAGCCGAAACAAACTCGACAAGCACCCTTTTCTTTCCGCCCAACGGCACGAAGCCGTACGCCGGCCCTGCCCGTAAAACGCGGTTGACCGTGCCCTGCTTGAAACTTCGTTTCAGGAAGAAGTTGATAAAACCAGCGCCGGCAACCTCGGCCCGTTCGAGGCAAGGCGAGGCCGGGAGGGCGGCGACGAGCTGGGAGGCGATGTCCCGCGGAGCGCGCTTGAGCGTCTTGGCTAGCTGGAGCGCGACGTTGCAGGCGTAGTCACCATGTTGGGCTTGCCTGGGTTTCTCGAGAAGGATGCCGGGGTCGGACACATGCGGGGCCGCTTCCCGGATCGCTTCGGACAGCAATGCCGCAAGATGGGCGCGCAGATCGGGAACCGGGGATGCGGGCATCGGAATCGAGCAAAAAACAACTTATTATAAGCGAGCCTAGAACTCGAGCGGATCAACATCGATCGCCCAGCGCGCCAGGGCCGACCGGTTTTCAAAAAGCGCCCTGTGCCATTGGCCCAGGAATTGCTGCAACTGCGCCCGGGACTCGCATTGGACGAGGAGCTGTGCTCGCTCGCGGCCTGCCCGACGTGGCATGGCTGCCGGCACGGGGTCATAGAGCATCACAGGGGCTGCAAGGCTGCGGGCGCTGGCTGCCGCAGCGCGTAGGAAATCGAGCGCCGTCGCCAAACGTGGTGCCTCGGCGCGCAACAACGCCTGGTGAACGAACGGCGGAAAACCCGCCTGGCGCCGCTCCTCGAGCAGCGTGTCGGCGAAGGCCCGGTAGTCCTGCCGCTTTAATGCTTCGTAGAGGGGATGGTCCGGGAATTCCGTCTGGATGAAGACTTGGCCTCGGGTCGTACCACGGCCGGCGCGACCCGCGACCTGCATCAGCAGGGCGAGCAGACGCTCCGAGGCGCGAAAATCGGCGCTATAAAGCATGCTGTCCGCATTGAGCACCCCCACAAGATTGAGGTGCGGGAAGTCGTGGCCCTTTGCGAGGATCTGCGTGCCGACCAGGATCTTGACGTCGCCTCCTTGAATGCGGTGTCGCATGGCATGCCAGGCATGGCGCGGACGCATGCTATCGCGGTCGATGCGCAGCACCTTTGATATGGAGTAACGCCGGGCCAGCGCGTCCTCGACGCGCTGTGTGCCCTGCCCCAGCGGCTCGAGCTGGGGGTTGCCGCAGTCGGGACAGGCGGGCGGTATGGCTGCGTTGTGCCCGCAATGGTGACAGCGCAACCGGCGCTCCCCGAGGTGCAGCACCAGCTGAGCGGAGCAGCGATGGCACCCCGAGATCCAGCCGCAACTGTGGCACATGAGCACCGGCGCGTAACCGCGCCGATTGATGAAAACCAGACTTTGTTCGCCTCGCGCCACATACTCATCGAGCGACTGCAGCAGACGCCTCGAAAGTCCGTCCTCAAGGCGCTCCCCCCGCGTGTCGACGCACTCGATGAGGGGTAGCGGTGCGCCGATGCGCCGCTCCAGCACACTCAAGCGGTAGCGCCCACTCGTCGCGTTAAAGTAGCTTTCCAGGGAGGGGGTGGCCGAACCCAGAATAATCGGCACGCCGTGTTGGCGGGCGCGAACGATGGCAATGTCGCGAGCCGAATAACGAAATCCGTCGCTCTGCTTGAAAGATCCGTCATGCTCTTCATCGATGATGATGATTCCCAATTGCGGCATTGGCGCGAACACCGAAAGCCGCGTTCCCAGTACGACCCCCGCCTGTCCGGACTGCGCTGCAAGCCAGTGCGCGAGACGCTCGCCCTCGTTGAGGCCACTGTGCAGGGTGACCAGTCGTATCTCCGGAAAGCGGCCCCTGACCAGGCTCTCGAGCTGCGGGGTCAAGGCGATCTCTGGCACCAGGAGCAGCGCCTGACGACCCGCGGCCAGCACCGCTGACATGGCGTGCAGGTAGACTTCCGTCTTGCCGCTTCCGGTGACACCCAGAAGCAGATGTACCTGGAACCGCCGCAAGTCGGCGGTCACCGCGGTGAGCGCTTGTTGTTGCTCTAATGTGAGCGCGGGTGCTGAGTGGGGCGAGCTCGGCGCCGTGTGCGGCGGCGGGGTCGAGGCGTCCAGCTTCACCAGCCCTTGCTGTAAAAGGTCTTTCAGGACTCGGGGCGCGCGGGTGGAAAACGCCCTCGCTTCGGCGGCGTCGACCGGGCGCTCGTGGAGCAGCGCCAGAAGGCGCCGCTTGAGGTACGCGCGAGGGGGCAAGGCGGATGGGTCGATCGCGGCGCCCGCCTCGGTTAGCATGAAACGGCCGACGACCTGTCGCTGCGCGCCTCCACTTGACCGTGGGCGTCGCAAACCCGCGGGTAGCGCGCCCATTATCACCGCGCCCATGGGGTGGTGATAGTAATCACTTGCAAACTGCATCAACTCGAGATCCGCATTCTCGAGGCGCGGCGAGTCGCCCAGCACTCGAAGCGCGGACTTCAATCTCTCTGGCGCAACGCCGCTGTCGCCGACAACATCCACGATCAGGCCAACCACGAGCCTTTTCCCGAACGGAACAATAACGCGACGACCGACGTCTTCCCTCGTCGCGTCGGCGAGCCGGTAATCGAATAGGGTCATAACCGGAACGTCGAGCGCGACTCTAATGATGTTCATACCCTGCGATCGGTGCTGTGCGGCGCCGGCGGAGTGCGCCCGGCCTGGGTCGAGCGCAGGTTGGGAACTCTAAAACCTTTACGCATCAGAGCCCTTGCTACCTCATGCTAGCTTGTGGATAAATCTGTTGATGAATTCCGCGGCGACGCCTGACCGCATCGCGTGTGATCTCGATGCTACGAGTTGACTCGGGACGGGCTACAATAATATTGATTTATAATCAGTAGGTTAAGACGTCAATCGGCGCTCAAAAACTCTCGCAGACATGATTGAGCTACCTCTGGCCGGCCAATGTGCATAAGTCAGTCGCCAATTTCCCGAAAAGCCAGATCTGGCGCGGCTTTTCAGTGATAGGCTGGACTCGAATCTCGCACGGTTTCGACGAGCACGCTGACGTTCTCTGGCGGTGTGTACTGGGAAATGCCATGGCCAAGGTTGAATACATGGCCATCGCCTTTTCCGTAGGCACTCAAGACGCTTCGTACACCGGCGCGTATCGCATCGGGCCCGGCAAGCAGCACGGCGGGATCCAGGTTGCCCTGGAGGGCAACGCGTCCACCGACACGTTGGCGTGCCAGCCCAATGTCGACCGTCCAGTCGAGCCCGAGCGCGTCACAGCCGCTCGCCGCAATCTCCTCGAGCCAGCCTCCCCCGCCTTTGGTAAACAAGATGTTTGGAATTCGCTCGCCCCGGCGCTCGCGCGTCAGTCCGTTGACCACGCGCTGGAGATACCTGAGCGAGAACTCGTGGAATTCGGCTGTTCCCAAAATGCCGCCCCAGGTATCGAATAGCATCACCGCTTGGGCGCCAGCCTCGATCTGTGCGTTGAGGTAGGCGGTCACGGCGCGACAATTCACGTCCAGAATATGGTGTAGCAGCTCGGGGCGGCGATAAAGCAAGGTTTTCACCGCGCGAAAATCAGAGCTGCCCCCGCCTTCGATCATGTAGCAAGCAAGCGTAAACGGGCTCCCCGAAAAACCAATTAGCGGTACGGCGCCATCGAGGGCGCGGCGTGCCTGGCGCACCGTGTCCAACACGTAGGACAGATGCTCTGCGGGGTCAGGGACTTGCAGGTTGCGAATCTCCCACTCTTCGCGGAGGGGGCGCTCGAAACGGGGCCCTTCGCCCTCCAAAAAATGGAGGCCGAGCCCCATCGCATCGGGGATCGTCAGGATATCCGAGAACACAATCGCGGCATCCAGCGGGTAGCGCGCGAGCGGCTGGAGCGTGACTTCAGTGGCCAGATCCGGATTCTTGCACAGCGCGAGAAAACTACCCGCGCGCGCGCGCGTCTGGTTGTACTCGGGAAGATAGCGCCCTGCCTGCCGCATGAGCCAGACCGGCGTATAGGCGGTGGGCTGGCGCAGCAGCGCCCGGATCAGCGTGTCATTCTTGAGTTTTGTCACGAGCGAGCGCTGCTTGGTAGCCCGCGGCTCGCCGGCGGCAGTGTCGTCAGGGCGCGCATCGAAGGCTGGGCCGTCAGCGTGGCAGCTCAGACGAACCCATCAGGAACTCGTCAACTGCGCGCGCGCATTGACGGCCTTCGCGTATTGCCCACACCACGAGCGACTGGCCGCGGCGCATATCGCCGGCGGTGAATACCTTGGGGACCGATGTCAGATACGAGCCGGCCCCATCCGTTGCTGCGCGCGCGTTGCCGCGAGCATCCTTTTCCACGCCAAAGGCTTCCAGTACCGATGGAACCGGAGAAACGAATCCCATCGCAAGCAGCACAAGATCGGCGGGAACGGTGAATTCAGAGCCGGGGATTTCGTTCATCTTGCCGTCTTTCCACGATAGCCGCGCCGCTCTCAGTGCCGTGACCTTGCCGTTCTCGCCAACGAATGCCTTGGTCGCAATGGCCCAGTCTCGCCGGGCTCCTTCTTCGTGAGACGACGAAGTCCGCAGCCGCGTCGGCCAATATGGCCAGACCGGATTACGTTCGGGGTCCGGTGGCGTTGGCAGCAACTCGATCTGGGTGACGCTCTTCGCGCCATGACGATTTGAGGTTCCGACGCAGTCGGAGCCGGTGTCGCCGCCGCCGATCACAACGACATGCTTTCCGCTTGCCCAGAGGTCTCTGACATTCGTGTCGCCCGCCACGCGCTTGTTTTGAAGCGGCAGAAACTCCATGGCGAAATGCACGCCATCGAGCTCGCGCCCCGGTACCGGCAGATCGCGCGGCTGCTCCGCTCCGCCGGTGAGCACGACCGCGTCGAACTCTTCGACTAACTTATCGGGAGCAACGATCTCGCTCGCCCAATCTGCTATCCCGGAGCCAGGGCGCTCCTTCCCGACGAAGACGCCCGCGCGGAACGACACGCCTTCGGCCCGCATCTGATCGACGCGCCGATCGATAAGGTGCTTTTCCATCTTGAAATCGGGGATTCCGTAGCGAAGCAGTCCGCCGATGCGGTCGTTTTTCTCGAAGACCGTCACGGCGTGCCCGGTGCGCGCGAGTTGCTGGGCGCAGGCAAGGCCTGCAGGCCCGGAGCCGATGACCGCCACCCGCTTGCCGCTACGATGGGACGGCGGCTGGGGCGCGACCCACCCCGCTTCCCATGCCTTGTCGATGATGGCGTGCTCGATCGACTTGATGCCCACTGGATCCTCGTTGATCCGGAGCGTGCAGGCCTCTTCACACGGCGCCGGGCAGACGCGTCCCGTGAATTCCGGAAAATTATTGGTCGAGTGCAGGACGTCGATCGCCGTTTTCCAGGCCTGCTTGTAGACGAGGTCGTTCCAGTCGGGGATGATATTGTTGATCGGGCAGCCGCTCATGCAGAATGGAGTGCCGCAATCCATGCAGCGTGCGCCCTGTGTGGCCGCCTCCTCATCGGTAAGATGCGCGACGAATTCGCGGAAGTGCGTAATGCGCTCCCGCGGCGGCTCCGCGGCTTCCTGCAGCCGTTGGTATTCCATGAAACCGGTTACTTTGCCCATATCTCAGTCCAAGGTGCTTTCCGCTACGATGTAGAGCGCGCCAGCGCCGCAAACTGCAAGCGCGGGCACCGTCGTTGAAGTCAGGCTGCGATTTTGCGATTCTTGGCAGCGAGCTCCCCGAGTGCCCGCCGGTACTCATTCGGGAAGACCTTTACGAACTTGGTGCGGTAGTCGCTCCAGCGTTCCAGGATTCCCTGTGCCCGTAGGCTCCCCGTATAACGCGCGTGCTTTTCGACCAACTCCCTGAGGATGGCCTCGTCTGCGCGCCCCATGTGCCAAAGCCCGCGCTCCAACCGGGCTTCCTGCTCGGACTCGGCGAGCACAGGCTCAAGCGTGACCATGGCACGGTTGCAATACTGCTCGAACGTCCCGTCCTCATCCAGCACGTACGCGATTCCACCGGACATTCCTGCCGCGAAGTTGCGCCCGGTCGAGCCCAGAACCACGGCGGTGCCTCCTGTCATGTACTCGCAGCCGTGATCGCCAACACCCTCGACAACCGCCGATGCGCCGGAGTTGCGCACGGCGAAGCGTTCGCCCGCAACGCCGCGGAAAAAGGCCTCCCCGCAAATGGCCCCGTACAGCACTACGTTTCCGGTGATGATGTTCTGGGTAGGCTCCCCCTGGAACTTGGGCGAAGGCTGCACCGAGATGCGCCCGCCGGAGAGTCCCTTGCCGCAATAGTCGTTCGTGTCGCCGATCAGATCGAGCCAAACCCCTCTGGCAAGGAACGCGCCAAAGCTCTGGCCCGCGGAGCCGGCGAACCGGGCGTGGATGGTTTCATCCGGAAGGCCATCATGCCCGTAACGCTTGGCAATCTCGTAGGAGAGTATCGTGCCCACCGTGCGATTGATATTCCGGATCGGCATCTCGACAGTGACCTTCTCGCCGCGCTCGAGTGCCGGCCTACCGAGCTCGATGAGTCGATGGTCGAGTGCCTTGTCAAGACCGTGATCCTGCTGCTCACAGTGATAGCGCGCGACGTCCTCGGGCATTTGTGGCTGATAGAAGATCTTCGAAAAATCGAGACCCTTGGCTTTCCAGTGCTCGACACCCTTCGTCATATCGAGCAGGTCAGTGCGGCCGACGAGATCATCGAAACGGCGGATACCGAGCTGGGCCATCAGCTCCCGCACTTCCTCGGCGACGAAGAAGAAATAATTGACGACGTATTCGGGCTGCCCCGTAAACTTCCGGCGCAGTACCGGATCCTGCGTCGCCACACCGACCGGGCAGGTGTTCAAGTGGCACTTGCGCATCATGATGCAGCCGGAGACAACCAGCGGTGCGGTTGCGAACCCGAACTCGTCCGCCCCCAGAATAGCCCCAATGGCAACGTCGCGACCGGTTTTGAGCTGGCCGTCGACCTGCACCGCAATGCGTCCGCGAAGACGGTTGAGAACCAACGTTTGCTGTGTCTCAGCCAGCCCGAGCTCCCAAGGGCTGCCGGCATGCTTGATGGAGGACCAAGGGCTTGCGCCGGTGCCCCCGTCGTGCCCGGAGATGGTGACGTGATCGGACTTCGCTTTCGAAACGCCTGCCGCAACCGTACCGACGCCCACCTCGGATACGAGCTTTACGCTGATCGAGGCCGCGGGGTTGGAATTCTTGAGATCGTGAACAAGTTGCGCGAGGTCCTCGATCGAGTAAATATCGTGGTGTGGTGGCGGCGAAATCAGTTCGACACCAGGCGTCGAATAACGAAGCTCCGCGATGTATTCCGAAACTTTCCGGCCGGGCAGCTGCCCCCCTTCACCCGGCTTGGCACCTTGGGCGATCTTGATCTGGATCTGCTCCGAACTGGCGAGGTATTCGGCCGTGACGCCGAAGCGCCCTGAGGCAACTTGCTTGATTTTCGACTTCAGGGAATCGCCTTCCTGCAACTCGATATCGCGCTCGATGCGACCCGCGCCCAGACGCGACATCAGCGTTTCACCGGCTTCTACCCTCGCGTAGCGATTGCGGTCTTCACCGCCTTCGCCCGTATTGGATTTGCCGCCGATGCGGTTCATGGCGATGGCAAGGGTTGCATGGGCCTCGGTCGAGATTGACCCCAAGGACATCGCGCCGGTCGAAAAGCGCTTGACGATCTCGGCAGCAGGCTCGACTTCCTCGATTGGTACCGGCGTGCACTGGTCGAGCTTGAATTCGAACAACCCGCGCAGTGTCATGTGGCGCTGCGACTGATTATTGATGATCTGCGCGTATTCCTTATACGTGGAATAGGTCTTGCTGCGTGTCGCGTGCTGCAGCTTTGCGATCGCGTCAGGCGTCCACATGTGCTCCTCGCCGCGAACGCGCCACGCATACTCGCCGCCGGCGTCCAGCGCGGCTCTGGTGACCGGGTCATTCTCGTCGAATGCCGCCTGGTGAGTGCGCAACGCCTCTTCGGCCACCTCAAATATGCCGATGCCCTCGACGGAGGATGTGGTCCCGGCAAAATACTTGTCGACGAGCGATCGCGCGAGCCCGACGGCCTCGAAGATCTGCGCGCCGGTATAGGACATGTAGGTCGAGATGCCCATCTTGGACATCACCTTCTTCAGGCCCTTGCCCGTTGCCTTCACGAAGTTCCTGATCGCCTTGTGGCCATCAAACTCGGGGCCGAAGTGGCCGCGGCCTGCCAGGTCGAGCAGGGTTTCGAGTGCGAGGTACGGGTGGACCGCCTCGGCGCCATAACCGCCGAGCAGCGCGAAATGGTGCGTTTCACGCGCCGAACCGGTCTCTACGACCAGCCCGGTCGATGTACGCAGCCCCCGGTTCACCAGGTGCTGGTGGATCGCGGAAAGCGCGATCAGCGCGGGTATCGCGACGTTGTCGCGGTCAACCCGTCGGTCCGAAATGATGAGAATGAAATAGCCGGCCCGCACCGCGTCTTCGGCTTGTGCGCAGAGCGACGCGAGTCGCGCTTCGATGGCTTCCTTGCCCCACGCGACGGGATAGGTAATGTCGAGCTCGAACGAGCCGAACTTGCCTTGCGTATAGCGATCGATGTGCCGGATCTTCTCCATCTCGTAGAAGTCGAGCACCGGCTGGCTGACCTCGAGCCGCAGCGGCGGGTTCATCTCGTCAATCCCGAGCAGGTTCGGCTTGGGACCGATGAACGACACCAGCGAGGTCACGAGTTCCTCGCGAATCGGGTCGATGGGGGGATTCGTGACCTGGGCAAAGAGCTGCTTGAAGTACTGATACAGCGTCTTGTTTCTGCCGGACAGTACGGCGAGGGGCGAGTCATTGCCCATTGAACCCACGGGTTCCTCGCCGCTGAGCGCCATTGGCCCCATCATGAATTTGATGTCTTCCTGCGTGTAGCCGAAGGCCTGCTGGCGGTCCAGCAAGGGAACATTCGAGCGCTCTGGCTGCTGTTTGTCGCTCTCGACTTCGTCGAGCTTCACACGTATCCGCTCGATCCATTCAGCATAAGGCTTGGCCGAGGCCAGCGATTCCTTCAACTCCTTGTCATCGATGATGCGCCCCTTTTCGAGATCGACAAGGAACATCTTGCCCGGCTGCAAGCGCCATTTCTTGACGATCTTTTCCTCGGGCACGGGCAGGCAGCCGCACTCGGAGCCCATGATGACAAGATCATCGCTGGTGACGATATAGCGCGACGGGCGCAGTCCGTTTCGGTCCAGGGTCGCTCCGATCTGGCGCCCGTCGGTGAAGGCGATGGAGGCGGGGCCATCCCATGGCTCCATCATCGCGGCGTGGTATTCATAGAAAGCGCGGCGGGCTGGATCCATGAGCGTGTGGTTTTCCCACGCCTCGGGGATCATCATCATCATAGAGTGCGCAATGGAATAGCCGCCCATGACGAGTAATTCCAGCGCGTTGTCGAAAGAAGCGGAGTCCGACTGGCCGTCGTAGATCAGCGGCCACAGCTTGTCGAGATCGCGCCCGAGAACGGGACTGGAAATGGCGCCCTGGCGCGCGCGTATCCAGTTGACGTTGCCCCGCAGCGTGTTGATCTCGCCATTGTGGCAGATCATGCGGAAGGGATGCGCCTTGTCCCAGCTCGGAAATGTGTTCGTCGAGAAGCGCTGGTGGACAAGCGCAAGCGCGGAGACGACGTGCGCATCCTGCAGGTCTTTGTAGTACATCCCGACTTGATACGGAAGCAGCATGCCCTTGTAGCAAACGGTGCGTGCTGACATCGATGCAACGTAGAACTCCTGGCCGTGCGCCAGTTTGAGCGACTGAATTGCGTGTCCCGCGCTTTTGCGGATCACGTAGAGCTTGCGTTCCAGCGCGTCGGTTACCGTCACACCCGTGCCGCGGCCGATGAATACCTGCCGGATGACCGGTTCCACTTCCTTGACTGAGTCGCCGAGGTCCGTGTTATCCACCGGCACGTCGCGCCAGGCGAGCAACGCCTGTCCCTCGTCCTTGATGGCGCGCTCGATTTCGTACTCGCACGCGAGCCGCGAGGCCGGCTCCCGGGGGAGGAACACCATTCCCACGCCGTACTGCCCGCGGGGCGGCAGTTTTATGCCGTGCCTGCCCATCTCCTCGCGGAAAAACTGGTCGGGAACCTGTATCAGGATGCCAGCCCCGTCGCTGGCCTTGGGATCAGCCCCGACCGCTCCGCGATGGGTGAGATTTTTCAGGATCTGCAGGCCCTGCTCGACAATGGCGTGGCTCTTTTTGCCTTTGATATGGGCGACAAATCCGACCCCGCACGCATCATGCTCGTGTCCCGGCTGGTAGAGGCCCTGCATGGCCGACAGTAATGGGTTAGGTGCTTCACGCATAATAAAAAACAATTAATACAATTAGTTATAGGGCTTTTGCTGCGTCGCCGCAAAAGCCCACGAAATTTCGAGGCAACTGGGAAGTTTACCGGCTTAAGTTATTGGCTTCAACCGGAAAATCGGCGTCCGGCTGATTACGCGCGGTGTCAGGTTTCGTCGATCGCAAAGAGTCGGCGGTGCTCGAGAATCGCGTAGCGGTCGGTCATGCCGGCGATGTAGTCAGCGATCACCCGTGCTACGTTTTTCTCCGCGCGTACCTGGAATTCGGGCGGCAGCAGACGGGTGTCTGTCATGAAGGCATCGAACAAGTCCGCAACAATGCGGCGTGCCTTGGCGCTCATTCGCGTGACGCGATAGTGTCGGTAAAGATTTTGATGCAGGAAACGCTTGAGTTCCTGGCATTCGTCTCGAACACGCGAGCTGAAAGCAATTAATGGGGACGCGAGCCGCACCTCTTCGATCGATGTCGGGGCATGTTTTCGGATGCGAGCAGCGCTGGTCCGGATGAGATCGGTTACGAGCGTGTCGATCATGCGCCGTACCGTTTCATTGATGAGGCGCCGACCCGTCAGGCGCGGGTACTGGCGCAGCACAAGGGCCTGGTGGCGCGCAAATATCCTGATGCCAGAAATATGCTCGAGACTGAGCAGGCCGGAGCGCAGCCCGTCGTCGATGTCATGGTTGTTGTAGGCGATTTCATCGGAAAGATTCGCGATTTGCGCCTCGAGTGACGGCTGGCGGCGCTTGAGGAAACGCTCTCCAAGCTCGCCGAGGGCACGAGCGTTCTGCCTCGAGCAATGCTTCAGAATGCCCTCGCGCGTTTCGAAGGTGAGGTTCAAGCCATCGAACGCTGCATAACGCTGCTCGAGCAGATCCACGACCCGCAGGCTCTGCAGATTGTGCTCGAAGCCGCCATGGCGCCTCATGCAGGCATGTAGCGCGTCCTGGCCCGTGTGCCCGAAGGGGGTGTGGCCAAGATCGTGGGCAAGGGCGATCGCCTCGGTGAGGTCCTCATCAAGGCGCAGGCTGCGCGCGACTGAGCGCGCAATCTGGGCAACTTCGAGACTATGCGTGAGGCGCGTTCGGAAATGGTCGCCTTCGTGATTGACAAAAACCTGAGTCTTGTATTCCAGGCGCCGGAACGCCGTTGAATGAATAATCCGGTCGCGGTCACGCTGATATTCGCTGCGGCCGCGGGGCGGCGCCTCGCGGTGCAGTCGCCCACGCGATTTCTCGGGGCGCGCAGCGTAGGGCGCGATAGCCGGATTACGCATGCACCGGCGGGCCTCCGAGCACGTCAGCAAGGGCGGCCCGACCGACATCCTCTGATACGAACGCCTCCCCTATCTGTCGCAACAGTATGAAGCGGTTGCGTCCGCCCCTGACTTTCTTGTCGTGGCCCATCAATTCGAGGTAGCGTTCAACGCCCAGTTCGGGCGCATCGATCGGAAGGCCGGCGGCGGACAGGAGCCGGCACGTGCGTGAGACTTCGTCCGCGCCTATCAACCCGAGCTTTTGTGAGAGCCTGGCCGCCAGCACCATCCCCGCGGCGACGGCCTCCCCGTGCAGCCATGCGCCGAACCCTAGGCCCGCTTCAATTGCATGCCCGAAAGTGTGGCCGAAATTGAGTAGCGCACGCAGCCCTTCCTCGCGCTCGTCCAGCGCCACGATTTCCGCCTTGGTCGAACAAGAGCGCTCGATTGCGTAAGCAAGCGCTTCGGGTTCCCGCCGCACGAGACGTTGAATATTGCTCTCCAACCAGTTGAAGAACGCTGGGTCGCGAATCAGGCCGTATTTGATGACCTCGGCCAAGCCGGCTGACAGCTCGCGTGCCGGCAAAGTGGCGAGTGTATCGGTATCGGCGATGACCGCCAGCGGCTGGTAGAACGCCCCGATCATGTTTTTTCCGAGCGGGTGATTGATCGCGGTCTTTCCTCCAACTGACGAGTCCACCTGCGCGAGCAGGGTCGTGGGGACCTGGAGGAAAGGGGCCCCGCGCTGATAAACAGCCGCGGCGAATCCTGTCAAATCGCCGATGACTCCGCCGCCGAGCGCTACCAGGGTTGTGCCGCGCTCGCAGCGGTTATCCAATAGAGCGTCGAATATTTGATTTAGCGTGTCCCAGTTCTTGTAGGCTTCGCCGTCCGGCAAGGTGATCGGCACGGCGTCCACGCCTTGCGCGTCAAGCGCCCTTCGCAGTCGGGCGAGGTAGAGCGGGGCCACGGTCGTATTGGTTACGATTGCCACCTTATTCTGCGGCAATCGTGAAGCGATCAGCTCGGCGCGCTCGAGCAAACCCGCCCCGATATGAATAGGATAGCTGCGTTCTCCAAGGGCGACGGTGAGAGTTTCCATCTTAGGCATAATCCCGAAAAGCCAGCCGGCGCGTACAGGGCTTTCCTAACGCTCCCCAGCTTGTTCCTTGAACTCCTCGATCCTGTGCTGAAGCTTGTTCGCGAGGGCCCCGACACTCTGGCTGCCGGTGTCGACGATGATATCAGCGATCTCGAGATACAGTGGGTCGCGTTCCGCGAACAACTGCTCAAACCGCGCCATCCGGTCTTCCGTCTTGAGCAGGGGACGATGCCTGTCGTGGCGCGTGCGGCGCCACAAATCGACGGGCGCCGCGCGCAAATACACGACAATACCTCTGTCGGCCAGAAGCTTGCGGTTGGCGACGGAGAGAACCGCACCCCCGCCCGTTGCGATCAGCACGTTCTTGCGGTTGGCCAGCTCGACGAGCATCTTCGACTCGCGCGCCCGGAAACCGCTTTCACCCTCGATTTCAAATATGACCGCAATTTTTACGCCCGTCGCCTCTTCGATCTCGTGGTCGCAGTCGTAGAAATCCTTTCCCAGCCGCTGGGCAAGGAGCTTGCCGACCGAGGTCTTACCCGCACCCATCAAGCCCACCAGGAAAATGTTTTCCGGAATGTGGTCGCTTGCCCGCGCTGGCCTGCTGGTGTATCCCATTGCTGGATTCTAACGGAATGCAGTCGGGCCTCGCCCTGACCGGGGAACACAAAAAAGGCGGCCCGCAGGCCGCCTTTTTGCCTAGATCATCTGCCTACTGGCGCAGACTTACGTTGTCCTTGATAACCTTCGGCGTGATGAAAATAAGCAGCTCCGTCCGATCATCCTGTTTGAGGTTCTGCTTGAACAGGAAACCGACGTAGGGCAGGTCACCCAGCACGGGGACCTTGTTCGTGGTATTGCGCTCTTCCTGCGTGTAGATGCCCCCGATGACGACCGTGCCGCCATTCGATACCAGCACCTCCGTGGTGATCTGTTTGGTGTCGATTGATGGTCCGGAAAGGGTGGTTTGCCCCACGCTGTCCTTGTGGACGTTGACGTTCATGATCACGTTGTCGTCCGGCGTAATTTGCGGCTTCACCTTGAGGGAAAGCGTCGCTTTCTTGAACGAGACGCTCGTGGCGCCGCTGGAGGTGGCCTGCTGGTACGGGATCTCCGTGCCTTGCTCGATCACTGCCTCCACCTGATCTGCGGTGATGACGCGTGGGCTGGAGATGATCTTGCCCTTTCCATCAGCCTGCAGCGCAGTCAGCTCGAGATTGAGAAATTTCGTCCCCGCGTCATTGAACAGCAGCAGCGAGAACGCGCCCGCCGGATTACCGCCGATGTTTGGCGCCGGCAAGTTCACAGACAGGGAATCCGTGGGCCAGACGGGCTCGGTTGCGGACTGCCCAGTGTGGAAACCGGTGTCATTAAGGCTGCCTCCCACCGTGCCGCGCAACACGTCATTTCCAGTCGTGAGCTTGCCGCCGCGGCCGGTCTGGTCGTGATATCCAAGCCGCACACCGAGGTTACGGGCGAAATTATCGGTGGCCTCAACGATACGGGACTCAATCATGACCTGGCGCACCGGGATATCGACGCGCTGGATCAGCATGCGCACCTCTTCGAGCTTCGTGGGCGTGTCCTGCACGAAGACGGTGTTGGTCCTGGGATCAATGACGGCGCTGCCGCGCTTGGAGAGAATACGCTGCTTGTCGTCGGTGAGAAGCGTGCGGAAAGCCTCCGCCTTCTGGTAGTTCAACTGGAAGATCTCAGTGCGGGTCGGCTCCAGATCCTGAATCTGCTGTTTGGCCTCCAGGGCGAGCTTCTCCCGGGTAGCGAGCTCGTCACGCGGTGCGATCCAGACCACGTTGCCGGTCTTGCGCATGTCGAGCCCCTTGCTCTGAAGGATGATGTCCAGCGCCTGATCCCATGGCACATCCTTCAGTCTCAGCGTGAGGTTGCCCGTCACGGTGTCGCTGGTAATGATATTGAGACCGGTAAAATCCGCGATGACCTGCAGAACCGCGCGCACTTCAACGTTTTGGAAATTGAGGGAAAGCTTTTCACCGGTGAAGCCGGGGCGCACCAGGCGGTTCGGGTCCTCGATGACGCGCTTCACTTCAACGATGAAGCGGGTATCGGTCTGGTAGGCCGTATGCTCCCAATTACCGCTCGGCTCGATCACGATCCGCGTGTTGTTGCCCTGGGCGAATGCGTCGACCCGTTCCACCGGCGTGCCGAAGTCCGCAACGTCCATGCGGCGCTCGAGATTCTTGGGCAGCGCCGTATTGAAGAAATCAATGACGATTGCGCGTCCTTGCTGCTTGAGGTCTATGCCAACAGTGTTGTCGGATAGGTCGATGACGATGCGACCCTCTCCGGAGCGGCCGCGCCGGAAATCAACGTCGCGGAGCGCGTGGCGCACGTCCGAAGGCCTTGCTTCCGCGAAGTGTGTCGTCACTTCGGTGGGGGCTGCGACCGAAGCCGCGCCCTGCAGAGTAATGAGCAGGGCCTGGCCCTCGATCTGGGTGTCGTAGCCCTGCGCGCGGTTGAGGTTCAGTACCAACCGGGTGCGATTGCCTGCCTGGATGACATTGATGCTGCGCAAATCGCCCTCACCCACTTCCTGGCTCGTGCGACCCATTGCGCTGTTCGTATCGAGGAAATCAAACGCGATGCGGGGCGGATTATTGATCGTAAAGCCGACCGGAGGATTCGCGGGCGCCTCTTTCAGCGCGACCTTGACCAGCAACTTGCCGCCGGGTTGGGGCGACACGTTTATGCCCTGGATCGTGTTTGACTGGGCATAAGCGGCCCCGCTCGCGGCAACCAAAAATACGGTCGCCAGCACGACGCGCAAGACCGGGAAGATGAAACGGGTAGCGAAACTCATTTTTCTTGCCTCCGATTAATCCTGCAGCAGCATGGTGCGCTCTTCTTCTTTCCATGCACCGCTGCTGTCTTGAACGAGTTCCTTCAACTTGATGGCGGATTCGGATATGTCGGTGATTCGGCCGAAGTTCTGTCCCATGAAATTGCCGGACGACACCCGGAAGAGGTTATTGTCCGGGGTCTTGACCAGAGCATGGAACTGCTTCTTCTGTTCCAGGGTGCCAACCATCTTCAGGTTCTCGAGTGGATACGCCTCGAGCGGCTCCTTGCGGCGGTTCGGATCGGGAGGCTTAATGCCGCCGGCTACCGTTATGCCCTTAGGCGGCTCGATCTTCCGTGGTACGAACGGATCCAGAAGTTCGAACGCATTGTAGGTAAAAGCCTCATAGGGCTTCACTTCCGGGAGGGGCGGAATGCGGCCGCGCGGCAGATTTTCGGAATCCTTGACGAACTGCCTCAGGTCCGAGTGCTGCTCTCCGCCGCACGCTGCGAGCGTGAGGAGCGAGAGCGCGATGGCGATGGCTCTGAAGTTCATCTTCTCTTCCTGGCTTTCTTGGCCGCGGCCTGTCTCTGCTGTGCGAGCTCTTCTTCGTCAAGATAGCGGAATGTTTTTGCCGTGGCATCGAGCACAAGGGTGTCGCCGCCCTTGCCCTCCTTACCCGCACCGCCTTTTCCCGCGGAAAGCGCGATATCGTTCAGCGTCACGATGCGAGGCAGCTTACCGATATCGCTCGCGAAGGCGCCGATGTCGTGATAGGTGCCAGTGAGCTTTATGGTGATCGGCAACTCCGCGTAGAAGTCGCGTTGAATTTCGGCGGCAGCCGGCTTGAAAAGCTCGAATTGCAGTCCGCGACCCAGTCCAGCCTGGTTGATATCGGTGAGGAGGGCGTCCATTTCGGACTTCCCTGGCAATTGCTTGAGTAGCGCGCCGAACTGCTTCTCGATGTCTTCCAATTGCTTGCGATAGGCAGGCAGGTTGATGGCACGCTTTTTCTTCTCGAGAAACGTCGTGCGCAGCTGATCTTCCTTCAGCTTCTCGGCGTTGATCTGCTCTATCTGGTGTTGCCAGTCGAACCAGTAGCTCGCGAATATGATCAAGAGCAGCAAGAGCAGCAGCGCGCCAAGCTTGGGCCCGATGGGCCAGCTGCCGATTTTCTTGGGGTCAAGCCGTCTGAGGTCGTCTAGTGTCATGGCTATCGCTCGTTAGCCCTTGGCCGGACGCCCGCGCGGCCTCTTGGGCGAATCTTCTTCGGCTTTGGCGCGCATGATGTTGATGTTCATCGTGAACTCGTTGATCCGCTGGCCACTGAGCTGTACGGCCTTGATCTCGATGAGACCCGGACTCTCAAGATGGTTCGAGGACTCCAAATTGCGCATCAACGTCGATACCCGCGCCTGCGATTGCGTATAGCCCGAAATAGTGACGACGTTGCCTTTTTGCTTGATGCCTTTAAGGTAAATGCCGTCGGGCAGCTGCCTGACGAGCTGGTCGAGCAAGTGCACTACCTCCGCTCGATTGCTCTGCAACGTCTCAACTACTTTCTTACGCGCCAGCAGCGCCGCAGTTTGCTCTTGGAGCTTTTTGATCTCTGCGATCTGTTTGTCGAGCTTGACGATCTCTTGCTCGAGGTAGGCATTCCTGCTTTGCTGCTCTTGCAAGCGGTCGCTCAGGTACGTATGCACGGAAAACCACGAGGCCGCCCCAATGATGGCTACGAACGCAAGCAGAATGAAGAACTGCTGCTGCTGCTGTTTACGCCGAGCCTCGCGGTGCGGCAGTAGGTTCACGCGGATCATCAGTCGAACCTCCGCATGGCAAGTCCACACGCCACCATTAAGGATGGCGCGTCCTGGGTCAGATTGCGGGGCCTGATCCTCGACGAAAGAGCCATATTCGCAAAGGGGTTCCCGATGATGGTATTGACCTGAACCCGCTTGCCCACCGCCTCATCGGCCCCTGGGATTGCAGCGCTGCCGCCCGAGAGCACCACGTGGTGGACCTGGTTGTGCTGGGTTGAGGTGAAGAAGAACTGCAACGCGCGCGCAATTTCGAGGCCCATCATGTCAAGAAAGGGGTGCAGGACCTCGGACTCGTAATTTTCCGGCAGCCCACCGGCACGTTTGGCGGCCTCCGCCTCTTCAAGCGACAACCCGAACCGATTTTGTATTTCTTGGGTCAGCTGGTTGCCGCCGAAGGCCTGCTCGCGCGTGTAGACTGATTGATCGTTGCGCAGAATGTTGATCGCCGTCACGGAGGCCCCTACGTCCACGATCGCGATGTTCTGGTCCTTGCCTTTCTCGGGGAACTGATCCTCGATCAATTCGAACGCGCTCTGCGAGGCGAAGAGATCCACATCCATGACCACCGCTTTCAATCCCGCCACCTCGGCCGCTGCAACCCGATCCTCGATCTTCTCCTTGCGCGAGGCCGCAATCAATACCTCGATGTCCTCCGGGCTGTTCGGCGCGGGGCCGAGCACCTGCCAATCGAGATTAACTTCATCCAGAGAAAACGGGATGTACTGATTTGCCTCGGTTTCCACTTGCAGTCCGAGATCGTCTTCGGTCTGGCCCGCGGGCACGAGTATCTTCTTGCTGATCACTGCCGCGCTGGGCAGGGCGAGAGCGAGGTTCTTGATGCCGCTACCCAGACGCTTGTGGCAGCGTTTTAGGGCGTCGCTTACGGCATCAAGGTTGTTGATGTTGCCTTCGACGACCGAGTCCTTGGGCAGCGGCTCGATGGCATAACGTTCGACGCGATACATACCGCGTCCCGACTCCGAAATCTCCACCATCTTCACAGCGGAGGAGCTGATGTCGGCACCAATGAGCGGGGGCGTCTTGGTCTTGAAGAGGCCCTCGAGCGCGTCAAGGCTGAAACCGAATTTTCCTTTTATCATAGGTCAATGGGCCGACAATCCGACAGTTTACTTTAAAGCGTAGCAACAACTATGTTGGGTGTAAAGCGTTTTCTAGTCGTTTCTTTTGTGCGGAACCATGCCTATAATCCGCTGACCGAACATAGCTTAACCCGCAACGCGTTTTGGTGCTGTGTTGATGGTCACAATCTTAACGTCGTAGCACATCTACTTCAGTTACTTGTTGTAAAAACACAACATTATTCTGTAACAACCTGAATTGATGTCATTTCGTTGGCTGGCATACCCCTTTGTTTTGCTCCTGGCGGGTGCGCTCGCTGGTGTAATGATCGTCGCGTTCGCAGCGGCACTGGTTTATCCGACGCTGCCGTCATTGGATGTGCTAACGAATTATCAGCCGAAGGTTCCGCTCCGAGTTTACAGCGCTGACGGCAAATTGATTGGAGAGTTTGGCGAGGAGCGCCGAGCAGTCGTCAACATCGATCACGTGCCCAAGCCGCTGATCGGCGCGATCCTGGCCGCCGAGGATGAGCGCTTCTACCAGCATCGCGGCGTTGACTATATCGGTGTTGCACGGGCGGCCATTTCGAACTTTATATCTGGCGGTGTCCGTCAAGGGGCGTCGACGATTACGATGCAGGTGGCGCGCAACTTCTTCCTGACGAAGGAGCGAACGCTTACCCGAAAGTTCAACGAAGTGCTGCTCGCGTTCAAGATCGAAGCGAACCTTTCGAAGGATCAGATTCTCGCGCTCTACGTCAATCAGATCTATCTCGGGCACCGAGCCTACGGCTTTGCCGCGGCGGCGCAGACTTACTTCGGCAAGAGCCTGAAGGAACTCGATCTAGCAGAGTCGGCGATGCTTGCCGGGCTGCCCAAAGCGCCCTCGCGCTATAACCCGATTGCCAATCCCAAGCGCGCGAAACTGCGACAGCAGTACGTGCTCAGGCGCATGCGCGAGCTCAGGCTGATCTCGGATGAACAGTTTTCCGCCGCTGATCGGGAGGAGCTGACGGTCAAGATAAGGAAGGAGTCCACGGAATTTGCCGTTCACGCAGAACATCTCGCCGAGATGGTTCGACAGCTGCTTTATGAGCGTTACCGTGAGGAGGCTTACGCGCGGGGAATTCGGGTTTATACGACGCTTCTGACCTCACACCAGGAAGCGGCTTATAAAGCGGTGCGTCGCGGCGTGCAAGATTACGACCGGCGCCACGGCTATCGCGGACCGGAAGGTTACGTGAACCTCCCGGTGAAGCTCAATGAAGAGATTCTGGAAGATAGCCTGCATGACGTATACGAAAGCGATGACATTTCACCGGCCATCGTAGTCGAGGCCACTACCAAGCGGGTTCGGGCCTATCGCAAGGGTGGCGAGTGGATCAACATCGGCGCAGACGGGCTTCGATTCGCCGCGCGTCGGCTGGGCTCAAAAGTAAGTGCCAACCAACGCATTCGGCGTGGCGCAATTATCCGCGTGCAACAACACGCGAAGGGACGCTGGCATATTACGCAGCTACCGCTTGTCGAGGCGGCCCTGGTTTCGATGGACCCACGCGATGGCGCAGTTCGTGCTCTCGTCGGGGGATTCGACTTCGGTCGGAACCAATACAACCGTATCGTTCAGGCACTCAGACAGCCTGGCTCGAGCTTCAAACCGATCGTATATTCCGCCGCACTTGAGAAAGGATTTACACCGGCGACGATCATAAATGATGCGCCGCTCATGTTCACCGCCGCTCAGACCGGGTCCGAGCCTTGGGAACCGAATAATTTCGATGGCAAATTCGAAGGGCCTTTGCGCATGCGCATGGCGCTCGTCAAATCCAAGAATCTGGTATCGGTCCGAATCCTGCAGGCGATCTCTCCACGATATGTTCAGGATTATGCCGCGCGTTTCGGTTTTGATCCCAAGCTGCATCCACCGTATCTCACCATGGCGCTGGGCGCCGGTAATGTGACGCCGATGCAGATGGTTAGCGCCTATGCGGTATTCGCGAATGGCGGATACCGGGTGGCGCCGTACTTAATTGAACGCATTGAGGATGCGCAAGGCAACGTGCTGCTCCAAGCGAGGCCTTCGGCTGCCGGCACAGGGGCCGAGCGGGTGATAGACGCGCGCAACGCATTCCTCATGACCAGCATGATGCGAGATGTCGTGCGCATGGGCACGGCGGCGCGAGCGATGAAGCTGAAACGCACCGACCTCGCGGGCAAGACCGGCACCACCAATGAATTCGTAGACGCGTGGTTCTGCGGTTTCAACCCTGGATTAGTGGCGGTTGCGTGGATTGGCTTCGACACGCCGAAAACGCTGGGCCGTAACGAAACTGGAGCCCAGGCGGCGTTGCCCATTTGGATGGATTACATGGGAACAGCCTTGAAGGATGTGCCGGAGCAGCCGCTCGTGCCACCAGAAGGGATTGTCGCGCTAAATGTTGACCCCGTAACCGGGCTGCGAGTCGCTGAAGGCGAGGGCGCGCTGGACTACTTCTATCAGGAGTTTCTCCCGCCCGAGCACGAAACGCTTGTCGGCGGCGTTGTCGGGGGAGACCGTCCACCCGAGGACGCGCGCAACCAGCTCTTTTAGGCGCCATGGCACGGGATTACGGCCGACACGAGGTCCGCGGCCGCATCGCACACCTCGCGGCGCGGCTGATGGCGGAGGACGGCATAGAAGATTACGCGCTGGCCAAGCGCAAGGCCGCGCGTCAAGCGGGTACGCCTGACGCGCGTGTGCTGCCCACCAACGAGGAAATCGACGCCGCGCTCAAGCTTTATCGGCAGATTTATCAGCCTGACACGCACCGCGAGCGATTGCGAGCTCTGCGGAAAACAGCGGTGCGGGCAATGCGGGAAATGATCCAATTCAATCCGTATCTCACCGGTTCCGTCCTGAATGGCAACGCCGGCAAGTACGCGGATATCAATCTTCAGCTCTTTACCGATAACGCGAAGGCGGTGGAGCTTTTTTTCATCGACCGCGGCATTATCTATCGAGCGGCGCAGGGCCGGCTTTATTCAGGCGAAGAGTCGCGGACGGTGCCGGTGTTCACGCTCAGCGACGATGGCGTCGAAATCGAGATCACGGTACTGTCGCCGCGAGACCTGCGGCTACCCCTCCGAACCAGCGCAGAGGGCAGGCCAATCGAGCGCGCCAAACTGCAGATGGTCGAAGCTTTGCTGGCGCAGACATAAGAAAGAGACGCTCGGGCAACTTTTCTGCAACCCGGCGCGGCTGTCCGGCAGTTTCTTTGCAGGGTAAGTTGGTTATTTTCCTTACGCTGCGCGCGTCGAACGCGCCCGGCGATGAACGCTTTCGGGGTCTTGCCCCTAGCGCGCCGCTTTCAACCAGCGCGCTACGTCGAGCGCAAAATAGGTGAGTATGCCGTCGGCGCCTGCGCGCTTGAACGCGCTGAGCACTTCCATTACGCACGGCTTTTCGTCGAGCCAGCCGCGGGCTGCTGCGGCCTTCAACATGGCGAACTCGCCGCTGACCTGATACACGAAAGTCGGCGCACGGAACTCGTCCTTCACGCGTCGCACGATGTCGAGGTATGGCAGGCCCGGCTTGATCATGACCATGTCGGCGCCTTCCTTGAGATCGAGCCCGACTTCCCATAACGCCTCATCGCTGTTGCAATAATCCATCTGGTAGGAGTATTTGTTGCCGTGGCCAAGCGCTCGCGCCGAACCGACAGCGTCGCGAAATGGCCCGTAAAAACCGGATGCGTACTTGGCCGAGTACGCCAGGATGCGGGTATGAATGAATCGCTTGGCGTCTAGCGCAGCGCGGATAGCGCCGATGCGGCCATCCATCATGTCGGAAGGCGCGACAATATCCACACCGGCCCCGGCACAGATCAAAGCCTGCTTCTTTAGCACGGCGACTGTTTCCTCGTTGAGCACATGGCCTGAACGATCGACAACGCCGTCCTGCCCGTGCGTCGTGTAGGGATCGAGGGCGACATCGGTGATCACGCCGAGTTCGGGCAAGCGCTTCTTGAGCGCGGCGACCGCGCGCGGGATAAGGCCTTTCGGATTGGTCGCCTCTCGTCCATCCGGGGTCTTCAGATCTCTCGATATCATGGGGAAGACCGCGATGGCCGGTATGCCGGCTCGAAGAGATTGCTCCGCGTGTGCGAGGAGACGGTCGATCGTGTAGCGCTGCACGCCTGGCAGCGAGGGGACTGCTTCCACGCGGTTGCGCCCCTCCATGACAAAAAGCGGATAGATCAGGTCGTCTACGGTGAGCTGATGCTCACGCATGAGACGACGCGAAAATGCGTTACGCCGCATGCGCCGCATGCGCCGCCGCGGATACTCTCCTAGTGCGAACATGGATATATAACCTCTTGAAAAAACAGCTATACTTTAACCTGCCCTGCAGGGGGAACTATTGCCAATTATAGTCGTCCTATGGGCAGACGATGTTAAGTCGTCTCCCGCTTCTCCTCCCTGAGCGGGCGCCTTAATTCCAATTAAGGCCTTTGCCCCCGGTTTTACTCCCCTTTAACCGGGGGTTTTTTATTGCAGCCAGCCAGCGATCAGCGCTCTCGCATCCGGCACGCCATTGCGGGTCACGCTGGAAAACAGCTGAACAGAAATGCAGGGGTAGCTCCGTAACGATTGAGTTGCTTGCTCCAGCGCCGCCTCGCCCGGGCCGCGGGCGAGCTTGTCCGCTTTGGTGAGCAGCACGTGAATCGGCTTTCCGGTCGTGGCGAACCATTCAAGGAGCTCATGATCGAGGGTGACGAGGGAACGGCGCACGTCGCAGATCAGAACCAGGCCGCGCAGGCAGGCGCGGTTCATGAGGTAAACGCTTACCAGCTCGCCCCAACGCTCGCGTTGGGCGTGGGGGACCGCAGCGTAGCCATAGCCGGGAAGATCAACGAGATACCGCGAGCCCCCAAGGCTGAAGAAATTGATCGCCTGCGTCCGTCCAGGCGTTTTGCTGACGCGCGCAAGGCGCCGCCGGTTGAGCAGGGCGTTCAGTGCGCTGGATTTTCCCGCATTGGATCGACCCGCGAACGCTACCTCTGCGCCGCGGTCGGCTGGCAGGTCGCTTATGCGGTAGACCGCTCGGTAGAATTCAGCGTGGAGGAATAGCGACATAGGTTCTTGTTATCGTGACTGAAACTGGCGTGCGAGCCGGCGCTTACTATACAATACGCGCTCCACGCAATTTCGCTGTTGAAAGAGGACATTTCATGAAATTCCGCTGGCTCGCAATGCTCGTCGTGTGCGCGCTTGCCGCATTCGGTGCATTGGCTCAGACGCCCCCCAAGGCGGACCCGTCAAAAGGGCGGACTATCGTGAACCAGGCATGCGTGGCTTGTCACGCCCTGGATGGCAATAGCGCGCAGCCGGTGAACCCGGTTCTTGCCGGGCAGCACGCCGACTATACCGCCAAGCAGCTCGCCAACTTCAAGTCGCAGGGCGGCAGGCCCGCGGAGCGGCCTCACAACGTGATGAGCGCGATGGTCGCGACTCTCACAGCGGAGGACATGCGCAACCTTGCGGCGTACTTCGAGTTGCAGAAACCGGCGCCCCGCGCGGCGCGCGACGCCGAGCTCGCGAGCCTCGGGCAGGCGATTTATCGGGGGGGAATCGCATCGAGAGGAATAGCAGCATGCGCCGCCTGTCACGGGCCGAACGGCGCCGGAATGCCGGCGCAGTATCCGCGCCTTGCTGGCCAGTATGCCGAATACACGGCCGCGCAGCTTCGGGCGTTCCGCGCGGGTGCGCGCGCGAACGATCCAAACCGGATGATGCGCGTCATAGCCGAGAACTTATCCGACAACGAGATTTCGGCGGTTTCCGAGTATATTTCCGGACTGCGCTGACGCGCTGCCTGCATTCGCCGGCGCTTGCTGCCCTGCAGCTAAGAGATCGCGGAGAACGCCCTCTCTGCCGCACCGTTCGTCTTTTGCAGTTCTGCGGCACCATGGGCACTGGAAACAAATCCCGCCTCGTACGCCGAAGGCGCCAAGTAGATCCCCTCGGCCAGCATGGCGTGGAAGAAGGCGTTGAAAGCATTTCTGTCGCACTGCATGACTTCCGCATAAGACGTCGGCGGCGTGGCGTGAAAATAGAGCCCAAACATTCCTCCTACACTTTGGGCGGAAAAAGCGATACCTGCAGTCTGGGCGGCATGGCAAAGGCCTTCGCAGAGCGTGCGGGCCGTCGCTGCCAGGCGATCGTAAAAGCCTGGCGCGCGAACCAGCGCGAGCGTTGCCAGTCCCGCGGCAATCGCGACCGGATTGCCCGAGAGCGTCCCGGCCTGGTAGACCGGCCCCAGTGGCGCGATGGCTTGCATGACATCGCGTCGGCCTCCGAATGCCCCCACCGGCATGCCGCCGCCGATGACTTTCCCGAGCGTCGTCAGGTCCGGTTGAATGCCATACAGGCTCTGTGCGCCACCGAGCGCAACACGAAACCCGGTCATAACCTCGTCGAAAATCAATAGGCTACCGTTTTTTGTGCAGAGTTGTCGCAGTAATTCCAGAAAGCCGGGCCGTGGCTTGACGAGGTTCATGTTTCCCGCGACGGGCTCAACGATGACGGCCGCGATTTCGGAGCCTTCGCGCGCAAAGGTCTGCTCCAGGGCATTTTCGTTGTTGTAGTCGAGCACCAAGGTGTGCTGTGCAGTTTCGGCTGGCACGCCGGCCGAGCTGGGCTGGCCAAAGGTGAGCGCGCCGGAACCGGCCTTCACCAGCAGCGCGTCGGCGTGCCCGTGATAGCAGCCCTCGAACTTTATGATCTTCGCCCGCCCCGTGAAGCCGCGGGCGAGGCGTATGGCGCTCATGGTGGCTTCGGTCCCGCTGCTGACGAGCCGCACCTGTTCAAGCGAGGGCACAAGCTTGCATAGCAGTTCGGCCATTTCGACCTCCTGCTCGGTGGGCGCGCCAAATGAAAGGCCCCGCTCGGCAGCCTGTTGCACCGCTCGAACCACGTCCGGATGGGCATGGCCGACGATCAAGGGACCCCACGAGCCTACATAGTCAAGGTATGCGCGCCCGTCAGCATCCCAGACCGTCGCGCCCTTGCCGCGCTGGATAAAGGGAGGTGTTCCGCCCACCGAGCGGAATGCCCGCACCGGCGAATTGACCCCTGCGGGAATGAAGTGCTGCGCGTGCTGAAAAAGTTTCTGGCTACGTTTCATGTTCGTGGTGTCGTCTCGAAAAGTTCGTTGAAGCGTTCCGCGGTCACGCGGATATCGGGGGCCGAGAAGAGCGCGGAAATGACGGCGACCGCATCGGCGCCAGCCGCGATGAGTTGAGGTGCGTTATCGAGCGTGATGCCGCCGATCGCCACAATGGGCACCCTGAGCTTTCGCTTCGCGTCCCCCAACAGCGCCAGGGGAGCGCGCACCGCCCCTGGTTTGACCGCAGAAACAAAGAAACTGCCGAAAGCCACATAATCCGCCCCTGCACCAACCGCTGCGACCGCGCTGTCCAGGCAGTCATAGCACGACGCGCCCAGCAGTTTTTCCGGCCCCAGCCGTGCGCGCGCCTGCGAAAGCAGTGCGTCTTCTTTTCCCAGATGCAGGCCGTCCGCGTCGAGCGCCGTAGCGAGCTCGAGATAATCGTTGATGACGAGCGGGACGCCACGCGCGTGGCACAATGCCTGAAGCTTGCGCGCCTGAACCAACCTCAGCTCGGTGCCGGCCGTCTTGTTTCGGTACTGAACGAGCGCCGCGCCACCAACAAGGGCGGCCTCGACTTTCGCTTCCAGCTCAGCAGTGTCGGCGATATCGGGCGTGACCGCGTAGAGTCCCCTAACTGCTGCTTTCATTGCGTTGCTCGTCTTCGTGCGCCCAGAACAACCGGTCCGGGATTTGCTGGCCCATGCCGGGCCGGAACGCGGCCCTCAGCGTCTGCCAGGTATATTCCTGCGCGTCCTTGACGGCGTCGCTGATTTCGAGCCCGTTGGCGATCGTAGCCGCGATCGCCGACGCGAGCGTGCAGCCTGAGCCATGATAGGACCCCGGCAAACGCTGCCAGGCGTCGCTGCGGAGAACACCGTTCTGGCTGTAGAGCGTGTTCACGACCTGGGGCGTGTTCTCGTGCGTGCCCGTGACGAGGACGTACTCGCAACCGGAACCGATGAGCCGCCGAGCGCACTCGGCAATGTCGGGTGCTTCGCCCTCTTCGGAATCGTCGGCCGCCAGCCGCCGCGCCTCCAGGGTGTTGGGTGTCAGAATCGTAGTCTGCGGCACGAGCAGCTCTCTCAGCGCGATGAGCATTTCCTCATTGACGAGCTCGTCGCCACGCCCCGAGGCCAGCACGGGGTCGAGAATCAGCGGCACCTCCGGGTAGTCGGAAACGACCTCGGCAATAGCGGCGATCTGCTCGACGCTCCCAAGCAGGCCAAGTTTGAATGCGGCGACTGGAATGTCCTCGAGCACGCAGCGCGCCTGGTCGGCGACCCACTCTGCGTCTATTGGGCTGATGCCGTCCACTCCCATCGTGTCCTGTATGGTTACCGCCGTTACGACTGACAGGGGGTGACAGCCCATGCTGGACAGCGTCATGATGTCTGCCTGCAACCCGGCGCCGCCGCTGGGATCTGTGGCAGCGAACACCAGCACTATGGGCGGCAGATCGGGCATGTGGGAGTAACGAATGCCCGCAAGCTTGGTCGCTGGCGGAATGATTCGTTAAAATCGGATTTTAGCTTAAAACGGATTCGGGGATGACGGGGACGGAAACCCAGGTGTACAAAACATACATGTGTCTCATCTGTGGTTTTGTCTATGACGAGGCCGCCGGACTTCCGGGAGAGGGCATCCCGGCCGGTACCCGATGGGAGGACGTGCCGATGAATTGGACCTGCCCCGAATGCGGTGCCCGCAAGGAAGACTTCGAGTTAGTCGAGATCTGAGGCGACCATGAGAATTCTCCACACCATGATCCGGGTCGGCGATCTGGAGCGATCGATCGAGTTTTACACGAAGGTGCTCGGCATGAAGGTATTGCGCAAGTCCGATTATCCGGGTGGGCGCTTCACCAACGTTTTTGTCGGTTTCGATGATGAATCGCGGGCAGCCGTTCTCGAGCTTACACATAACTGGGACACGAAGTCCTATGATCTCGGCACCGGCTACGGCCATGTCGCGGTCGAGGTCGACGATGCGTACAAGGCGTGCGCGGAAGTGAAGAAACGAGGCGGGAAAGTCACGCGCGAAGCGGGTCCCATGAAGCACGGCACCACGGTGATCGCGTTCGTCGAGGATCCCGACGGCTACAAGATTGAGTTCGTGCAAAGAAAGGCGGCCTAGGCGTCAGCGCTGGCCGCAAAGTCCGCGAGCCGGACGAACTCGGCGATGGCCAGATCCTGCGGGCGAAGGTTTGCGTCAATTCCGAGCTGCCTGAAGTCATCGGCGCCAATATAGCGTTTGAGCGCGTTGCGCAGCGTCTTGCGCCTTTGGGAGAATGCGGCGGTTACGATGCGGCCGAGCCATGCCTCGTCTCGCGCGAGATGGGGCAGCTGCACGAACGGCGCCATCCGCACGACCGCTGATTCCACCTTGGGCGCCGGGCGAAACGCGGTAGCCGGTATCGTCATCAATGGCTCCAGCTGGAAGCGATACTGGATCATGACCGACAGGCGACCATAGTCGGGGGAGGAAGGGCGGGCAACCATGCGCTCCACGACCTCCCGCTGCAACATGACATGGATATCGCGGATAAAGGGAGCGCTGCGCGCGAGGTGGAAAAGAAGAGGGGTGGAAATGTTGTACGGGAGATTGCCCGCTACCCGCAGCTCTCTTCCGAGCGTCGCGAAATCAAAACTGAGCGCATCGTGCTCATGCACGGTAAGCCGTTCGGCGGGAAAAACCGCGCGTAACTCGCGCACCAGATCGCGATCGATCTCAACCACATGCAGGTGATCGAGCCGTTCGAGGAGCGACCGGGTGAGAGCCCCGAGCCCCGGACCGATCTCGACCATGCGATCTTTGCGTTGCGGATGGATGGCGCCGACGATGGCGGCAATGACCGTGTCGTCGACGAGAAAGTGTTGGCCGAAGCGTTTACGGGGCCGATGCCGCATGGAATCGCGGGGTCCGCTCAGCGGCGCCGTGCGCGGACGGCGAGCTGGGCCGCCAGCGTGATCGCCTCAAGCAGGCTTCCGATATCAGCCTTGCCCCGGCCGGCGAGTTCGAGCGCCGTACCATGGTCGACCGAGGTGCGGATGATCGGCAAACCGAGCGTCACGTTGACGCCCGTGCCGAAACTCGCGTACTTGAGCACTGGCAGACCCTGATCGTGATACATCGCGAGTACGCAGTCATAGGCTTTGAGCCGCTGCGGCGTGAAGAGGGTGTCAGCGGGCAGCGGACCCGCGAGATTGAATCCTCGCCGGCGCAGCCTCGCGATCACCGGGGTGATGATCTCGATCTCCTCGCGCCCTAGGAAACCGCCTTCACCGGCGTGCGGATTGAGGGCGGCGACGGCGATACGCGGGCGCGCTATCGCAAAACGTTCGACCAGGTCGTGGCGCAACACGATGAGGGTGCGCTCGAGGTCCGCGCGCGTGATGCGCGATGCTACGTCGCCGAGCGGAATGTGGGTCGTGGCAAGGGCAACGCGCAGGCCCCCGCCTACCAGCATCATGACAACGTGCGGTGCGCGCAAGTGCTCGGCAAGGAACTCCGTGTGGCCGGTGAAAGCGATGCCGGCTTGATTGATTACGCTCTTTTGCACGGGACCCGTGACCATCGCGTCAAAGGTGCCATCGCTGCAGCCCTGGGCGGCGAGCTCGAGGGTACGCATCACGTATTCGCTGTTGGCCGGGTCCAGCCGCCCGGCGGCTGCTGGAGCGGAGAGAGGCACGTGGCGCACTAGCAGGCCCCCGGCCTGCCGGAGCGGTTTTTCCTGGACTGAAAAATCTCCCATCCTGGGAGCCAGGCCGAGCTGGCGCGCACGCGCCTCGAGTAAGCCGCGGTCGGCAACGACAACGATACGCGCGGGTAGGCGCCGGCGCGCGAGCATTACACACAGATCGGGCCCGATGCCTGCGGGCTCCCCTGCGGTGACCGCGATCAACGGATGTTCTGAGACGCGCGCTCGGATGGCAGGCCTACCCAAAAAGAAGTGCGGAAATGAGCACGCTGGTCGAGCGGCGTCAGCTCGTTATCGCATCTAGGAGCGCTCGTCCAGCCGGTACTGAATGTAGGCCCTGTCGCGTAGCTGGCGCAACCATTCCTGATACGCTTCATCCGATTTGCGCTCGCGCAACGCGCGCCGCGCCTCGAGCCGCTGGCGCGTGCCGGACACGTCCTCGTTACGCCGCTCCAGCACCTGGATGAGATGCCAGCCGAACTGGGAGCGCACGGGCTCGCTCACCTCGCCGGGCTTCAGAAGATCCATTGCGCGCTCGAATTCGGGGACCGTATCGCGCGGCGAAAGCCACCCCAGATCGCCTCCCTTTGCGCTGCTCGCGTCCTCGGAATGAAGACGCGCCAGTTCAGCAAAATCAGCGTTGTTGTCGAGCCGCTCCTTCAGGACCAGCAGGCGCCGTCGGGCTTCGGCCTCGGAGACAAGTTCGTTCGTCTTGATCAAGATGTGCCGCGCGTGCGTCTGGCGCACCGACATCGGCAATGTGCTCCCGCGCCGCTCGTTAACCCGCAGCAGGTGGAATCCATTGGGGCTGCGCAAGATAGCGCTTACCTCACCGGGCTGGAGTCCCTGAACAGCTTCCAGGAACAGCGAGGGCAGCCTCGAGGGATCTCGCCATCCCAGCGAGCCGCCCTGCAGGGCATCCGGCGCGTCGGAGTAGGAGGCGGCGACCTGACGGAAATCGGTCCCACCCTTGATCTGCGCAAGCGCCTGCTCTGCGCGCTCACGCCGTGCCTGGATAGTCTCGGGGCTTGCTTTTTCCGGCACCGTCACCAGGATATGCGACAAGTTGAACTCGTCGCCACGCGTGGCAGCGCCCTGCTGGGTGCGAATGAAGTTGTCGATCTCGCCTTCCGTCACCGTGATGCGGTTTTCCACTTCGCGCTCACGCAGCCGGGCAATCGTAATCTCGTCGCGAATGTCCTCCCGGAACCGGCTGAAAGCGACGCCGTCCCTCTCCAATGCTACCCGCATCTGCTGCAGCGACATTTTGTTTTCCGCGGCGATACGGCTGATGGCCCGGTCGAGTTCAGTGTCATCGATGCGCAATCCCGTCTCCTTCGCGAACTGGAGTTGCACCCGGTCCGTGATCATGCGCTCGAGTATCTGCTTCTCGAAGATAGCCGGCGGGGGCAAAGGCGCGCCCTGCCGTCTGAGCTGAGCCGTTGCGACGCGCGCGCGTTCACTCAATTCGTGACGCGTGATTATCTCGTCGTTCACCACGACGACGATGCGGTCGATTACCTGCACGCTCCGCGGGCGCTCGGCCGCGGCAGAGAAGGCGGGAAAAGCGACAGCGGCGGCAAACACAAGGCCGCTGACCAGTATGGCTGTTCGCTGCGAATTCATTCGACTAGTAGTAGGGGTCCAGCCACTCGCCCGACCGGCGCGTCCGCGGGTCAATCTGGAAATACCCGCCGATATTGCGCCGCAGCGTTTCCAGCGGGCTCGACCCGAGTCGGGACAGGCCGTTCAGCTCCAGTTGCACGAAAAACGTACTCGAGAACTGGTCGGTCGCGATCGCAAACCGGTGCGCGACGACCCTAAATGACCAGCAGTCTGCATTGTACTCAACACCGAGCAAAGCCTCGAGCGTGTTTTCGTCGCGCAATGAGTAGTTCCAGCGCCCTAGCGCCACCCAGCCTGTGCCCAGGGGCCATTGCGTCGAAATGTCGGTCTGGCGCTGTGTATTGATGGTCTCGCGGTAACTCAGGTTGAGCACCCGGCCCGGGGCAGGCTGATAGCGTGTGCCGACGTTGAATTTCTGCGTTTGCGAGAAATTGGTGCTGTATTGCAGACCTGCTTCCACCACCCAGTTTGGCGCGACCTGCCCGGAGAGAACGGCGAGGAGATCGGAGCTGCTGCTGGTGCGAGCCGGAGTGCCCGGAAGGGTCACGCGCTGCGTGGCGAAATAGTAGCGTTGCGCGACGCTGGCGCGCAAATATTCAGCTCCGGTAGCGGTGCTGAGGAATCGCGAACTCACGCCCACCGTCACCTGGTTGGCGTCGTTGATCCGGTCCCAGCTGGAGAACTGATTCTCCGAGTAGATGGACGCCAAGTTGATGTCCTGCTGGCCCGTATCAAACACCGGAATGTCGCCCTGGTCTCGATACGGAATGTAGACGTAGTAGAGCCGGGGTTCCAGGGTTTGGAGCATCGGCACACCCCGGATGGTCGTCGGTCGCTCCAGAAAGATGCCGGCGTCAGCGCTGAGGATCGGCAACGAGCGGCTCTGGTCGGTAAAGCTCGTGCCGTTGGGATCGACCGCATAGTGCGTTAGGTTGAAGCCCACCTTCGGCGTCAAATAGCCATAGGCGGTCTGGAGTGGAACGCTCAGGCTCGGGTAGACCACGGCGCGGTTCGCTTTGACCCGAGCCTTGCTGTCGGTTTCGAAAGCGACGAACTGGCCCTGGAAGTCGAAATCGGAACGCAACGTGTCCGGGCGCGTGGCATTGAACGTGAGTTTCGGCAGCTGTCGGTAGGGCGACGAGACCGGAACCAGCGGATCGGTCTGCAGCGTTTGCCAGCTCTGCACCAGGGCGTTAAAGCCGTAGGTGCCCGAGCCGGCCCAGGTCCCGCTATGGCTCAACGATCCTTCGCGCGGGAGATTGACCTGCGAGGTAAACTGGATCTCCGTCGACAAATCGGTGAAGTAGGTGTTGTCGGATACCCCCTGCAGATTCAGCGCCCCGGTCCAGCCGTAGGGAAGCCTGTGGTTGTGACGGAGGGTATAAGCGTGGCGCTCCTCGTCATTGAACTGGCGATCATTGGGCAGAACGTCGAGCCGGGCTTCGCCGAGATAATCGGGCCGGAGATAGCGAAACTCCGTGCCGATCAGCACGCCGCGTTTTGAAATAAAGCGCGGAGAGATCGTGGCATCGTAATTGGGGGCGATGTTCCAATAAAACGGCACGGTGAATTCAGCGCCGCCCTTGGTCGTGCTTCCGTAGCTTGGCGTGAGGAAGCCGGTCTTGCGCTCACGATGCAGCGGGAAGGACAGATAGGGCGAGTAGAAGATCGGCACGCCCTGGAACTCGATTTTCGCATTGCGCGCGACGCCGACGTCACGCCCTTTATCGATCTCGATGTCGCCCGCGTGCACATACCAATCCTCGTGGCCTGGCCCGCAGGTCGTATAAGTCGCCTTGCGCGCGCGGTAGAGCTTCGGTCCCTCGAACAGGATCCGATCGGCCGTACCGCGCGCGTCGGTAGGCCCGGGCGGAAGCGGTTGAGCCGTAAGGTCCGGGCTCTTGTGCAGCTCGTAGCGCGTCTGATCCATGAAACCGCGTTCGGTCTCGAGATTGAACTGAAGCTCGTCGCCCTCGACGACATCCGCTCCCTGCTGGATTCGGACATTCCCGCGCGCGCTGACTTCGTTGGAGGGTTTGTCGTAGCGCAGCCAGTCGGCGTCGACCGCCTGCCTGCGCCGCCGAAGCTCCACACGACCTTCAACTTCCGTTTCCCGTTCAGTGTGTCCCTGGAGGCGGTCGGCTTCGAGAAACACAGGCACGTTTTCCTCGGACGCGGGGGGCGTCCGGATCAGCGTGCGCTGCATCTTCAACTTGATGCCGGTCTCAGCGCCACCGGCGGCGAAGGGGAGTGCGCACAAGATGGCAAGGGACGCGCGTTTCATTTCCAGCTTGTGCCTTCAAACGAGGGCAGGAAGCGAAGTGCTAAAATCGCACAATTTCTCGTTGAAAGCAATCAGTTGCCCACGCATTCCGATACTCGACTCGAGCAGCTGCAGCAGTGGCTTGCCGCGCGGTTTCCCGCCGGCTCCTTCGCGCTGGCGCCGGCATCAGCGGACGCCAGCTTTCGCCGCTATTTTCGCGTTTCCGTAGCCGGGGCGTCGTGGATCGTGATGGACGCACCCCCTGAACGCGAGGATTGCCGTCCGTTCGTGCATGTCGCGCAGCTGCTGCGTGCGGCCGGTGTCAACGCCCCGGATATCGTTGTGCAGGATCTGGCGCAGGGCTTCCTATTGCTGACGGACCTCGGCGATACGACTTTCCTCTCCGCATTGAACGAAGAGAACGCTGATCGCCTCTTCGGCGACGCTATCGACGCGTTGCTCAAGTGGCAGCTTGCAAGCCGCGAAGGCGAGCTGCCGCCGTACGATGCGCCGCTGCTCCATCGGGAGTGCGACCTGTTCGCCGAATGGTACATCGCGCGGCATTTGGAGCTCACGCTCTCCGCAGCCCAACGACAATTGCTGGCCGATGTGCTCGAGCTCGTCATCTCGAGCAATGTAGCGCAGCCCGCCGTGTACGTGCACCGCGACTACATGCCCCGCAACCTCATGGTGGCCGACCCGAACCCGGGCGTCATCGATTTCCAGGACGCAGTTTATGGCCCCATAACCTACGACCTCGTGTCGCTTACCCGCGATGCCTTCATCAGTTGGGAGGAGCCGCGTGTGCTCGACTGGGCGGTTCGCTATTGGGAGAAAGCGAAGCACAAGGGATTGCCCGTCAACGCCGATTTCGCAGCTTTCTACCGCGATTTCGAGTGGATGGGCCTGCAGCGACACCTCAAAGTGCTCGGCATCTTCGCCCGCCTGCATTATCGCGACGGCAAGGCGGGCTATCTCGAAGACACGCCTCGCTTCATGCGCTACGCGCGCGCTGTTGCCCAACGCTACCAGGAGCTCGGGCCGCTTGCGCGATTCCTCGACGAGCTCGAGGCGCGCCACCCCGCGGTGCGCTACTCGTTCTAGGACCGCACCGATGAAAGTCATGATTCTTGCCGCCGGCCGCGGTGAGCGGATGCGGCCCTTGACCGACCGCGTGCCCAAAGCACTGCTTGAAGCAGGCGGCAAGCCGCTCATCGTTCATCTCATTGAACGTTTGGCTCGAGCCGGCCTTGGCGATTTGGTGGTCAACGTCTCGCACTTCGCCGAGCAAATCGAGGAGCGGCTCGGCGACGGGTCGCGGCTTGGCGTGCGCATTGCCTATTCGCGGGAGGAGACGGCGCTGGAGACTGGCGGAGGGATTGCCTACGCAATGCCGCTGCTTGGCGACGCTCCGTTCCTGGTGGTGAACAGCGATGTCTACTCCGACTTCGACTTCAGGCGCCTCGAACCCGCGGCGGCGGCGTTGGCCCGCGGTGTGCTCGATGCCCACCTCGTCCTCGTGGACAACCCGACGCACCACTCGAACGGAGACTTCTCGTTGCGCGAGGGTTGCCTGACCCAGGATGGGCCGCCGCGTCTCACCTTCAGCGGCATTGGCGTCTACTCGCCGGGAATGTTTGCCCCGTTGAAGCGGGGCACCCGCTGTCCGCTCATCGCGTTGCTCGCGCCGTCGATGGCGCGGGCCCGCGTCGGAGGCGAGCACCACCGCGGCGAATGGCTCGACGTGGGCACGCCTGAGCGCCTGGATGAGCTCGACCGCCGCCTGCGGGCGGCGAAAGCTCGTTCCTAGATGGACGAACGCGCTGTCGAGAAGGCGCTTGCAATTGACGCGCCGCGGGTTGACGCTTTGCGTCAAGGCTGGCTTGTTTGATGGAAGAAGCGGTCTGGGCCGAGATTCGTGGCGCCCGTCCCGGCCTCGGCGCTCGCGAGCCCAATGAGCGTAGATGAAACGCTCGATGCGCTCGAGCGGGACACGCGCGATCTGGAGGGCGCGGATGTTGCGCACCGTGCTCGCGCAGCGCACGCCCGAACCCAAGGCGCACTGGGCCGAGTCGCTTGAATCGCGCTAGCTTCCCGCAACCCGGGCGCGGCGCTTGTTTATAATTCCCCGGACAAGGGCAGCATTTATGGATATGGGCGTCTACCAGGGACGGCGCGCGAAGCTCGCGGCCGCGATGCGCGGCGGCGTGGCAGTCGTGCCGACCGCTCCTGAACGCACGCGTACGCGGGACTCACATTACCCGTATCGTTTCGACAGCTACTTCTACTACCTCACCGGATTTCGCGAGCCGGATGCGGTGCTCGTGATCTTGGCGGGCGAGAACGCAAGGAGCATCCTGTTCTGCCGCGACCGCGACCCTGAGCGCGAGATCTGGGACGGTTTTCGTTACGGTCCCGAGCGGGCGCGTGCGGCATTTGGTGTCGACGAGGCACACCCGATCGGTGACCTCGACAAGTTGGCGCCCGATTTTCTGGCGGATCGTGGCGCGGTTCATACTCCTCTGGGTGCGGATCCGGCCTGGGACGTGCGCATCACGGGCTGGATCAACCAGGTCCGGGCGCGCGCGCGCACCGGGGTCGCAGCGCCGAGCGAGTTGAAGGACGTGTGCGCCACCCTCGACGAGATGCGTCTCATCAAGGACCCCGAAGAGATCGCGTTAATGCGACGCGCTGCAAAGATAACCGCCGGAGCGCACCGGCGCGCAATGCGGGCGGCACGGCCCGGGCGGGTCGAGCATGAGATCGAGGCGGAGCTGCTGCATGAATTCCGTCTTCATGGTGCCCAGGGGCCTGCTTATCCGCCGATCGTGGCTGGCGGCGAGCGCGCCTGTGTTCTTCATTACGTTGAGAACGACGGCGCGCTCAAGGATGGGGAGCTGTTGCTGATCGACGCGGGTTGCGAGCTTCATGGCTATGCCGCGGATCTGACCCGGACGTTCCCGGTCAATGGCAAGTTCAGTGCGGAGCAGCGTGAAATCTATCAGCTCGTGCTGGCAGCACAGGCTGCTGCGATTGCTGCAGTCAAGCCGGGCAATCTCTGGGAGGCGCCACATCGGGCGGCCGTAAAGGTGCTAACGCAGGGGCTGATCGATCTCAAGCTGATCAAGGAGGGCCTGGAGCAGGCCATCGAGACCGAAACATACCGCAAGTTCTACATGCACCGCACCGGTCACTGGCTCGGCCTCGACGTGCACGATGTGGGCGATTACAAGCGTGGCGGCGAATGGCGCGCGCTGGTGCCGGGCATGGTGCTCACAGTCGAGCCGGGCTGTTACATCCGTGGGGGCGAGGATGTTCCCGCGCGCTTCAGGGGCATCGGCGTGCGTATCGAAGACGATGTTCTGGTAACCGAAGGGGGCGCGGAGATCCTGACCGAGGGCGCGCCCAAGAGCATTCCCGACATCGAAGCCCTCGTCGGTGGCGCAGGTGCCTGACTACGACGTGCTGATCGTCGGCGGTGGCCCGGTGGGAGCGGCGCTTGCTCGCGGCTTGCGCGACGGCCGCTCGGTGGCGTTGCTCGAAGCGCGACCCGAGGACGCACTGCCGCTGGATCCGCGCCCGATAGCGCTTTCGCACGGCAGCAGATTGATATTGGATCGTCTCGGCGTCTGGGAAGCGCTGAAGCCCGCCACGCCTATCGCGCGGATACATATTTCGCAGCGCGGGGGTTTCGGCCAGGTCGAACTCGATCACGAGGAAGCGGGCTTGCCGGCGTTGGGTTACGTGGTCGACTACAGCCGGCTTTCCGCTCACCTGTCCGAGCTTTTGCCTGGCGCATGCGACTACTTTAAGGGTGCGTCAGTGCTCACTATCGGAAGTGAAGCGGACGCGGCGCGCGTGGACTATCAGGTCGGGACGACTCTTGCCCAAGCGACGGCAAGGCTCGTCGCGGTAGCCGATGGCGGCGCGTTGAGGGGCGTCGCGCAAGCCCGCACACGCGATTATCAACAGGTCGCCGTCACCGCCGAGGTGACCAGCTCGCGTCCGCATCGAAACGTTGCCTACGAGCGCTTTACGCCAGACGGCCCGCTTGCCCTGCTTCCCTCGGGCGAACGCCTCGCATTGGTATGGTCGACCAAGCCCGCGCGCGCACAACAATTGTGCATAATGGCCGAGCGCGAATTTCTACACGACCTTCAACAGGCGTTTGGGCAGCGCCTTGGAACGTTTGAGGCGGCCAGCTCGCGCGCCTCCTTCCCGCTTACGCTGAAAGTGGCCGGAAGCCTGCCCGTGTCCCGTGCGATAGTGCTCGGCAACGCCGCGCAGACCTTGCATCCGGTGGCCGGCCAGGGATTCAATCTCGGGTTGCGCGACGCGTGGGAGCTTTCCACCGCCATCAATGCCGCGGCAAGCGAGGAAATCGGCGCGGCATCAATGCTCGCGGCCTTTGCAGCGCGGCGCCGCGTCGACCGCGGGGGCGGCATCTGGTTCACCGATATCCTTGTTCGTCTCTTCTCCAACGACATCGGGCCCTTGAGGGTCGCGCGCGGCATGGGACTCGCGCTGCTCGGAGCAGTGCCGCCCGTGAAAGACTTCGTGGTGCGGCGCATGACGTTCGGCGCGCGGGGCTGAGCTTGCCGCAACTGATGCGCGCATATGTGATCGAGCCCTTGGCCTTGGGCAGTTACGCGTCTTCGCGCATGCACTGCTCGAATTTTTTTAAATAAGTGCTTACTTCAACACGCTGTTTGTTTGCGCAGCGCGCATCGCAAAGCGCGCCAATTAAATAGAGGCGAAACGAATCAAGAAAGCGGTCGGATTCGCTTTTCTTGCGCGAACACAAAGATTACAATGGCGCCCTTTCCTCAAAAAAAGAATCGCGGCCGATGCACATTGGTCCGTATCAGCTCAAGAACAACCTGATCGTTGCCCCAATGGCCGGCGTCACCGACCGGCCCTTCCGTCAGTTGTGCAAGACGATGGGTGCGGGCATGGCAGTGTCCGAGATGGTCGCGAGCAACTCGCTGCTCTGGGGCTCGGAGAAAACACGGCGCCGCGCCAATCATGACGGCGAGGTCGAGCCGATCTCGGTCCAGATCGCCGGCGCCGATCCGCAAATGCTTGCCGATGCGGCGAATTACAACGTCGACCGGGGCGCCCAGATCATCGACATCAATATGGGCTGCCCGGCCAAGAAGGTCTGCAATGTCATGGCGGGCTCGGCTCTGCTCAGGGACGAGGGGCGGGTACGGCAAATCCTGGAGGCGGTGGTCCGCGCGGTGAACGTCCCCGTTACGCTGAAGATCCGGACCGGATGGGATCGACAAAACCGCAACGCGGTCAGCGTCGCGCACATTGCCGAAGACGCGGGTATCCAGGCGCTCACTATTCACGGGCGCACGCGGGCGTGTGGTTTCTCCGGTGAGGCGGAATACGACACAATTGCAGCCGTCAAAGCTCGGGTCGACATACCGGTCATCGCCAACGGCGACATCACCACCCCGGAGCGCGTGCAGGAAGTGCTCGGCTACACCAAGGCGGACGGTGTCATGATCGGCCGTGCTGCTCAGGGCAGGCCTTGGATGTTCCGCGAGATCGAGCACTTCCTCGCTACCGGCGAGCGACTGCCTGCGCCGGAGGTTACGGAGATTCACCGGATCCTGCTGGCGCACCTGCACGATCTTTATGAGTTCTACGGGGAATATACCGGGGTGCGCGTCGCGCGCAAGCACATCTCCTGGTACACCAAGGGCTTGGCCGGTTCGGCGGCGTTCCGGCACGGCATGAACCAGCTCGAGTCGCGCGCGGAGCAGCTGGCTGCGGTCGACACCTTCTTCGCGCAGCTTGGGGACAGAGGGCAACGACTCACGTACATCGAGGAATCAGCGGCATGATGAACGAGACCGAAATGGCGCGCCTCGTGCGCCGGGCAATCGATGGCTATTTTCGTGACTTGGAGGGTGAAAAGCCGTGCCGTGTCTACAACATGGTCATCAATTCGGTCGAGAAGCCGTTGTTGGAAAGCGTCCTGCATCGTGTGCGCGGCAACCAGACTCATGCCGCCGAGATGCTTGGAATCAACCGCAACACCCTGCGCAAGAAGATGAGGGTGCACGGCATCAAGTTCTGACGCCGTGAGTCGTGAGCGGCGAGCAGCAAGCGGTTAAAATAGCGGTTGGCGGCGCCGGTTCGCTTACCCTTTACCGCTTACCTGTTATCACTTAGCGTTTACCGCTCCATGGCTGTCATCAAGCAGGCGCTGATCAGCGTCTCTGACAAATCCGGTGTCGCCGAGTTTGCGCGCGGCCTCGAGCGCCTCGGTGTCACTTTGCTCTCGACCGGCGGCACCGCTCGGCTGCTGAGGGATGCCGGGCTTGAGGTGACGGAGGTCGCGGACTACACCGGCTTTCCAGAAATGCTGGACGGACGCGTGAAGACATTGCACCCGAAAGTCCACGCCGGAATTCTGGCGCGCCGCGAACTTCCGGAGCACGCGCGCGCGCTGCAGGCGGCGGCCATCCCGCCCATCGATCTTGTCGTCGTCAATCTTTACCCGTTCAGCGCGACGGTCGCGCGTCCTGACTGCGATCTGGCGGAGGCGATCGAGAATATCGATATCGGCGGACCCGCGATGCTGCGAAGCGCCGCAAAGAACTATCAGCATGTTGCCGTCGTCACGGATCCTGCAGATTACGAACCGTTGCTGAAAGAGATGGCATCGGCGAAAGGGGCGGTGGGCAGCGAGACGCGCTTTCGCCTCGCGCGAAAGGCGTTTTCACATACCGCGGCCTATGACGGGGCCATCAGCAACTACCTCACAGCGATCGGATCCGACGGCAAGACGAGCCGTTTTCCGAAACGGCTCAACCTGCACTTCGATCTGGCCCAGCCGCTTCGCTATGGCGAGAACCCGCACCAGGAAGCCGCTTTTTATCGGGACCTGCAACCGGCGCCCGGCAGTCTCGGCACGTATCGCCAGATTCAGGGCAAAGAGCTCTCGTACAACAACATCGCGGACGCTGACGCAGCGTGGGAGTGCGTAAAGAGCTTCGACGAGCCGGCTTGCGTGATCATCAAGCACGCAAACCCCTGCGGGGTCGCCGTGGGAGACGCGCTGAGCGATGCTTATCAGAAGGCGTTGGCAACTGATCCGACATCGGCGTTCGGCGGGATCATCGCTTTCAACCGCGACCTTGACGGCAAGACGGCCTTGGCAGTGACGCAGCAGTTCGTCGAAGTCGTGGTCGCACCAGCGCTCGACGAAGATGCCGCGCGCGCAATGGCCCAGAAGACCAATATCCGGGTGCTGACCGTGGCGACGGATCGCAGTGCGAACCTGCGAGAGTTGAAGACCGTCGGCGGCGGCGTCCTCGTGCAGACCCCGGACACCGCGCGCGTCGATGCCGGGCGGTTAAAGCTGGTGACGAGGGCGCGTCCGAGCCCGGCGCAGATTGCGGATCTGGTGTTTGCATGGCGCGTCGCAAAGTTCGTGAAGTCGAACGCCATTGTCTTCTGCCGCGACGGCCAGACGCTTGGCGTCGGTGCGGGCCAGATGAGCCGTGTTGACTCGGCCCGCATCGCGGCGATGAAGGCGGAAAATGCCGGGCTGTCGCTGCAGGGTTCGGTGGTCGCCTCGGATGCCTTTTTCCCGTTTCGCGATGGCGTCGACGTGGTGGCCAAAGCAGGTGCTACGGCTGTCATCCAGCCCGGCGGGAGCCTGCGCGATGAAGAAGTCATAGCCGCAGCTGACGAGCACAACATCGTCATGGCTTTTACCGGCTTCCGGCACTTCCGCCATTAGGCCGGCCGAAGCGCACTAACCAGTGACCAGTCGCCCGTGACCAATAACGCTACGTCCGCAGCACTACGTACGCCTAACCGGTCATCGGTCACCGGTCACCGCTCAGGGCCGTTATGAAGCTTCTCGTCATAGGAGCAGGCGGCAGAGAGCACGCGCTCGCGTGGAAGCTGGCGCGCTCGCCCCGCATTTCCCGCGTGTTTGTGGCGCCCGGCAATGCCGGCACTGCGCGCGAGGACGGCTTGGTCAATGTTCCTATCACGGCGCCCCCGGAACTGATCGACTTTGCGCAGAAAGAGGGCGTCGCGTTTACCGTCGTTGGCCCCGAGGCGCCCCTTGCCGAAGGAGTGGTAGATGCATTCCAGGCTGCCGGGCTCAAGATCTTCGGGCCGAAGCAAAGCGCTGCCCGGCTCGAGAGTTCCAAGGAGTACGCCAAGAGTTTCATGGCGCGCTACGGAATTCCCACCGCGCAGTACGCGGTTTTCGAAGCCGCTGCGCCTGCGCACGCGTACCTGGAGGAGCATCGGGCCCCTATTGTAATCAAGGCTGACGGACTCGCCGCCGGCAAAGGCGTGGTCGTCGCCATGAGCGCAGACGAAGCGCACTCTGCCGTTGACCTGATGCTGACGGAGCGCAGATTGGGCGCGTCCGGAAGCCGGATCGTCATCGAAGAGTATCTCGACGGCGAGGAAGCGAGTTTCATCGCGCTATGCGATGGCCGACACGCATTGCCACTCGCGACCAGTCAGGATCACAAGCGCCTGCTCGACGGTGACTGCGGTCCCAACACAGGTGGCATGGGCGCTTATTCCCCGGCACCTGTGGTGACGCCAGCCGTCCACGCAAAGGCGATGCGCGAGGTGATCCAGCCTGCGCTCTCGGGCATGCAGCGGGAGGGCACGCCTTACGTCGGTTTCCTCTACGCCGGGCTCATGATCTCCCGCGATGGTACGCTGCGAGTGCTGGAGTTCAACTGCCGCATGGGCGACCCCGAGACGCAGCCGATCATCATGCGGCTGAAAAGTGACCTCGTTGGAATGATCGAGCACGCGCTCGCGGGCACGCTGGATCGGGCCGAGGCCGAGTGGGACACGCGAGTGGCGCTGGGTGTCGTGTTGGCAGCCCACGGGTATCCCGAAGCACCGCGCAAGGGTGACGCGATTCGCGGCCTGCCCGCGCCCCAGGACGACTATCACATATTCCATGCCGGCACGGCGCTGAATGGCGCAGACATCGTCACCAACGGCGGCCGGGTACTGTGCGTGACCGCGCTCGGATCGAACGTTCGCGCCGCGCGACGTCGCGCCTATGAGATCGCAGAGCAGGTGCGCTTCGAGGGCATGCAGTATCGCCGTGACATTGGACATCGGGCACTGTCCGGCGGCGTGCGCTGATCGAGTCTTGAGGGAGAACGGGCCATGGCAGAGCAGTTTGACCGCACCCAGGACGATCTCGGCAACATCGTCGCGCTCGAGCATGTGAATGTAACGGTGCCCGATCAGCGTCTGGCGATGCTGTTCTACATCGTCGGAATGGGTTTCACCCGCGATCCTTACATGCAGGTCGGCGATGAGAACATGTGGGCAAACGTGGGCCGTCAGCAATTTCATCTGCCGAGCCGGGGGACGCAGGTGCTGCGTGGCCATGTCGGGGTCGTGGTTCCCGACCTCAAATCCTTGCGGACGAGGCTCGCGGCCGTGAGCGCAAAGCTGGCCGGAACGCGCTTTGCGTTCGAGGACCGCAGCGATTGCGTGGTGGCGACCTGTCCGTGGGGTAACCGGCTGCACTGTTACGCGCCAGCGCCACGTTTCGGCGACATGACGCTGGGACTGCCTTATGTCGAATTCACGGTCGGCCCCGGCGTTGCCGCTGGGATTTCGCGCTTTTACCGGGAGGTGCTCGCGGCGCCGGCAAGCCTGATCGATGGAGGCACAGCAGCAAGCGTCGCGGTCGGGCCGTCGCAGTCACTGATCTTTCGCGAGTCTTCCAAGCCGATTGCCGCCTACGACGGGCATCACGTTGCAATCTATATCGCCGATTTTTCCTCCCCGCATCGGCAACTGGCGCAGCGCGGCCTGGTCTCGGAGGAGAGTGACGCGCATCAGTATCGCTTCCGGCAAATCGTGGACCCGGCCACCGGCGCGAAGCTGTTCGAGATCGAGCACGAAGTGCGCAGCCTCGGGCATCCGATGTGGGGGCGCGCGTTCGTCAACCGCAATCCCGCGCAGTCGCAACGCGATTACGTGCGTGACCGCGACGTGTTCGCGGGCTAGCCGCGCGGCGGTTCTCGTGGATACGGCCCGCGTCAGGCAGTTCTTCGTCGGACTTCAGGAAACGATTGTCAACCGGCTCGCCATGCTCGAGGGCAAGCCGCTACTGCGCGACGAGTGGAACCGGCCCGAAGGTGGCGGCGGCATCACGCGGCTGCTCGAGCAGGGTGTCGTCTTCGAGCGCGGCGGTGTCAACTTCTCGCACGTTTACGGCAAAGGCCTTCCGCCGTCGGCTACGGCCAACCGGCCTGAGCTCGCCGGCCGTTCATTCGAGGCGATGGGCGTCTCGCTGGTCCTGCACCCAAATAATCCGAATGTGCCAACGGTGCACATGAACACGCGCTTTTTCGTGGCCGAGAAACCGTCTGACCAGCCTGTGTGGTGGTTTGGCGGCGGGATGGATCTCACGCCCTATTATGGGTTCGCCGAGGACGCGCGCCACTTTCACCGCTGCTGCCGTGATGCGCTTGCGCCATTTGGCGAGGGCTACCATCGGCGGTTCAAGCAATGGTGCGACGAGTATTTCTTTCTGAAGCACAGGGGTGAGCCGAGAGGGATTGGCGGCATATTCTTCGACGACCTCAATGAACCTGATTTCGAGACTTGCTTCGCCCTGACCCGGAGTGTGGCGGAGCACTTCCTGCCGGCCTATCTGCCGATCGCGGAGCGCCGCAAGGACCTGCCGTACGGCGAGCGCGAGCGCGAATTCCAGCTATATCGTCGCGGACGATACGTCGAATTCAATCTGGTGTATGACCGCGGGACGCTCTTCGGGCTGCAATCGGGCGGGCGCACGGAATCGATACTGATGTCGCTGCCGCCACGCGTCATCTGGCGCTACGACTGGCGGCCGGAGCCAGGCAGTCCGGAAGAGGCGCTTTACCGCGACTTCCTGGTGGCGCGTGATTGGGTGTAACGCGCCCCCCGGGCGTCTACCTTGCGTCCGAACCAAGCCAGTTCTTGAGCGAACGCATGCGCTCGAGCATGCGCCGCGTGGTCGACTCATCCGCGTGATGGGCGGGCGCGACGCGGTGCTGGTGAAGCAGCTGCGGCGTCTGCTTGTAGGCCTGGTAGCGCGTCAAGGCCGACTGTACGTGCTGCTTTAGCAATGCCCGGTCAAGGGGCCGGTTGAGGAGGCGGAATACCTGCGCCTCGTTGATAAGCTCGATCACCAGCTCGGAGTCCGACGCCTTGACCAGGGCAATCACCAGAATCTCCGGGTGCACCTGTTTGAGCAGTTTCAGCGCGGTGGTGATCTCGTCATCACCTTTCTCGACACCGGCCAGGATCAATGCAATTTCCTGCCGCTGCAACACGTTGAAGGCTTCATCAAGGTTGCGCGCCGATACGACGGGACAGAACCTGCCGAACATCTCTTCAGCGGCGCGATACGCATCCCGCTCGTCCTCGATCACCAGAATGCCCGCCTTCATGGGATCCGGGACGATGCCCGGGGCAGCACGCACATCACCGAGCTCGAGAGCGACCGCCACCGCCTCGGCCACGATTCGCTGGATGTCGTCGTTGTCCCAGGGTTTGCTGATATAGCGGAATACCTCGCCATCGTTGATGGAGCCCACAATGGCGGCAAGATCGGAGTATCCGGTGAGCAGCATGCGTACCGAATTGGGCGAAATCTCCCGCACCTGGCGCAGGAGCTCGATGCCCGTCATCTCGCGCATGCGCTGGTCGCTCACCACGACCTGCGGCTTAAACTTCGTGACGAACTCCAGGGCCTCCGCGCCGTTTGCGGCGGTGAATACGTGGTAGTCGCGCCGGAAGATTGAACGCAAAGCGTTCAGTATGCGCTCCTCGTCATCCACGAACAGGATGCGCGCTTTTCTTGCGGGTGCGGCCGGCACGGCGGCGGGCGCTGCTGCCGCGCGAGAGGTGTCGCTCGTCGCGGGTGGTGCGCCAGCCAGCGCGCGGGCGGCCTGCACCAACGCCTTATCCATTTTCTGGGTCGTCGCTTCCGAGATGGAGGACGGCGCGCCTTTCGGGGCGTTGTGACGGATGCTCGCCTCGATGCCCTTTATGAACGCCTCGGAGAATTCCTTTGCGCTCTGAAAGCGGTCGTCGCGCTTCTTGGCCAGGACTTTCTGCAGCGCCCAGTCGAGCTGGGCCGAGATTTTCGGGTTGTCCTGTGAGGGATTGGCGGGCTGATCATTGAGCACCTGCCGCATGACCTCGGCGTCGCTTCCCGTGAAGGGTCTTTTGCCCGTGAGCAGCTCATAGGCGATGATCCCCACGGAGTAGAGATCGCTGCGTGCATCGACCTCCGTTCCAAGAAACTGCTCGGGCGACATGTAACCGGGCGAGCCCATTACTTCGCCCACGTTGGTGAGCTTCGACGTATCGAGCCGCGCGATACCGAAATCGGTGAGCTTGATTCTGCCTTCGTCAGTGACGAGAACGTTCGAGGGCTTGATGTCCCGGTGGATAACGCCCTGGGCGTGCGCGTAGGAGAGCCCGTCGAGGAGCTGACGTATGATCTCCCCGATCTCCCGTAAATCGAAGCGCGCGCTGCTTTGCATGTGCTGGAACAGGGACTTCCCGCTCACGATCTCCATGACGATATAGGCGATTTCTATTTCTTCGCCGTAATCGTAGATGGCAGCAATGCGCGAATGGTTGAGGCGGCCAACAGCCTGCGCTTCGTGCCGGAAGCGGGTAAGCGCGTACTGTAGGTCGGCCGCATCCATGGATGACTTGAGAACGGTCTTGATGGCGACGGTACGCTGGATCTGCGGATCGAACGCCTTGTAGACCGTGCCCATGCCTCCCTGGCCGAGCACGCCCTGCACCTGGTATTTGCCGATCGTAATCGGAATGTTCATTGTTCTTTTGCGCGGGCGCCCAATCCGATCACGCCGCTAGTTCGGCGGGTGTGGGCGGCGTCAACGGTAACACCACCGTAAACTTGGTGCCCACTCCAACCGCGGAGTCCACGCTGAGCGTGCCCCCATGCTGTTCGACGATCTTGTAGGCGATGGAAAGCCCGAGCCCGGTGCCCTTGCCAACAGCCTTGGTCGTGAAAAACGGATCGAAAATCTTCGGCAGAACCTCGGGCGGTATTCCTTTACCGTTGTCCGCGATTTCTACCGCAACGTGGTCGAGACCCTCGCGGCGCGTCGTAAGCGAGATGACTCCATGACCGGCCTCAATAGATTGGGCCGCGTTATTGATGAGGTTGAGAAACACCTGGTTGATCTGCGAGGGGGAGCACGTCACACCTGGAAGGTCGGTGAAACGCTTGTTTATCGTATGGCCCTTCAGCTCGTGCTTCGCTAGCAGCAGCGTGTTGTTGAGACCGTCGTTGAGATTGACGGTCGCAATACGGCTGCGGTCAAGGCGCGCGAAGTTTCTGAGATTGGTGACGATATCCGTAATCTGCTCGATGCCGTGCAGGCCGTCCTTCACAAGTTCCTGCAGCTCGTCCAGCACGCGGTGTTCGCGGAACTGCCTGATGAGGTCCTGCGTCAGCGCAAACTGCTGCGAGAGCCGGTTGGTATCACTGGCGCCGGCCCTCAGCAGCGCCAGCAGTTTGGTTGTCTCGTAAAGAAGCTGCGTGAGCTCGGGTAACTTGCTCCGCATTACGCCGACGCTGTTTTTCACGTACGCGAGCGGCGTGTTGATCTCGTGCGCGACACCCGCCACCATCTGGCCGAGCGAGGACATCTTCTCGGTCTGTATGAGCTGCATTTCCGACTCCTTCAATTGCTGGAGGGCATCGGAGAGTTCCTGCGTGCGCTCGCCAACGCGGCGCTCGAGTCCCTCATTGGCGTCGTGCAAGGCCGCATTCGCCGCATTGAGCAGCCGGTAGCTCACCGTCAGGCGGGCGACCAGGTAGCCGATCAGGATCAAGAGCGCGCCCGCAAAGGCGAGAAGATAGACGCGATAGAGCTCGCGCGATTCGAGTTGCGACGCGAGCTCACTCGAGAACGCACCGGTCAGGCTGTCGACACGCGGTCCCGCCGGGAGGAACGCCAGCTTGGCGAAAAGCGCCTGCTCGACGGGCATTGCGCCAAGCAATTGCTGGACATGACCCTCCAGGCGGGCGAGGCCGTCTTTAAGGGCGGGCGGAAGCCGGGATCCCGATGCCTCAACGTCGGCGATCAGCAATTCAAGATTCTTACGCTGCGCGTTGGTTGGCGACAGGTAGTAGCGCTGCGCCTGGGACAGCACTTGCACCACCGCACTTTCGGCCGCGACCAGGCGCTCGCGATCCCGGAAATCCTGCCACGCACCGCGCACCAGCCCCGGAAATTCCTTTTCCGAGCGCATGACCTCTCCGAGCGCTTGTTTGGTCGCGGCATTGGCCTTCTTGAATTTCTCTATGAGATCGGCTTTCTGAACGAGCGTGTTGCTGAGGCCGGGGAGTCCATCCCGCAACACCGGGCTGTCGATTTCGCTTGCCGATGCGGCAAGCTCCTGCTGGATACGCGCCACAGTAGTGCGATAGTCGGCACCCGGGACGGCGACGGCACGCAACTCGCCGCGCGCCCGGAACATTTCGACATCCCAGCGTGCGTCGATCTTTTTCAACTCGCGCAGGAGCGTCAGCACCTCGTTGTGCTGCTTCAATCCGGTTGCCTGGGTCTTGTAATAAAGAAAGCCGAGCGTGGCGACCAGTACCACGGCAATCGCGGCAACCACCCAGCCTGGGACCGGCTTGGCAGCGGTCAGGCGCTTGAGCGCCGTCGAGAGGGTGGTAAGGCCGGCTGCGCTCATTCAACTAAAGGCCGGCGGGATGGCAGGCCCGGCAAGCAGTGCTTGTGCGCTGTTGAGGACCGCGATGGGTTCAAGGTCCATCAGATACCCGCTGTGGCCCGCTCAGAGGCAAGCTCGGCGTTCAGTCCTGGTGGCAGGACGGCAGGCGCGAGTGCCGGGTGGTTCGCCGGGGCACGTGGGTTCATGATGGCAAATGTCTTGCGGTAAGTTATTGTTGCTGCGCGGGAAAACATTATCCGCAAGGCCGGCGGGGTTGTCAATTTCGCGAGGCCGTCGCGACGCGCCAAAACAAGAAAACGACGTGAGAAAGTTCACTCTTCGGCCAACACGCGCTCAAGCTCGCCACGATCGTCGATCATCGGCAAGCAGCTGACGCCGCGGCAGACCCAGGCGCTGACCGAAGTTGCTGATGCGGACTTGTCGAGTGCGGGCGGAAGCGGGCCGGCGTCGGAGCGAATGCCCAGGATCAGACTGGCGGGACGGCAGGCACGGCCCAGGGCGTGTTGCCATCCTGCAATCGGCTCGGGCGCACCCCGCAGGATTACGACCCGCGGCGGGACGAGGTACTCTTCGAGCGCCGTCGCGAGGCTCACGCAGGCGCTCGGCTGGCGTTCCAGCATGGGATAGAACAGCTCAAGCGTATGGCGGGCGGCATCTAGGTAACGCGCGTCGCCGGTGAGGTGCCCCAATCTCTGCAAGGCGTGCGCGGCTATCCCGTTACCTGACGGGGTGGCGCCGTCGTGCCCTTGCTTGGGTCGGTGGATCAACGTCTCGTGGTCATGGGAGACGAAGAAGAAGCCGCCCGCTTCCCGGTCCTCGAATTGCGCGAGCAGGACCTCCGCAAGCTCGCGCGCCAGTGTCAGGTCTTCCGTTCGGAACTCACCCTGCAGGAGCTCGAGCAGGGCATCGAGCAGGAAGGCATAGTCGTCGAGATAGGCGTTGAGATGCGCACGCCCGTCCTTGTAAGTGGCCATCAGCCGCCCATCGCGCCAGAGGGTGCCGCAGATGAATTCGAGCGCGCGCCGCGCCGACGCAAGCCAGGAAGGCTCGCCGAAGACGCGCGCCGCGCGCGCCATGCCCCTCACCGTGAGCGCGTTCCAGCTGGTGAGCACTTTTTCGTCGCGGCCCGGGCGCACGCGCCCGTTGCGGGCAGTCAACAAATTGGCGCGCCCCGCCGCCAGGCGCGCGGCGCATTCCTCAGCGGATCGGCCGAGCTCGCGCGCCACGTCGTCGAGCGGCTTTGACACGCGCAGGTGCCAGGAATGGCCCTCGAAATTGGGCGGTCCGTCGAGTCCGTAGTGGGGGGCAATCACCGCGTAGTCTTCGGCTGACAGCAGCGCGCGCACCTCGTCCCGCGTCCAGACGTAGAACTTGCCTTCCTCATGTTCCGAGTCGGCGTCGAGCGACGAGTAGTAGCCGCCTTCGGGCGATTGCATCTCGCGCATGATCCATCGCGCAGTTTCGTCGACGACCTCGCGATAGAGCGGCTGCCCGGTGACGAGCCAGGCGTCGCTGTAGAGCGCGAGGAGCGCGGCGTTGTCGTAGAGCATCTTCTCGAAATGCGGGATGCTCCAGTGCTGGTCGACGCTGTAGCGGCAGAAACCGCCTCCGAGCTGGTCGTAAATTCCGCCCTCGGCCATCCTGGTGAGGGTAAGGCGCGCAACGGCAAGCGCAGTCTCGCTGCCCTCCAGCGCGTGGCGCCGCAGGCAAAACGCGAGCTCGAAGGGATGGGGAAACTTCGGCGCTTGGCCGATGCCGCCGTCTATCTCATCGAAGACCTGCGCAAGCTCGCGCACGGCAGCATCAATCGGCGCGCGCCTGAGCTCGCGCCCGGGTGACGGCGCCGGCACGGTACGGGCGAGCGCTTCGAGCAGAGCGGTATTCTGCCGGCCGATCTCATCACGCTTCTCGTGGTAGACCTCGGCGACCCTGGGCAGCAGGTCGAGAAATCCCGGCATCCCGTAGCGCGCCTGCTTCGGGAAATAGGTGCCGCCGAAGAAGGGCGTGCCATCCGGCATGAGAAACATGGTGAGCGGCCAGCCGCCGCTGCGCTGCGTGAGCATCGCATGGGCGGTCTGGTAGATCTGGTCGAGGTCCGGACGCTCTTCGCGATCGACCTTGATGTTGACGAAGTGATGGTTCATCTGTGCCGCCACGTCGGGATCCTCGAACGATTCGTGGGCCATCACGTGGCACCAGTGGCAGGCCGAGTAGCCCACCGAAAGAAGAATCGGCTTATCCTCATGCCGGGCAAGCGCAAGCGCCTCCTCGCCCCAGGGATGCCAGTCCACCGGATTGTCGGCGTGCTGCTGCAGGTACGGCGAGGTCTGGCTGGCTAGACGATTTGGCATGGCTGCAATGGCCTACTCGCGAGGCGTATCGGCGTGCGCTCGACCAAAACGTTCGGCTGGCCGCGCGGGATCAATCCGTAACTGCGCCTTTGCTTGCCGTCGAGACCAGCCGGATGTACTTGGCGAGGGCGCCGCGGGTGTAGCGCGGCTTGGGCTGCTTCCACTTCTTGCGGCGTGCCGCGAGCTCCTTCGCCGGCACATTGAGCTGGATCAGCCGTTTGTGTGCATCGATCGTGATCGAGTCGCCGCTCTTGACGAGCGCGATCGGGCCGCCAACGAACGCCTCCGGAGCGACGTGTCCCACCACCATGCCCCAGGTTCCGCCCGAGAACCGGCCATCGGTGATCAATCCCACGGATGCGCCCAGTCCCTGACCAGTCAGCGCACCGCTCGCGGAGAGCATCTCCTGCATGCCCGGCCCGCCCTTGGGACCCTCGTAGCGGATCACGACGACATCGCCAGCCTTGATCTTCCGCGCCATGATCGCCTTCATGCATTCCGGCTCGGAATTGAAAACGCGCGCCGGACCCGTGATCTTGGGCGATTTGAGGCCGGTAATCTTCGCGACACAGCCTTCGGGCGCGAGGTTGCCCTTGAGAATCGCGAGATGTCCGTGGGGATAGAGCGGCTTGCTCCAGGGCCGAATGACGTCCTGGTCGCCGCGCGGCTCGTCCGGGACCTCGCGCAGCTCCTGCGCCAGCGTGCGCCCGGTGATCGTCATGCAATCACCGTGCAGCAACCCGTGATTGAGGAGCATTTTCAGCACCTGCGGCACGCCGCCCGCGCGGTGGAAGTCCACGGCCACGTAGCGGCCAGAGGGCTTGAGATCGCACAACACAGGAACTTTCCTGCGCACGCGCTCGAAATCATCGATCGTCCACCTCACCCCGGCGGCATGTGCGATGGCAAGATAGTGCAGCACGGCGTTGGTGGAGCCCCCCGTGGCCATCACGAGCGCAATCGCGTTTTCGATCGATTTGCGCGTGACGATTTCGCGCGGCGTGAGGTTCTTGCGAACGGCTTCGACCAGCACGCGCGCAGACGCCGCCGCAGAATCGGCCTTCTCCGGATCGGGCGAGGCGAGCTGCGAGGAGCCTAGCAGGCTCATGCCGAGCGCCTCGAAGGACGAGGACATGGTGTTGGCCGTAAACATGCCGCCGCAGGCGCCGACCGTCGGGCACGCGTTTTTCTCGATCCCTATGAAATCCTCCTCGCCCATCTTGCCCGCCGCATAAGCGCCGACGGCCTCGAACGCGCTGATGACGGTCAGATCCTGGCCTTTCCATTTGCCGGGCTTGATGGTGCCGGCGTAGACGTAGATCGCCGGCACATTCATGCGCAGCATCGCCATCATGCCTCCGGGCATGTTCTTGTCGCAGCCGCCGCACACCAGCACGCCATCCATTGCCTGCCCGTTGACGGCGGTCTCGATACAGTCGGCGATGACCTCGCGCGAGACGAGCGAGTATTTCATCGCCTCGGTGCCCATGCCGATGCCATCGGTCACGGTGGGTACGCCGAACACCTGGGGCATGGCGCCCGCTTCTTTCAAGGCGGCCATGGCGCGGTCCACCAGCGGCTGAATCCCCGCATTGCACGGGTTCATCGTCGAGTGCCCGTTCGCTACCCCCACGATGGGCTTGTCGAAATCGCCGTTGCCGAATCCAACAGCCCGCAGCATCGCGCGGTTGGGCGAGCGCGCGACACCTTGCGTGATAAGTGAACTCCGTCGATTGGCCGGCATGGGAAGACTCCAGTGCGAGGGCACGTATAATGAGGCGACCTATTCTAACGTATCGGTTGCTGCTCTTCGAATGATCGTCCACCCGCAGTTCGATCCCGTCGCCGTACAGCTCGGACCGCTGGCCGTGCGTTGGTACGGGCTCATGTATCTCGTTGGCTTTGCGCTCTGCTGGTTCGCGGGGCGTTACCGCATCCGCACCCGACCGGGCAGCGTTTGGAACGCGAAGGACCTGGACGATGCCATGTTCTACTGCATTCTCGGCACGATCGTCGGTGGCCGCCTGGGCTACGTATTCTTCTACAAGCTCAGCGATTACCTGCCCGAACCGTGGCGTATCTTCTATCTCTGGGAAGGGGGGATGTCGTTTCACGGCGGCTTTCTCGGCGTGGTCATTGCCATGATGTGGTTTGCGGCGAGCAGGCGCCAGGATTGGCTGCGTATTACCGATTTCATTGCGCCGCTCGTGCCGCTCGCGCTGGCAACGGGCCGCCTTGGCAACTTCATCAATGCGGAGCTGTGGGGCCGGGCGGCGACAGTGCCGTGGGCCATGATCTTTCCGAACGTCGATCGGATACCGCGGCACCCCTCGCAGCTCTACGAGTTTCTGCTGGAAGGGGTCGCCCTGTTTGCCCTGCTGTGGTGGTATTCGTCGAAACCGCGCGCCCGCGGCGCGGTTTCCGGGCTGTTCCTCGTGGGCTACGGAACGCTGCGCTTCCTGGTCGAATTCACGCGAGAGCCGGACGCGTTCCTCGGGTTGCTGGCTCTCGGCTGGTCGATGGGGCAGTGGCTGTCCCTGCCGATGATCGTGGCCGGTGCCGCGCTCCTCGCATGGGCGTATCGGGGGCGTTGATCCGCCATGCGCGCTGCAGCAGCTTTCGCGGCAACGCAGCGGCTTGCGGAGTTTGCCGAGGCCTTGCGTTATCCGGACCTACCGGCGACCGTGCGTAACCAGTTGGGCGTGCTCCTCATCGATTTTTTCCGCGTGGCTGCGGTGGGTGCCAGTGCACCATGGGTCGCACGCTTGCGCCGCGCCCTTGCGCCGCTCGGGGGCGAGCCGCTTGCCGCGGTGCTCTATTCCGATGAACGTTCCGACCCGGTTCGCGCCGCCTATTTGAATGGCGTCATTGCCGGCAGCCTCGATTGGGACGACACGCACGTCGGCGCCATGCTGCATCCCGGTGTCGTGGTGTGGCCGGCTGTGCTGGCGGTCGGCGAGATGACACAAGCGGACGGGCGCAGCCTTGCCGCAGCCGCGGTCGCGGGCTACGAAACCATGATTCGCGTGGGCTTGAGCGTGCAGCCCAGCCACTTCCGGCGCGGCTTTCAGTCCACGCCCACCTGTGGCGTCTTTGGCGCAGCCGCTGCAGCAGCGAAGCTGCTGGGTCTCGGTGTGGATAGCACGCGCGATGCGCTCGGGATAGCGGCAAGCTACGCGGGCGGGATCACGCAGTTTTTCATGTCGGGTTCGGAAGTGAAGCGGCTGCACGCCGGCAAGGCCGCGGCGGGCGGGGTGGAAGCAGCTTTGCTCGCCCATGCCGGCCTGACCGGACCGCGCGACGCGATCGAGGGCGAGCAGGGCTTTGCCCGGGCATTCGCGGACGGCCTCGACTCGCGCGTGATCGAGGAGGGGCTTGGCGCGGAGTTTCGCATTGCGGATCTGACTTTGAAGCCCCATGCTGGCAGCGCGCGATTGCAGGCTGCGGTAGAAGCCGCCTGCGAGCTCTCGCGCCAGGGGGTGGCGCCGACGGAGATCGAGGCGGTGGAGGTGGGTATCCCGGCCGTGATCGAGGGCCGTCTTACGAACAACGATCCGGTTGAGTTGCAGCAGGCGCAGATGAGCGTGCCCTTCGCCGTGGCCATGGCGTTGACGCTCACGCCGGGGCGCGAGTGGCCGCCGGTGCTGACGCTGGATGATTTTGAACAAAGCCTCGGCGATCCCCGGGTACGTGATCTTTCGCGCCGCACGGTGTGCACGCGCGACGCCAAGATCGAGCGCGCGACCACGACCGAATATGTGCCGGCACGCGTCACGGTACGGCTCACCAGCGGAGAGCGGCATGAGCGCGCGGTATGGCTACCGCCGGGCTCGCCAAAGCGGCCGATGACGGCCGACGAAATCGGCGCGCGCTTTCGTGCTGTCGTCTCGCCGCTCGTTGCGCCCGGAACGGATCTCGAGACATGGCTTGCGCGGGCACGCGCCCCTGAAGCACTGGCCGGTGTTCAAGACTTGATGAGCCTGCGCTGTCCCAGAGGGTAGTGCGCCGTCCCGTGAATGCCGTGCATGAGTCGGAAGCAAGCGCCAGGCCCGGCGAGACCTCGCGCCAGGCGGTTCAGCTGGTCTTGCCTTTAGGTTTGGCGGCCGCCGGCGGCTGAGCGGTGCCGCGGCGGTCCAGCAGCCGGCCGAAGTTGTTGAGCGAGATGAGGTGCGCGTAGACCCGGGCGAGAACGCCCTTCTGGACCAAAGTCTTGAGCTGCTCGGGCGGGAGCTCGACAAGCTTGCTCTCGGCAACGCGGTACATGCCGGTCATGGCGAGCGGAGAGCCTTTGTTTGGAACCGCCTGCATGGTGAAGCTCTCAAGCAGCTGCAACTCGACAAGACTGCGGCACATCTCTTCACTGCGCACGAGGTCGGCCTCGTATTCGAAAAGCAGCTTGCGACGCTCTTCCCACACGGGCACCGGCTCGCCTTTGGCGTCATAAAGCGCCTCGCCCTTGTCGCTAATTGCGCGTTTTTCGACGCAGGCGATGCGCTCCGCCTGCTCCTTGCCGTCGACCGTCACCCGGGTCATGCAGAAGGGATAGCGGCGGATGTAGGCGGGGAGGTACACGGCGGCATCCCAGCTGCCGTTTTCCGTCACAAAGAGATTCTGCTGGTTTTCCAGCCCGAGGACGGCCATTGGCAGGAAAGTGTGCCCCCCATCGCCGCTCACGAACGCGATCGGATAGTCGCGGCATGCGGCTCCAAACTCGGCATACGACAGCGGCAGCGTCGTGAGGCTGCGAAAGACCAGCGGCAGCTTGCGTCCCTCTGGCAGGACTACACGCTGCTGCTTGTTAAGGGGCACGATTTCCTGATAGCCGTAAGGCGGCTTGATGTCCATGGGGCGCCTCGATGTTGCACCGATATGCGAGCCATTATATAGGGGTGCCACGCCCTCTCCGTGGCCTGCCGGCACATTGGCGCATCGTTCCAAGCCGTTGTAAAATAACGCCTCGCAAAAAAGTGGGGACGTAGCTCAGCTGGGAGAGCGTCGCGTTCGCAATGCGAAGGTCGGGAGTTCGATCCTCCTCGTCTCCACCACCGATTCTCGGGCCAGAATTTTTCTGGCCCGTTTCTTTTAGGCGATCTCTGCCGCCCTTGAGGCCCCCCGTTTCGGCGCGCGGCTTCCTTCAACTCTGGCACAATACCTACGAACGCACCGCCGTCCGGTTGCCGCGAGGCGTGCGAGACCCGCCAGAACAATCACGATAAGAACATGACATGCTCAACAAACTGATGCCCCGCGAGGGCCGGTTCTTCGATCTTTTCAATGCCCACGCCGCGCAGATCGTGATTGGCAGCGAGATGCTCGCCCGGTTGATCGCCGATACCTCAACTTGCGAGGATTGCGCACGGCGCATCGACGAGGCGGAGCGCCTCGCGGACAAGATCACCCACGAGGCCATAACGCTGCTGCACAAGACCTTCATCACGCCCATCGACCGTGACCAGATCCACCAGCTCATTACTCGGATGGACGATATCCTCGACCTCATCCAGGATGTCGCGGAAACGCTGGTGCTCTACGACATCCAGCAGGTCACGAAGGAGGCGAAGCAGTTGGCCCAGATCTGCCAGATGTGCTGCGAGCGGGTTCGCACCGCGGTCGAACTGCTTTCCAATTTGCGCGCGCCCGAGGCGATTCTCAAGACCTGCCAGGAGATCGACCGGCTGGAAAGCGACGCAGACCGCGTGATGCGATCGGCGATGTCCCGGCTGTTCAGGGATGAGGCCGATGTTAAACAACTTATCAAGCTGCGCTCGATCTACGAGCAACTCGAGCTGATTACCGATCGCTGCGAGGACGTGGCGAACATCGTCGAAGGCATCGTGCTCGAGCACTCTTAGGCGCGCCGGGATGGATACCCCGACGATCGGCCTCGCGGCCGTGATCTTTCTGGTGCTGGTTGCGCTCGTCTTCGATTTCCTGAACGGGTTTCACGACGCCGCCAACTCGATAGCCACTGTGGTTTCGACGAGGGTTCTCAAGCCTCACCAGGCCGTGTTGCTTGCCGCCTTCTTCAATTTTGCCGCTTTGTTTGTCTTCCAGCTCAAGGTTGCGACGACAGTCGGGCGTGGCATCGTGGATCCCTCGGTGGTGGATCATTACGTGGTGTTCGGAGCGCTGATCGGCGCCATCGTGTGGAATATCATCACGTGGTACTACGGCATCCCTTCAAGCTCGTCCCATGCATTGATCGGCGGTCTGGTAGGGGCCGCGGTCGCGAAAGGCGGCTTTTGGGTGCTCGTTGGCGGCGGACTGATGAAAACCGTTGCATTCATATTCGTCGCGCCGCTGCTGGGGATGTTGCTCGGCTCGATTCTCATGCTCGCGGTTTCATGGCTGTTCCTGCGCTCCACGCCGGCGCGCGTGGATAAATGGTTCAGGCGGCTGCAGCTCGTATCCGCGTCGCTTTACAGTCTCGGTCATGGAGGTAACGATGCGCAGAAGACCATCGGCATTATCTGGATGCTGCTCATCGCGGCTGGCATGACGAGCGCCGACGCGCCGGTACCTATGTGGGTAGTCATTGCCTGTTATGTCACTATTGCGCTCGGCACGGCGTTCGGCGGCTGGCGCATCGTGAGGACCATGGGGCAGCGCATCACCAAGCTCAGGCCGGTCGGTGGCTTCTGCGCGGAGACGGGAGGGGCGATCAGCCTGTTTCTCGCAACGGGTCTGGGCATCCCCGTCTCCACGACCCACACCATCGCCGGCTCGATTGCCGGCGTCGGCGCGACACAATCCGTTTCAGCGGTGCGCTGGGGTATCGCGGGCAACATCGTCATCGCCTGGATATTGACGATTCCTTGTTCGGCTTTTGTCGCCGCGATCACCTGGTTGCTGGGGCAATACCTCTTCGACTGAGTGGAACGCGATGACGGAAAGACTCGCGTCGCGATCCGCAGCCGACGGCGCACACCGCACGCTGCTCGCAGATAGTGTTACAGCATTCACGGGGCGCGGCGCGGATATCGCGCGGGCACGCCGTCTGCGTGGATCGAGCGAAGAATACGACCGCGCGGCCTGGCGACGGATGGCCGAGCTCGGCTGGTTGGGGATCCTTGTGCCGGACACGCACGGCGGGCTGGGGCTTGGTTTGCCAGAAATGGGTATCGTGGCGAGAGGCCTCGCGCGCGCCTTGGCGCCCGAGCCGCTGGTGGCATCGGCGGTGATGGCGACCACCGCGCTCGCCGGCGGCGGCAGCGAGGCGCTGAAGCGCGAGCACTTGCCGCGCCTCGTTGCAGGCGAGACCGTGCCGGTGCTGGCTTGGCAAGAAACCGCCGGCGCATGGGACGCCGCATCGCCGGCGCTTCAGGCGCGGCCATTGGAGGGCGGCTATCGGCTTACCGGCGTCAAGCGCTTCATCGCCGGCGCGGCACAGGCGGATGTTTTTCTGGTATCCGCGCTCGCCGACGCGAGCCCCGCTTTGTTCTGGGTGGCGCGCGATACCGCCGGTGTGCGGCTCGAGCTGGAGCCGCTCGCTGACGGACGCCAGTTCGGTACGCTGACACTCACCGATGCGCTAGTTTCACGAGAACGCGTCGTCGCCCGAGGGCGTCAGGCGGCCGATGCGCTGGCGCGCGCGCTCGATTACGGCGCCGCCGTCGCGAGCGCGGAGCTCTGCGGTGTGGCGGAGCGGGCATTGGAAATCAGCCTCGATTACCTCAGGACCCGCGTGCAATTCGGCAAGCCGATCGGCAGCTTTCAGGCGCTCCAGCATCGCGGGGTGGATCTCTACATCCAGAAAGAGCTGGCTGGCGCCGTTCTCGACCAGGTGCTCGAGGCGCTTGGTGAAGCGCCGGATGCGGCAAGCCGGGCTGCGCTCGCGAGCCGGCTCAAGGCACGCTGCTCGGACGCCGCGCTGCGGGTCACGCGCGAATCGATCCAGCTGCACGGCGCGATCGGGTTCACAGACGATTGCGACATCGGACTTTATTTGAAACGCGCACTCGTGCTCGCCGGCTGGCTGGGCAGCGCGACGCAGCACCGCCGGCGCTACGTGGCTTTGAGCAGCGAAAATGGCAAATAGTGAATGGTGAATGCAGACACTTCGGCCACGGCAAAACACGGGACTCGTTTCAAGAACAAGAACATTAGCCACGGAATCACACGGAAACACACGGAACAAAAATACCTTGGATAAGCGCAAGAGAAAGATTTCCGCGGCTGACCACGGCGTCGGTTTTTGAATGCAGCGGGCCCGGAGCAGAACATGACTGACTGGAACGCGATGAGCGATGAAGACTTTCGCCGCGAGGCGCGCGAATTTTTCGAGTCCGAGTATCCGCCCGCGCTCCGCTACATCCTGCGCCGCGCCCGCTGGCACGAGATGAAGGAGTGGTGGCGCAAGCTCTATGAGAAGGGCTGGATCGCGCCCAACTGGCCGCGCGAGTGGGGTGGTATGGGGCTCGAGGCGGGAAAGATGGTGGCCCTGCTCGAGGAAATGGAGCGCCATGGCGTCGCGCGCGCGCCCGACCAGGGCATCACCCAGGTCGGGCCGATCATCATGCAATTCGGCACCGAGGAGCAGAAACGGCGCTACCTGCCGGGCACGCTCTCCGGGGAATTCATCTGGTGCCAGGGCTACTCCGAGCCCAATGCGGGTTCGGACCTGGCGAGCCTTCAAACCAGCGCGATACGCGTGGACGACGAGTTCGTCATCAATGGCCAGAAGATCTGGACATCGCTCGCGGATGACGCGACCCACATCTATCTACTGGCCCGCACCGACCGGCAAGTAAAAAAACAGGCGGGGATCAGCTTTTTCATTGTCAATCTGCAAACGCCGGGAATAACGATCCGCCCGATCCGAAACCTTGCCGGGCACGAGGAGTTCTGCCAGGTGTTCTTCGACGAAGTTCGTGTGCCGCTTTCCGCGCTTGTGGGTCAACTGAATGAAGGGTGGAATATCGCCAAAGCCCTGCTGTCTTTCGAGCGGCTGAATATTGGGAGCCCGCGCCGCCCGCAGTACGCATTGCACCGGCTGGAGGCGGTCGCACGGGCGAGGGGCCTGTTTGCCGACCCGGGATTCGTCGACCGCTACGCCGCGGTCAAACTCGACCTCGAGGACCTCGCCGCGCTCTATGGCAGGTTCGTCGAGCAGGCGAAGCGCGGCGAGGCGCTGGGGCCCGAGATTTCCATGCTGAAAATCTGGGCGATGGAAACCTGGCAGCGCGTGACCGATCTGCTGGTCGAAGTCGGCGAGGAGCAGGGGGTGATGCCGGGCGTACAAGACGTCGCAGGCGTGAAAGCGGACTTTCTGAATGCGTTCTACTATGCGCGGCCGGCGACGATCTACGGCGGCTCGAGCGAGATCCAGCGCAACATTCTTGCCAAGTACGTGCTTCGGCTGCCGGGCTGATCCGCGCGAGACCGTGCCCGATTGAAAGATTGCCGGTGGCGCTCCATCATTGGCGCGCCCCCTCGTTCCATCATCAAGGAAGCAGATATGCCAAAGCAGATCATTCACTCGGAAGCCGCGCCTAGGGCGATCGGGCCGTACTCGCAGGCGGTTCGCTGCGGCAACACGGTTTATCTAGCCGGGCAGATCGGGCTCGATCCGGCGACCATGGAGCTCGTGCCGGGCCTCGACGCGCAGGCCCGCCGCGTCTTCGAGAACCTCAGGGCCGTGGCGCAGGCGGCCGGCGGCGATCTGGGCGATATCGTGAGGCTCGCCATCTACCTTATCGATCTCGGCGACTTTGGCCGCGTGAATGAGATCATGGCCGACTGTTTCACCGCGCCGTATCCGGCGCGCGCGACGCTCGGCGTGGCCAGTCTTCCGCGCGGCGCGCTCGTGGAGATCGACGCCATCATGCATCTCGAGTGATGGATCATGTGTGATGGGGGGCGAGAGCGAGCATGGCACGGGCGCGGTCTGAGCGGATAGTCATCGCGCCTGATCCGTCGCTGTCAGGTCTGAGCCGCTCGCTCCTGGCGAGGCTCGCGAAGCTCGGAATCGCAACCAAGTTCGATCTGGTTCTGCACTTGCCGCTGCGGTACGACGACGAGACGCGGCTCTACCCGATCAGTCACGCGCCGGCGAGCGGCCCCGCGCTCGTCGAGGGCACCGTCGTCGAGTGTGACATCAAATACCGCCCCCGGCGCCAGCTCATCTGCTACCTCGAGGACGGCAGCGGAGTGCTGACCTTGCGATTTCTGAATTTCTACATGAGCCAGGTAAAGCAGCTCTCTGCCGGAACCCGCGTGCGTGCCTACGGGGAGATCCGCCACGGTTTTCATGGTCCCGAGATGGTGCATCCGCGCTATCGCGTTGTCCTCGGGGACATGCCCGTTGCAGCGGCGCTGACCCCGGTCTATCCCGCGACGGCCGGCCTTGCGCAGGACACGCTGCGGCACCTGATCGCGCGCGCGCTCAACGATTGCGACCTCACGGACACGCTTCCTCCGGCGCTGCTCGGGCAGCTCTCACTGCCTTCGTTCCGCGATGCGGTCTTGCTCCTCCACAATCCACCCCCGCAGATCCCGCAGTCGGAACTGCAGGAACGTCGACATCCGGCGTGGCGCCGCGTGAAATTCGACGAGCTGCTTGCGCAGCAACTGTCGATGCGTTTGCATCACGAGCGACGTCGCAGCGCCGGGGCGCCCGCCCTGCGCCCGCGCCAGGAATTGACGCGCGCTCTCCTCGCGCGCTTGCCGTTCGAGCTGACGTGCGCGCAACGCAAGGCCTGGCGCGAAATCGAACGCGATCTCAGCGCGCCGCATCCGATGCAACGCTTGCTGCAAGGCGACGTGGGTAGCGGCAAGACGGTGGTCGCCGTGCTTGCCGCCCTGCAATGCGTCGAGAACGGGCGGCAGGTCGCGGTCATGGCGCCGACCGAGATCCTGGCCGAGCAGCATTACCGCAAGTTCGCCTCGTGGCTTGCGCCGCTTGGGCTCGAGATCGTCTGGCTCTCCGGAAGCCTCGGCCGCAAGGAGAAACGCGCCGCACTCGCGGCCGCTGCCCAGGGGGCCGCGCGTATCGTTGTCGGAACGCACGCCCTGATCGAGGAGGAGGTCGGCTTTGCCGACTTGGCGCTGGCGATCGTGGACGAGCAGCACCGCTTTGGCGTGCACCAGCGTCTGGCGCTGCGGCTGAAAGGCTCACGCCCGAACCAAGGAGCGCAACCGCACCAGCTCATGATGAGCGCGACGCCGATTCCGCGGACGCTCGCGATGAGCTATTACGCCGACCTTGATGTCACGACCATCGATGAAATGCCGCCCGGGCGCGCGCCGGTGACCACCAAGCTGATCTCGGAGGCGCGCCGGGCCGAGGTGATCCAGCGCGTGCGTGACGCGTGCGTGGCGGGCAGCCAGGCCTATTGGGTTTGTCCCTTGATCGAGGAGTCCGAGGCGCTTCAGCTGAAGACGGCGCTCGAAACGCACGCCGTGCTCACCGCGACTTTCCCTGAGCTGAGACTCGGACTTGTGCACGGCCGCATGAAGGGCGGGGAGAAGGGCCGGGCCATGGAGGCGTTCCGGAGCGGGGAGATTCAACTGCTCGTCGCGACCACGGTCATCGAGGTGGGCGTGGACGTTCCCAACGCGACCCTGATGGTGATCGAGCACGCGGAGCGCATGGGACTTGCGCAGTTGCACCAGCTGCGCGGACGGGTTGGCCGCGGCGCGGGGGAGAGCATTTGCATCCTTCTCTACGCGCATCCGCTCACGGCGATGGCGCGGGAACGGCTCAAGGTCATTTACGAGAACCGTGACGGGTTCGAAATCGCGCGCCATGATCTGCTCCTGCGCGGGCCCGGTGAGATGCTTGGCGCCCGGCAGAGCGGCGTGCCGCTGCTCAGGTTCGCCGATCTCAATGCCGACCTCGACCTGCTCGATGCTGCGCGCGCGGTGGCCCAGGAGCTGCTGCGCGATCAACCCCCGGCCGCGCGGCGCCACTTGGCACGCTGGCTCGGGGCGAGGCATGAATACTTGAAGGTTTAGAGCCCGTAACATGATGAAACGCGCGTGCGGTGCGAGACGGAATTGGCAATGGCGCGAAGCGAGGTGCAGCCCATATCGGGAATATGGGCAAGCCGAGCGACAAAGCCAGTGCCGATTCTGGCCGCAACCCCCTGGGGGCTGGCGCGATTCTGGCTTGAAAGCCAGGCACCGACAGAAAGCCATTTAGTTCTAGGAGAGTGCTGGATGCTCATGCCAAGCCAAAATCGCGACAGCGCAGCGTGGGTTTCATTGTGTTGCGGGCTCTTAATACAATTCGAATCGTGAGCACTGTCAAACGCGACCGCTACTGGCGCCGCCGCCCCGCTGCGGGCGCTGGCCGGTATCACGGCTGGTTGATCGACCGCGGCTCCCTGACCGATCGCATCCGCGGCCGCTGCGGGGCGTTTAGCGTGCGGCTCGTCTTTCAAGGGCCGCGCCGAGCGACACGCGACGAGCGCTTCTTGTTCGGTGGCCGGGCACGCCAGACGCTGGTGCGCGAGGTCTATCTTTGCTGCGGGGATGTTCCGGTGGTGTTTGCACACAGCGTTGCACGCCGCGGCGACTTGCGCCGGGCGTGGCGGGCGCTTAACCGGCTTGGAACGCGGCCGCTGGGTGCGGCATTATTCGCCGACCCGCGCGTGCGGCGCCAGCCGCTGCGCTTTCGCGAGCTGCGCGCCCGCGACGAGCTTACTGCGCTCGCGCTCGCCGGCGTGCGCGGCCAACGGCCGGCGCTGTGGGCGCGGCGCTCGCTCTTCACTCTGCGCAATTCACCTATACTGGTGACTGAGATTTTCCTGCCCGGGATACTCGCGTTGTGATTGCCACGGTCAAGCGTCGGATGGACGCGTACGAGCGGCTCATGCGGCTCGACAAGCCGATCGGCATCCTGCTGCTGCTCTGGCCCGCGCTGTGGGGGCTGTGGCTCGCCGCGTACGGTTTTCCGGACTACGACAATCTTGCAATCTTTGTCGTGGGCGTCGTGCTGATGCGCTGTTTTGGCTGCATCGTGAACGATTATGCCGACCGCAAGTTCGACCCCCATGTCGAGCGAACGCGGGATCGCCCGCTGGCAACGGGCGAGGTATCGCCGCGCGAGGCGCTCGTGCTGGCAGCTTTTCTGGTGCTGTTCGCCTTCCTGCTCGTGTTGCAGCTCAACAAGTTGACTGTAATGCTGGCATTCGTCGCACTCCCGTTGGCGGTCATCTATCCCTTTCTGAAACGCGTGTTCTCATTCCCGCAGGCCTGGCTGGGAATCGCCTTCGGCTTTTCGATTCCGATGGCGTTTGCCGCGCAGCACGGCAGCCTGATGAAGGTGGCGTGGGTAATGATGGTCGCCAACATGTTCTGGGCGATCGCGTACGACACCGAGTACGCGATGGTTGACCGCGACGACGACGTGAAGCTCGGGCTCAAATCGTCGGCGATCCTTCTCGGGCGCCATGACGTGGCCGGCGTGATGGTTGCTCACGCGTTGTTTCTGCTCGTCATGGCGGGCGTGGGCTACGAGCGGCAGCTCGGAGCCCTCTACTTTGCAGGGCTTGCTGTTGCGGCGGGCCTCGTGGCCTACCAATACCGCCTGATTCGCGCGCGCGGGCGCGCGGCGTGCTTCAAGGCGTTTCTCAACAATAACTGGGTCGGGTTCGCCATTTTCGCGGGGCTCGCGCTCGATCTTTATTTACGCGTCCGGCTGCGGTGGTGAGCGAACGTTCGGGGATGGCTGCGCCATGAAATATCGTGACCTGCGTGATTTCCTCTCCCAGCTCGAGGCTCGCGGGGAATTGAGGCACGTAACCGCTGCGGTCGACCCGCGGCTCGAGATGACGGAGATCTGCGACCGCGTTCTGCGTCGCGGCGGCCCGGCGCTCCTGTTTGAAAAGCCTGCCGGTTACGCAGTGCCCGTGCTCGGAAATCTTTTCGGCACGATAAAGCGTGTTGGTCTTGGTATGGGCGTGGACGCGGATGACCCGAAACCCGCGTTGCGCGATCTGGGAAGGCTGCTGGCTCAGCTGAAGGAACCCGAGCCCCCGCGCGGATGGAAGGATGCGTGGGACAAGCTGCCATTGCTGAAGCAGGTGCTGACGATGCAGCCACGGGAGGTCTCGAGCGCGCCGTGCCAGGAAACGGTGTGGGAAGGCGCGGAGGTTGATCTTGGGCGGCTACCGGTCCAGACCTGCTGGCCAGGCGACGCTGCGCCGCTCGTCACCTGGGGCCTGACAGTCACGCGCGGGCCCAACCGCCGTCGACAGAATCTCGGCATTTATCGCCAGCAGGTGATCGCGCGCGACAAGGTCATCATGCGCTGGCTGGCGCACCGCGGCGGCGCGCTCGACTACCGCGATCACACACTGGCGCGGCCGCAGGAGCCGTTCCCGGTCGCCGTGGCTTTAGGCGCTGACCCGGCCACCATGCTGGGCGCGGTGACGCCGGTGCCGGACGCGCTGTCCGAATATCAATTCGCGGGCCTGCTGCGCGGTGCCAAGACGGAGATAGTCAGGTGCAGGAGTCATGAGTTGCGGGTCCCGGCCGCCGCGGAGATCGTCCTCGAGGGCTTCATTCATCCGGGCGAGACTGCGCTCGAGGGGCCGTTCGGCGACCACACCGGCTACTACAACGAGCAGGCGCGCTTCCCGGTCTTCACCATCGATCGCATCACGCTGCGGCGCGACCCCATCTATCACTCGACCTATACCGGGAAACCGCCGGACGAACCGGCAGTGCTCGGCATGGCGCTGAACGAAGTCTTCGTGCCGCTGCTCACGCGCCAGTTCCCCGAAATCGTGGACTTCTATCTCCCGCCAGAGGGTTGTTCCTACCGGATGGCGGTGGTGAGCGTGAAGAAGCAGTACCCGGGTCACGCGAAGCGCGTAATGTTCGGCATCTGGAGCTTTCTGCGGCAGTTCATGTACACGAAGTTCATCATCGTCACCGACGATGACGTCAACATCCGCGACTGGAAGGAAGTGATCTGGGCCCTCACCACGCGCGTCGATCCGCAGCGCGACACCCTGATCGCCGAGCGCACGCCGATCGACTATCTCGATTTCGCCAGCCCCGTGCCCGGCCTCGGCTCCAAGATGGGCATCGATGCGACCAACAAGTGGCCCGCCGAAACCGACCGGCGCTGGGGCGAGCCGATCGCGATGACCGAGGAAGTGAAGCGGCGCGTGGACGCGCTGTGGGGGCAACTCGGGCTCTAGCCTGAGTCCTGGTCCAGGCCTCGGTATTCAATTCGTCACCGCGTGCGCCTATCGCGCCCCGCGGCAACAATCCGCGCCGTCGCGGCGGTAGACCCAGTCAAGCAGGGCGTCCTCAACAGGATGCGCGTGGTGGGCGTTTTGATGATTGACGATGAAGACGACGACCATGCGCCGGCCCCGCGCATCGAGCAGATAGCCTGCCATGGCGCGCACGCCGTCCAGTGTGCCGGTCTTCATGTGGGCGCGGCCCGCGACCGCATCGTTCTTGACCCGTTTCTTCATGGTCCCGTCGGCCGCCGCGAGCGGCAGCGAGGCGATCAGCTCCGGCATCAGCGGGCTGCGATACGCCGCGAGGAGCAGCCGGCCCAAGCTGCGCGCGCTCAGGCGTTCCATGCGCGAGAGACCCGCGCCGTTTTCGAGGACGAGCTCGGGAAAGACTAGGCCCTTCTCCTCGAGCCACCGGCGAATCGCGCGCACCGACTTTTCCGTGGTCGCCGGGGCGCCTTCGGCTTCGGCGCCCAGGGTGAGGAAGAGCTGGCGGGCCATGACGTTGTTGCTGAACTTGTTGATGTCGCGCACCGTCTCTGCAAGCGTTTGAGACCTCCAGGTAGAGAGCAGACGCGCGTCGGGGCCGGCTTCGCCCTCGCGCACGCCCCCGCTGAATGTCCCGCCCAACTCGTGCCACAGGACCCGGAAGAGGCCGTGGGCGTACTCGCTGGGGCCCAGCACGCTGAAGTAACGCTCACGCTCGCCGCAGGCGGCCGCAAGTCTGCCGGCGAACCGCAGCCGGGCCGCCGCGGGCGAGTCGCGGAGATCGTATTGCAAACCGGCTTCCCAGTAGCCGCAGCGTGCGCCGTCGAGCACCACATTGTTCAGGATCCGCACCTGCGGCAGATCAGGCTCGGCGATGATGCGCACTGCGCGAGCCACCGGATCCGGAATGAATTGCACCCGCACGGATTTGAAATTCAAGAGCAGCGCATCGGGCGCCGTGTTGTAGGGGCGCATCGGTTTGTCGTCGATGCCGGTCGCCTCGGCAGCGCCGAGAGCGAAATGGCTGCGGTCGAGCACGAGATCGCCGCGAATCTCGCGCAAACCCCTTGCACGGAGCTCGCGCAGCAACAGCCAGAAGTTCTCGAGTGTGAGCTTGGGATCTCCGTAACCCTTGAGGATGAGGTCGCCCGCGAGCGCGCCCTGCGCAAGCGTGCCTGCCGCGTAGGCCTCCGTCGGCCATGCGTAGGCGGGGCCGAGCAGCTCGAGGGCTGCATATGTCGTGAGGAGCTTGATGGTGGAGGCGGGATTGAGCGAGCGGTTGGCACCGATCGCGAGCAGGGGACGAGGGGCGCCGACCTCATGCACATAGAAGGCGGCCGCTTGGTGGGGAATACCCGCGCGCGCAAGCGCGCGCGCTACCGGCTCGGGCGGGGCCGCGGGCCTGGCTGCAGCCGGCAACAGCGCCGTGAAGCAGGCGGTGAGAAAAATGAACACGAGACGCATCGGCGCAGATGCCAAAGGGCGTGTCACCGGCAGCCCTACGGTAGATCGACGCTCATGCCACGCTGCGGCAGCGTGACCCCGCGCCACTTCAGGCGGGCGCGCACCGCGCCGGCGAACTGCTCTGAAATATCCGCCTCGCCATGCACGATATAGGTGGCGCGCGGCGCGCGCTTGAAGCGCGAGAGCCAATCGATGAGCCCCTCCTGGTCGGCGTGCGCAGAGAGACCGCCGATCGTGTAGATCTGCGCGCGGACCGGCACCGGGATGCCGAAAATGCGCACCTCCTTCGCGCCGTCGACGAGCCTGCGTCCCAGCGTGCCTGCGGCCTGAAAACCGGGAATGATAATCGAGCATTCGGGTCTGCCGAGATTATGCCGCAGGTGGTGCTTGATGCGACCGGCTTCGCACATGCCGCTCGCGGAGATAATGACCGCGCCGCGCTTGACCCGGTGCAGGGCGATCGACTCCTCTACGTCCTGGACGAAGCGGATCCGCGGCCGGCCCCGGGCGCTCTTGAGCCAGCGCACAAGCTTGGCCGCATCCGCGTCGAGCACCGCGAGATGGCGCAGAGTGATCGAGGTTGCTTTGAGCGCGAGAGGCGAGTCGACGTAGATGTCCATTTCGGGCAGCTCGCCCTTGCGGTAGAGATCGGCGAGAAGGTAGATGAGGTCCTGGGTACGGCCGACCGCAAACGACGGCACGATCACGTTGCCGCCCTTGCGCGAGAGCGTGTCGGTCACGGCGCGGCGCAGCTCCTCGAGGGTCGCGGGCCAGGAGCGGTGCTGCCGGTTGCCGTAGGTGGACTCCACCAGCAGTACGTCGGCGTCTGCAATGGCGGTGGGATCTCGCACCAGCGGGCGAAGGCGCTGCCCGATATCACCCGAGCACACCAGCTTGCGACGAGCCGCGCCCTGGCCAACCCAGATTTCGATGATTGCGGAACCGAGAATGTGCCCTGCGTCCCGGAAGCATGCCCGCACGCCGGGCCGGGGCGTGACCTCGGCATCGTACGTGACCGGCACGAGCTGCCGAAGGCAGCGCTCGGCGTCCCTTACCGTGTAGAGCGGGGCTTTTTCCGTGACGCGCCGGCGCGTTTTCGTGTGGCGTCCGCGCTCGCTCTCGCGTTCCTGGATGTGGGCGCTGTCCGCCAGCATCACTTCGAGCAGATCGCAGGTGGCGTCCGTGGCGAAGATGGGGCCGCCAAAACCCTGGGCGACCAGCCGAGGCAGCAAACCCGAGTGGTCGATGTGGGCGTGCGTGAGCAGGACGAAGTCGAGCGCGCGCGGATCGAAAGCGAAATGCGAGCGATTCTTCGCCTCCGTTGCGCGGTTGCCCTGGAAAAGGCCGCAGTCCACGAGGAATCGCGCGGCGCGGGTTTCCACGAGAAAACATGAACCGGTGACCTCGCCGGCCGCGCCGAGAAACGTGAGTCTCACTTGGCGCTCAAGGGAGGGGCAACGCCTCGAGCAGCTCGGCCGTGCGCGTGGCGAGCAGGGCGATTTCAGCGTCACCGATTACATACGGCGGCATGAAATAGATGGTATTGCCAATCGGACGCAGCAACAGCTCCCGCTCCAGCGCCGCGGTAAAGAACCGGCGGGCGAAGTGAGGGTCTTCGGTATCGACATCGAAGGCCCAGATCATCCCGATGTTGCGATAATGCCGGACCCGGGGGTGATTGGCGATCGGCTTCGTCGCGGTCGTCAGGCCGGCGCTGCGGCTGCGGTTCGCCTCGATGACGCGGTCCTGCTCAAATATCGCCAGAGTCGCGAGCGCGGCGCGGCACGCGAGCGTGTTGCCGGTGTAGGAGTGCGAATGAAGGAATCCCCGGCTCACCTCCTCGTCGTAGAACGCCTGGTAGACGGAAGGGCGCGCCAGAACGACCGAGAGCGGCAGGTAGCCGCCAGTGATCCCTTTCGACAGGCACAGGAAGTCGGGCTGAATGCCGGCCTGCTCGTAGGCGAAGAACGTGCCGGTGCGCCCGAAGCCGGTCATGATCTCGTCGGCGATCAGATGCACCTCATAGCGGTCGCACAACAGGCGGGCCTCGCGCAGGTATTCAGCGTCGTACATCGCCATGCCGGTGGCGCCCTGCACCAGGGGCTCGACGATCAGCGCAGCGGTCTCTCCGTGGTGCCGCTCGAGATGTTGCTCCAGCGCCTGGGCGCAGCGCAGCGCGTAGTCACGCTGCGTTTCTCCCGGTTCTGCCAGCCGCGAGTCGGGACTCGGCACCTGGTGACTCTCCATCAACAGCGGCGCATAGGTATCCTTGAAGAGGCGAACATCAGTAACGGCAAGCGCGCCGAGCGTTTCGCCGTGGTAGCTGCCGGCGAGGCTCAAGAAGCGCTTTTTTTCGACCTGGCCGCGGTTGCGCCAGCAGTGAAAACTCATTTTGAGCGCGATCTCGACGGCGGACGCGCCATCGCTTGCGTAGAAGCAGTGCCCGAGCGCGCCACCGGTCGCCCCGGCCAGGCGCTCGGATAGCTCCACGACCGGCTCGTGGCTGAAACCCGAAAGCAACACGTGCTCGAGGCGGTCAAGCTGTGCTCGTAACGCCGAATTAATGCGCGGGTTGCAGTGCCCGAAGAGATTCACCCACCAGGAACTGATCGCGTCCAGATAGCGCCGGCCGTCGAAATCGTAAAGCCAGCAGCCTTCGCCGCGTGCCACGGGAACGAGCGGCAGCCATTCGTGGTGCTTCATTTGCGTGCATGGGTGCCACACAGCGGCAAGGCTGCGTTTTAGCAGCAGATCGTTGTGAGTGCTAGTTTGCATTTTGAACGCGAAGGCATTAAAAAAATGACGCAATCG
>Ga0209536_100000098_pt1 | contig 122197 bp, 108 predicted proteins | sample DeeMarSeWOR28_12_FD_187461 | JGI IMG/M metagenome (GOLD analysis project Ga0209536, IMG submission 187461) | Marine sediment microbial communities from White Oak River estuary, North Carolina - WOR-2-8_12 (SPAdes) (version 2) | ecosystem: Environmental > Aquatic > Marine > Intertidal zone >...
CGAGGCGTTAATTGGGTTTTCCAAACCCGCAACGATTGGGGCACTTCGCGCCCCTGTCTTTTCCCGCCTATGGCGATAAAATCCAAGCCACCCGCTGTGCGGGTGGTCGTTGACTCCGGAACCGCGTTGCAATTAGGCGTGGGTTCGGTTCATTTTTGTATACGGTATACAAAGTACAAATGTCAAGAAATGTTTTGAAGTCTCACAGTTTTGCCGGTGTGAGTTTCTCTGATTGCACAAATAACAGCTGAGTGTTAAAACAGGGCCGGAAAGAAAGGAGCCTGTTACAAAAAAGACGGTTCACTTTAAACCGCCTTTAGATCTGAATGGAGAAAGCCCGTCGCAATGAAAATCTTCTTCTGTTCTTTTGCCCTGCTATGCTCTATCGTAATAATTCCGGCGATAGATTCGAATGCTCGGGCCGGTGAAGTCAAGCGGAAGGATAAAATAACCATCGTTACAGCCGGTACGGTCGCCCGGCTCTGCCCGCATCCCGGTTGCGGACCCGATAAGCATATCACCCGGGTACCTGAAGGGACCGTTTTAAACATTGAAGGCATGGAGGATTATACGATCGGCACATTCAAAGTGAAGTGGTTCGAGGTGGTTTATAAAGAAAACCGCGGATGGATTAGTATATACGATACCGACAGGGCCCCCTGACGGAAGGAAATTATGGAATCGAAAATTGACGAATTGAATAAAGTTGCCGCCAAAATTGTCCAGCAGATCAACGCTGCTGTTGAGCGCTGGCGCCATTTGCCGGAACCCTCTTTAACCTTCCGTCCTTCCGGAGATGCCTGGTCGGTGAAGGAAATCATCGGCCATTTGATTGATTCGGCCTCCAACAACCACCAGCGCTTTGTCCGGCTTCAACTGACGGACAGGCTTTCCTTCCCCGATTACGGACAGGAAAACATACACTGGGTCAGAATCCAGAACTACCAGGAACAGGACTGGGAATCTTTATTGGAGCTCTGGCATTATTTTAACCTTCACCTTGCCGCGACCATGCGAGCGGTTGATCCATCCTGTCTTTCACATGTCTGGGAGATTGATGCAAAGACCAGCGTTTCGCTTTTTGAACTGATGACCGACTATCTGCGGCATCTGCAACTCCATTTAGATCAGGTATCCGAGACCTTAGATACAACGAACAATTTTCACAGAAAGAATGGATAGGCGCAAATTAAGATATACTTCGATGAGATCCCGGAGGCAAAACAAGATCGCATTTCGAAAAAAATCCTTGCAAAAGAATTCCAAAATACATCTGAGACTGATAATCGCCATGATCGTGCTGCCCGGCGCGGCGCTTGTTTTTGTTCCCGCCATTATTCTCACACTGGCTAATAATTTAGGCGCTTCCTTTCAATTGGCGTTTCCTGATCAGATTTTATTCTGGCTCGCTCTTTTACCGGCCGGTGTTGGTCTTGGACTGGCCTTCTGGACGGTGGCGTTATTTAAAAAATTCGGCCGGGGCACGCCCGCTCCCTGGGATCCACCTGAAAGATTGGTTATTCGTGGCCCTTACCGGCACGTGAGAAATCCGATGATCACCGGCGCGTTGCTCATTCTTTTCGCTGAAGCCATATTTTTCCAGTCCTGGCCGATAGCGGTCTGGATGGTGTTCTTCTTTATTGGCAATACAATCTATTTTCGGTTTATCGAGGAGAACGGTCTGGAAGAGAGATTCGGCGATGATTATCGGCAATATAAAGCTCAGGTTCCGCGCTGGATCCCTCGGATTAAGCCCTGGAACCCGCAAAAGGATTAGAACCCATCTCAAAAACGCGTCTACTGGGAAACGCCCGGTGTTTAGTTGACTCACAGATAGGCGGTTAATCGAGTTCCGCCTTCATCCGGCCGATCAGGGTCGCCAGCATCTCCTCGACATAAGGGCTCATATTTTTAAATTCGACACCGATTCCACTCCGGGAAACCTGAACAATTTCGCCTTTAATTTTGAGCGGCTTGCCAAGACCCTTCATGGAAAACGACATGATAAGTTCTTCTCCGACAAACAAGGGCCTCTGGGTCTCGATAAACACGCCTTTCTGGCTGATATTCTTTATTATATTTGAATAAACACGATCATAGGTTGCATAGCTTACCGGGATGGAACATGTTTTTCGGATAAAGGCCCGCCTTTCTTTTACCAGCAACTCCTCGGCATATTGCAAAAGTGCCAATTGCTTTTCTTCAGATAAATTTAAAATAATCTGAAATAATTTCGGGATAACAACGTTGTATTTTTTTAATGGACCGACAGGAAGTTTCATTTAAGCTCGATTTTTAACTAATAATTATTAAATAATTCAAATTGTTATATATAATTATCAAAAGTGTTTATTTAATAGTAGAAACCCCAAATGCGCGGTTATGATTTTATCTTTAAAAGGGTCTCGAAATAAGGCAAAAGATATTATCAGCCGTAAATTATCCGCCTAAAAACATTGATTTCAAAAATTATATCGGATTATTTTCCATTTTACTTTAGCCTTATTCGGCAAATTACATGTGACCCGAAATCGACTCAAAATTGCTGCGGGTTGCGGTCGCACAAAAATAACTTGACCTAAATACCACCTTGTCATATCCATCATTTGGAGAAGCGCTTTCTTAATATTATAGACATGGTTTCAAAAACTTAGATCAAGTTCAAGGGCCCTTGCCAGAAGCGGGGAGATGGGATTTTGAAACCACTTCTAATTACTGACATACCGTATCATGTGCTCCTCGGGTTCAATAATTGAGCTTCCTAACCTGAAGGTCCTGGGGACCCTTTTTGGATGTTTTCAATCCTGCTTTTTTCAGTCCATCCGGCAACATATCCTTGCAGGCGTGAGGGTTGGCAAATGAATATCCATTATTATAAATGGCATTTAAAAAGACACGGGTTCTTAAAAACCGTTTTCAGATTGTGTGATCAATCTATCAATAAATTAATCACTCTCAAATTTCGATATCTGATAGAATTTGATTTAAAAGCTCTAAATAGCAAGAACTTAACCACTGATGACAGATTTAAGATTATACGTTTAGATCCTGCCTGGCTGTCCCGGAATATTGATTTAGAAGAATATCAAATGGATAAAAGCTTTTTAGATAGAGTCCAATGTAAGAATGATATTTGTTTCGGGATATTAAACAATGGTAAGGTTGCAAGCTTGACTTGGTATTCGAATAAACCCTCATTATTATTGAACGGAGAACTGGAATTAAGATTCGGTGACAAGTATTTATATGAATATAACTCGTTTACGCATCCTGCTTATAGAGGCCAGAGACTCGTTTCCATTGGGTTTTCGACTGCGGCCCGGGAACTGTTAAAACTGGGTTATCATCACCTTATCGGCGTAGTCGCTTTCGATAATTTCAACTCCTTAAAATCACTCTATCGAAAAGGAGGAAAAAAAGTCGGCAGATTTATTTTTATAAGGTTTTTTAAAACACAGACGGGGTTTTTAATCGGAAAAACGAAACATCCCGAATTCGAAGTAAGAGTAGTAAAAGGAGAACCCTTTAAAAAGAAAATGCCTTAAATTTTAATGCCAATCCCATCACCCGTTTGCATGCTGCGCGCTGGCGGCACACTCATTCTTGCCCAGATCCATTATCTCCTGCTCCTCCGCATCAACTTCCAATAGACCGGCATTGACTTTACGGATTTCAGCGTATACTTCCGGCTGGGGGCGCATGTTGTTTTTAATAAACCCGATAAAGGCATCTTCATTTTGGATGTTGTAAATATCGGCGTTTTTCGCTTTGATGCTCCCCAGTGTATCTGAAAATATTTGCGCTGGATTCGCCTCGCTCCAATCCATATAATGACCCGGCAAAATAACAAGTTCATTCGATAGATCTGCAATTTTGGTCTTAAGGGTATTATACAGCAGTTTGGACCATTCCTCGGCCTTTCCGCCGAGATCGGGCCGCCCGATGGATAAAATAAAGACCGTATCGCCGGTAACCAGGTATTTGTTATCAATCAGATAAGACGTGCTACCCGGTGTGTGCCCCGGCATGTGCAAGGCCTTTATTTCCGGACCGCCCCTTGAAAATGTGTAAACCTGCTGATCCTCTATCTTCTGGTAATTAAAAGTGGCATCTTTAAAGTCGTTTTCATGCCCTAATATATGCGCACCGCTGTCAGTGGCGATTTTTTTGCTGCCGGAGATATAATCGGCCTGCAGATGGGTTTCGAAAGATTTAACGATCCTGGCGCCCTTATTTTCGGCAAAGCGTTGATAAAAATCTGTATTGCGGGACGGATCAAATAGAGCCATTTCATCATTGGATATAAGCCCGTAACTGCAGGAGGCTTTTCCAGGACGGATGAACTGAAAAAGCTGATAATCATCCTCAGATGCCACGGGCTTCGGTGCCAGCATATTCCCCCAGGTTTTGATCCCACCCTCCAGGAAGCGAACATCTTCAAATCCATGATTCATCAGAATTTCCCCGACATATTTGGCGGAACCTTCTTTGGCACAAACAATCCTGACTTTTTGAGCCCGAGGCACTTTCGCAACACTCTCTTCCTCGTGCTCAACAAATTCCACATAGGGAACATTGACCATATCGGAAAGAAAGGGGCCTTCGACTTTAAATCGGTCAAACTCCTCATTCACGCGCACGTCCAACAGCAAAAATTCTTCCCCTTCGCGGGTGACCCATTCAAAAAGATCTTCAGCTTTATAAGATGTGGGCTCCATGCATACCTCCCCTTTAGCGGTTGAATCCGTTGCCCGTTAGCTTGTATGCCGGTTATGAGTAAGGCATTTTTCTTCTTTTTAACAAGCGCAGCCGGCTCAACGGGCTAAACCGGCTAACCTATCATTGATTTTTTATTTGAGAACCACCAAAATTAATTCCGTTACATTTTTTTGGTGCTTTTTAGATTTCGTGTTTTCGTGACGATTTTTTAAACGCTATTTTCCCTTAAACCGCGGTTTTCGCTTTTCCAGGAAAGCAGCCTGCCCTTCCTGCACGTCTTCACTGAATAGTGTTTCTTTAAAAATCGATTCGGCTTCGGTTATCTGGGTTTCATTCAGTTGATTGAATTGCAGCAGCAAATTCATGACTCGCTTGATGCCTTTAAGCGCAAGCGGCGCATTATCGGCAATTTCCTCTGCCAGGTTATAGGTAAATTCTTCCAGCTTTTCTCTGGAGACAAAGTAGTCTACCAGCCCGAGTTCTTTGATTCGTTTACCTTTATAACTGCGTCCGGTAAAAAATATTTCTTTGGTATTTTGCAGCCCGATGCCCTGAATAAAACGCTGCAATCCGGTCCATGGATAGACCAGGCCCAGTTTTGCCGGCGGCATCCCCATATGAATATCCTCAGCACCGATACGCAGGTCGCAGCAAATTGCCAATTCGCAGCCCAGACCGAAGGCGAAACCGTTCAGCATGGCGATAACCGGTATTGGGAAGCTCACAAGACATTGCAATAACGACTCAACCGGATACAATGATTTCAGCCTTTCATTCAGATTCCCCTTTGAAGATGTGGGTAACGACCCGATATCAAATCCCGCACAAAAGGCTTTGTCCCCTGCTCCACGTAGAATTACGGAACGGACCGTATCGTCTTCAGCCAGTTCTTTTAAGGTGGATTCCAGCAATTCGATCATCTCTATGGAAAGAGAATTTTGCTTTTCCGGCCTGTTCAGAACCAGGGTGCAAACATTATTTTTTTTCTTTACCAGCAGAAGTTTTTTGGTCACGGATTACCCCCGGCTTACAATTAAAGGTTTGTTGAAGCCATGCATTTATAGTTGACTGCGGTCAGACAATCAACTCATTTCTATCTCATTTTCAGGCGTTACCCCATTTTTGAGATGAATTCAAAAGGAAATAATTGACAGTTTTGCATGGTATACAGTATACAGATGGCACGCAAAGCCCTCGTTGGAATGATGGAGCAGTGGAAGTGAAATAAATAAAAATATATTAAAAAAAGTATCAATTTCAATAAATTGTATAATTTTCCTAATGTAATTATTAAAAAGGATACACGACCATGACCGATGCCAAAACCCATCGAAGTGAATTAGACAGGCTGGCGTTTCTTGAGCAACGGGCCGAAAGCGGCGGCGGTCAAAAGGCTGTGGACCGTCAGCACGAAAGAGGCAAACTGACCGCCAGGGAACGTCTGAATCTGCTTTTTGATCCGGACAGTTTCGTGGAGGTCAACAAATTAGCCGAAAGTCAATCCATTGACTTTGGCATGCAGGAGAAAAAAGTGCCCGGTGATGGCGTGGTTACGGGCTATGGAACCATAGAAGGCCGCCTGGTGTTTGCCTATGCTCAGGATGTCACTGTTCTGGGCGGTTCCGTGGGCACCATTCACGGACAAAAAATCTGCAGCATAATGGACGAAGCCATAAAGGTGAAAGCCCCCCTGGTGGCTTTGAATGACTCCGGCGGCGGTAGATTGCACGAAGGCTTTTTCGCTTCCAGAGGCGTTGCCGGCATGTTTTATCGCAATACAGCCGCCTCAGGTCTTATACCCCAGATTACCGGCATGATGGGCTCCAGCGCAGGCGTGGCCGTATATTCACCCGCATTGACCGATTTTATTGTCATGGTAAAGGGCAAAAGCCATATGGTGATCACCGGGCCCGGGATCATCAAATCAGTAACCGGCGAAGACATCAGCCTGGAGGAACTCGGCGGTGCCAAGGTCCACAGCGAGATCACCGGAACAGCCCATTTTGTGGCCGACAGCGATGAAGAGTGCATTGAGGTTATTAAAAAACTGCTCGGCTATCTGCCATCAAACAATAGTGAAAACCCACCGGTTGTGGACACCGGCGATGATCCCGAGCGGATCGATAAAAAACTCAAGGAAATCGTCCCGGCTAACTTCAGAAAATCCTATGACATGCACCAGGTCATCGGGCGGGTCGTCGACCGCGGGACATTTTTTGAAGTCCTGCCCCGGTATGCCCTGAATATTATTATCGGTTTTGCGCGTATGGATGGTCATGTTGTCGGAATCGTTGCCAACCAGCCGCGAATAAAGGCCGGATGTCTCGATGTGGATGCATCCGACAAAGCCGCCCGGTTTATTAGATTTTGCGATGCCTTCAACATTCCCCTGATTAATTTTGTGGACGTCCCCGGATATTTCCCCGGCGTGGCCCAGGAGCACGCCGGCATTATCCGTCACGGCGCCAAAATGCTCTATGCCTATTCAGAGGCCACCGTACCCAAAATCACGCTCGCCCTGCGTAAGGAATACGGCGGTGCCGTAATGGGGATGTGTTGTGTGGGTATGGGGGTTGACCTGATGCTGGCCTGGCCCATCGCCCAGCTGGTTGTCCTCGACACGGCCGCGGCAGTGGATCTGATATTCCGCAAAGAAATCAAGGCTGCAGAAAAGCCGGAAGAATTTCGACAGCAAAAAATCGAAGAATATGATTATAAATACTCGAACCCTTACCATGCCGCATCTAATCTGCTGGTAAACAGCGTGATCAAGCCCAAAGAGACGCGTCCACAGCTGATCAAGGCATTGAGAATGCTCCGCAACAAACAGCGACCGGAACTGAATAAAAGGCATGGGAATATTCCGCTTTGAGACTTATTCTTAAATATATTTATATATAAATTCGATAACAGAGTGATTATTAACTGTAACATTGGAATAATGGAATACTGGACCTGAAATCGATGTTCCCCTTCTAAAACCCATTATTCCAATCTTCCACCATTCCATTATTCCATTTTCGACATTTGGGAAAATTCCTTAAAACTGAATCAGTGAAAACGTAACTTATATAATCGAAAGGAAGCGTAAATGGACTATGATCTGACCAAAGAACAGCAGTATATTCAAAAAGCTGCCCGTGAATTTGCAATGGGAGAGTTTCCGGAGGTTGCCCGCGAATTGGACCTCAACGAAACGATTCCGGCAGAAATTATCAAAAAAGCGCGCGAATTGGATCTTGTGGGGCTTTTCATCCCGGAAGAATACGGCGGGCCCGGCCTCGGTTTTTTCGAGCACGCTCTGGTGCTGGAAGAGTTCTGGAAAGTGGACCCGGGTATCGGGCAACAGCTTTGTTCGATCTCATTCGGAGCCGAGGAATTACTGCTCTTCGGCACCGAAGAACAAAAAAAGAAATACCTGCCGCCGATCTTCAGCGGTGACGGCATATTGGGATTTGCGATTACCGAACCGGATGCCGGCAGCGACACATCCGCCGCTACCACATCCGCCGTTAAAGACGGCGATGACTATGTCATCAACGGCGGCAAGGTGATGATTGGAAACGGAACGGTGGGAACCCATATGCTGGTTTACTGCCTCACCGATCCGGATGCGCAGTCCAAAACCGGCCGTCACAGCATCATTCTGGTGGAAACGGATCGTGAGGGTTATAAAGCCGACCCCATGCACGGCAAGATGGGCCTCAGGGCTTCGGATACGGCCGCGATTTATTTTAACAACTGCCGCGTGCCCCGCGAAAATCTGATTGGCGTGGAAGGCAACGGCTTTATCCAGCTGATGAAATTTTTCGACCACTCGCGGGCCTATGTCGCCGCCCACGGTGTCGGTCTGGCTCAAGGTGCACTGGATATGGCGGTCAAACATGTCAAGGGCCGCCAGCAATTCGGCCGACCGATTGGCGCTTTTCAGAGCACTCAGTTTAAGATCGCCGAAATGGCCGTCAAGGTCGAAACCGCCCGCAACATGACATATAAATCCGCCTGGCTGCTCGATCAGGGCCGGCCGGATACGAAGCTGACGGCCATGGCCAAAATGTATGCCTGCCATGCTGCAGTCGAAGTTGTCGACGAAGCATTGCAGTTGCACGGCGGCTACGGCTATTTTAATGACTACGACATCGAACGCTTTTATCGCGCCGCAAAAGTGCTGGAGATTTATGAAGGAACCAAGGAGGTTGAGAAGATAATTATTTCACGGGAAATTCTGGGCAAACTCTAAAAAATAGTGGATCTTGTCGAATATCGCTTCTGGTGTACTGAGATTAAAGTGTTTCGCGTTGCGAGTTCCGGCCCGCGACGAGCTCGGCCGAGTCAGTTGCGGGTTAAAACATTGAAAACGAAATTCTGTGGCTCATGACTCGCAACCCCTAACCCGCAACGATCATTCTACAAAGCTTTATACCCCGCTTCCAGAGCCTGGATGGAGGCATTCAACAGTCTTTCGCGACTGCCAAATTTCTTTTTTAAAACCCTTTTAATATCTGTTAATGAACAAAACAAATTTATCCTGCCTTTAGAAGTTCGGCCGTCCCTGGCCAGAGCAAATCCCAGCACAATAAGGTTTGCCGACTTCGGATTGGAAATTTCTTGAGCGAGTTTATCCGCATCGATCGCATGTGCTGCCATTTTTCCCCCGGCCTTTAAATCATCGACGCTGTTTATTACGGCCCAGCCGCCTGTTTTCAGGAAGGCGCCATGCTGGGCCATATTTTCGTCCTTCAAAACCAGCAATCCGTCGGCCTTAAACGGTCGGATTAAGGGGCTTGAAAAATCGCCTATTTTTAAATGCGACACCACCGTTCCACCGCGCTGGGCCATGCCGTGGGTTTCTGAAGTGAAAACCGGCAAGCCTTTATTGATGGCCGCTTCTGCCAGCAGGCTCGTAATAAAAAGAACCCCCTGCCCTCCCACACCACTGATCAGGATTTGCTGTTTAATCGTCTTGCTCATCGCTCCCTCGTGTGTAGGTATTTGTTATTGGTTATTCGTTTGAGACATTATAAACCCTAAAGGTGAAACCGCAAACTGCTTTCTAAGTTAAGCAATTTTGCTTCAAGCGCACGACCTGTCTGTCATTGTGAGTACCTAAGAGGCACGAAGCACTCTTTCTAATCATGGGCATTTCTTCGCCGTTGTCTAACAATGAGAAGGAAAGGGTCACTCAGTTCAGTTTCTAATAACCAATAAAGTATAACAAATAACGATTTAATCTTGCCCTCTTGCCACAATTGCACCTTTGGGGCAGACATTGAGGCATACGCCGCATGAGGTGCATAGGATGGGGTCAATGCTAACGTGTTTAGCTTCCTTATCGTCATGATAGATTAGGGCCGGACATTCAAAATGCTTGATACAGTAGCCACAACCATCGCATTTTTCATTCACATCCACCGGTACGTATTCTCCGGATCCGCCCAGGCGGGCCCGATGAAGCACACATGGATATCTTGCAATAACGATAGCCGGTCCGCTTTTCCGACTGTATTTAACGGCTTCTTTAAGAAGGGGGATAAACTTCTTGAGCTCGTAAGGATTTCCCTCACGAATGAATTTAACGCCGCATCCTTGAACCAGTGCCTCGATATCAACGATCTCCGTGGGCTCGCCAGTGGCCCCATGTCCCGTTGCCGGAGTGGGCTGATTACCGGTCATCGCCGTTGTACGGTTATCAAGGACGACCAGCACAAAACCGACTTTTTGGACCACCGCATCGATGAGCGCCGGAACACCTGCATGAAAGAAGGTCGAATCACCGATGGTCGCCACGATATCGGGTCGCTTTTCTTCATTTTTATAGGCATGATAAAATCCGGAGGCCTGACTGATGGCAGCGCCCATACACAGCACCGTATCAACGGCCCCGAGATTGAGACCCAGGGTATAACAACCGATATCACTGGTGTAGATACCTCTGGGAGCGGCTTTCTTTATGGCAAAAAAGCTGGCGCGATGCGGGCATCCCGGACACAGGGTCGGCCGTCTGCCGGCAGTAGATTTTATGGCAAACTTTTCGGATTTAAGGCCGGCAAAATTGCTGACTATTTCCTGAATCTTTTCGGGACTCAGTTCACCCACTTTGGGCACCGTATTCGACAGCTTGCCTTTGACGCGATAGCGGTCGGCCAGCTGCAACTCGATAACGCCCATGGTCTCTTCGATCACCAATACCTCCTCATAGTTGTCGATAACATGCGCGATAAACTTGCGATGCAGCGGAAATGGCTGAATGACCTGATAAAAAGGCATTTTTGACCAGACTTTCAATTCTTTCAAAACATCTTTCGTATGCGCCGCGGCGACACCCGAGGCAATTATAGCCCGGGTAGATTTCGCTTTAGGATTGAGCTTTTTCGGAGCGGTCGACCTGTAGGTCGCGATGGCGGAAAGTTTTTCTTCGAGCTCGTGATGTAACTGCAAGCGAAATTTGGGCGTTGCCGCCCAGCGGGTCGGATTTTTTTCGAATTTCACTTCACGCTTATTTTTCGGAATCGGTCCCAGAGTGATATCCTGTCTGGAGTGACACACCCGGGTGGTGGGACGCACCATAACGGGCGTTTTAAAAAATTCGGATATCTCATAGGCAACCTTCATCAGCTCTTTTGCCTGACGAGGTGAATCCGGGTCCAGCACCGGAATTTTGGCAAGCATGGCCATCAGGCGGCTGTCCTGCTCGGTCTGTGAAGAGTGGGGGCCGGGATCATCGGCGCTGATCAAAACGAATCCACCATTTACCCCCATGTAGGCTGCGCTCATCAACGGATCCGAAGCCACATTCAAACCGACCTGTTTCATACTAACAGCGGATCGCAGTCCCGTCTGACACCCTGCATAGGCAATCTCAAAGGCGACCTTTTCGTTAACTGCCCATTGCGTATGCATGCATAGCGATTCTTCCTTTTGAAAATAGGCCACCGCCGCAAGAATCTCGGAAGCCGGTGTCCCCGGATAGGATGTTGCCATGGTGCATCCGCTTTCGATCAGGCCCCGTGCGATCGCCTCATTCCCCAGTAATAATCTTCTTTTGCTCTTGCTCACTGATCTACTTCCTCTTCCATATCGCCGCGATTTGTTTTAGTCGCCATTTTGCAGAAACAAATTAAAAGATAGAGCGCAGCGAAACCATAACTTTAGGCACTTTTAACTTAAGCGCACCTTCACAGCTCAAATGAATCCACACTGATGATTAACGGCAAATCTCTCATCTTATCAATAATATCTTCCGGAATGGGCGTGTCAGTCCTCAGAAATATCATGGTCTTATCACTGTCTTCTTCCAGTCCCACACGCATGCGGCTGATATTGATATTGTGATCACCCAGAAGGGTTCCGATACTCCCAATTGCACCGGGTTTGTCATGATTATGGATTAATATAAAACGACTGACCGGCTCCAATTCGAGCCGGAAATTATTGATATCCACCACCCGTGGATTTTTTTTGCCGAATATCGTACCGGCGACTTTATTCTCGCCTTTATCGGAAATGGCCTTAACGGTAATCAGATTAAGATATTCCTCGGACTCGGCAATCCTGGCTTCCGTTATTTTGATACCTCTTTCCTTGGCTAAAACACTGGCGTTGACAAAGTTGACATCGTCCTTGATCATGGGCGTCATGAGGCCTTTCAAAACCGCCGTTGTCACCGGCGAAAGATCCAGGTCGTCAAAATCGCCCGTATATTCGATCTGGATCTCCTTAATCGGCCCCCGGGAAAGCTGCGTCAATAAACATCCCATCCGGTCAGCAAGGGTTAAATAGGGATTGAGTTTTTCAATTAAATCACCACTGACCGCAGGAACGTTGACCGCATTGATAACCGTTTGATTTTTGAGATAGGCAATGATTTGTTCCGCCACCATAACTGCCACATTGGTCTGGGCTTCCAGGGTCGAAGCTCCCAGATGGGGTGTGCAAATCACCCGATCAATTTCAAAAAGCGGGCACACCCCGGGGGGCTCGCTTTCAAAGACATCCAGGGCTGCCCCGGCCACCTTGCCGGACCGCAAGGCCTCGTTCAGATCGACTTCGTCAACAATACCACCGCGGGCGCAGTTAATGATCATGACGCCGTCTTTCATTTGATTGAAGGCTTTCTTGTTGATTAATCCGAGCGTGTCTTTGAGCTTCGGCACATGCACCGTGATATAATCTGATCTGCGGTATAATTCCTTTATAGAAACGGCTTCAAAGCCGGCCTTTTCAATCTGCTCACCCGGAATGTAAGGATCGTGGATGATCACCTGCATCTTCAGACCGCGGGCGCGGTCAGCGACAATGGAACCGATTTTTCCAAAACCAATGATGCCGATCACTTTGTTGTAAATCTCCCGGCCCTGCAATTTCTTCTTCTCCCACTTGCCGGCCTTCAGCGTTGATGTCCCCCATGGAATGTTGCGGGTCAGCGCCATCATCATCGCGATCGTATGTTCCGCGGTTGTAACCACATTGCCGGTTGGCGTGTTCATGACAACAACCCCATGTTTGGTCGCCTCCGGTATATCGACGTTATCGAGGCCGATTCCCGCCCGGCCGACAACCTTTAGATTTTTAGCGGCATGCAAAAGATCTGCAGTGACCTTGGTGGCACTTCGGATGACCAGCGCATCATAGTCGCCAATAATTTTTTTTAATTCTGCAGGCTCGAGACCGGTTTTCACGTCAACCTCCATCCCCGGCTCTTCTTCAAACATTTTAATGCCCGCTTCTCCGAGATTGTCGCTCACCAATACTTTCATGTCATACCCCCTGAGGTTCTCGCGTCCCTGTTTCATTTATGGTGGATTTTTTGAGCGGATAGTATGAAAGGCTATCTAAATGAGTCCTTTTGCTGGCTTGACACCGTTTTGTATACGGTATACAAAAACCTGTCAAGCAAATTATCCGGCGCCGTTTTTCGATTTCTTTACCTTTACATAAATAAAAATGATAAGAATATTTTCAACATAAAAAGAAAGGAAAGACCTCATGGATGCTGCCAAACATCTCTATCGCACGGTATTCAACCCCTTGCTAATTGAGCCCACCAGAACCCTGCCGGAGGAAATCGCTGTTATCGGTGCCGGTACCATCGGTCCGGACATCGGATATTATCTCAAAAGTGCCCTGCCGGATAGCAAATTGTATCTGGTGGATATCATCGAAAAACCCCTCAAGCAAGCGGAACAGCGTATCGTCGGATATACCGAGAAGGCGATCGAGAAAAAAAAGATGAAGCCGGAAAAAGCAGCTGCTGTTCGTGAAAACATCGTCTATACCACGGATTACGAACAAATTAAAAATTGCAAACTGATCATCGAGGCGGCCACCGAAGCGATTCCCCTCAAACAAAAAATTTTTGAAACAGTTGAAAATATTGTCAGTGACGATGCCGTCATCACCTCCAACACCTCCTCGATTCCAGCCGACAGGATCTTTCTAAATATGAAAAAACCGGAACGCACTTCTATTACCCACTTTTTTGCGCCGGCCTGGCGCAGTCTCCCGGTGGAAGTCATCGCTTGGGAAAAAGGCAGTCAGGAGACACTGGATTACCTGTTCTGGTTTTTTGCAAAAACCGGCAAAGCGCCCATCATCACCGCTAACGCCATTTGCTTTGTATTGGACCGCATCTTTGACAACTGGTGCAATGAATCCGCCTATTTATTGGATCGCGCGACCGCCAGCCAGATTGACAAGGTGGCCGAGGCGTTTGTTTTTGCCGGACCGTTTTTCGTTTTAAACCTGGCCAACGGCAACCCCATTATTATTGAAACCAACAGCCTGCAAATGGAGGAAGGCGCGCATTATCAACCGGCTTCTGTTCTGGCGTCGGTGGATCGTTGGCTTACCCATCGACCGGGCAGCCCGGTGAAAGTCCCCGGTGACGTAAAATCTGCCGTCCGTGACCGGCTGCTGGGCATTCTTTTTTCCCAGTCGTTTGATATAATTGACCGCGCCATCGGTACCAAGGAAGATCTGAACTTCGGCTGTCAGGTCGCCTTGGGATTTCGCAAAGGCCCGCTGGATCTGATGCGGGATTTGGGCGAGGATGAGGTCAAGCGAATCATGGAAAAATTTGATTCTGAAAGGCCGGGCTTTCCGATGCCCCGGCAACCATTTTCAGCGTATCAGGATTTTAAGCGCTATATACTTGTGGACGAACGCGACGGCGTGAAAATTATAACCATTCGACGTCCCCAGGCAATGAATGCCCTCAATGATGAAGTGACAGATGAAATTTTGTCTGTTTTTAAAGCGTTCGAAAACGATCCGTCCGTAAAGGGCTTTGTCATCACCGGTTACGGCAACGCCGCTTTCTCGGCCGGAGCCGACATCGGTAAATTTCCGGAAATGCTCGGTAATGCCGACACTTCAGCACAATACGCAAGAGATTGCGCCAGGGTTCAGATACACATGGATCAGATGGAAAAACCGGTGGTGGCTGCCGTCAACGGCTTTGCTCTCGGCGGCGGACTGGAAGTAGCGATTCGCTGTCACGGCATCGTTGCTACACGTAACGCAAGTTTCCAATTTCCCGAGATCAGTCTGGGTATTTTACCGGGGATCGGCGGCTGTGTGGTTCCTTATCGTAAATGGCCCCAGGGTGCCGAGTTGTTTCATGAGATGATTTGCTTCGGTCGCCCGCTCAAAGCCAAGGATGCATCCGAAGTCGGTATGATATCCAAAATCGTGGATGACTATCCTGCCTTGATTTCTGCGGCTATCGAAGAAGTCAACCGCATGCAGGGAAAGATCACGCGAATCCCGGAAGGCAGCGTTGAGATTCCCGACATCAAAATTCCGGATGAACCCAAAGCAGGGCATCAGATTCTCAGTAAAGAAGCCGTATTGCTCACCAGAAAAGTCATCCAGGATGGCACTGCGAGTGCAAACTTAAATGATGCCCTTGAAATCGGATACAAAGGATTCGGAGAAATTGCCTGCACGGATGCAGCCAAGGAGGGCATCTCGGCGTTCCTGGAAAGGCGACCACCGAATTTTACCAAATAAATGTAGCTGATACATAGGCTGGGAAGCCGGGAAGCTTGGAGGCTATGAGGCTGAAAAGTTCTCAAATAATTCAGCTTTCCAGCTTCCTGGCCTTCCAGCTTCCCAGCCTTATAGCTTCCCGGCCGATCCGCTCTTAGTTGAACACGTTACACCTGAAACCTTTAACCTAAGGAAGGCATCCCAAATGAAACCGGAAGATATTATCGCAGGTGAAGATTTTCAGAAATGCGTCGAATTTCACGGACACCTTTGCCCGGGGCTCACCATGGGGTACAAGGCATCTGTGGCAGGACTTGAATGGCTCAAAGCGCATCGGTCTGTGGATGAAGAAATTGTGGCCATCGTGGAAACCGATGCCTGCTGTGCAGATGCGGTGCAGGTGATGACCGGATGCACTTTTGGCAAGGGCAATTTCATTTTCAAAGACCATGGTAAAATGGCCTTTACTTTTTTCAACCGCAAATCCGGCAAAGGCATCCGGTTGGTTTTAAAATCCGATGCCTTCACACCGGATAAAAGGCATCTGGAGCGGATTCAAAAAATGCAAAATGGCTCGGCAAGCGACGCAGATCGTGCGAAATTCAAGGAACGCCATGAAAAAAGGACACACAAGATTTTAGAAAAACCGGTTGAAGAGATTTTTGACTTCAAAGAAGCACAATTCGATCCACCCGAAAAAGCACAAATCCTGCTTTCGATACCCTGTTCCCAATGCGGCGAGCCGACAATGGAATCCAGGCTCGCCAAGAAGGCGGGTTTGCAATTATGCAGAGGCTGTTTGTCTGCCTCCACCGACTAAGACTGCGAAACGGCCAGACCCGCTACTGTTTGTTTTCCTCGGTTTTGCTCCGTTTGATACTTTCCAGGCGCTCTAAAAGAGTCTTGGCTTTTATAAGATTCTTGTTTACATCTTTATAATTCGGGTCCAGTGCAGAGACGGACTCCCACTCTCGAATGGCATCGGCCAATTTTTGATCACCAAAGTGCGTGAGCCCCTTATCGTAGTGGACTTCTTTGTAAGTGGTTTCGCATTTTTGAATATTCTTTTCACATTGGCTGCAATTTTTATCGTATTGCAGCGAAGCTTTGAATTCATCTCGGGCCGCCAGGTAATCTTCTTTACCATAAAGAACCAAGGCCTGTTCAAAATGAGATTTAGCAAGGTATTCGGTTACCCGGGAATCTTTGGGGTTCTTTTCGGCAACGGCCTCGAATTTAACAATCGCCTCATTATATTTTTTCTGGTTATACAGCTCTATCGCATCCTGACGAAGGTTTGCCGCACTTTGTTTCTCAATTTTATCAATATATTCCCGACAGTCCGCACAGTCCTTGTTGTATTTCAGAGAAGTTTCGAATTCCTTTGTCGCCTGAGGGTAGGCTTGTTTCTCAAACAATTGCCGGCCCTTTTCAAGATAAGCGAGCCCCATGTAATTAATTGCAACCTTATCAGCGGGGTTCAGGTTTAAAACTTTGTTGAATTCGGTAATCGCGCCTGCATATTCTCCCTTGTTATAAAGTTCAATGCCAAGCTCACGATAGTTCATCGTCTGATCCTCGATGACCTCTTTTTTCTCCGGCATTGCTTCGCTTACTGCCGGTTTTTTAGGTATCACGGCTGTTTTCGTTTCTTCTGTTTCACCCTTAACTAAAAATGGGAGCCCTTCGACTTCAGGAATCTTGATCTCCTGTCCCACCCTTAAGCTGGTTCCGTCTTCTATACTATTGAACTTGGCAATGACGTCAAACTTTCTGAAGTCGCCGTAATACATCTTTGCCAGTTTTGAAAGGCTCTCCTCGGTCTGCACGGTGTGAATGATGAATCGTTTAACAGTTATAATTTCACCGGGCAATGCTTCAGACGGCGCTTCACTATCGGTCTGAATTGTCGCCGGATCCGCAATAATCGGGATTCCTTCGATGACGGGAATTTTAATCTCCTGGCCGACGGTGACCTTGGTGGCATCCTCCAGTTCGTTGTATTCGGCTATTAGATGGAACTTGCGATAATCTCCATAGTAACGCTCGGCCAGCGTTGAAATTGTCTCATCTGCCTGAAGCGTGTGTGTAATATAGCGGTTAACGTGCTCGATTTCTTTTCTCGCAGCGGTCAGTTTGTCTTTGGCTTCCATATGTTCGGGGTTATATCGCAGTGCAGTTAAAAACTCTCTGCGTGCAGGCGGGTATTCGCCCTGGCGATAGTGTTTCAAGCCGATCTGATAGTGTTCCTCTGCCAGCTTGTTCAATCGGGATCCGATTGTCGCACTTTTTTCGAGAGCCAATTTGTTTGCGGGGTCCACCGTGAGAACGAGTTTGTATTGCTTTAAAGCCTCAACCAGATCACCCTTTTCTTCGTACGCCTTTGCTTTGGCCGTATATTCTTTTGCGAGTTGAGTCGGAGACTTGGTGCCGAATTGGGCACACCCGGCAATCAGGAGGATTAGGGCAATGACGCCGATAATTATTGCCTTATTTTTCATGGTTTTCTCCCTTTAAGGGAACATGATTAAAGGTTTTCAGCCTGGAAATGAATGATTCCAAGTCCTTTTCCAATATCTGATCTCTACGCAAAGTCAAAGGGTTTGCGAAAAAAGCGTTGCCGCCTCTTTTTACGGACATAGCCATTTTGTATCCGGCATCTCTGGCTATCTGAATCGACTGTTGATCATAACGCCCGAACGGGTAAGCCAAAAAATACGTATCCTGTCCTAATTTTTGATCCATAATCTTTTTTGAACCGTAGAGTTCTTCTTTAACCCGGGCAATATATTCCTGCTCTGTTTCTCCGTCTTTTGGATTCGTGAGATCGCTGTGATGAATCGTGTGCGAACCGATCGCGAATCCTTTGGCGTGCATTTCTTTGAGCTGGTCCCATGTGACGGCCATCTTGGAAACACCGACAAAATCCGTATAGATGAATAATGTCGCTGTAAATCCATATTTGGTGAGGATTGGATAAGCAATATCATAGACCGACCGATATCCATCATCCATGGTGATGAGCACAGATTTTTTGGGAAGCCCCTGGCGATATTCAAGAAACGAAAGGAGTTCTTCAGCGGTTATTACGTGATATCCATTTTCCTTCAGATACTTCATCTGACGCTCAAAAGTCTCTGTTGGCATACAGAGTGGCGAACTGCAGTCTTCGGCAAACCGATGGTAAGTCAATATCGGGATGGTTTGAAAGCCATGAGAGCTTAGCCCTCCCCTATTCCGATCTTTCAGCGGAATTACAACGGCGTTGCCGCGCCCAAAGCGAACGCCGGGATTGGCTTCTTCAATCATCCATGACTTATTTTTAGTCCCCAGAAATTTTTCAGCCAGCTCCGCGGGAGTTTCGCTGTCCGGCATTAAATAGACGACATAGTCCTCCGATCGAAAAAGCCGTTCATTTGACGGTTCGATGGTCGCGCGGGTGGGTGCACAGGCGTTGATAACAATCAAACAGATCCCTAAAAGCACAATACACCATACAATTTTATAGGAGCTTAAACAGCGCTTTAGCGGAGATTGGGAAATAAAATAAGGGAACATACCGGTCCTCGATGACATGTTGAGCCAAAAGACTGCGATGGGTATTTTGTTTTACGGGTGTCCCCGAACACATGATTACAATTCGGTCAACCTTTTATAATTAATCTGTTTTTCGATGGATTGTCAATTTAAATATCATATTAACGATTAAACGATTTACTTTGAAATGGTGAAGCGGTGTTGCGCTTTAATCGCGCAAATTGTTGAGATTTCCGGCAGTTAATTTACTTGACTTTGAATTTTGGCCATAATAATTTAAATAGGCAAAATTGAGGGCTTCTCTTTCCAGACAGATCCACCTGTATCTATAAGTGGTTTCAAAATCACTTCTAAACAATCACCCTGTAAACTGAAAGAGATGGCGACTAAATGGAATCCATTCAGCAGTTCGTTAACCGTTTAAACACACGCCATTTGATCCTTGTTCTGGTTACCTGGTGGCTGGTCATGCTTGTTGCGTTCTCAATTATCACACTGCGGATAAATCACCTCAAGAGCGAGCTAAGAGAAACAGGGGTTGAAATAACGCATGAGTTTTCCAGTCTTGTCAGCCTGCCTCTTCTGGAACGAAATTCTCAGTCAATTTCCACTTTGCTGACCGATGCCGTCAATCGAACTGAGGTAATTTACGCATCGGTAGTCGATCATCGCAATAAAGTTATCGCCTTTACCGGCACCGGACATCTTATGCCGGATAGAACCGAAGCTGTCCGCTCCATTGAAAAAGTAGCGATGTGGGAGGGTGGATTTGCCAGCCACGCCAAAATTCTCAACTTTGTCTCCGACGTAACTTACGCCGGTACTAAAATTGGAGAAATTTTTATCGGCTTATCTACCCCCAAAACCTTTCTGACTCGAGAACAATTTCTATTCATCGCTGTCTTGAGCAGCCTGATTTTATTGTTTTTTATCGCTGTATTTCGTTACCAAACGATCAAGACGTTTCTCTCGGAATATCTGAATCTTAACCGGCCGAGCACCGCCATCGATCCAGCTTTACAAAAAGATGCTATTCCCTGTCCGCTATGCGGAACGCAACAGCCGGCTTCCGGCAGATTATTCACACGATCAGCGCTCGATAAATTCTTAAAGACCGCAGACCCGAAGCATGTCACGAATACCGAGGGCGTTAATGAATCCAAAAAGACCGATTTGCCCGAACAGGCTGGAAAGGAAGATCTCTCAAAGGTCAGGCGTCAGATCATATTGCGCTGCACCGAGATTATCAAAAAACTGATCGCCTGATAAATGATAGCGAAGGACAAGGAGGTGTTCCATGCTTGTCAGTGAAATTGCCGCGACAACAGTGGTAAAAATGAAGGAAATTTCAACAAGCACCTTCACTAAAGTTGCACGGGGGATAAAACGCGTGTCGAAAATAAATTTCCTTGAACGCAACCGCAGACAATTCGCAATCTGTCTGGCGATCTGGCTTCTCATCAATTTTAGCGGCTATTTATTCTATCACTACGCGTTTAAACATAGAAAGGATGTGTTTTTTCAGCAAGGACTTTCCGGGACCCAAAATCTTGAGTCCAAAAGCGGACCATTCGTTTTAGAAAAAGACATCTTATCACTCAATGTGGCTATCAAAGAATTGCAGGATATGGATGATCTGAAATTTGCCGCAATTATGGATCACAAAAATAACATCATGGCTCACACAAACGCGGAAATGATGAACCGAAAATTTGAGCCGCTGCAAAATGAAAAGCCGATCACCGCACTTGACGGGATCAATATTATTTCAGGAATTTTCCCCGACAAAACAGCGGTCATCGCCTTTTTTAAGCGTATTATTTTTTCAGATGTCGAGATCGGCAAAGTGTGCGTTGCGCTTTCTACCGCGAATCTGAATAGGGACCTGAATCAATTGCGGGTTTTATATCTAGCCGGTGTCGTGTTAACGATAATCTTGTTCGTGGGCAGTTTGTTCCTGTTGGATCGACGCGCCAAGGCCAAAGCGCTCAAGTTGAAACAGGAATTCGAAAATATGGACCGGATCGGTCCTTACCTTTTGCATAAAAAGGTCGCCCGGGGTGGAATGGCCGAACTGTTTCTGGCAGATTATGTTCGTCAGGATGGGTTTAAAAGAAAAGTGGCCATTAAACGAATCCTGCCCCATCTTGCCGGAAATCAGGATTTTATCAAAATGTTTACCCGCGAAGCCAGGCTGGCTGCTCTATTGCAACACCCGAATATTGTTCAGATCTTCGATTACGGGAAAATTGAAAATGCGTATTTTATTGCGATGGAATTTATCGATGGGAAGAATCTGGGTGAAATCCTTACAACCTTGAAGCAAGGTCTGCCCGTTGACAAGGCTGTTTTTATAATTTCCCGAATCTGCAAAGGCCTGGATTACTCTCACACCAAACGGGATGAAAACACCGGCGAGCCCTTTCATATCGTACATCGCGATATCAGCCCCCAGAACCTGCTGATTTCTTATCAGGGAGAGGTGAAAATAAGTGATTTTGGAATTTCCAAAGCCAGATCCGAGCCGAGCTTAACCCAAGCGGGCGTTGTAAAAGGGAAAATGGCCTATTTGTCGCCCGAACAGGCCCTGGGAGAGCCGATTGACCATCGAGCAGACATTTACGCCCTGGGACTTGTCTTTTATGAAACGCTTACCGGAAAGAGGGTGTACACGTTTAGCAGTGATGTCGAAGCGCTGCGTGCCATTCCGAAAATGGATATTGAACCTGTCGGCAATTCAGTCCCCGGGGTTCATGAAGATTTAAACCGAATTGTGATGAAATGTCTGGAAAAACAAAAAGAACAAAGATACCAGAGCGCTTCTGCTTTAGATGACGATCTGGCAGCATTTAAAAAGGACCATAAAATAACCTTCGAAGCCTCCGATCTCGCAGATTTCATGAGAACAAATTTCAAGGGAAGCAATGCGCCCTCACATAAAGACTAGAACCCATTTCAGTCCGCCTCCGGCGGACAAAGTGTCAACACTGCACCCGTTTTGTGGCGGACTGCCCCACCGTTGTAAGCGGGCAACACTGAGGCGTCTTTTTAAAATGGGTTATCGATCTCAGTAAATAGAGGCCCTTAGCATGCATCAGAAAATATTTTTCGGCCAAACCGATATCGGACTCAAACGCAAAAATAATGAGGATGTTTTTGTTGTGAACCCCGAGATGGATTTTTGCCTCGCAGCAGATGGTATGGGTGGCGCCGCCGCTGGCGAGATTGCCAGCAAAATTTTTGCTGATACAGCTCAGGAAATTTTTACAGGTAATACCAATCGTTCCCAGAAAGAGGTCGTATATCGGATTCAAAAAGCCTTTGGTACTGCGAATGAAAAGATTTTAGAGCATGTAATTGAGAACACGAATCACAGGGGAATGGGATGCACGGCCGAACTTTTGGCTTTCTCTGATGCGGGTTTTATTGTCGGTCATATCGGAGACAGCCGGACCTATCGTTTAAGACAAGGGCACCTCGAACAGCTTACGCAGGATCACACCATTGTCCAGCAGCAGTTTGAGGAGGGATTAATATCTTCAGACCAACTCAAAGACCACCCGTTGCGCAATGTCATCTTCCGTGCCGTTGGTATAAAGGAGGACCTGGCCCTTGATCTGATTATCGGTAAAATTTTTGCAGAAGACATTTTTCTTCTTTGTTCGGACGGTTTAACCGACATGGTCCCGGATGATCAAATCCAGGAGATCCTTTGTTCAGAAAGCGACATTCCGGACAAGGCCGAAGAACTGATCGAAGCGGCTAAGGTTGCCGGGGGAACCGATAATATCACCGTCGTTCTGGCCGCCATTACATAAGGCGTCTTTTAAATTATCCGGCGTACCAAACCAATCTTTAAAATATTACCTGCCTTAAAAGTGGAATCATGCCGAAACCCTATTTGGAATGGGTTGATGAAAACCGCCAAGCGCAATATTTAGAAATCGTCGATAAAGTCTTTATCGGACGAAGCTGCAAGGGGGTCGACCCCCAGAAAAGGATTCTTGTGCAAGATGCACAGGTGTCCAGGGATCATGCTGTGATCAGTCGCCGGGCAGAACGCATTCAAATTACTGACCGCAGCAAAAATGGTACCTGGGTCAACGGTACCCGATTGGCGGCTGGGGCATCCAGTGAACTTGTGGATGGCGATACCATTAGTTTGGGCGGATTCTCTTTGCGCGTTTTTTGCCCTGAAAATGTAACCCAGGTTACAGATGCCGCCATATTAACGGATGGCACCCGGGTGACCCCGACCGAGGTAATCGTAACCAACGTTGTCGCTGATGTCAGGGAGTTTTCAACCTTCTCCCAGGCACACGCGTCATCCGACGTCTATGCCTTAATGAAGGAAATATTTGATACTTTCAGCGCCATTGTGTACAATTTTAAAGGAACTATTAAAGATTACGCCGGCGACGCCGTGTACGCGTTTTGGGATCATGCTGCGGCGCCAATAAGCAAGCAGGCCGTTTTGGCCTGTCAGGCTGCAATACAGCAAACGCAAACGATAAACGAGATCCGCGCCAAATTAAGCGGTAAAAATATTGCAGCGGATAATCTGCAGATGGGCTGGGGAATAACAACCGGCAAGGTGACGATGTCACACTATGGCTCACGCGCGGCTGATTTGGCGCTGGTCGGTGATTGCACGAATCTGGCTTTCCGTTTATCCGGTTTGGCGAACAAAGAATTATCCGAAAAAATAGTGATATGCTCGCAAACTGCGGAACTGATCCGCAACGATCTCAACATAAAAGACCTTGGGACTGTCGCCATCAAGGGAAGGACCGGCAAGGAACACGTTTTCGCATTGAGTCAACCCTGATACTGCACAGATAGGTTTCCCTCCTTCGCCATAAAGGCTAGGGAGGACAAGCAGGTTTCAGTGTTCAGGTGTCAGCTCCCTGGTTCAAAGGTTCAGAGGTTGGAAAACAGCTGAAAAGGAAGATGCATCAGATCATTTAACCTTTTAAACCCTGAACCTTTGAACGTTGAACCAAAGTACTGCCACCTAACATAAATAGGTGTTTTGTAAATTAAATAAAGGACATAGCAATAGACTACTTCCCATGAAATAGTCTATTATCTTTTTAAATGGTATTTTCAACCACTATTTTTCTGTTCGGCTTTCTCCCCGCGGTCATCATAAGCTATTATGGACAGCAATTATTGTCCCCCAAAAAACTGCGCAACCTTGTCCTCCTTTTTTTCAGCTACCTGTTTTACTTATACGGCGCCGCCGGTTTTCTTTTGATCCTGATCCTGTCCACTCTGGCGGATTATGTGCTGGGACGTCTGATTGACCGTATGGTCAGATACAAAAGGTTGTGGCTTTGTTGCTCACTGCTTCTTAATTTAGGACTCCTGGCCTACTTTAAGTACGCCAATTTTTTTGTTGGTGAGCTAAATCACTTTCTTGCAGGATTTAAATTTTTCCCGATAGAATGGTATGATGTTATTCTGCCCATCGGAATTTCATTTTTTACATTTCAAAAACTCAGTTATATCATCGATGTTTATCGTGGAAAGAGTCATGCGCTTGAAAATGTTATCGACTTCGCACTTTACATCGCCATGTTCCCGCAGTTAATCGCCGGCCCGATTGTCCGCTACAGCTACATAAAAAGCCAGCTTAGGCAACGCCGGGAATCGTGGGACGACTTCTACAATGGAATCATCCGGTTTTGCTGGGGTCTGGCAAAAAAAGTAGTGATTGCAAATTCCTGCGGCCAGATCACAAACGTTATTTTTGACCTCACCCCGGAACTAATTGATACAAAAGTCGCCTGGCTCGGCGCAATGGCTTATACCCTTCAAATTTATTTCGACTTCTCCGCCTATTCCGATATGGCCATCGGCCTGGGGATGCTGTTTGGTTTTTCATTTCCTGAAAATTTCAACCGCCCCTATTCTGCCATAAGCATAACGGACTTCTGGCGTCGCTGGCACATTACATTGAGCCGCTGGTTCAGAGACTACCTGTATATTCCCCTGGGAGGTAACCGTCGGACAACAAAAAGAACTTGTTTAAACATGGCAATCGTTTGTATCCTTTGCGGGCTCTGGCATGGAGCAAATTGGACATTTCTGCTCTGGGGAATTTATCACGGGCTATTCCTGGTTCTGGAGCGTATCACCGGTATTCGTGAAGTTCCCCGGGAGAAATACAGAATCTTGCGCCGGATCATAACGCTGTTAATCGTTGTGATCGGCTGGGTGCTTTTCCGCTCAGAAGACATCACCCAGGCGTTCGGATTTTTAGGCGCCATGTTCACGCTGACGGATTTGCCGATTTCTTACGAATTGAGCCTGGCATTGAACAACCGAAACCTTCTTATTCTGTTAACTGCTTTACCGGTATTCTTCCTTCCGGGTGATTTTTCTTTGATAAATATTTTAATTATCAAAAAAGGTCCGTTCCCGTTGGTTGCCGGTGCACTGATGATCCTGCTGGTGCTTCCGTATTGTGCGGCGCTTATTGTTGGTGGTGCGACCAGCCCCTTTATTTACTTTCGGTTTTAAAGGTTCGATGAAAAAGATATTTACACTGATATTTGTCTTTCTTCTTTTAACACCGGCGGCGGTATGGTTCATCGGCCTTGATTTCGGCCTTCAAGTGGAGCGTATCGGATTGAAACCGCCTCGCTTTGATAAACGGGCGCTTTTCGACAACGCGTACTACCTGTCTTTCGACCAATATTTTAATGACAGTTTTTCTTTGCGAAGTCCGCTCATTCTGGCCAAAAGATGGTCGGATTACCGCATATTCCACATGACCGATGTCAAAGGTATTCATGTCGGCAGCCATGGATGGCTTTACAGCCGAAAATCCATCGACGACTATCGCAAAGAAGCCTGCAATGAAAAGCAGGATCTCGAACGGTTGGTTTTAGAGCTTCATGCCATCGAAAAGATGATCGAAGCCACGGGCCGCCGCTTCTTCTTCATCGTGGCCCCGAGCAAGTCCACGATTTATCCCGAGTTCATCGGGCCATTACCGCCGAGCCCGGCGTGCAACCATAGCCGCTACGATCTGTTCATCGAAGCCGTCGCAGCGCATCGATTAAAGAGTTTTGTGAGACTTGACCAGCACATAAACAAAGCGAAAAAAAATCATACGCTGCTCTACGACCGAACCGGCAGCGTCTGGAACAATCTGGGCGCAATGGTTGCTTCCGAGCCAATCCTGGCGCAAATAATAAAAGACCACATGGAAAAACGGATATTCGTGAACACGCGTAATGCGCCGATCGACTATGATGATCTTAATAGACGATTGATGGGTTTTTTGACTGCCGAGCAAGACGTACCTGTAATGCACCTATCGCATTCCGGGCAATCCGACCTTTCCCATGGAATTATTTATGGTGACGCGTTTCTTAAGAATCTAATTCCTTTCCTGGCGCAATGTTTCAACGAGCTTGATGTGATCCGGGCTGACAGTCTTCCGTCAAAGCAGTACGGAGAAGATTTACGCGCCCCCGATCTCATCATGCTTGAACGGGCCGAATCCGAACTAGGCAAAACCCGCATCGAAATTGATAAGATCCTTTCCATGTTTGAAGCCGAAGCCCGGATACCCGTCAGAGACCGCCTCGATCTTCAGGCGATTATCCCGGGCGCAAATGTTTCTTTGAACAGCAGGGCTGATGGCCTGGCGATAAAATCAGTCGGGATTCAATCCGTCTTTACGTTTAAATCAGCACCGGCCTCAGACGGGCATAGCTTTAGAGTGCTCAAGCTAACAATGGAAGGCTCCCACTCGGACTTCATGATCGTTAAATACCTGACGGACCCTCCCCTGGTATTTCCGAAATCACTCAAGCCGGGAGTCACAGAATTGTATTTGCCGCTTCCATTTCAAAAAACAGTATCTTTGAACATTCATCCGGGCAATAAGGCCGGAGTTTTAATTTTGCGCTCAGCGGAGGTACTTGCGTTTGCCGACAGTCCGGCTGCACCCGAACCTTTGCAGGAAAAGACCTGGGTTGCCAAAACCGGCTCAGAGGAAACGCCATCTGTGCCCCGCGCTGAAACAGATGCCTTCTTAACCAGATCGCATCCGGAAATCGACATTTCGATTTCGAAATCGGAAAAGCGCGACCCGCACAGCGATTCCGAAATTGCCCCGCCTTTAAATGTGGCGTTATTGATGCTCAAAAGACTTCGGGTCGAAGGAGCAGATCCGGATAAGAAAAATGATCTGAAACCCGAGGAATCAAAAGCATCCACTTCCATATCGAAAGCCCAAACCGACATTACACACGCTAAACCGGTTAACATTCCGGACATGCCCCCTACAGGCAAAATCGCTTCCAAGAAAGGCGGGGAGCCCATTTCTAGCATGCCTTCGATTTCTCTGACCGACATTGAAGAGGGTCGTATTTTCCAGCGCAGCGGTCAAAGCGCGGAAATCGTCGTTTCCGGGACTTACAGCGGGCAGGTTGAGGCCATCGAAGCGCGGATCGTCAGGAGCAATACGCTTGAAGAGATCCTAACCTGGACCGTTATCGACGATGCACCCCGCAACGGAATTTTTGTGGGCGAACTTGAAGACGTACCCCAGGGCGGGTGGTATAATATCCAGGTCCGCAGTCACAGCGATCACTCGATTGCAATCAACGGAAAACATAAATGGGGCGTGGGTGTTTTAATCGCCTGCCTGGGGCAGTCGAACATGAAAGAATGGTTTTACACAGGTAAAGATTTGACAGCCCATCCGCTTCTGAGGAAATTCAATGGCAGCCAATGGTCAAAATTCGGCACGACGGGCAATGCTGCCATTGCATTCGGCAATAGAATAATCGACCGGCTAGGCATTCCGGTCGGGCTCATGGATTTTTCCGTAAACGGCTCGGGTTTGAGAAAAGAAGCCGATTGGGGAACCGGTTACTGGGAAGACACGTCGCCGAAATCGATCTATGATCAATTTGTTACCGGGGTATCAGATGCAGGCGGAACGGCTGAATTTGTAATCTGGATACAGGGTGAAGCAGACGCTGCGCGAGGAACCGTAACAAAGAATGAATATGCAGACTCCCTTGAACATTTTATAACGAATCAGGTCAGATCTGATATCGCCAATGGCTCGACGCTTGAAAACTTGCCTTTTCTTGTCGTTATGATGATAAAACGGCCCGGAGGCAAAGATAGGCCCCACCAGGATATCCGGGATGCTCAAAAGCACGTTGTCGAAAACGTTGCCGACTGCTTTTTGGCCGCTACAACACTTGACCTTAAAAATCACGGCAGGCAGCACCTCACCCCGGAAGCATATATTTCGATGGGAAACAGGGTAGCGCAAACGGTTATGTATATCTTGGGGAAAGAGACATACTACCGGGGCCCAAAGGTAACGGACGTAAAGCAAATAGACAACAGTACCATAGAGATCGCAATCGGGCACAATGGCGGCAGTGATTTAAAGCCCTCAACCGAAATAACCGGCTGGGAAGTGATCGTCAATCATACTTCCGTTCCTATTGCAAAAGTTTATCGCTATGATCCCCAAACACTCCGGATACGCCTCGAGCGTCCATTAAATGATAAGGCTCAAATTCGCTATTTATTCGGCGCAATGCCGGATGCCAATAATCCCGTCTTAGATAATTCTCCGCTGTCGCTACCCCTGGAAGAGTTCCGATCAGATCTCAATTAATTTGAATTAAAACTTATAAGACTTATATTTATCGTAGTCCCCATTGACATGCATTTAACTGTGATTTCCGGAGAATGAATAATGGAAATAATGTCTGAAATTTCGAATAAAATCAGAATTAAACAAAGCAAGTTCCTGATTTTTTTCCTTTTTTCACTATTATTTTCTTCTCCGGCTTTATTTTCAAAATCAATTTTTGCAGAGAACTCCAGTATGATTGCCCAAGCAAAAAAATACAATATCGGTTGCCAGCCCACACCGCCGGATTCATTGGGTCCCTTTTATAAACCCAAGGCACCCTTGCGAAACAGCGTGGGAAAGGGGTATGAATTAAGCGGGAAGGTTTTGTCCTCAAAGGACTGCGCTCCGATCAAAGAAGCACGAGTCGAATTGTGGATGGCGGGTCCTGATGGAGAATATAAAGATGACTATCGGGCCACGGTACTGTCAAATGAATCCGGCGAATACCGTTTTGAAAGCCACCGGCCACCGTCTTATTTGAGGCGGCCACCGCACATTCATATTCGCGTGACAGCCCACGGTTTCAAAACCCTGGGCACACAGCACTATCCAAAAGAAGGTTTAAGCAAAGGAGAATTTGATCTGGTATTAATTCCAGACTAAAGGCAACGATAGAAAGCGTCTGCCTTTTTCTGTTTTCACACCTTATCCCATCCCCCCTGGCGCCCTCTATAAGTTAGATCATTCTACAGTTTAGGTTATTCTATCAGCATACGTAATTTCTGTGCCGCCTGCCATGCAGGGACCCATTTTAAGCGACGATCAGGCCCTCTTGATAATACGAAGCTGTTTGCATATTTACTCTCAAGTGATTCGATAAAAATCTGGGCTTCTTCGACCCGACCTTCGCGAATATATCGATTGGCAAGATAGTTTTCGAGGTTCGGCAACGCCTCCGTTCCTCGGTCTGTAACAATGCTGGAAAATTTGTCGTTCGCACTCAGCATATCGTAGTATTCTTCGACATCGTTGGTATTCCGCATAAAAGCCGATCTTAAACCGCGTTCGGCAATGGCCATACCGGTGGCATAGGCATCCGGGAATTTGGCAAGCATTTCATTAAAAGCTTTTTCTTGATCTTCAGCATTTCCCGCACCTCGCCTGCGCAAACGTGAGCGATCATAAAGCGCCATTAACTCTTCATGATACTGACTTCGGTCTGACTGGTGGTGCTCGCGGTTTCTTGCCAATATCTGTTCGCGATAATTGTTCACCATGTCCTGTAAGGCATAATCTTCATATATCTTTGATAGAATTGTAGGATCGAGGTCTCCGCTGGCTGCCAGTTGATCCAGGCCGGTGCCGCTGATAATTTGCGCGAGCTGTTGAACCTGTGTACGCGGATCAGAGGCGGATGCATCATCACTTCCCGATATGCGGAAGCGGCCTTTTAAAGGACCAGAGCCTAGATTATTCTGAGCTGATTTATTCTGAAAAAGATTTTGTTTACTGGTGATGGCCGTTAACTGTTTTTCAAGCTCCTCATATGACTGACGCAGAGCTGACAGATCATCACGGTATTCGGTTACCAATTTTCTGGAAGAAACATGGACACGATAACTGAAAAATATTGAAGCCATGCAAATAACACCGGATAAAACGGTCACGATTACGCTGACAATCCATATCTTTTCTCTATTCATCGGTTTATTCCTTACGAATGGGCATTATCAACTGTATACGTAATTCTTTAATAAGCAGCGCCAATAAAATAATTTCGCCGATTTTGGAGCACCTTGTGTTATCTAAACCTTCAATATTGAGATAAAACAGGCGATCAATTGACCGCTTGTTTTTGAATAATGGTTTTTAGAAAAATTTTATTCATTCGATGGTTCAACAGATGGTTGAAACGTAAGTGGAAAACTTAAAAACTTATTGGCTTTACTAATCGCATAATCACCTGCGGTACAGACAAAAGAAATTTCTCTCCCATCCGGATCTTCAGCCGGTATGTTTCCCACTGCGCAATTTTGGTTTTCTGCAAAGCTTATAAAATTTTGGATTATAACATTCTCATCCGCGTTAATAAAATTAGACGTCTCTAAATTACCGCTTGGAGAGATTGCGCCCGACCCGATTACACTGATCCAGACTTTTATACAGTGGATGCCGTCAGCTGACTCAACCTGTAAAACATCAATTCAGCTTCCACGCAGTTTTCTTTAATTATGCACTCTATACATTTCGTCAGGCCTCCACAATCGTCGCACATCACCGGAAAGCATTTTGCGTGGGTTAATAATCGATTCAAAACATCAGAATATTCTTCTAATTGCTGTGTCAACACAATGGCTTCGGTATCGTCGCATACGGATAGTTCCGATTTTTTATCAATATAGACGCCTAACATGCTGTGCAGAATGCAATCTTTTTTGGATTTCTCAAAGTCGAAATCCGATATCAAATTATCGATGTTCATTATTTCCCCCTCTATCCTTTATTATACAGAACCATTTGTATCATATCCCCCTGATACACAATGATTGCGCCTTTGCCATGGGGCATCAATATTTTATGGTTTATAAAATGGATTCTGCTCAACGGAAGTCGAGATGAGAAATGAGACCTGCTCCGCTTCGAGGCAACGAAAACGTGCTTCAGGCCATGTGGAGAAAGAGATCCGAAATTATCAGTATTTATATACATCATTACATCGCAAATGGTCAAATAAAAATGTTCAAGTTATACGATAAGCATCCGATATAAACTGTAGAAAAATGCTTAAGAACTAAGCGGGTAAGGAGCTAGAATATCATGAATAGCGTTCCACCTTATTGTTGCAGCCCTCCGGCCCCATCCGGTCCAAGGCCGGCAAATTGGACCTATCAATCGACGCAAATTGAAAAAGCGCTGATTACCGGTGCGCAGAGCACAGATATCGAAATTCAGACGGCGGAGGGTGATAAGGTCACCCTGTCATCGAATTTGCAGTTTGAGTCATCGGCCGTTGCCTATGCAGAGCTGGGCCGCACAAGCGGGCGTTACAGCGAATCACGAGGACAGCTGGTTTCAGTTGAGGCAAACAGCACATTTGAACTGACAGTGGAAGGGACTTTAGATGAGCAGGAAAAAAAGGACATCAGAGACGTCCTGACAAACCTTTTTAAGATGGTAAAAGACTTTATGGCCGGCAACCACGACACAGATAAAGCTCAGAACTTTGCCGATCTGACAACCATTTCAAAGGTTAAAGCTGAGTTTGATATCCATGCCCAGGTCACGGTCGCTGCACAATCTGATACCAATTATGCGGCGCAAAAGCCGGTAATTGCAAAAGCAGAAACAGCCCATCAGCCTGCGGTTTCAAAACGTGTGGATAAACTGACGGATCGCATGATCGCAGCTGTAAAAGATTCAGGTGTCGAGCCTGCCAGAATTTTAAATCGGATGAATAGACGCCTCTCGAGGCTTACCCGGAAATTCATGCATGCGGGATCGTCACGCTGGCATAGAATGCACTTGAGACAGGAGATTCTGGAAGACTTTGTCAGAAAGCTCAAAAAATTGTCTGCTGAAAATGGTGCCGGCGTTGACAGCCAAGCGGATGGCGAAGAAAAAGCGGCCGATCTAAAAGAACCCGCCATGGTGGAAATGACCGCTTCGGCTGCGGAAAGCATTCTGGACACTGTCAGCCATGATTTCCATTTTGAAATGGCGTATTCGGCAGCCGATTAAATAAAAAATAGCAGCATCTGGTGGCCTTCAGAAATTAGGATTAAAATCTTTGTCTATCCGTCGTTTTCCGGCCTGAATGGTCCTGCAGAGGCAATGAATTGTCGCTTTACGGCCTGAATCGTCATCCACTACTTTTTTTCACTTTTTCCCAGGCGCATCGTTTTATATCTTTCCGGTGCCGCTTTCGAGCCGATAATTGCCAGATGTTTATTCATCATTTCAAGTTTCGATGTCTGATGTGCCAGACTCGATTTCATCTGATTGATCGAAAATTCTATTTTAACCATTTCCTGCCTTATTTTCTTGACTTCGGAAAATATGAATACGCACAACAGGGGTATGGTTGTTAATACAATTCCACAGATTATTAGAATCCATATCAGATCTGCATCCACAGAAACTATTCCCTATTGATAATTACCGAATGGATAGCGGCATCAAAGGCCAGCACCCAGAAATGAGCTGTGTGCCGGAGCATTACGTCGGCTTCATTTGTATGGTTCGGTAAAGTCAATTTTGCCGTCCGGCAACATGTACAACACCAGGGCCTCCCCATTCGAGACCGTGGGGTGGTGCGCCGTTCCGGATTCAAATACACACCAGCCGCGTCCGGTACCGTCAAATTGGGCGCCCGGGGTGATCGGCATCACCATGCAGACCTCGCCGCCGGGATGACTATGGTGGGATCCCACTAAATCGGTCAGGTCCACAACATCGACGCTCAGTCCGCCTGTTTCTTCGCATGGTTCAATAACACGGCCCCAACGCCGCCCTTCTTCACCATTTGCACACATCCATCCATCTGCAATCGCTTCGTGGCATGCTTTCTCAATCGCATCGAATACTTCACCACCGGGTGGGAAACGACGAGTTAGTTCCTCGGCAAGTTTGGCGTCTAGGTCCATTCCCGAGACAAGATCGGTCACGGGTTTAAGCAGCGCCTGAAATTCACTGACTTTCATGATATCGCCTCCAGGTCAAGTTGTCGTCGGTTTGTTCATTTCTATTTTTCAAATAGCCTACAATGATCTCAAGGGGGTGTCAACTTGTGATCTGTCGCGTTCGGATCGGGTCGGACTTAATGAACTCCAATTAACCGCAATCTTCGGTACATTGATCTTCGCCAAGCAGTCCAACCGAATAGGTTTCCCCCATTTTGAGTATGCTGAATAATCCATAAGATGTGACGATTGCCGAAGTTACACCTCCAGGGCTGCAGATTTGGGATTTCGCGTTCGGCATGTTCCATATGATGTCTTTCGAAATCTTCCAATGTCTATTCCTTGGGGCCAAGGTTCTCGAAACGCCTGGCAATCAGATGAAACGGCAATTCTCCGCCTTCCAGAATAAAGCTATGAAAATCCTTTCCTTCTAAATGGCGTCCGAATTTCTTCTTTAGTTGCTTAAATTCATAATTGCCATAGCAATAGCACAACTGGTAACCCGGGTTTAGACGAAAACGATCCAGCTGCCTGGCAGCTTCCTGCGATGCAAACCCGCATGTTTTCAATAAATCAACGGCATCGTTTTCGGTTAGCTTGCCAAGCGTCAGGCCGACATCGATTTGACAGCGGGCCGAACGCCAGAGGTTTCGCTTGAAGCTGACAAGTAATTCCAGCGGGTTGTCCAGATAGCCGTATTCGATCAGCATGGATTCTGCATAGGAGGCCCAGCCTTCATAAAAAAGGGGCGATTCGATCTGTCGGCGAATCGGATTCTTAAGACTTCTTCGAATCGAATCCAGAAAATGATGCCCCGGAATCGTTTCATGCGCGGTAAGCATCTTATATTCGCGACTCAAGCGTTTTTGAAGATGGTCGTCGGCTTCTTTGCTGTTATGTCGCGGAAAATGGCTGGAAATATAAAAATAGCTTTTTTCTTTTGGATCGCGGCTAAATGCAGCTGCAAAGGAAGCTGAACTGCGGACGGATTTCAGGTAGGTCGGTGTGTAATTAATTTCAATGGGTGCGCTCAGAAATTTGTCATTAAAACCGTTGCGGCTGAAAAATGTCCGCAGGTGATCGATCTCCTGCCCGTAAAGCGTAATGATTTCGCCTGCCTTTATTTGAGACGGTCTGTAAGCATGATACAAGTCTTCCCAGGTTTTATTCGGTTCTATTTGTGATTGGCGCTTTTTTAGTTGTGATAAGATTTCCCGCCATTCTTCTCTGGCGATTGCAAATATTTCATCCGGAGTTCGTTCTGATAAAAAATGATCTTTCAATGAGGTTTCAAGTGTGGAAACCGCAAATCGTCGATCGGCTTCAGGAGATTTGGATTTTAAAAACCGAACCAGGGTTTCAAGGGCGGTCAGCGCACTTTCCTGGTGTCTGGTAAACGCCCCCGCATGATGTTTTAAAAATGTCTTAGATAAATCGCTGCCGATTTCAACTAAATATTCTTTGCAGTCCGCCGCCATCAGTAATGACGCCTGATAATAGGTTTCCGGCACCGAGCCGATATTATCCAGCGCCTGTTTCAATATTTCAGGAATAGCAGACAGACGTGCCAGGACCCTTTGCGGAACCTCATGGGAATCCATGGCCGGTTTTATCAGAGCATGGTCCAGACCGATAAAAGCAATTTTTAGATACAACAGGGGATTGTATTGCCATGAACGTTTTGTCTCCAGCTCGATTAAGATGCCGGCTATATTGGCCCGCAACAAATTAAGGTCGATGCGATTATCAAGATTACCGGCTTCATCGTTCGCGAGCGTAAAGCCCTTTTGGAATTCCTTTAACTTGTCTATGGTGTCTTCAATCTCGACTGCGTCCAATGAATCCAGTTTGGCATAGTGCCTGCTGGCATTTTCAGCTCGGGGGAGAAAGTCAAATTCGTCGCTGGCGCACATCACGGGAAAACGTTCGGACAGATAATCAAAATAGTTCGCGGCTAATTTCTTGTAATCATCTTCGTTGATCAAGATTTAAACCCTTTCTTAAATTTACTATTTAGGCTAAAGTTATGCTTTTCTCGGATAATGTCAAAAATCAAGAGTAGAATTGGATCTTGTTTTTAATTTCATAAAGAGCTAACAGCATCATTAAGATGCAAGCCAAGAACATACCTTATAAAGCCATCGTTTCTTCGGACTGGAGTGAATGCCTGGCGCCGTGCAGTCCCTTTGATTGCATTTCATTTAATTACCCGCAATTAACCGCCGAATTAGAAACGATTTTCAAGCAATATACAAGCAACATGATTTCTTTAGGAGAAGCCGCGCACAAAATTGAGACCCTGCTGCCTGCACCCCTTACCATAGAACAAATGGATGCGTATCTGGATAAGTCTTTCTCGACATACAGAGGCGTACCGCAACTGATCGAATGGTGCTTGTGTAAAGAAATTCTTTTTATGATCAACACCACCGGTATGACAGGTTATTTTCAACGAATTTTCGCAAAAAGTCTTCTACCGCGGGTCCCCGCGCTTTCCGCCTACGGCATGATTCGCTATCCGAAACAGCACAGTGATCCTGATGTTATCTTTGAGCTTTTTGAAATTAAAGATAAAGGCAAAAACACCGAAGCAGCTGTCCGTTTCTTTAATATTCCTTTCAACAAAATCATCATTATAGGAGACAGCGGTGGCGATGGTCCGCACTTTGAATGGGGCGCAAAGACCGATGCGCTTCTAATAGGGAGTATGACCAAGCCTTCCCTTGATAAATATTGTCTAAAAAAGAATATCGATATCAATGTGCGTTTCGGGAGTTCCGAAACGGCGGATGAAAAAGAAAAGCTTAAAAACGAAATGCAGATCGATTTTATGGATTTAGTGGCACGCATTGAAAATTTCATCATGTAAATCAAAATTGTGAGATGAATATGGCAAAAGAACTGACCGACCAAGAAATGGAAACCTATTCGAGGCAGATCGTGCTGGCCGATATCGGCTATGACGGACAGCTCAAACTCCGCAATGCCAGAGCATGCCTGGTTGGCGTGGGCGGCCTCGGCGCCCCGACTGCAACAAAACTTGTCGGCATGGGCATTGGGTTCCTGCGCATCGTTGACCGGGATATTGTCTCCCGCTCCGATCTTCACCGACAGCACCTTTATGATGCGGATTGCGTCGGCCTGCCAAAAGTTGAGATTGCCCGGCAAAAGTTAAACAGGCTCAACCCCGATGTAAAGCTGGACCCGGTTCCGGAGTCGCTCAATTCCTTCAACGCTGAGGATATCATCGGCGGCATGGATGTCGTCATCGACGGGCTGGACCGACCGGAGCCCCGTTATCTGGTAAACCGCACCTGCAACAAACTTAAGATTCCGTATGTGTTCGGAGCGGCCATAGAGGCATTTGGCAATGTTTCGACATTAATGCCCGGCCAAACATTTTGTCTGGAATGCTTCATGCCCGGGCTCAAGGATGAAGACCTGCCGGTCTGCGGGGTGGTCGGCGTTCATCCATCTGTGGTGGGTGTGGTTTCCGCTATTCAGGTTTCAGAAGCCGTGAGATTGGTCATCGGTCAGGAGCCAAAACTATTTAATAAACTGTTCTATATTGATCTACGCGCATTTGAATTCAAACTGTTGGAAATGAAAGCGGTAAATAGTTGCAAAGTATGCGGTACGCAACCGGACGGCTTGCCGGAGGAAATAGCAGACCGTCTCTTTGAAGAAACCTGTGCCAGAGACGGACGCCGGAATTTTGTTCTGTCTCCAAAAGGCAGGATAACAATTGATCTTAAAAAGCTGGCCAAGCTTTTAAATAAAAGACATTTTCCGATTCGATCAGCCGGACAGCTCGGCACCACTTTCAATCCATCCGATGACATTCAGGCCTGTATCCTCAAAAGCGGTATCATGATCGCCCAGACCCCACCCGACTCGCACGAAGAGATTAAAGACAGGGTTTTTGGCATCTATCGGTCCATCATCGTTGATGGCCTCGGCATGTCGAGCGATATCCTGCCGGATGTCCCTTAATTCTAATCATGTTTCAGGTGTCAGGTTTCAGTGTTCAGCATCTGACCCGGAGATGTTTCAGCCGAATCAATCCTGACACCTGAACACTGACACCTTAGTTAGGCGTTTTTTTTCTTGAACTTCACCATAAATTCAGCCAGCCTTTCGGCTCCTTCAATCGGCATGGCATTGTACATCGAGGCCCGGCAGCCACCAACAGAGCGATGGCCCTTCAATCCTGAAAAATTTTCTTCAAGAGCTTCGGCGATGAATTTGGCCTCCAGTTCTTCGCTCGGCAGGCGGAAACAGACATTCATACGGGAGCGGGATTCCTTTTCCGCCGGGCAGTGGTACCAACCTTCTAAGCTGTCGATGGTGTCGTAAAGCGCGCTGGAACGCGCAATCGCCCGTTTTTCCATTTCAGGCAGCCCGCCCGCGGATTTAACCCAGTCCAACGTGAGCTTCATCATGTATATCGAAAAAACCGGGGGGGTGTTGTAGCGTGAATTTTTGGCGGCATGCGTTTTATACGACAGATACGCCGGCAGATCGTCTTTACAGCGCTCCAGCAGATCTTTATGTATAACAACAAGCACCAGGCCGGCGGGGCCCAAATTCTTCTGGGCACCGGCAAAAGCAAGCTGGAGTTTATCCCATTCGATCGGCCGTGACATAATATGCGAAGACATGTCCGCTACCAGGGGCACCGCACCCGTATTCGGATACGTATGATACTCAATTCCTCCGATGGTCTCGTTGCCGCAAATGTGGAGATAAGCGGCATCGTCTCCAACCTTGTAGGCATCGATGTCCGGAATTCGCGTGAAATTGTCTGCCACGCCGCTCCAGATGATACGCGTCGGCCCCAATTTTTCGGCATCCGCGATTGCCTTTTTGACCCAGGCGCCGGTATTGATAAATTCTGCGGTTTTACCATCGGCCAGCAGGTTCAGAGGCACCATTGCAAACTGCATGGTGGCACCGCCCTGTAAAAACAAAACATCGTGGCTTGCGGGGACATTCAGGACATCCCGGATATTGGCGAGGGCCGCGTTATGCACCTCATCGTAATGTTTTCCCCGATGACTCATTTCAATAAGTGACATCCCCGCTCCCTGGTAATCAACAAAATCGGACTGCGCTTTTTCCAGGGCCGAAAGCGGCAGCGTACAGGGTCCGGCAGAGAAGTTGAAAATTCTATTTGGCATGTTCCTCCTCCCTAAAATTTGATGGATTTGCGCTTAGGCTCGCTCATAAACCCCTTAGCATGTGCGGGCTAATTATTGCTTGACTGAATTTTGTATACCGTGTACGAAATGAAGTCAAGCCAGCAAATGAACACATTTCAGAAATCAATATTCATCATTTTCCCTGCGATTTAAGATTCTTAATTTCTTAAATTGTGTCAACACGGACCGTCAATCTTTCAGCAAGGAGGGTGTTATGGAGAAAAAAAAGATACTTCTAAGTGAAGATGAAATTCCACGTCAATGGTATAATATTAACGCAGATATCAAAATGAATCCGCCTCTGGGTCCGGAAGGCCCGGTAACGCCTGATATGCTGGCACCGGTTTTCCCAATGAATTTGATCGAGCAGGAAGTCAGTGCGGAAAGATGGATCGACATTCCGGAAGGAATTTTAGAAGTTTTAAACATCTGGCGACCCAGTCCCATGATAAGAGCGTATGCGCTTGAAAAAGCTCTGGATACGCCTGCCAGGATTTATTATAAATACGAAGGTGTCAGCCCTCCCGGAAGTCACAAGCCCAACACGGCTGTGGCCCAGGCGTATTATAATAAAGAATTCGGCATCAAAAAATTGACCACTGAAACCGGCGCAGGCCAGTGGGGCAGTGCCCTGGCCTTTGCCTGTTCCCAATATGGGATTGAATGCAAAGTTTTCATGGTCAGGATTAGTTTTGATCAAAAACCGTATCGCAAGACCATGATGGCCACCTGGGGCGCCAACTGTGTGGCCAGCCCCAGCACCGAGACCAAGGCCGGACAACAAATCCTCGAACAGGATCCGGATACACCCGGCAGCCTGGGCATTGCCATCAGTGAAGCGGTTGAAGCGGCAGTAACCGATGAGTCCGGGCAAACCCGCTATTCCCTGGGAAGCGTTCTTAATCATGTATTGATGCATCAGACCGTTATCGGCCTGGAAGCCAAAAAACAGATGGAAAAAATCGGCGAATATCCGGATGTCATCATTGGATGCGCCGGCGGTGGCAGTAATTTTGCCGGCTTGGCCTTCCCGTTTGTCTATGATAAATTCAACGGCAAAGATATTGCGATTCATCCGGTTGAACCGGCGGCCTGCCCCACGATGACCCGGGCGCCATTTGCCTATGATCATGGGGATACAATAGGCATGACGCCGCTGCTGCCCATGCACAGCCTGGGCCATACCTTTGTGCCACCACCTTTCCACGCCGGTGGGCTGCGCTATCACGGAATGGCACCTCAGGTAAGCCAGTTAATCACCGAGGGGGTTTTAGAGCCGAAGGCGTATCCGCAGTTGGCCACCTATGAGGCCGGAATGCTGGTTGCCCGGACAGAAGGCTTCATATCTGCTCCCGAAACCAACCATGCGCTGGCCTGTGTGGTCGATGTCGCCAAAAAATGCAAAGAAGAAGGCAAAGAAAAGGTTATTCTGTTCAACTTCAGTGGCCACGGGTTGATTGACCTGGGCGCTTATGAGCAGTTTCTGTCGGGTAACCTGACCGATTATGAATACCCGGCCAAAGAAATCGAAGAAGCCGAAAAGATTCTGGAGCAATACCCCAAGCCGGAGCTTATCAAAAGCCGTTAAGGCTTGAAATTTCCGCCTGAAAGTCGCATGGAAGAATCTAACAAAAAACTGATACGGAGATGCCCGCGGCTGGGCAACCCCGTGCCCTTTGAATATTGCGAAGTTTGCGACGACGACCAGCATCCCTGCTTTAAAATCCTGGACTGCTGGTGGGAATACTTTGATGTCGTGCAGTATTTGAAGGAAAAATTGCCTGAAGATCAGTTCAACCGGCTGATGGCAGCCGAACCCAAGCCTAAAATCGCCAGTCTGGTTGAACTGATCGAACAGGCAAAGAAGCGCAATGCGTGATCGGGACTTATTTCTGATCGCAATCGATCTTAAACATTCAACGCTGGCCTTTTAGCAAGCTTTAGCGGCTAAAAAAGGCCAGCGCACCCCTGCGTGTATCCGTGGCAACGATAATTTTGAGAAATAAAGGTAGCATTTATGACGACTAGCCATTCCATAACCAGTGGGGCCGCAGTGGCGATCAACGATTTACTTGACCATTGTGCCAAAATCCGGGAAGGACAGGAAGCTTTGATCCTGGCCCAAATCGACGGGCTTTACGGGGGCGACAATCTTGTTGATGAAACGGCCATCGGTTGGATTCAAAATGCGATTCAGCAACGCGGCGCCAGCGCTTCGGTTCTCTGGATAGATGAATCGTCAAAGCCCCATGCCTGGAGAATACCGCCTGTCGTAAAGGCGGCCATTACGGCATGCGACATTTTTATCAACCACTCTTATGATCTCGTGTTCGAAGAGATGGTCGAATTAAAGCAGTTCCTCTGGGAAAAAAAGATTATCATGGTCCGAAATATGGCGACCACAGCACCGCTGCTTTGCACGGCATGGGCTCAAACGCCACATGAATTGGTAAGCGAAATTCGATATCAGGCCGCTGTTCCTTTTGAGGCAGGCGTGTCCTGGCAATTAACGGATGACAACGGAACCCATCTGGAGGGAGCCATCGAGCCGCCCTACAATCCCAATCATCCATGGTTTCGCAACTATACCATCCGCCGTGAAGAGGCCGGTGCCTACCGCCCCTGGCCCGAATGGGTGGTTCCCCCGATCTATCTATCAGACACTTCCGGCACGTTTATATTTGATCGGATGCTGAGCTGGTGGTCTCGCTATATCGGTATTTCTCCATATTTTAATAAACCGATTCGGTTAAATATTGAAAAGGGTCGGATCGTAAAAATCGAAGGTGGTGCCGAGGCAGATGCGTTGCAGCAGTTTTTGTCCACAATGGTGGACCGTGTGGGTGAAGGTGTATTCGATTTTAAGTGTTTGCATTTCGGTGTCCATCCACAGGCCTTTATCGGGCCGCATCAATGCCCGAATATTCTTTATCGCCGTTTAATCGAACATGCACACAGTTCCAATATTCATGTTCATATCGGCGCACCTCCTGCGACAGCCGATTATCCATACTGGATGCATTGTACCGGAGACATTCGGACGGCAACATTTCGTGTCGGTGATACAATCGTCCACGATCGCGGTTATTTAACGGCACTGGATCATCCCAAAGTTCGCGAAATTGCATCTAAATATCCCGGTCGTCCCGGAATTCATCCGGAACCCTGGCGCTATTAAGGTAACTCAGGATTTATGATAAGGAAGCTCGGGAAAATGCTTTAACGCGTTCGCTTATCCAGCGCTGATTCACGCGATGATCGGGCCCACCTTGCCACTTCCACACCTTACCATTCTCAGCAGCGGCCAATACGACCGCTACTGCCGGCAACCAGGGCAAATACAGCGCTTTACATTGCAGCTTTCTCTGTAAGCGGAGAAATTTTTATATGTCAGCTTTTTATGCGATTGCTTCTGCATTCTTGTACGCCCTTGCGAACGTCATTACCCGATTAGGTCTTCGCTATGCGTCCACCTCCTCCGGCGTTCTTATCAGTCTGTTGTTTGGTTTCGGCTCCGTTTTCATTTATTGCCTCTTTGCGACGTCCTTAGACCAATATCTCAATAGAGGCGTTTTCTTTTTTCTTGCGGCTGGAATCATTGGACCTTTTTTGGGCCGCCTTCTTCTCTATGTCGGGATAGAGAGAGTCGGAACCGCTATTGCCGCTACACTATATGAGGATAAGCTCCTCTTTGCGGTTATCGCCGCCATCATTGTCCTCGGCGAAGCCTTAAGCTTTCCCGTACTCCTGGGATTGCTCCTGATGACGGCGGGTACAGTTATCGTTAGTCTGGAGAAATCCGGAGGGCAAATAGAAAGTAAATGGTCGAAAAAGGATCTGATCTTTCCGCTCACCGCCGGCGCATGTTACGGCGTGTCCCACGCTCTCAGAAAACTGGGGCTGAACATCACGCCCTCACCGGTAGTGGGGGTGATGGTGCAAAACATTGGCGCCATGGCCTTTGTACCCATCCTTGTTCTTACGAGAATGAACCAGGAAAATATTTTGTCCAATAACAAGAATGCCTGGCTTCTTTTTGGTCTGGTCGGTATTTTACAGGTATTGGCACAGTGGTGTCTTTTCAAAGCCTTAGAGATTGGACAGGTGGTGGTGGTTTCACCCCTATCTTCTTTAAGCACGTTCTTTGTGCTTATTCTGACGGCGCTTTTTCTGCATAGACTGGAGAAGGTAACCTGGAAAATTGTATTAGGGGCTGTCTTCGTCGTCTCCGCCACGTTAATTTTGACGTTGAAAACGTGATTAGAATTGAAAATGAAAAGATCGGCCTGAGACTTGCAGAATTTATCGGGCCGCAGGGGTCCGCTGCCCTCTTGCGGGGTAATGGTACAGCAGTTCTTGGAAAGGATATCATCGAGGCAACGATCCGGGCGATCTATCTGGAAGAATCGGCTATGCTCCAGTTCAAAGCCCGCCAAATCGGACAGCCCATCTATTTCAGTGAAGAAGAAGTTTATCAAAGAGGACATCAGCTTCTGGAACCCTCTCATATTCGCCGCGCATGGGAACATTTCAAAAAAACTGCGCATGAATAAAAACGATCAGCCTATGCATAGAACGAAAACATTGCTCTTGTTGTCCTTCGGTCATTTGGCGAGTCACTGGTATATTGGCGTATTCATGCTCGTTCTTCCCCTCATTAAAAAAGACTTCATGCTGAGCTTTACCGAGCTGGGTCTCATGATTTCGCTCAGGTCCCTGGCAGGTGCCGTGGGAAATAGCACCTCCGGCATTATCGTTGACCTCATCGGAAAACGCCATCTGATATTAATTGCCAGTGCCACCGGCCTGGGGATGTGCTGGCTTTCCGTAGGGTTCGCCCATGCTTACGTCCTCCTGCTGGTCCTGTTTCCATTGAGTACGCTTTTCAATAACCTTTGGCATGCGCCTTCTATGAGCATTCTTTCAGAGGTCTATCCCGAGCGGAGAGGTTTCGCGTTGGGTATTCACGGAGCGGCTGCAAACATAGGGCAGTCCGTGTCACCCGTCGTTGTTGGATTGCTGATAACATACCTTGGATGGCGTACGGCAATTAAATCACACATGGTCTTCTCGGCAATGGTCGCTTTAATGTTATTCCTCGCTCTGCCCAGGCTGGGAAACTTTGATTCTACCGGGAAAACCCGTGCCGTCTTTTGGGAATTGGTTCGCAGCAGGCTTTTGCGCAACAGGGCGCTTTTTCTTATCTCAGTCGTCTCCGCGTTGCGGACGATGGTGCAAAGGGGGATCGAAACCTTTTTCCCGCTATATCTGGCGGATCAAATCGGCCTGAGTCCGGTGTGGGTCGGGTTTTATCTTTCCATTCTCGCCTTTTCGTCCGCGATTCCGGAACCCGCTATGGGCTGGCTATCCGATCGAATTGGCAGGCGAGCTATACTTTGGATCAGCTTAATGCTCAGCGGGCTGTCCATCATTGCGCTTACCCGGGTCCCGGCGGGAATATTGCTGATGATTTGTATGGCTTTTCTCGGATTCTTTCATTACTCTCTCAGGCCGATCATTTTTGCCTTTGCACTGGATGTCACGCCTGCTGAAATCGGAGCAACAACCGTCAGCTATGTTTTTACATGGAATCAGGCCATCTCCGCCATCTGCCCTCTTCTGGGTGGATTTTTAGCGGACCGTTTTGGGATTCAATATGCCCTTTATTTGGTTGCTGTGCTCAGCTTGACCGCTGCTTTTGTTGCCGGATTTATCAAAAACCCGAGCGTCGGAGTTAAGCCTTCACCTGCATAACGGATCAAATCAACTTTTTGTTGACAGCGGCTGAAAGGCGGTGATAGATTCACGCCGGTAATACGAAGCTACATTTCGGATGAGGGCAGGATAAAGAACAAACGTTCCGCCCTTCTTCTACCCCTTATTTGAGTGTTCTTTGCGGGTTCCAGCATTCGAATCAACTCAAAACTCATATTTAATATGCCGTTTTAATCCCGTAGCGATTTCATCTTAATCTTGGCAACTGCTTTCTCAAATCAGATGAATCATCAAAACCGAGTATCAAAGAATAGGAGGTCGCCATGAAAAGCATTTTGACCATATGGGTGATGGCGTCCCTGGTTTTCATGGGATGCGCACAACTCGCCGGCAATGAAAGTAAGGCTGAAGGACCGGCTCCTACAGTGGAGGTAATCAGTCCTGTCAAGATGGACAAAAAAGCCACCACAACCATCAAAGGACAGGGTTTTAAACCGGGGCAAGAGGTGAATCTTCTTTTTACCGCCAAAGACGGCATTGAATCTGATATCGGCTACGCTTTGGAACCCGCGCCAAAAGCGGATGAATCGGGCACTTGGAGTACGACATGGAAGTGTGGCGGGTTTATCGCCAGAAAACTGGTTATGGAAGGAAAATCTTACAAGATCGCGGTGACGGACGGTGACTACAATCCCATAGCGCACACTTTTGTATCATTTTCCAAGTAAAGAAACAATTCTTGAATTCCGGAAATTATGAGCCAAGACCGGATAAAGGAGGAAACCAATGGCGATGGTAATAGATAAAAAATGGTTAAAGTTCGTGTGCCTTAGCCTTGTGATCATTTCATCAATATGGGTTTTGACGGCAAACGAGGCTGCGGCAAAGTCAGAATTCCCATCAAAAACAATTAGTTATGTAATACCTACAAGCCCGGGAGGCGGCTTCGACACTTTTTCTAGAATGATTATACCTTACCTCCGCAAGTATTTACCCGGGAATCCCAACATTATTATTAAAAATTTGCCGGGTGGGGAATGGAAGATCGGAATCAATAAAATGTACCGGGCCAAGCCGGACGGTCATACGATCGGCATCCTCAACATGCCGGCCAATGCCCTTCCCCAGGTTCTAGGCGAGGCAAAATACGATTTGAGGAAAGCGACCTGGCTGGGGAACATAGACGATGTGACGTATGTAACGGCCCTCTCCCTCAAATCCAAGTACAAGACGCTTGAAGCGCTTAAAAAGGCGCCCGTGGTGACCTCCGGTACCGTGGGGCTGGCATCTACTGCCGGTCTGGGAACTGTGCTTGCCGCTGAACGAATGGGCATAAAAATGAAGTACATACCCCATTCCGGCAGCACAGAGGCGATTCTGGCGGGTATAAGAGGTGATGTGGATTGGGTACAGTACCCGTTTTCCACGCTCAAAAAGAGCATTGTGGATTCCCAGGATCTTATCCCTGTCTGGGTATATTCAAAAAAACGCATAGATCAGATACCGAACGTGCCCACGATCGCCGAGCTGGGCTACCCTGAACTTGTCGATGTCGTCAAGATGCTCCGGCCCGTCGCAGCTCCGCCCGGACTTCCTGATGATATCGCTAAAATCTGGCAGGATGCATTCTGGAAGGCGACCAACGACCCGGAGTTTCAGAAAAAGCAGATTGCCGCGAATGCATCGCCTCTGCCAATGAGACCTCAAGAATTGGAGGACATGGTTGAAGGGGCCATCAAGTTGCTCGAACAATACAAGGACATCATTCTCAAACATCGCAAATAGGAGGCGCCTTTCTCACAGCATCGGCCGATCTCACACATCGTCCAGCGCAGAAGATTCCGCGGTCAGCTCCTTAGAGAATAGGGTTAATACGAAATGTACGAAGCAGCTCTTCCCGCTTTAATGGTCATGCTCGCCTGGCCTGCCCCTCTCTATCTGGTGCTCGGTACACTCTTGGGGCTCTTGTTTGGCATTCTACCGGGTCTCGGAGGGCCGCAAGTGTTGGCGCTTCTGCTGCCGATTACTTACGGCATGGAAACCCATTTGGCCATCGTGCTTCTTGTGGGCGCGATGTCCTCCATCGCCTTCGGCGGCTCCATTCCGGCGATACTCATCAATACCCCCGGAACGCCCCAAAGTGCCGCCACCTGCTTCGATGGCTTTCCCCTGGCCCAACAGGGAAAAGCAGGAATGGCCATTGGCGCCGCGGCTACAGCTTCTTGCTTGGGCGCCATTTTTGGTGCCCTTATTCTCACCATACTCTTGCCCGTGGGGCGCTATGTGGTTCTGGCCTTTTCATATCCGGAATATTTCATGCTGGCTTTGATGGGCTTGAGCGTCATTGCCGTTGTATCCAAAGGCTCATTATGGAAAGGTTTAATCGCGGCCTGTCTGGGACTTATCCTGTCTACCATCGGTTACGATCCGGTGACAGGTTCCGTTAGATTTACCTTTGGCACCGATTATCTCTGGGACGGCATCAGGTTAGTGCCCGCCTTTATCGGCCTTTTTGCCATTGGGGAGGCCATCGACCTTTTTTTGGGCCGCGGAAAAATCGCACAATCCCCTTACGCCGGCAGAATCGGTGGAATAGGTAAAGGTATCAAGGCGGTTTTCAATCACTTTGGTCTGTTTATCCGCTGTTCCGTTATCGGAACTCTGGTTGGCATCATTCCCGGCGTAGGCGGCGCCGTAACCAACTTTCTGGCTTATGGTCATGCGGCCCAGGCTTCCAAAAATCCGGAAGGCTTCGGCAGGGGGGACATCCGGGGGGTCATCGCCCCCGAGGCGGCCAACGATTCCAAGGATGGCGGGGCGTTAGTACCGACGCTGCTTTTCGGAATTCCCGGAAGTTTAGAAATGGCCGTGTTTCTGGGGGCCATGATCGTGTTAGGGTTGGAGCCCGGGCCTCGGATGATGATGGATCGGCCGGAGGTTGTGCTTGTGCTCATTTACACGCTCGTTGCCGGAAATATTTTGGTCGCACTCATCGGCATATTCGGAGCGGGTGTCCTCGTCAAGCTTACTTACGTCCCTTCCACCCTCCTGGCTCCCGTTATATTTGCCTTGGGCCTGATGGGAGCTTATTTGACACACGAGTTATTGGCAGATGTGATCATCGCGCTTATTTTCGGTGTCCTGGCTTTCGCGATGAAACGCTTTGACTTCTCCCGAATCGCCGTGGTCATCGCCCTCGTCCTCGGAGGACTGGCACAAAAAACATTCCATCAGACGCTTTTACTCTGGGGGTATAAAGGGTTTTTTATACGCCCCATATCACTCGGTCTCTTCATTGTCACGATGGCCATGATCGTTTTTCCTTACGTTCGGTCCAAGTTACTGGCCAGAGGAGAAAAAAGGCCATAAAAGGCCCCGGGATCTCAGGAGGCCAGATAAAAAGAAATGTCAAACGAAAAAAAAAGAAAACATAAAGCTGTTCGAACGGATGTAATCCTGTTTGACATGATCATTCTATGCTTTTTTCTTTTGCTCGCTGTGCTCTCTTCTGCTTACAACCCCCGTGCACGGTCCATTCCCATGGCTTTGGGGATCTTGGGTTCGGTGATGATGCTTCTGCAGTTGTTGGTGGACGCTTTGCCGGGCTTGCGGTCTAAACTGCATTTTGTAGGCGCCACAGGACTTCTCGCAAAGAAGGATTCAGCTCGACCCAAGGGACCGGAAAAGCCACATTCGGAGGGCACTCCGCCCTCCGATCAAGCTCCACCGGTGCGTGCGGGAAACGGCCTAAGCATCGGTGGTGAATGGTGGCGAGTTTTGCGCGTCGTTGTGTGGCTGGCGGGTTTTATCGTTTTGCTCGCCTTCACGAACTACCTGATCGCCGTGGGTGTGTTCATCGTTCTGGTGACGCGGTTTGAGGCCAAGGAGAGCTGGAAAAGGGCCATCCTCCTTGGCGCCTGCACGAATTTGGGTTTTCTTATCTTATTCGAGCTGCTCCTCAAAGTCCAATTTTAGTCGCAATAAGGCCGGACCTCACCCTCCCACTTTATCCGAAAGCAAATAAGATTTACTTACAAAGCTGCCTATTCAAGCATCCACGAAAAAAGCTCTTTCGTCTTCTTGGCCGTTTCGGGCAGTGGCATATTCACGATGGGGTACTTGTCCTTCCAGTGGAAGGGCCGGCAGGCATCGATGACCGCCCGCGAATTGGTGAAATTCCCTTTCTCCTTCTCCCAGGGTGGAATGGAGGGGTCCAGGGGTGTTGACCATGTATTCCGGATGATGTCAATGGAGGTGGCCGGATCGGAACGCGTACACATGGCCCACATCAACTGTTCCAGATCCGACGCATCGATGTCATCATCCACGACGACCACATACTTTCCGGCATAGGCTGCAGATCGACACTGGCATGCAATATGACCGGCCTGACGCGCGTGGCCGGGGTAACGTTGTTTGATGGCCACGGCTGTAAACTGACGCGAGCCGCCCACCTCATGACACCATACCGCAGTGATGTCCGGAACACCCGCTTTTTGCATCTCTTCGCGTAATAGAGCCGAACGCATCACGGCCCGGTAGCGGGCCTGCTCTTCCGGCGGCCGCTGCGGCGGACAACCCAGGATTATGGGATCATTGCGGTGATAGATCGCCTTGATATCGAGTACCGGCTCGCTGCGCATCTTGCTGCCATAATATCCGGTCCACTCTCCAAATGGGCCTTCGGGCGCCATATTGCCGGGCTGGACAAAACCTTCAAGGACGATCTCCGCGTTAGACGGAAAAGGTAGCCCCGTATGCTCCCCTTTGACGACCTGGATGGGGCGGCCCCGATACGCGCCGGCCACATCGTATTCGCATACGCCGGATGGGATTTCGCTACAGGCCATCAAAAATGTCAATGGATCCCCGCCAATTACGATGCAAACCGGCATGGGCTTTTGATCGCCGAGTGTTTTATCCCGGTGGATGCGCCCGTGTTTGCCGGGCGAAATATAGAATCCCACTCTTTTTTCATCATGGATCATCACTCTGTATGTGCCCACATTAACCCACCCTTCGTCCGGATCAATGGTGACATTGAAACTGCCGGTGCCAATATAGCGACGGCCTTCGTCGCGGTCATGCCATACAGGCGTCGGGAACTTGGTGACGTCGATGTCGTCACCCGTCATCACATTCTCCAATACGGGACCGTCTTTCACTTCCTCATAGGGTAAGGGATTCTGCAAAATGCCTCCGAATACTTTGTGAAAGGCTTCGCTGAGTTCCACCTTATTAAATTCGGCGGGGAAACCGAGGGTCATATTTTTACGCTTGCCGCCAAAAAAGTTCGTCAACACCCTATACCCCTCCGGAACACCCGGAATATCGTCGAAAAGGGCAACGGGTGCATTCTCATCATGTTGCAGTAGCTCGGCAGCCATGCCGATTTGCTCTTGCCAATCATATCCCTTTGCAACCCGCAGTTCGCCCAGTTTCTCAGCTTCCTGCATCCACTCACGCAAGTCATTATACGATACTTCGGCCTTGATTTTTGTCGATTTCGCCATTTAAAACCTCCTTAAAAGTTTATCTAAAAACTTGATATATACAAATCCGGTTAAAAGAACAATATTTAGACTGTCAAATGCGGCGCGAAATCTGCTGGCACGACTTGCTCCCCCATGGCCTCAATTTTTTTAACGAAAGGATCCACTCCCACAGGAAGGTTTCTAGGATGCGTAAAGGAGAGCAAATAATCTAGAAAGGCCCTCGCCGCGAAAGGGAGATCATAGTCGCGCAAATGGGCGATGAAGATTTTCAAAAACAGGTTTTGGGGCTTCACCGGAATTGATATGAGCTCACCTTGAGATAATTCAGTCTCAACCGATGACCTTACAACAAAAGAGACGGCCTGTTCCTGTTTTACAAGTTGCTTTATAAACTCCATATTGCTGGTTTGGGCGACCACATTCAATCTAATTTTTTCAATTCGAGCGTAACGTTCAACAAGATCTCTGGTACCTGAACCGATTTCCTTCATAATGATGGGTTCTTCATTAAGATCTCTGAACCTTATTTTATCTCTCTTGACCAGGTGATAGGCAGGTGCAGCAATCAAAACAACTTCTTCCAGCAGCAAGGGAATAAATAAGATGTCAGGATTTTCCTCAACTTTGGCCACTATGGCCAATGAATTTTTAAAATCTAATAAGCTGTTGCTCATGTCCAATGAGCTTCCCTCATCCAGTTCGATAATGATATCCGGAAAAATTTTTTGAAATGGTGTGAAAAGAACGGGCATGAAGTACCGGGCATAGGTTTTCGTGGTACCCATGCGAAGAGACCCCCTCTTTAAATTTTGCAAGCCACTGATTGTTTCCTCAAGCTGCCGTTCCAGCTCAAAAATACGCGACGCATAAACGAAAATCTTTTTGCCTTCGTCCGTTAGATAAATTTTGGCTCTTTTTTTTCTAAATAGCTTCAGATTGCAGAACTCCTCGAAGCTCTTGATTTGCTTGGTAACCGCCGGCTGACTCACGAATAGATTTTCGGCCGCAATAGAAAAATTTAAGGATTTGGCGACCTGATAAAATGTCCTTAATTGATTGAGATTGAGCATGAGGTAACCACTTGGAATCTATATGTATATCTCTGATCTCGAGGATCAAATTTTACACTTTATAGAATAATATAATTATATATCAGGCCCTTATAAGCTTCGGTTATCATCCTATAACTTAATATACGTTGATATTTTCCTGTGAATATAGAATAAAAATTGGCATATCAAGAATTCTACCTGTTGTATCACACCTCAGCGATTCTATATATTTATCGATTTCAGTACAACCTGTCAATTACCGACTCAATTATTTAATTAAAATTTAATCGTTCGCTCATTTCCTTTAAAATATATTTCCAATGGAGGTAAGAAAATGAAAAAAGACGAAGCAACGAATGGACTCAGGGATCTTCGCAGTGCTTTAGAATGGCTGAAGTCTAAAGAACTCCTTTTGGAAACTGATGTCGAAGTAAATGGAGATTTAGAAATTACCGGTTTACAGAAACACCTGGATGGAAGTATCCCGGTACTCTTTGAAAACGTAAAAGGCTATCCGCATCTGCGAGCGGTTACGAATCTTTTCGGGAACATATCTGTTATGAACGAAATGTTCGGTTGGGCCGATAACACTGACCGCACAAAAGCGCTTGCACAGGCGCTTACCCATCCAATACCTCCGATCGAGGTAAACCGGGAGGAGGCACCGGTGTATGAGCATATGATAACCGACGATCTCGATGTGAACAAATGGGTCCTTGCAATCCGGCATACACCATTAGAAACAGAATTAACCATTGGAAGTGGCCAAAGTGTGGTGGTCGGTAAATACTTCCAAGAAGGCACTCACGTGGGGTACAACCGCATGAGCTTTCGCTGGGGCAATGTGGGAACCTTCCAGGCAGCGCCCGGATCCCACATGTGGCAAGTCCAGATGGAGCACTATGATGAGGCCGAAGGTATACCCATAACGATGTGCTTTGGCATACCACCGGCTGCGAACCTGATGGCCGGTTCGGGCTTTGATTATGTGATTCTTCCTAAAGGCTGTGATGAACTCGGGGTCGCCGGCGCTATTCAAGGGCAGCCCCTGCGGATCGTAAAGTGCAAAACGATTCCGGACGCATACGCGCTTGCGGACGCCGAGCTCGTTTTGGAAGGTTATCTAAAGCCAAAGGACCGGCGCTGGGAGACGGCCGAGGCGGAAAAATTAGGTAAGCAGGGCAAAGCCTGGTTTCATCCCGAATGGCCGGGCTACATGGGAAAGGCCTATAAAGCATCAACTTTCCATGTTGCCGGCATTGCAATGCGCAAACCGGAGTCAAAGCCTATTCTTTTTCCACTGGGTGTCCATATGCTGGATGACAACAATATCGATACCACCGTTCGGGAAGGTGCCATTTATGAACTTTGCGAACGACTTCAGCCGGGCATTATCCAGGATGTTAACATTCCTTACTGTTTTACCGATTGGGGCGGCTGCATTATACAGGTCAAAAAGCGCAACCGTATAGAAGAAGGCTGGCAGCGCAATTTCCTGACTGCGATAATGAGTTGTAATCAGGGCATGCGCCTTGCCATTGCCGTGGACACCGATATCGATATTTACAGCATGGATGACATTATGTGGACCCTGGTCACGCGGGTGAATCCTCAGACCGACATTTATAGCCCGGTGCCGGGTGGCATCGGCCAGACCTTTATGCCGGCAGAACGGATGACGGCGGGCGATAAAGAATGGACTGCATCCAATACCCGATTTGAGGGCGGTATGGCCATTGATGCGACGATGCCTTTTGGTCTAGAGCAGGACTTCCACAGACCGGTTTATCCGATAGATAAGGTACAATTGGAGAAGTTTTTTACCGAAGCGCAAATCAAAAAAGGAAAGCGCTTTATGAGTGGGTGGGTTGAAGTGCTTTCCAGGACAGGCCGGTAGCGGATCCAAACCGGAATGAAAAAGGATCAAAGCAAAGTGGGCGAAGGCTCTATTCAGTACCAAAATTTTCATCGCATTTTGCAGGATAAGGCCAACCAGGTTGGGCCGAAAGACTGCATTATCAGCGTCGATCAAGGCAAACGTATCAGCTTTAACGATATGAATGTGTCATGTAACAAAGTTGCAAATTTTCTGAAACATAAGGGTGTTCAAAAAAATGATAGAATCAGTCTGATTGGGAAAAATTCAATTGAAACCGTGATTATTTTTTTGGGCGTCTTGAAATATGGCGCCGTTATCAATCCAATTAATTCTGAAGAAAGTAAGGAGAATATTTACGGCATCGTTAAAAAAGTAGGCCCCAAAATCATCATCCATGAAAAAAAAATTGCGCTTTCTCACCTGCCTGCTCCCCTGCCTGAAATGGAGCATATACAAAAGCAGGAATTCCTTAAGCTAAGCGGGGCCTGTGATCCGGATTTTCAGCACCATCTGGGCTCCAAAAAAGATATAGCAGAAATTCTTTTTACTTCCGGAACAACAGAATCTCCCAAAGGAATTGTCATATCGCAGGAGGGCCTTTTCTTCATGGTGAAAGAAGTCATCGAAAAGCTCGGGATTACCCAAAAGGATAGAATTTTAGAGTATCGCGCCTATAGTTGGGCTTCAGCTCAGTTATTAACGATTTTATCAAGCATCCTATCCGGAGCCACTCTTATTCTGGCACAAAAATTTTCGCGCACACGCTTTCCCCAATGGTTAAAAGAGCATGCGGTAACCATCTCCTCCGGCGTGCCCACCGTTTTTAATATACTGGTCAGCGACCCTGTTAATCTTAAAAAAAGCGACGTTCCCCATCTAAAATACATAACCAGCAGCTCAGCTCCCCTATCCACCGAAAAGCAGCAAGAATTTGAAAGGATCTATGAAATACCCATAAATCAGATGGCCGGCATGTCTGAGGCGGGCTGGATGATTGGAAATCCTCCGCAAAAGAGAAAGACCGGATCGGTCGGAACGCCCTTTAGATTCAAAACCATAGAAATCGTAAAAGAGCAGGGACAAATGTGTAAAATCGATGAAGAAGGAGAAATCCTTGTTAAAGGTAAATCTATGGGCCTGGGCTACTTAAAGGACGACGGTGAAATTGAACGTTTTCCGGAGGAAGGGTTCCGTACCGGAGACCTGGGGTATATGGATTCCGACGGCTACGTTTATATAACGGGGAGAAAAAAGGATATTATCATCAGAGGTGGTGTAAACATCTCTCCACTTGAGATTACAGACCGCATAATGGAACACCCGCAAGTTAAGGAGGCGGTGACGATAGGCGTGGCGGACAGGATCTATGGAGAAGAAATTGCTTCTTTTATCGTTTCTGAAAGCGGCGCTAAGATTAGTGAGCAGGATATCTTGAACTATTGCAGACAAAGTCTTCCAGATTTCAAACTACCCAAAATCATACGGTTTCTGGAAGAGATCCCCAAAACAAGAAACAAAAAAGTTTCAAAGCAGGCGCTGCTTGAATTCGTGACAGAACAACCATTTCGTTTTAAACCGGGGCAAGGATGAAAGCATCGATATTTTGGATTCTCTGATTGCTGTATTTACTTTGAAAAGCGCTTCTTATCCTTACCCTAACAAGAAAGGGGGCAAAAAATGAAAAAATCGGCTTTAGTTGCTTTTTTCTTAATCGGGCTGTTGGTGGCCGGGTTGTTTGGCGCTAACGGTGCGCCCGCCGCAGAAACGAAAATTATGATCGGCGGCGGCAGGACAGCATCACCCTGGTATTCATTTGCGCAGGCACTGGCGAAGTTCATCAACGACAAATCTGACTGGCTCAAAGCCGAGGTGGTCTCCACCGCCGGCATTACAGGCAATGTCGATCTGGTAAAGGAGAAGCCCGATCAGTACATCGGCATCAGTTCATTCTCCCATATCCATTATCGCAAGGGCCATGAGTGGGGTGAAAAAAGGGGCACCTATGCGGGCGATCGGTTTATCGCCAACGCCACCTCGATGCCCAACGCGGTTGTAACCTATGATCCAAACATTAAGACGATAAAGGATCTGGCGGGAAAAACCGTCGATGTGGGCCGAAAGGGTGCTGCTAATACACCGGACCACAAGGCTATCCTCGAGAAATACGGCATTTTAGACAAAGTGACATTCGTTTATACCGGTTATGGCGGCGGTGCCAACAAGATGCAGGATGGCCTGGTTGATGCTACTTTTATGATATTTAACCTTACTTACCCGGATAAATTCAGCAAGGGCGGTTTCATTGAAAAGATGGAAACCAGAGGCCCGATTTATTACGTTGGCTTTGACCGCGACATCCTTTTGCAGTTACGTGAAAAGGAATTCGCTGTCCTGCCGGCAAAGGTGCCCGCCGGTGCCCTCGACCCGAAAACACAGCCGGATGCGCTCTGGGCGTATAACGATCCGACATTCTTTATTGCCGACGAACGCATGGACCCTAAAGTGGTATATGAGGTAACCCGGATTATCTGGGAGACACCTGCCGAAGAATGGGCCAAATGGAACCCGATGGGGGCGCATATGAACAAAAAATTCATACCGGCAATGCCCTCTTTGACGCATTACAAAGCGCATCCGGGTGCCAAAAAATTCTATGACGAGCAGGGTGTTAAGATAGTAGATCTGGCAGATCTGCTGCGCTAGCCAAAAAGATTTACACGCTAGATAAGCGAAAACGAGGTCCTTTTTATGCCGGGCACAAAAAATGCCATCGTGATAGCCCTTTCAATTGTGGCTATCGCGATGGCCCTTTATCAGCTTCTTTACACGCAAATTTTAATCCAGAGTCCTGACGGGCATGTGATCACCCATCTGGGCCTTGCGTTTGTCGTGGTTTTCTTATCCAGGCTGCGAACGGAAACGGGAAAAAAACGCAAGACCCTCCTATGGGTGTTGCTCATACTTTCCCTGGTGGTGACCGGTTATCTGATGATCGAGCTTGACGAGATACTGGAGTATCGCACCTCCATCCCGGCCCGGTCAGATCTGATTATAGGAACCCTGGTAATCATCATATTGCTTGTCGGAAATTGGCTGATATTTGGCAAAACCTTTACCATCGTCAGTCTGGTCGCTGTAGGTTACCTTGTTATCGGCCGATATCTTCCAGCACCTTTTACGGTGCCGGCTATTTCGTTTGAAAGGCTGCTCATGTGGCTCAGTGTTGAGCTTGGCAGCGGCAAAGGCGTATATGGAAATATCCTGGACCTGTCGGCCACGTACCTGTTCTTGTTTATTTTTTTCGGCGGCGTGCTATTTGCCTTCGGCGGGACCCGGTTTATTATCGGATTTGGCCGCTGGGTTGGCTCCAAGCTCCGATCAGGACCCGCCATGGTGGCCTTATTCGGCAGTTCTCTTTTAGGCACGATTACCGGCAGCACGGTGGCGAATATAACCATCACCGGCAGCTTTACCATACCGATGATGAAAAAAAGCGGCTATACACCCGAACAGGCAGCTGCCATTGAAACGGTCGCATCGAATGGTGGCCAGCTCACTCCCCCTATAATGGGGGCCACGGCCTTTTTGATGGCCGGCTTTGCGAATATACCGTATATCGAGATCGTTATAGCGGCTATCGTGCCCGCTTTGCTAAAATTTATTTGCGTCTTTTTTTATATCACCCTGACGGCAAAAAAAATGGGGATTCGCGCCAGTGTCGAACCGGTGAAACCCAAACAACTGCTGCGCGACTCTCCTATTTTTTTTCTCCCTTTAGGCGTTCTGGTATTCCTTCTCATTAAAGGCTATACACTGCCTTTTGTCGGTTTTTGGAGCATCCTAACTTTGATCGTCGTTGCGCTGATTAGCAGTGCGCTGATACCGGAGGCCCGACTTGATTTTAAAGAAACGCTAAACAAAGTTGTCGGCGGCATTGTTTCAGCGAGTCAGATCGCAATGATTTGTGGTTTATTAGGTGTGGTGGTCTCTGCCATTGTGACCAGCGGACTGGCGGTCAAACTGCCATTGGCCATAGAAGACTTAAGTCAGGGAATCCTTCTGATCGCCCTGTTTATAACGATGATCAGCTCTATGCTTCTGGGCATCGGTGTGCCGACACCGGCAGCGTATATGCTGGTTGCCGTGGGAGCCGTACCGACTTTGCTCAACATGGGTGTGCCGTTGTTGCCGGCCCACCTGTTTTGCTTTGTCTCCGCGATTTCGTCACACATTACGCCACCCATAGCGATAGGCGCTCTGGTGGCATCAAAAATGGCCGGGGCGAATTACTGGAAGACAACCTGGGAGGCAGTTAAAGCGGCATTCGCAAAATATTTATTACCGTTTTTCTTCATATACGCCCCGGTAACACTCCTGCGACCCGATGCCGGCTTTTTCACTTCTTTTCTTCAGATAAGCGCTATTCTAATGGTGATTTTTTCCCTTCAAATCGGTGTATCCCGTTACTGCTTTACGAACCTCAAATGGGATGAAACAGCAGCGTTTATCATCGCTTCAATATTTTCACTAGCGGCCGTCTTTACGCGGGGTGCGCTCCTCCTGTTTATTGGTTTGGGAATAATTGCAGTGGGCATTGCCCGCCAATTCTTGATGGAAAGAAAACTCAGGGTACAAACAGGGGGTGCTCCGATCCGCGCGCTTAAAGGGTAGTTGCGCAGGAACAAAGAAACAGCATTCGGATTCCAGCTTTTAAAAGAGACTGCTAAGCGAAGATCAATACGCTGCATACTTGTTTAGTGGATAAACTTTGCAGAGCAACGGGCCAAAAGTAACCGCTCCGGTCGGCGCATCGCAAAATTCATCTGCATCCGGTGTTAAAACATTCACATTTGATTCGAAAACTCTGTACAGGACCGGATCTTCAGCCATCTCTTCCGGAAACCACCACCCATGCTGGGCTTCAATCATTCTGCGCGGTATCCTGGAAGTGAGCTTTGCTTTTTGTTTAATTTTGCCTCTTGGTGTTTCGATGACCATCCAATCACCCTCGCCGATCCCTTGCTGTCGCGCTGTCTCCGGGTTTATTTCAGCTGTGGGATATGGATAGAGTTTGCGCAGGGAGCGGATCTGACGGTGTTCTGAGTGATGCATCGGGCGGAATCGAGCCCCGGTGATAAGGATAAATGGATATTTTTTGGCAAGATCCGGTTGACTCACAGGTGTTTCCGGTGGTTCTTCATAGTCTGGCAACGGGTCGTATCCCAGCTTTTCAAGTATCGTAGAATAAAGCTCAACTTTCCCGGTGGGAGTTGCAAAACCTTTGGGTTTACCCGATTGCGGATCAATACGTTCATATCTTTTTTCCACGGCCGGTGGCGCCCACCAGCGCTGCTTTTTGGCAAATTCCCGGGATGACTTCAGATTGAGATCTTTGAGCAAAGGCCCCAGACACCAATCCCATTCTTCATCCAAGGTCCGGTGCCAGTATTTTTCCTGCCCCAGTCGCATGCCCAGACCCCGGTAGAATTCAAAATCCGTTCGGCGTTCGAACAACGGCGAAACCACCCTTTCGCCAATGCCAGCTGCGTTTCCGCTTCCCTGGAAAGTCTGCGTGTATACCTGGGGGTGCTCTAACCAGTTGGTAATTGGAAACACATAATCTGCAAGCATCGCCGACGGCGTCATCCACTGTTCAGCGACGACGAATAATTCAAGATTTTGGCTTTTTAAGGCCCGATAGACTCTTTTGGTATTCGGATATGCAACCAGAGGGTTGCAGGCACCGCAAATCAATCCCCTGACCTGATAAGGCTCACCCGCGAGAATGGCCGTCCATATATCCGGTTCGTGACATCCGGGCAGAAAGCCCGCTGACAATCCTTTTCCATACCAGTACGGCCTTGCCACCGCATCGACCATTTCATAACCCGGGTAACACCACAGTCTGTGCCGATCGGCACCCAGTTGCTTTTTTCTTTGTTTCGCCGGCAGCAGATCCATAAATTCCAGCTCGGATCCGTAGCGGGCTTTTTCACAGGGACCTGAGAGCATGTCGCCGCCGATAATATCCAGATTTCCGGTAATGGCTCTGAGGATGCATTTGGCTTGGGTTACGCTGGTGACGTTTGTGCCCTGCATGTCTGATTTTACTCCCCAGATAATAGACGCGGGTTTACTGTTCGCGTACAAACGGGCGGTTTGAACAATCTGGGCTTGCGGCACTCCGGTAATCTCGGCAACTTTTTGAGGCGTGTATTTTTTTACCCGCTGCTTTAATAATTCAAATCCGTAACACCAGTTTTCGACAAAGCCTTTATCGTAGAGATCTTCTTCAATAATCACGTTCAGCCATCCCAGAGCCAAAGCTGCATCTGTGCCGGGTCGAAGTCGTATGCAGTGATCGGCAAGCCGAGCGGCAGTCTCCGAATATTTCGGATCAATAACGATATACCGGGTTCCTGAACGTTTGGCTTTAATATGCTGGGGAAAAATACAGGCAAATGCTTCGGCTGGATTGCCTCCCCATATGACGGCGCATTTGCAAGGCGGCTTTACGACCCGGCTGGCACCTGCGCCGTATATGGCCGCATGAATTTGTCTACTGACAACCGAACACCATTGGCCGGCATTGGCATGGTTGGGGCTTCCGAAGAGATTCATAAATCTTACTTTAAACACTTCTGAAAATCCCCTGCCGGTGCCGCCAACAGATGCCAGCGCTTCGGCGCCGCTTTCGGATTTTATCTTTTGAAATTTCTCAGCGATTTCATCAAGGGCATCTTCCCACGAAATTCTCTCCCATTTTCCTTCACCCCGTTCACCGGCTCTTTTTAGAGGATAATTAAGACGTTCTTTATGATAAAGATGCTCGATAAATGCTTTGGAACGTTCGCATATCCAGCCCTGGTTAACGGGATGCTTGGGCTCGCCTTTAAGTTTCACCACCTTTCCGTTCCGAACAGTGGCCAATACGCCCGCCTGCAGCCAGCAACCAAAGCAAATACAGCGTTTTACGTCTCTGTTATCTCCGTCATCCATTTTGCCTCCTGTTAGTCAGAATCCCAGAATCTTGCCGGCGGATAGGGCTTGTCATAGCCCAGGATGTCGTCGACCCAGATCAAAAAACGATCAAGAACCGTTGATTTTCTTCGAATCATGGACCGGGACACATCGTGAATCTTGCCGCTGGGTTTGTTGAAAGGGCAGACCCGGATACAGTTTGCGCAATCTGTGCGGTTTTTGGCCCAGAAAGTGAAACAGCTTTCGGCATCCACATACCACTTTAGCGGTCCTGATTGGTTGGAGATATTGTGGCCTTCTGTGGTCATCTCACCATGGGTTATCGCCCGGCTGGGGCAATGGTCAGCGCACTTTTTGCATATCCCGCAAAACTCTTTGACACCGAATGGACGATAGGTGTCGTAGCCGAGAGGCAGATCTGTAAAGACCTTACAGAGTCGGACCCGGGGCCCGAATTTTTCCGTTATCAGAAATCCCAGTCGGCCTGTTTCCCCCAGACCTGCTGCCATGGCTAAAGGAACACTGAGGGCCGTATCGTTTCCGCAGGGAATTGCCCGATAACCAATCCCTCTGATGAATAAGGCCAACAGATTGGCCACATAAGCCATCATCGAATATCCCCGTCCGACCTCAGCTCCGGCAATGCCTGTGGGAGATGTGCGAATTCTTTCATAGTCCATGGAAATGGCAAGCACGATGGCATTTTGACAACCCTCGGGTAGCTCTATAGGATAATGCTCTCTGGTAATGGTATTAAATTCGTGAGAGTAAACCCAGTTGGGATGAACCCGGCAAATTCCCACCAGATCCGCACCAAAATAGCAGGCCGCCCTCTTGATAATACGACTGTTTTCTTCGGGTGAATTTTTGATCGGTTTGCCGGCTTCAATGTAATGCCTGATTTTCTCATTGACGCCTTCCCAGGCATAGAGCCCCGAATTGCTTCTGGAGTTTCCCAGGGCAAAGCCCCATTCTAAATTCCAGGCGGCATTCCGAAGGGCGTAGTCAAGTTGCCGGTAACCGACTTTTTCCCTGAATTTGACCTCCCTGTAGAAACGCATCCCGTGGGACTGCATCTTTTTATCCCACAGAGATCTTTTGAACATTTCGTTCTTCTGATCGAATCGATGACGCGCAACCGGAAATGGCATTTCGGGTACGGATTCTCTTGCTGAAGTTGTCATAGAGCCGGATTCCCTTCTTTGGTTAGCTCTCTTTTAAGAACCTTGCCAAGGGAGGTGCGCGGAAATTCCTTACAGAATGTGATTTTTCGGGGGCACTTAAATGCCGCCAAACGCTCTTTGCAGAATTTGATGATGTCCTCAGCATCAAGGGTTGCCGCCGGTTTGCGGATTACAAACGCATGTCCCACTTCTCCCCAGGTTTCATCAGGTATGCCCACGATGGCGATATCTTCAATTTCTGTAATTTCTTTTAACACGCGTTCAACCTCCGCGGGATAAACATTTTCTCCTCCGGTAATATACATATCCCTGGCACGGTCGACGAGAAAAAAATAGCCGTCTTGATCGATGCGCGCCAGGTCTCCGGTATACAGAGAGCCGTTTTTGATGGTCTCTTCCGTACGAACCGGATCCTGCCAGTACGCTGTCATCATAATCGAACCTTTAACAACGATCTCACCGACTTCTCCCGGTTTCACCGAATTTCCGTTTTTATTGACAACATTGACGTCGGCATGAAAAACGGGTCGCCCAACTGTTCCGGGCTTTTGAAACGAATCTTCTTCCGAAGCCCACAGCAATATAGAGGTTTCGGTTTGACCCATGACCTGGCGAAACGCGAGTCCGGCCTCCCGACATTTTTCAAACAGGGCGGGTGTGGTCTTCTCCCCTCCACCGGCGCAGACCTTTAAAGACGAAATATCGCCCCTCTCCTTCGCATCAATATTTACGAGGGCATTATAGACCGTTGGCACCCCTAAAAATTTGGTCACCTTGTAACGCTCGATATCTTGATAAAATTTACGGGGATCAAATTTCGAATGAAGCACGATGGTGGCGCCCTTGTAAATCGTCGGGGACGCCTGAATAAAGAGCCCCCCGGAATGGAAAAGGGGCAATAGGATGAGCATAATGTCATCAAAGTACAATTTAAAGAAAATATCGGCATTCAAGCAATTAAAAAATGTCTTACGGTGACTCAATACAGCCCCCTTCGGTAAGCCTGTGGTTCCGGAGGTGTACATGATGACCTGCGGCTCTTCCGGATCCGTCGGTCCCGAAGAATGCGTCAGAAAAGGACTTTTTCCATTAAAAACAGCATTTTCAGAGTTATAATGTAAGATGTTGTGCTGATTGGAAGCCTCACCCATAGCTGACAGTAAAACCTGGGGCATCTCGTTTTTGAAATCCACTTTGCTCACCGCGGCCATGAATTCCGAACCGAATACGAATAGACGCGGGCGGCAGTTTTTAAGAAAATAATCCAGCTCGGCTGGTGCCGAACGAAAATTAAGCGGCACAAAAATGGCACCCAGCCGGGCGCATGCCAGGAAAATTTCAATAAACTCAGGGCAGTTGCCCAACATCGCCGCCACACGATCGCCTTTCTCGATTCCAAGGGACTGCAGCCAGCAACAGGCCCGGTTGGCCCGTTGATTTAGCTCCGCGTAGGTAATTTTCGCTTCCTCAAAGATGATGGCGGTTTTATTCGGATGCAGTTCGGCCCAGCGTTGCACCCACCAGGCAATATTCATGGATCGGATCATTGGGAATTCCTGTACACTGTGATTCGAATTTTGATAGAGCCCATCTCAAGAGTGCATTTAACACCTGATTGTAAAGTTTTAAACCGATAAAACAACAAATGAGCTAAAATTAAAAATGATCTAAAATGCCTGAAATAATGGCTTCGCTGCGCTCCATCTTTAATTTTAATTTTGATCGTTCGCCCCCGAGGCTCTCTACGGGAGGCTCTCGACGGGTAGAATTCTTCAATTTTAGTCACTTTAGGCACTTTACGGACTGAAATTAAAATTCTTCCAAAAGGGCAAGAAAATTGTTTATTAGAACACATATGTAGTGAATTGTTTTATTGTATACTGTATACCAATTTTGTGGTCAAGCGAATCTTATTCAACAACCGTAATCCTGCCCGGCTTCCAAAAAGAGCGCCCAGCGGCCATACAAAGTCTTAAACCTATTGACATTATCGATTAAAGACATGATAGATGAAGACAAACACGAACGCTTTAGCGCATCAAGAGACCATGAAAGATTGCCTTATTTTGTATTTTTTCATCACCGACAATTTTAGCGGCTGGGAGGATTTATGACTGCCAAAAAAAATATCTGTATTGTGGGGGCCGGAAGGATGGGCATCGGAATATCAACAGCTATTCTTATGGCAGATTGTGGCTATACGATCGAACTCGTAGATCTGAAAGACCGCAATTCCGGCCAGGAGTTCAAAACGCTCAAGTCTGCGAAAAAAGAGATAAAATCCAATCTGATGCTATTGAAAGAACTGGGAGAGATTTCGCTGTCCCCTGAAGATATGATGGCGAATCTGAAATTAACGCACGGATTGAAAAAAGGCCTTCTGAAATCTGAGATTGTGTTCGAAGCGCTGCCCGAAAAACCGGAGATTAAACAGCACTTTATCACTCGTATCGAGCCGGTTATTGACAAGGAATCGATTATTGCGTCTGCAACGTCCACCATTAGCCTGGATACATTTTGGGAAGTCTCTTCACGGCCTGAAAATCTCATTACCACCCACTGGCTAAATCCCGCCTTCATTATACCACTTGTCGAAATTTCTATCGGTGACAAAACATCTGATCAAACCGCACAAAAAACGAAGGCGTTTTTAACTGAGGTCGGTAAAGTTCCGGTAACCCTCAAAAACAGCCCCGGCTTTATTTTGCCCAGAATTCAAACAGCCGCGATGAACGAAGCAGTTCGAATATTAGATGAAGGCATTGCAAGTGCAGAAGACATTGATACCGCGATTAAGGCGGGGTTCGGATTTCGGCTGGCGGTCTTGGGGCTGATCGAATTTATAGATCTTGGCGGTGTCGATATTCTTTATCATGCCAGCAACTATCTTTATGCCGCTTTGGGTCAGCCGCAATTTAAGCTGCTGGAATCTATAAATCAAAAAATGCTCACTAATGAAATCGGTCCTAAAACAGGCAAAGGGTTTTTTGATTACACTGATGTAAATACGGAATCTATGTTCAGGAATCGATATATCGGGTTTTTAGAACTGCTAAATCTCGTAAAACGTTCAAAAGCGTTAAGCTTCCGGGGCGGTATCTGGGACGCGTAGACGTTGTTTCAAAGCCCCATCTCCCCGCTCAGTGTTGCAGGAGCCCTTAAAGCTGTTCTGAGGTTTTGAAACAACTTCTAAACTGAATATTACAGCTACATCATACTTGGAAGCCACAGAACCAGTATGGGAAAAGCCATAATCAAAATCATTGCGACCAGGTCACACAAAAGGAAAGGAATCGCTGCCAGATAAATGTCCCGCATCGTTACCCCCGGCGGGGAGACACCCTTCATGACAAATAAACTCAATCCAAATGGCGGTGAAGTCATCGCCATCTCCATATTTAGGAGCATAACAACGCCGAACCAGATCGGATTTATGTTCAAGGTTTGTATGATCGGCATAAAGATGGGGATGGTAATCATCATGATGGGCATGGCTTCCAAAAAGGTCCCCATAAACAGCATTAAAAGCTGCATCGCGATGACGAGCATGATGGGAGCCAAAGAAAGCGCGATTATAAATTCGATGAGTTTGTTGGTTGCGCCGGTGTAGGCCATAATTTGAGAGAACGCCACCGAAGCAGACAGAATAACAAAAATCATTACCGTTGTACGGATGGTTCCCACAAAAGTGATTTTCATCACCTTCCATTGAAGGCCACGGTATAAAAAGGCCAAAACAAAGCAGCCCAAAGCGCCCAGGGCAGCAGATTCTGTTGGCGTTGCCACGCCAAGAAATATCAATCCGATCACCAAAAAAACAATAGAACCCAAAGGAAGTATATACCGAATAGAATCCCAAATTTTTTCGGAAAGCGAAATATGCGCTACGGCATACGCCGGAGCAAGGTGGGGCTGCAAGAAGCATCTGATGATGACATAGGCCATATAAAGACCGGCCATTATGAAACCGGGAATAATGATCGCGATCAACAGCTCCCCTACTGAAAATCGTGCCAGCGAAGCCAAAATCACGCCTAAAGCACTTGGCGGTATCATGATTGCCAGACCGCCGCTTCCCAGAATTGGCCCGATGCTCATGGGTTTCTGATAGCCGCGTTTTTCCATTTCGGGTACCAGCACTGATCCCAGCATGGCGGTAGATGCCATGCTGGAACCGCTCAGAGTGGAAAAAAGGGTGCCGCTTAACACCGCCATGAGGCTCAACCGGCCGGGGATGCTGCCCAGCCATTTATCGATCGTCTCGATCATCTTCGGCGCAACTCCCGATCTAAACATTACTTCTCCCATTAGAACAAAGAGCGGGATCGGCAGCATCGTAAAATTGATCACCGAGCCGTAAATGCTCAGAATGATTTGATCGAGTCCTTTTTGACCTCCCCATAAGAGAAAGGCGGCTGCCATGTTCACAAACAGAAAGCTGAACGCCACCGGAACGTTAATCGCGAAAAGAAAAAGCAGACCGATCATAATGAGAAGAAAAATTATCCACCACTCCATAACGCACCCTTATTCCGAGGAGAACTTGTAACAACATAAACAAATGTTTTCATTTTTTTATCTGAATTTCTTTAAGCTCCCGCAAACTGCGGACGAAGCCGCGTATTGATTGAATCAATAAAGTTAGACCCCCCATCGGAATGACGACTAGAATTGCCGATGTGGGGATTTCCAAAACTGTCGGGTTGTAAAGTCCTTTTACATAATAACTCCAAGTTACGCGGGTCCCGTAAATCACCAGGACGGTCGAAACTAAAAAACAGATTATAAAGCTTGTCAGCGAACAAATTGCGCGCGCTTTGAGACTCATCATTGAAAAAGCCAAATCAACGCTGACATGCCCGTCTGACTTCAGAACCCAGGCAGCTCCCAGAAATGTGATATATAATAGTGCATATTCTGAAAATTCGATCACCCAAATCTGGGGGCGGTTAAAAAAATATCTTAAAACAACTTCGAGACAGACGGAGAGCGTGACCAGGGCAAGAATGAGACAGGCCAGTGCGATGAGCAGGCTGAGGATACGGTCGAAAATATTTTCAAATAGCTTTAGAACCCTCATTTTCATTTTCATTTTTGGGCTTTAAAAAAGGGGGGAGCAGCGTCATTTTCCATAGACTTTGCTCCCCGCATCAATCAAAAGATCAAGGTATCAGTGAAATAAGCGTTTTTACCCGATTAATTACCCGTCACCTTTTTTAAGTCAGGAATGAGATCGGGAACCTTTTGTTGAAGGAATTCCCAGAAAGCCTCATCGGCCTTCTTTATATATTCCTGACTGTCTGCTTTGGAGAACTTCACAAATTTCACACCGGCGCCAGTTAGCATTTCACGCTCTTTGATGCCTTTCTGCTGGAAATATTGAACCATGTCTCTTTCATATGCAATGGTGAGGCCCATGAGTTTTTCCTGAAGCGATTTTGGCAGCTTTTTCCAAACGTCCATGTTAAACAGTATGGCGCCATCCATCCCATAAAAGGGTTCATCAATAAGATATTTGGTGCTGTCGGTCCAGCCAAGGTCACGGGCCCCCAACAAAGGCCAGGCAAATCCATCGACCGTACCGCGTTCAAGTGCTGTATATACATCGGTTGGTTTTATTGAGACGGTAGATACACCCAACTTCTTCATAAAGTAGACATACATCGGCCCAACGCGAAGCTTGCGACCGGCAAGATCTGCGGGTTTCGCCACGGGTTCTTTGGTCCAGACATAAAAGGAACCATAGAGCCATCTACCCGCGTAAAAGACGCCGATACGCTCGTGACGCGCCAGCATATAATCATAAAAACCGCCGCTTTTGCGTTCTTCCCAGGGCATCAGTTTCGACAGCTGAAAAGCATTCACCTCTGGAGCATGCGGCGCGTAATAAGAGGTCACATTGAAATTGATATCAAACACACCGTTTTTCAACGCCTGGAGTTGCTCATTGGATGCTGTGATTTCCGGCCCGCCTATGTAATCAACTTCAATTTCACCCTTTAACGTGTCATTGACGCGTTTAACCCATTCCACGCTCATGGCGGCCATGGGATGCATTTTGGGAAGAAAGCAAACGGCTTTCAATTTGATGGTTTCGGCTTGAGTTATGGGCGCGTTTAAGATGCCCATAGCGAAGAATAATACCGCAAGGATTAAATAATAAGTCCTTTTTTTCATTTGTTTACCCTCCTTTCAGATAGGTAATTGGGGTTGAACGCAATATCAATGGTAAAAACCACCTCCCTTCGCACGAACACCGCATTGCACGGTTCAAATCAGAATTAAAAACCCTTGTGAAGAAATGCCAATAATTCATCGACGGGTTTCTCGGACAGGCCCAAAGAATCCAGGGTTCGACCGGTCTCGGTGAAATCCTCATCCACTAAAACTCCGATCAGCTTCAGCAAGGCGTCGGCAATCGGCGTCTCCACATTGCAAAGGTCGCCAATCGAACAAAGCAACGCCAGATTGCATTTCACGTCCTCTTTGATATAACGAAAATTAAAATCCAGGGGTTCCCGCCAACTTTTACTCTCAACCAGATCTGAATGCGCTTTTCGGCCGTACATCCATTCATTTTCACTATTTTCATCGTAGTGATCGGAAAATGGATAATGATGGGAAGTAAAGCCCAAAACCTTGCGCAGGGCAATGCGCTCTTGATCGCATGCAAGAATCAGTTTTTTTATTGATGGTGTCGTCCCCTCATTGTGTATGTCCCAGGAATCGAAATGTTCAATCGGTCCGGCATTTAAGAGCATTAAAGGAGAATGCAGAATCGGCCCAACATTAAGGAGGGCAACGGACAAGGCATTTTCAACCGGATGAATTGCCGGATAGAGTTCTTTAAGGTCGGCGACCGTCTCCTCGGTTTTTTGAGCCGGAAAAACCCCCACGGGCAGTCTCTTCGCAAGACCGCTTACCAGCACCGCGTTTGGGCTTGTTTTGCGGGTCAGATAGGGCAAAGTGCCCGGTTCAGCGATTGCGAGGTCTTTCCAATGTCCATTCGCCCTTAACACCTTCGCAAATAGATAAGATCCTAAAGAACCGGGAGATAAAAAGATGATCTGGCCGTCATCCAAATGGGGGCCGATTAATTTCGCAATATCCTCCTGGGAAAAAGCAGGGCTTGGAGAGCAGATAAGATCAGCCCCTTTAACGGCTTCCGCCAGATCTGCCGTGACTAAATTAATTCTGGCTTCTCCCGTACGACCCCACCCATCCAGTTTTACCGTTCTGGTTTCGAAGAGTTTTTCAAATTCTTCGGGAAAAGCCGTCCACATACGAACATTATAGCCTGCCAGAGCCATATCACCTGCCGTGGTGAAGGCACCATTGCCACCTCCGAGCACTGTAATTTCATTTATGGCCATGCATTTCCTCCTATCACTGCCGGTACCAAATCGGCAACGGCTCCTTTGGAAGGAACTTCAACGTTAATCCGACAAGATCCTCAAGTTTGGCCCATCCCCTTTGAGCCATAAATTCCGTCATTTCAGATATCATATGTTGAACATGTCCGATTCCCTGTTGTAGAAAAACGGTATGCATCTGGATCGCTTTCGCGCCCGCCATGATGTATTCAATAATATCCAGCCCGCTGGCACATCCACCGGTGGCAATCACAGGAATTTGAACCGAACGCCGCACATCCGCCACTGCCTTGAGCCCGGCATATTTTAGCGGAGGACCGGTGGCAATACCAACGCCATGTTGAAACCCAAGCCGCGGTTTGCCGGTTTCGATATCAATTGCCAGAGCGCCGATGCTCACCAGCGGGACAACCGCATCCGCACCGGCTCGCTCTAAAGTCTTCGCAATATCTAAGAGGGTCCCATAAGCCGAAATAAATTTAATCCACAGCGGAATGGTTACGGCTTCTTTTACCGCTGTTACAAGATCATAAAGCAAACTAAGATCCTTCTGCCACGAATCCGTGGTGCCCTTTTCCGTTGCATTCGGGCAGGTAATGTCAAGATCTAAAATGTCCGCCCCCATACGTTTTGCCTGGCCCGCCAAAAAAACGAACTCTTCAATCGTCTTGCCCACAACACTAATAATCACATGACTGTTTATAATCGTTTTCCGCACATGAGCCATACGCCGGGAAAAGGCCTCAATTCCGATATTGGGTCCACCTTCGGCATTTAGCATCCAGCCACAGGAAAGATTCATTTTTTTAGGATTAGGATTGCCTTCCCAGGGCTCTGAAGAAAGCGTTTTACAGCAAACCGCTGCACAACCTGCATCGGCAAACTGTTTCATGGATAAGGGGGTGCGCCCGAAAGGTCCTGGGGATAAGATGATCGGGTTCGCTAAAAGAATATCTCCAATACGAACCTGCAGGTCGATATTTTTTTCTTCCACAGTTTTGATTTCCGCTTAGCGTTATTAAATCCGTTATAAGCAATTATCCAACTTAATCTAAAAAATCCAATACAACCCTGGCAAATTCTTCAGGAAGCTGATCCACCATGGGAACCATCCCCCCTTCTATCACCATGGTGCGGCTATTTTTAATGTTTTCCGAAAGCGGCTTCATTCTAGGAAACGAAAACGGATCCTCTGCGCCGGCAACGATAAGTGTGGCTGCCTTTACCAGATGCGCTTTATCCTCCATTTTATAAGTATTCACAGCTCGATGGCCTTCTTCCACACGCCCCCATACTTTGAGCGCGTCTAAAACAAAACGAGTCAACAGCTCGGGCCGATCCGGGGGATAAAATGGCATTCTTTTTTGCCAGAGTTCGGTCAGATGAGAGCCATCCGGTTTAAACTCAACTTCATCAATCGGAGGCTGTGTTCGCCTGCGGGCGCGATCTTCGGCATCCACATAGGGCGTTGAAGACAGGACGAGCTTCTCGACCCGTTCAGGATAACAAGCGGCAACCTCCACGGCTATGACACCTCCAGTATGATGCCCGACCAGGGATGCACGCTCGATTGAAAGCGCATCCATGAGGCTGACCACCCCGGCGGCATATAGCTCTATGGAAGCCTCATGTTCCGGTTTGCAGGAATCCCCGAATCCAATGATGTCCATTGCAATGGCCCAATATTTTTCCCCGACGATCGGCAACACATCCTTATATTCATCCCATGACCGCGGTGTCTGGTGTAACAACACAACCGGTCTACCCTGGCCCACCGCTGCATAATGAATTTGTCCCTGGGGTGTATCTGCAAAGTTTCTGCGAATTATATCTTTTGCCATTTTTCAGTACCCGTATACCCTATTTCTTAAAGACCTGGACTTGAATCGGTGTTGGGTTAAAAGCGTTACAGGGATTGCGATCTTGAGGACAATTTGAAATAGCAACGATACTATCCATTTCAGCTTTCAGATCAATATAATCACCCGGTCTGGAAAGAGGCTCGTCAAGCTTCAGAGATCCATCGGGTTGATAGGTCAGGTTCATGAATATGTTGAAACAGCTGTCAAAGCCGAAATCGTCTCGTCGGATTCCGTAGGGCTTGAAGGCCCTGGTAAGGTTATCAGCGCAGTTGGGTGTATTTTCCACCTGAAACCTGAGATAATTAATTTCGGCAGTGCAGAACCCGCCGCCGGAATAATGCAGCCCTACTTTATCGTCTGTAATGGAAAAGATAGGCCTGGCCTGGTTAGTGTAAAGTATATGACCTTTTGAAAGTTTCCAAGTGCCATTCATCAAATTGCTGTAAACGCATGAAAGCTTTTCCTTTTTATTTGTTGCATTTAAGGCGATGAGGTCAACGACCTGTTTGCCTTCAGCATCGACAATGCGGAGTGTTTCGCCATGATGAAGTTCTAACGCGATATGCTCGCGGGCAGGAACAAATTGATCAAATATGATTCTGGCGCTCATTATTCTTGAAGCTCTTCCAATTGCGACCACATCAAATAGACTCAAAGCGATCGGCTTACTAAGAAACAAGGGTTAAAAAAGACGGTCGTTCAGGAAAATGAAGCCAAAAGGCTAATTGCTGAAATGATTTGAGGTCACTGCAACGGTATGTCGATAAATGTATAGGGCAACCAACAATAACCTGTCAATATGTTTTTATCGGTGAAAATCTTGTCACAGCAATGGCTTACAGGACTTTAACGGGCTATGGTTTTTGCCGATCAAGACGCGTCCGCAGCCAATCGGGAATGTCTTTTTTTTTGAAAGTGGCCATATCCAGGCAGACCGCCACATTGTGACCGACAACCCAGGGGTCGTCTTCTCCCTGTTTAAATACCCGGTATCCGAAGGTAATCGAGGTTTTGCCGATCCTTAAGACGCTGACTTCAATTTCGATCGCGTCGCCGTATCGCAAAGGCCGGCTCCAGTCGGTTTCCAGGTGAACGGTGGGAAGCCCGATGCGGTGCTCATCTAAAAGGACGGGGTAATCAATCTCCAATGCTTGTCCGAAAAATTCCTCCAGGGCCACATGAAAGTAATGCAGAAACCGCGGATAATAGACAATGCCGGCATGATCGATATCGCCGAAGCGAATTTTGAGTTGTGATCGAAAAGCCATATTTAAAATCACCTCCGGTTGAAAAATTTACTTCTCCATATAGTTTTTTTCAATGGCCTTAACCAAATTGGTCATGGTCGCATAAACCGGGGTCGATATCCCCATGGCGCGACCGTATTCGACAATTTTGGCTCCCAAAAAATCAATTTCGGTGGGGCTTTGATTGGCGATATCAACGCACATCGAATCTTTGTGCACACCGACTTTCTCCAGGTAACCGCGGGCCTGTTCCAGGTAATTTTCGCCAATGTCAAAGCCCATGGCTTTGGCGACCGCAAGCGCTTCCTCGAAGCAGGCGTCAGCGATTTCCCTTGTGGGCGGATATTCCAGCGCCGCTTTAATGGTTCTGTCCGTCACCGCACATATGGAAGCCATGGTGCATTTCATAATCATTTTTTTCCACACAAATAACTGGATGTCATCGACAAACTCCGTATCCAGACCACCGGCGCTGAGCGCTGTCGCTATCTGTGCGCCAATGCGCTCATTCTCGGCTGATAGGCTTCCCAGATGATTGGGACGATTGAAAAACGCGACCTCAGCGTTTCCCGCATGCTTCAATGATACACCGAGGTTTAAGGACATTCTCAAAGCGCAATCCCGGCCGAATTTATCGGCAATGAGATCTTCAGGCCCCAGACCATTCTGGGTGCAGATTATCTTAATTCCAGGTTCAATCACCTTTTGCAGTCGATCCAGAATGGATTCTAGATGAAATGTTTTGGTTGCCAGGAAGATGGCAGATAATCCGAAATCCTTAAGATCTTCGATCCGATTGGAATAATTTTTGACCGTCACATTGTAAGCGATTTCTCCAGAGACCTTTATACCGTTTGATTTGAGCGTTTCTCCCAGATCCGTTGTGCGACCAACAAGCATCGTGTCCGGATATCGGCTCAAAAGGGCGGCGGCCAGAACCGTCCCCGTGGCACCTATTCCGATAACCGCCATTCGATTGGCCTTCATATGTTGCCTCCTTTTTCGGTCCTTTCAGTCAAAACTTCATCACCCATTTGAAGAATGATGATGGCCTTAAATAGACTCTCGCTTTCGTACCTAATAAGCCCATTAAAAAAGAGTCAACAACTTTCTGCAAACATCGTTATAGAAAGTCCCTCAAGACAGCTGGTAAAAGTATTTAAATTTAATATATTTTCATATAGTTATTTTATAAATCAGAGAATCTACTTTAGAAAAAATGACTATCTGTGCTTATATCTTGGATTCCAGCCAAACAAGCAGGGGCTTCAGGCCACTGGTTTCTGGCTTTCTTAGGCGCTATCCACCGATCTCTCTGGGAAGTATTCAAACCGTAATGGCCGGCCATGGGGATCAAAAGGCGCTGTAGAAACGACCGCCGTTTCATGGGTCCTGTCTTGCGGAAGGCTGCCACCTCTGCTCTGCCTTTGGCTTGAGCGCAACCAAAAAATATTTCGCTTGACTTTTTTTTGAATGGATGCAATTCAAGATCGGCTCTTACGACCGCTCCCGCCGGTTATTCGACCTGTGAAACCACTGCCGATCTGATTCGATGGAATCGACACGCTGCCTTCTTCGATGGCAAACAACGTTGGCAGAAACCACAATGATTGAAGTAGGCAGCCCTCGAGAAAATCTGAAGCCTCTGACAAGGGAGCCAGACGAACAATGAACGCTGATTTAGCCCGAGAGCTAATCATTGCAGCTGCTGTTCTGGTTTTTGCCCTGGTGGTTCAATTTATTCTGATCCCAACCCAGATAGAACAGGCTGTCGAGTACGATCTGGCAAGCCTGTCGCCGGCTTTTTTCCCGGAGCTCGCCACTTTGATCATCGGCGCGCTTTCCATTCTGTTGATTCTGAGTCATATCCGACATCTCGTCAAAGCAACACCGCCCGAGCAAATCGACGAGGAACCCCTCACGCTGAGCGAGGAGTTGAGAATTGGCGGAGCGATGGTCGTGTCAATCGTCTACTATTTCGTTTTGGACTACCTCGGTTTCTGGATTACCAATACCGTCGGGGTTGCCGTTCTGCTCATGATTCAGGATCGGCGTCGAATCTGGCGGCAGATCATCATTGCCGCAGCCACGACCCTGTGTATTTACCTGTTTTTTTATTTCGTGATGAAAGTTCACTTTCCCATCGGAAAGATTTTCAAATAGGGCCATGACTTCACTTATCGACAACCTGTTGATCGGTCTGAACATCTTGTGGACCTGGGAGCACCTGTTGGCCATCGTGGTGGGCTCGACGCTGGGTCTGATCGTGGGAACCATACCCGGGCTTACAGCCACGATGGCGGTTGCCCTGATCCTGCCCCTGACCTTTGATATGGATTTTGTCACCTCGATCATGCTCCTGGTGGGTGCCTACAAAGGCGGCATTTTCGGTGGATCGATTACCGCGATCCTGCTCAACACACCCGGCACACCGGCCTCGGCGGCGACGGTTCTGGACGGCTACACCCTGACGAAGCAGGGCAAAGGGGTTAAGGCACTCAAAATGGCCAAATATTCGTCCTGCCTTGCCGATTTTGGCTCCGACCTGGTATTGATTGCCGTTGCCGCGCCGCTGGCTTCTGTTGCCCTAAAATTCGGACCGCCCGAAATTGCCATGCTGATTGTGTTTTCGTTGACAATTATCGCTGGGGTGGCCGGCAAGTCAATTCTTAAAGGACTTATCTCCGGGACGCTCGGCCTATTGCTTGCAACCGTCGGACTGGACCCGATCATGACCACCCGGCGGTTTGTTTTCGACCAGGCCGATCTGGACAGCGGGCTTTCGCTGATACCGGTGCTGATCGGCCTGTTCGCTCTGTCGGAGGTGTTTCTGCAGCTGGGGCGAAAGTCCAAAAGCGAAGCGGATCATTTTGCCATCGTGCATTCCAAAGATCCTGCCGATAATAGAGTTTCCTGGCGCGAATTCAAACGATCCCTCAGGACCATTTTAAGGGGTACGGCAATCGGCACTGGCATCGGAATCATCCCCGGGATCGGCACCGGAATCGCCTCTTTCATGAGCTACGGACAGGCCAAACGTGCCAGCAAATATCCGGAGAAATTCGGCGCGGGCTCCCTGGAAGGTATCGCCGCTTCAGAGTCGGGCAACAGCGCCGTCGTGGGCGCCACTTTTATCCCTTTGCTGACCCTGGGCATACCAGGCGACATTATCACCGCGGTAATCATGGGTGCTTTTCTGATCCAGGGATTTATACCCGGCCCGCTCCTGTTCAAAGATCACGCAGACATTATCTATGCCATTTTTGTGGGGTTTATCATATGCGACATTGTCTATTTTCTTATCGGTTCCGTTTTTATGAAATACGCGGCTTACCTGAGCCGGGTCCCGAGAAGACTTCTGTTTCCGATCGTGTTCGTTTTCTGCATTGTCGGTTCCTATGCCATTCATCATTCGGTCTTTGATGTCGGAATTTTAGTCGCCTTCGGAATCGTCGGATTCTACATGCAAAAATTCGGTTTTGCCACAGCGCCTTTGCTGATCGCCTTTATCCTGAGCCCTATCGGCGAGACCGCTGTCAGACAATCCCTGCTCATGTCTTCGGGCAGCCCCTTTATTTTTTTAAAACGTCCGATTTCCCTTGGCTTTTTTTTGTTGACCCTGATAACGATCGCCGGAATTGTCCGGAGTCATTTCCGGGGGAAGCATCAACCATTAATCAAGGAGGAAACAAAATGACCTACCATCTAAAGAAACTCGGCTTTTTTACCCTTATCGTCTGCTTGGTGATGGGATTCAGCGGCACCGGAATCGCCGCTGATTATCCGAAAAAACCGGTGACCATGTATGTCGTCTTCTCTCCGGGCGGCTCGATGGACTCCAGCGCCAGGGGGTTGTCGGCCGGTGCCGAAAAGATCCTGGGGCAACCTATCGTCATTGTCACCAAGGACGGTGGTGGCGGCACCGTTGGGTTGGGGGTTTTGGCCAATGACACTCCCGACGGCTATACCATTGCCGCAGCAACCAGCACCGGTATTTTAAGGATCCCCCTCAGGCGCAAGGTGCCTTATAAGCCGCTCGCCAGCTTCACGCCGCTATTTGCCTATGCTGCGGTGGCTTCGGCAACCGTTGTCAACCCCGATTCGCCTTTCAAAACCATGCAAGATCTCATTGAATATGCCAAAGCGAATCCCGGAAAAATCAAGTATGGAACCGCCGGCGCCGGCAGCCCCATGCATCTTGTCATGGCGGTTATCGGGATGAAGGAAAATATCAACTGGATCCATGTGCCGTTCAAGGGTTCGGCGCCCGCGGAGACGGCATTGATGGGCGGTCATGTCGACGTCGTTTCCACCGGTGATCTGGACAAAGCCATCACCGGACAGTTAAGGACACTTTGCGTCCATACCAAGGAGCGGATGGAGATACTTCCCGACGTGCCGACCACCCTGGAATTGGGATATAGCTATTACAACGATACCCTCTTTGCAATCTACGGTCCGGCCGGAATGGATCCCCAGGTGGTCAAAACACTGGAAGATGCCTTTGAAAAGGCCGTGGATATGCCGCCATACCAGAAAGTGGCCAAGCAGTTTGGTCTTGTGCCCATTAAAATGAAGAGCGCAGCGTACAAGAAGTTCCTGGAAGACGGCTGGCCGCAGCAGGTGGAAATTCTGACCAAACTCAAGCTGATCGAGCAACCCGCTACCGAGCCGAGATAGTCACAAGCGAATGTCCGCAGGTGAGGCGGGCCAGACCCGCCTCCCTTTATTTTTTAAACAGATGACTAAACCGGTCGTCCCTCACCGGGAATTGGAGAGAAGGAGTGCCAGTGAAAGAACATTCGTTTAACGCCGATCTGCTCATTGTCGGCGGTGGCGTGGCCGGTCTCAACGCCGCCCTGTCAGCCGCCGAAGAGGGGGCGTCGGTCATCATCATGGACAAGGCGGTTATCGAACGCAGCGGGCACACTGCGGGCGGCATCGATCATTTTGGTGCCTTTTTAAATACCGGTCCGGAATGGGACACGCGGTCCGCCTATCTGGCCTACACGGTTAAAAGCTCACGCGGGGCGACCCGGCCGGAAGTCGTGGAAAAGGTGTACTGCGATAATCTGGAACGGGCCATTGCCCGCTTTGAAAAAATCGGTGTGCCCCTGCATCGGACGGATGGGAGTTATTACCGGACCCGATCTTATGGACAGCCGGGCCCGTGGTGGATCAATTTCAACGGAAAGCGCCTGAAACCCTCGCTGGCAGCGTCTGTCAGAAAAGCGGGCTGCACCGTGCTGGATCGGGTTGTAACCGTCGATCTGCTGGTAACCAGCGGCCGGGTGTGCGGTGCCGTCGGATTTCACATTAGATCCGGTGAATTTTATATCGTTTCGGCAAAGGCGGTCATCGTTGCCACCGGGGGCACCAACCGCCTGTTTACCAATCCCACGGGCCTGAGTTTCAATACCTGGATGTGCCCGGCCAACACCGGCGACGGTGAAGCGATTTCTTTCAGGGCCGGCGCGGCGCTGGCCAATATCGAATTTTTGCGGATGACCGTGGTGCCCAGCGGTTTTGCTGCACCGGGGCTGAACGCCCTTGTCGGTATGGGCGCAAAACTGATCAATGGCATGGGGGAAGAATTCATGAGCCGCTATCATCCAGAGGGGATGAACAGCCCGCGCTATAAACTGGTGGAGGCGGTCATCACCGAGCTCAAGGCGCGACGCGGACCTGTTTACATGGACTGCAGTCATCTCGATTCCGAAGCATTAAACCACCTTGTGACCACCCTGAGTTATGACAAGGACACCTTTGGTGATTTTCTCACCCAGAAGGGTATCGATCTTGGCAACGATCTGCTCGAGGTCGCCCCTTCCGAAGGAATGCAGGGAGGCCCCAATGAAGTCTGCGGCTCTGGAATACGGATCGATGAGAACTGTGCCGCAACACTGCCCGGGCTTTTTGCGGCTGGTAATTGCTCGGATCAGAATCGATCGCTGCACATGGCGGTAACATCCGGAATCCACGCCGGTGTTCGGGCAATCGCATTTGCCGAAAAGAACGGGGCAGCGCCCGGGCCTTCCCGGATTCAGGTGACGGACATCAGGGATCGGATCTTTGCGGCAATGAAAGGGGGAGGACAGACTTCCTGGAAAGCGTTCGAGGACAGCCTTCAGCGCATCATTACCGAATCCCTGGGTCCGACGCGATCGGCCTGGGGATTCAAGCTTGCGTCCGAGCGTCTGGATCGGTTGGCCGGATGGGTCGATACGGTTTCCTGCCCCACGTTTCATGACCTGTGCCGCTTCCAGGAGCTTTACAACATCATGACCGTTGCCAGATGCATGCTGGCTGCGGCTTCATACCGTAAGGAAAGCCGATTCGATCTGTGCCACAACCGGATCGATTTCCCGAATCAGGACGACGAAAACTGGCTCGGCCAGGTCCACGTGCGCAAGGACGATGACAGGGGGCCCCGGTGCCGGTTTGTATCCGTAACCTACCCTGAACAGGAAGGAGGTGCCTGATGCCACCGATGATTGATCGCGAGATTTGCAACACATGCGGGATCTGCGAGGACTCCTGTCCGCTGGATGTGATTTACACGGATGCATCCTCGCAGGAACCGGTGATCCGGTATCCGGATGAGTGCTGGCACTGCGGTTCGTGCCGGCAGGATTGTCCGCTTGGAGCGATCCGCATCGTCTTTCCATTGCAGATGATGGTTCCGGCCGGCGTGTTGCCGTATTAATGCCCATCATCCGACCGATTCGATTTTCAAGGCATGAACTTGAAATAACATCACTGCCCGTTGCATTCAAATAAAATGCGGAATACAGCGCCCGGGAAGGGGCAACTGTGCCTGAAAAGCGCTTTTCGAAACCGAAGGAGACTGCCATGCTATACATTGATGCCTACTGCCATATTTTACCCAAGAAATATCGGTTGGCCGTGGACAAAATCCTGGCCAAACGAGATCCGAGCCTGAACACCTCCCGATATGCCAGGAGCGTGCCGATCCTGACCGATCTGGAGGCTCGCTTTCGATTGATGGATCGTTTCCCCGGATACATGCAGGTGCTGACCATAGCGTCACCCTCCATTTCGGATATCGCCAGCCCCAAACAAGCGGCGGAACTGGCGCGGATGGCCAATGACGAAATGGCCGAGTTGGTTGATCGCTACCCGGAGCGTTTCGCCGGCGCCATCGCATGTGTGCCGTTGAACAATATCGATGCCGCGTTAAAAGAGGTCCAGCGGGCCATCGAAGAGCTGCGGTTCAGGGGAGCGGAGATGACATCGGATATCGGCGGGAAACCCTTGGATGCCGATGAGTTTCTGCCCTTTTATGAAATGATGGAGGCCTACAATCTGCCGGTATTCATCCATCCCCGGAAAGAGATGAACGTCCCCGACTATAAGAACGAAAAAATATCAAAGTACCGGATCTGGACCAAACTGGGTTGGCCCATGGCCACTGCCATGGCAATGACCCGGCTTGTCTACGGACGGATCCTCGAGCGGTTTGAGGGCCTCAATGTGGTGACCCACCACTGCGGCGGGGTGATCCCTTTTGTGGCCGGACGCCTGGACTGGTCCGACGACTTCAACGAGATGCGCATGGGCCACCGCGATATTTTTCTCAAGCGCAATGCGCTGGACTATTATCGACGGTTCTACTACGACACGGCGGTCAACGGCAATACGGCGGCCCTGAGGTGCGGATTGGAACTCTGCGGCATCGACCGGCTCATTTTTGCAACGGATGTGCCCTTTGATAATCAAGGCGGTTATCGTCTGGTCAGAGACACGATGGATTCCATCGATCGCATGGGTCTGAGCCCCGTGGATCTAAAAAAAGTCTACCAGGACAATGCCATTCACCTGATGCGTCTGCCGCTGTGCAAATTTTAGCTGCTTCTAAGGAGAATCGAAAATGGAAGCGGGCTTATTGGCCGACCGCATGGCCAAAATTCCGTTTGCGGACATCCGCAGGGTTTTCGAAAAAGCCGCACGCCTCGAAGCCGACGGCATTCGGGTGATCCATTTCGAAATCGGAAGGCCTGATTTCGACACCCCTGACCATATTAAAGAAGCAGCCTCCAAAGCGCTCGCCGGCGGGATGGTGCACTATACGCCGAACAGCGGTATCCAGGCTCTCCGCGACGCACTTGCCGCTTCAATTCAGACCTATAAAGGTATCGAATATGATCCGAATACCGAAATCATGGTGACCGCCGGGGCGCAGGAGTCCATGTGTCTGACCTTTCAGGCCTGTCTGAACCCGGGAGACGAGATACTGGTGCCCGATCCGGGTTATACCCAGTTCTATTCCGGTGTCCGGCTGGTCGGCGCCGTGCCCGTCCCCCTGCCGCTCAGGGAAGACGACAATTTTGTCCCGGATCTCGGTGCGGCCGAGAATTTGATTACCGGCCGAACCCGTGCAATTATCGTAAATTCCCCCCAAAATCCGACGGGGGCCGTTATGGACCCGGAGCAGATGACCGAGATTTGTCGCTTTGCGGATGCTCACGAATTGATGGTATTTTCAGATGAAGCTTATGACCGGATTGTCTTTGAGGATAGCGTGTCGATCAGCCCGGCCGCAGTTCCGGCAATGCGGGAAAAAACGGTAGTCTGGGGATCGCTGTCCAAGACCTATTCCATGACCGGCTGGCGGATCGGATACCTGGCCGGTCCGGCTGAACTGGTTCGGGCTGCTGTGAAGGTTCAGCAGAACGTCATGCTTTCGGTGTGCTCTTTTGCCCAGGCCGGCGCCGTCGCCGCCTTGAAAGGACCGCAGGATTGCGTCCGGCAAATGGTGGCCGAATTCGACCGGAGACGCCGTGTGATTCTCGAAGGTCTTGCCAAGACACCGGGTATCTTTTGCCCGGCCACTCCAAAGGGTGCTTTTTATGTATTTGTCAGGGCGGATATCCCCGGGATGGATTCCACGGCCCTGGCGGATTACCTTCTCGATCAGAGCCATATCGCGGTGGTGCCGGGAGATCCGTTTGGAAGCAGGGGCAGAGGATTTTTGCGCATTTCTTACGCAACTTCCCTTGCCGATTGCCGGGAGGGTATGGAGCGCCTAGTGGCTGCGATGAAAAAGCTCGGCACCTGACATACAAAGACCGAAATGGGCAATTGTTCCATTGCAGCAGGGCGCATTGCCCGTGTTATGATAAATTGAGGGGTGACCATGAAATTTAAGGTTCTCAGCATCCTTCCGCGGTTGCGTTTTAAGAATTCCGGCGTATCCCTTCCATCCGAGCTGCAGTTTTTCTTTGAAGACGTGCGTACCGAAGAAGAGATTATTGAGGCCTGCCGGGGGCTGGATTTTTTACTTCTGCCCGCAGCATTTCCACAGATAAGCGCACGCATACTTGAAAACATCCCATCCATTCGAATGATTCAAAGCGCCGGGACCGGTTACGACAAAGTGGATATTGAAAGCGCTGCGCGACAAAAAATTCCGGTGGCCAACTCACCCGGGCAGAACATCAATACGGTTGCCGAAATGGCCGTCGGAATGATCATCGCCCTTCAGCGCAATTTTTTATCCGCAGATCGTGAAATAAAAGCCGGAAACTATGGTATCATCAGGGAAAAACTATTTCGGTCGGGTTTGAAAGAAATTTGCGACATCCAGCTGGGCTTGGTGGGGCTTGGAGCCGTTGGCCGCAAGGTTGCACAGATTGCCGGGCTTCTTGGAGCAACAGTGAGCTACTACGACCCCGATCGTGCCGATCCTGAAATCGAAAAAGAACTATCTGTCGTCTTTACACCGTTTGACGAACTGCTTCGCAAATCCAATGTGGTCAGCCTCCATCTGCCGCTCAGCGACCGCACCCGCAATCTAATCGGTTTTAGAGAGCTCAAGCGTATGCCGGCCGGCTCCATTTTGGTCAATACCGCACGCGGCGAAATTGTCGATCCGGAAGCCCTGGCCGAATCGTTAGAGAACGGACACCTGGCCGGTGCGGCCATTGATACTGTCTATCCGGAACCACCGCCCGCATCTCATCCGCTTCTGAATCTGTCGGTTGAGGCCAGAGATCGGCTTTTGATTACCCCCCACGTCGCCGGCACTACCCGGGGAGCTTTCAAAAGAATGTTGACGAATGCTCTGGCGAATATCGTTTCGGTGGCCGCCGGTAATGATCCGAACAATGTGGTCAATGCCGTCCGGCAGGCCAGAAATCCTGCAGGAAAAAGTCAATAGAACCCATCTCAATTATCATCGCGCACGGCTTCAATCTGTGCCCGCGAGATGCCCACTTCTTCAGCAGCCTCACAGATGGCCTGCCAGCTGCTCGAAGAGAGAGGGATTCCGGTTTCCATGCGCTGCCCATGTTTTTCTCTTTCCGGCTCTCCGGCAATCCGTACAGGTACCTTTGGATCGACAGGCGGAGAGGCCTTGACGTGCCGGATAAGGGATTTGATCTCACGGTGCATCCAACCCGCATCCACCAACCGTTGAGGGTCGACCAAAATTGTTAACATATTGTTGATGAGACCGCCTGCTTTACCGTCGCGGTTTTGAACCGTGCCGCCCCCACAGAGCACACCGGCGAGCACCTCGCAACAGAGAGCGATGCCGTATCCCTTGTATGAACCGGCAGGTAGCATGGCACCGGGCGGATCAGCATACATCACATGAGGGTCATTCGTCGGATTGCCGTCTGCGTCCAGCAAATTGTCATCCTGGACGGCGACGCCTTCTTCCAGCGCCAGACGGACCTTGCCCATCGACAGCTTGCTAGATGCCATATCCAGCAGAATGGGCTCGGCCTGCGTGGTGCCGGGGATGGCAATGCATATGGGATTGGTTCCCAGGCGTCCGTCCCGCCCGGCGTGCGGCGCAATTCTACCAATGCCCACCACGTTCACAAAATGAATTGAGATTAAGCCGGCCGCCAGACTCTGCTCTCCATAAGCGCCCACACGGCCGATATGGTGCACATTGCGCAAGGCCGCCACAGTCAGGCCGTTTTGCCGGCAGTTCGCGATGGCGTTCTGCATAACCTCCCCTGCGATCCGCTGGCCGTAGCCGCGCTGCCCGTCAAAAACCAAAATTGCTCCCTCTTCTTTGATTTTTGCCGGCCGTTGATTCGGAATCAGCGTTCCATTTGAAATGTTGGACACGTAAACGGGGATCATACCAACGCCATGGCTATCATGTCCCAGAAGATTGGATTGGACGAGATGGGATGCAACTATTTTCGCCTCTTTTGTACCGCTGCCTGCAATTGTCAGGATTTTAACAACGATTTGCGTCAACTTTTTTGCAGCGATATAGTGCGTCATTCTGATTATTACCTCACCTTAAATACGTGTTCCTTTTGTCAATCCGGTCGGACCCAGAACCCCGCGTTTATCAAAAACGATTTATTGAGATAACTAATATTTCTGTTTAAAATTAGTCAATATATAATTAGAATCTGAAGCGTTAAAGTCAGACTTCAGATTTCACTTGACCGAATAAATCGAATTTGAATACAAGGCAGCCATTATTTGAAAATCATTTTTAGGTCTAGAAGGATCAGAAATGCACCAATTTGATAGTGATATTTTATTTGAGCCGCGCGAACCGTTTTCTTTCTCAGGCCAAATTACAGAGAATTGGTCAATCAATGGGATACCCAACGGGGGCTATTTAATGGCTATTTTAGCTAAGGCCATGCTTCAACACAGTGAGATGAATTCGACACCCATCGTAACGGCTAATTTTTTAAATCGCTGTGAGCCTGGAGACGCATGGGTTTCAATCGAAAAGATGTCCGCTTCAAGACAATTTGATCGCCTTCAAGCCAGTTTGCACCAGAACGGAAATGAAAAGATCAGATCGTTCGGCACTTTTGCCAATGAAGACAATGTGTGTATGGTAGAGCGTTACGAGGAGCCCGTAAACCGAATTCCTGCATTAGAAAAATGCATACCCGTGCCTGAGATTCCCAATTACACCTTTTTCAGCCAAATGGACGTTCGCTTGGACCCTGCCTGCGCAGGCTGGATGTCGGGAAAATTGTCCGATACATCCGAAATCAAAGGATGGATAAAATTTAAACACATCCGTCCCTTTGATCTATTGTCGACTCTGCTTATAGCAGATTCATTTCCGCCTGCAGTCATATGCAGTCAGGGAATGGTAGCCTGGGTTCCAACCATCGAATTTTCTGCAAATATCCGTAACATACCGACAGGCGATTGGCTGAAATGTATTTTTCGAACGCGTTTTATCACCTGTGGACTTCTGGAAGAAGATGGAGAAATTTGGGACCAGACTGACCAGCTCATTGGAATTTCGAGACAAATTGCCCAATATCGTGCCCCCACCTCATGATCAATTCCAAAGGAGCATGGCCGGTTCGCACAGGCGCGGGAGTATCTAACGAAGGCCCTGGAAGTTTTCGAGCGGCTGGGCACGATGATTGAACCGGACAGGGTTAGAGGAATTTTGGCCGAATTGCCTGAACCTTAGGCGATGAAGGACAGGGTATTTTGTAGAATTACTTGCTTTTCTCTTCAGCCCGCTTTTGTTGAGCCAGGCATATTTCCAGATCGCACTGCAGGCAGCGGTGGATTTCTGCTTTGATCTGTTCATCGCTGTAACACAGCTCAACCTCGGAAAATCCGGAACCCCTTTCGGTAATTGGCAGGGATGGCACCGCAACCCTTTTCAGCTCCGCAAATCCGATTTCGCGTTTTCCGTCGTAACCGGGTTGACCATTTCCAGATTCCGCATTCCGCATTCCCAATTCAATTATGCCATCCCCGCCAAGATAAATATCTATAGAAATTGCTGCCCTGCGTCCGGCAGCAATGGCTTCGATTACAGTCGCCGGCCCATTGGCCGCATCGCCACCCGCAAATACCCCTTTCATCTCGGTCTCCTGGGTAGTCTTGTCAATGGAGATGCGTCCATTATGAACCGGCAGCGACCCCTGATCATCCAGGAAACAAAAATCCCGGCAAAATGCCGTTTCGCTGGCCTGACCGATAGCCAGGATCACCTGATCGGCTTCAATGCTTTTTTTGGTGTCATCAAAATAGGGGCAGAAATTGCCTTCATCATCGAACACGGAGGTGCAGCGCACCAGTTCGATTCCGGTGACACTTCCGGCATTTGCGGTTATTTTATCGGGCCCCCAGGAACACAGCATTTCAACACCCTCTTCCCGGGCCTGTTCGATTTCCCAGGGATTTGCCGGCATTTCTTCCCGGCTCTCCAGACAGGCCAATTTTACTTCTTTGGCACCGAGACGCAAAGCCGTCAGCGCCACGTCGACCGCCACATTGCCGCCGCCGATAACCACAACCCGATCTTTTACAGCAATATTTTTACCATCGGTAACGTCGGCTAAAAATTCGACACCCCAGTGAACATCATCCAGATCCGATCCTTCCAAATCGATTCTGCGACTTAATTGCGCCCCCACGGCGACAAAAACAGCTTCAACTCCCTCTTGCCTGAGCTGATCGATTTCATAATCCACGCCCAGTTTCTGCCCGGTTCTGAGTTCAATTCCCGGACTCAATACCGCCTGGATTTCTTTTTCGAGAACATCTTCCGGTAGTCGATAGTACGGAATCCCATAGCGCATCATCCCGCCGGGTTTTTCCCGGGCCTCAAAAACCGTAACCTGATGACCTTTCTTCCGTAGATAAAAAGCAGCCGTAAGTCCGGCAGGCCCGGCACCAATCACAGCAACCTTGCGCCCGGTATCCGGTGCGCTACGGGACATCCATTCTGAAAAATTCCCGGCTTTATCTGCCGCATAACGCTTGGCCGCGCAGATGGAAATGGATTCGCCGACCTCGCCTCTTTTACAGGCGGTTTCACAAGGGTGCGTGCACACCCTTCCCAAAATACCGGGAAACGGCGCTTTTTCGATAATCAATTTGCAGGCTTCATCCGGTTTGTCTTCGGCAATGTACCGCAGGTACCCCGGCACGTTGATTCCGGCCGGACAGGCTTCTGTGCACTGCGGCTTTTCAGGTATCTGTTTTTCAGGACCGATGGCCCGCAGCGTGCGCGTGATATCCATGATTTTTATCCCGTTGGGGCAGGCATCTTCACACCTGCCGCAAACGGCACAAAACCACGGCATGGTCGACCCGGCAATGTCATCGATCAGATCAAGCTCGACGTGCCGCACCAACCGCCGTATATTAAATCCATTAACCCCGGAAATGGGACAGGCCGAACTGCAGCGTCCGCACTGCTCACAATATCGGAACATCTCGATATCGTTAAAGCGCTCCGCGAATTTCTTATTGTCGGTCATTAATTATTGGCCTCTTGCATAAAATCGACTTTTAGAGATCATGCCTTTTGATTCTGTGGGAGCGGCTTTTAGCCACGATAAAAAATCTGTTACCTATTATAGACTAATCGCGGCTGGAAGCGGCTCCCACATTTGATAAATTTTTTTTATTCTACAGCCCCAGGTCCTTTACCATCGTTCTCATGGTGTTGGCGAACTTCGGACCATCGGCCGCCGAGCACCAGACGTTCCAGAGCCTTTCCGGATCGTGTCCGGCCTTGACCAGCTTTTTCCTGGCCCTTTTCAGCCGTTTTTCGGCGGCATAATTACCTTCGATATAGTGGCAGGTCGGAAACTCACATCCTGCCACCAATACACCGGCAGCACCCAGTTCAAAGGGCCGCTGCATCATCTTCATCGAGACCCGTGCCGAGCACATCACACGGATAAGGCGTGCGTTGGACGGATACTGTAGCCGGCTGACACCGGCCATATCCACCCCCCCCAGGGCGCACCAGTGACAGACGAAAGCAATGATTTTCTTATCAGCCGCTTCTTCAAGGGCGGCTTCGACCTGAGCAAAGACCTGATCATCCGAATAGTGGACGATATTGATGCATTCGTTGGGGCAATCGGCGGCACAGAGCCCGCATCCCTTGCAGAGGGCCTTGATGACGTCCGGGTTTTCTTCTTCATCCACTTTTATGGCACTGTACGGGCACCGTTTGGCGCACAGGCCGCACTGCGAACAATCCGTCAGATCGATATCCGCGACGATTCCTTCGGTTTCGATGTAGCCTTTTTGCATCGGAATGGATGCTTTCATGGCAGCGCCGATACCCGCCTCACTGCTTTCTTTAAAGGTCATCGGGGCCTTGGCACAGCCGGCAAGGGATATCCCGTCCGTGGCAAATTCCAGCGGTCCGAGCTTAACATGAGATTCCTGGAAAAATCCGTCCGGATTCGTCGATACCTTCAGCTGGCCTTTAACCTGTTCGACGGAATCATTGCCTTTAAAGGCTGTGGTCAACACAACCAGGTCGGCGGAAAGTTCGAATTCCCTGCCCACCAGCAAATCATAGACCTTTACTTTAAGATTACCGTTTTGTTTTTGAACCTCGGGATAGCGATCCTCCGGAAATCTTAAGAATTTTACACCCAGAAGTTTGGCTAACTGTTGGGCGGTGCCCTCTTCTTTGATCAAACTCATATCCCGATATAGAATGTGGACGTTGGCATCTTTGCATAACCGTTTAATGGCAATGGCATTTTTTACCGACGTATGGCATCCGATATTGCAGCAGCCCCGGGTTTCATTTTTGGAATTCACGCAGCTAACCATGACCACGTTTTTCACATCCCCAAGCCGTTTGTTTCTCAATTGATTGTCGAGCTGAAGCTGGGTGATCACACGGGGATCATTGCCGTACTCAAACTGACCTTGCGGTTCGAGCTCCTGCATCCCGGTTGCAACAATTATAGTTGATATACCAAGCATTTCTGAAGAGTTATTGGCATTATGTTTAAGTGTAACTTTATAATTCCCAATGTAACCTTGAACAGATTCGATCTGCGTATCCAAGAAAATTCTGATATGGGGATGCGCTTGGACCTGGTCCACCCTGGCCTGTATCACTCTGGCTGCCGGAGCTTTATGGTTGTCATGGGAAATAAAGCAGATCTGATTCAATACGCCGCCCAGCCGCGGTTCTTTTTCGACGAGGTAGGCATTGAATCCCTGGTTGGCGACACTCAAGGCTGCATTCATACCCGACATACCGCCGCCAATCACCAGGCAATCGGTCTTAACCGGAAGACGGATTTCCTGACCTTCTTCAAGCAGAGCTGCTTTGGCCACCCCCATTTTAACCAGATCCTTGGCTTTTTCGGTGGCAATTTCGGGCTCTTTCATATGAACCCAGGAAACCTGTTCGCGGATGCTGACAAATTCCAGTAGATAAGGATTGAGGCCGGCTTCTTTCGTGGTCCTTTTAAAAAGCGGCTCGTGGGTTCGCGGCGTGCAGGATGCGACCACAACCCGGTTGATTTTGTGCTCCTGGATGAGCTCCTGCATCTTGGTCAGATAGTCGACAGAGCAGGACCAGCGCCCCTCATCGGCCATGACGACATGTTCCAGTTCTCTGGCGTACGCCACAACTGCCGGTACATCCACTACACCGGCGATATTCGTACCGCAGTCGCAGACAAACACACCGATTCTGATTTCCTCGTCACCCATCGGTTCTTCCTTATGCAAAAATCACATTCGTTCGATTAACAATCAATACATTATGGCAGCGCGCTAAGTGCATAGCGCAGAGCGTTAAAAAAGAATTTCTTTCCTTGGTCAAACGCTTTGCCCCATGCCCTATGCTATAATTCATACTGAAAACACCACCCACCGGAACAAGGCGAAAAGACCCGATTAGGGATGTGAACTTACGGCCTTCAAACTGGCCGCCGTAGCCTGTGCCACCGATTCGGCAATATCGATCGGACCGGTGGCACCGCCGCACAGATAGATCCCCTCGACGTCGGTTTCCAAGGGCGCCAGCAGCGGATCCTTTTCTTTAAAGTAACCCAGTTCATCCAATTTAATCTTCAGTGCCTTGGCCAATCTCTTGTTGCGATCATTGGCCGTGATCCCGGTGGCCAGCACCAACAATTCGACTTCGTGCGTTTGTACTTCTCCCGTGTCCAGGTTTTCATAACGCAGGGTTAAATTCTTGGTTTGCGGGTCTTCAAAAACTTCATAGGGCCGGCCTCTGACATACCGCACATCGTTCTCATGGGCTTTGCGGTAAAACTCCCAGAAGCCTTTGCCGTATGCCTTTAAGTCATTATAGAAAATGGTGGTTTCCACCGAAGCATCGTGTTCCCTGGTGATAATTGTTTGTTTGGCGGAAACCATACAGCAAATTTTTGAGCAATACGGCGTGCCCCTGCCATCTGCCAGTCCCCGACCGGCACATTGAACCCAGGCAATCTTCCTGGCATGTCGCTTATCCGAAGGCCGAATAATTTCGCCGGATGTCGGGCCGCCCGCATTCATCAGTCTTTCGAACTCGGTGTTGGTAATCACATTTTCAAATTTATCGTAGCCCAGCAAATCGCCCACCGGAGGCGCATTTTTTATGCCGGTTGACACAACAATGCTTTTTACCTCCAGGTCCAGTTTTTTATTGGACTGCCAGAGGGTGATGGCCTTCTTGCCTTCTTTTTCACAGGCCTTCACACACAAGGCAATCGGACATTCACGGCACTGGCTGCAATCTACGGCGCAGTCGCCGATACAGGCACCCTCTTTGCGCATCTCGCCGAACCGGCAACTGGGGTCAACCGTGACCACATTTGGGACTGCCTGGGGAAAGGCCATCGAAACCAGCTTGCGCATTCCACCGACCTTACCATCCAGCGGATCAGCTACACTCACCGGACAAGCCTCAACACAGGCCCCGCATCCGGTGCATTTTTCCTCATCCACGTATTTGGCCTTTTGCATCAGTTTGACCTTGAAGATCCCGTTGGTTTTTTTGACTTTGCGGACTTCGGTGTTGGTTAATATTTCAATATTTTCATGATTGTCGACTTCATACATCTGGGGGGCTTCAATACATATCGAACAATCATTGGTGGGAAAGGTCTTATCCAGCCTGGCCATCATACCGCCGATGCTCGGCGTATCATCGATCAGGTAGACTTTGGTCCCATATTTGGCAGCGTTCATGGCGCAATTTATACCGGCAATACCGCCGCCGATGACCAGAATTGAATCACTCATTTCCTTACCTCAAATGTTCCAATTTTTTTTACTAATCTCCAAAAACCGGTTATAAAATTTTAGATTATGTTCGAGGGCAAGGAATGAGGCGGTTAAAAAGCGGAGCTTTCATTTCGTGGCTGGAAGCCACTCCCACAATTTATTTAAGTCCCGCATCGCCTTTTTTAACATCTACTAGATATGTGGGAGCGGCATCTTGCCGCGATATTATAGCATTTGAACCGGCTCATAACGCAGCCATCGGACATAAGATGAAGTTCTATAACCGGTTTTTTATATTTCTGTGATTATTATGGCCTTGGATTTACATACCGCTGTACATGTCAAACATCCCATGCAGTTTTGAGGCCTCACGGGAATGGCCTTATGCGGCATTTCGAATACATCCACAGGACACATCTTTAAACATTCCTCACAGGAATCGCATTTATCCGAATCCACATACACCAGATATATCTCGTAATTTCTCAACCTCTTGGGCATCGTTATTTTCTTACACGGGCTTTCGATATCTAATAGTTATTATTGTCTTTCAGGCACAGGGCCTGGGGCATGGGGCACGGCGTTGACAGAATTGACACATGTATTCTCACATATTCTCTCCTTGCCCCATGCCCCTATCCCCATGCCCTTTACCGATATTTTTCTATGGCCTTCTTAAATCCCGGCATCGAATTTTTAATGACCTCATCATCCACGCAAAAAGCAATGCGGAAATGGCCGGGTCCGTCAAAACCAGTGCCGGGCACCACCAGTATCTTTTGTTCCTTTAAAGCATTTACAAATTCAATATCATCCGGGATCGGGGAACGCGGGAAAAGATAAAATGTCCCCGGTGGTTTGATGAAATCGTACCCGAAGCCGGCCAGTCCCTCGCAAAGCATGTCCCTTTTGCGGGCATAATCGGAAATTTCGACGCTCAACCCTTGCATGCAGGCAACAACACGCTGCATCAACGCCGGCGCATTGACAAATCCGAGGATCCTGTTGGCCACCGCCATGCCGGAAATCAAATCGTTTTTATAGGTGGCCGCCGGATTGACCGCAATAAAACCGATGCGCTCGCCGGGAATAGAAATGTCTTTGGAGTATGAAGTTCCGATAATGCTGTTCTTATAGCTGGTAAAAATGCTGGGAACCTCAACGCCGTCGTAAACGATTTTGCGATAGGGCTCATCTGAAATTAAATAAATCGTGCGGTTATATTCCTGGCCCTTCTTTTCCAACAGTTCACCGAGTGCCAGAAGATCTTTCTCAGGATAAACCTGGCCGGTAGGATTATTCGGCGAGTTGATCAATACCGCCTTGGTATTGGGATTGATGGCCGCTGACATCGCATCCAGATCAAGCTGAAAATCGGGTTTGGTTGGAACCGTTTTCAAGACCCCCCCGTGATTGTCGGCATAGAATTTATACTCGACAAAGCAGGGAGCGGGTGTCAGGACTTCATCGCCGGGATCAAGGATCGTTTTTAAGGCAACATTCAGGGCGCCCGATGCCCCACAGGTCATCATCACTTCCTTATCTGTGACCGGCGCCTTCTGCTCTTGCGCCAGATAATCGGCCACAGACCCGCATACCATCGGATAACCGGTATTGGGCATGTAGCAATGATCCCCGAGTCCGCAGGAATCCACCGTATCCCTTAAAATTTCGTTGAATTTTTCGGGGGGCGGCAAATTGGGATTGCCCAGGCTGAAGTCATAAACGTTTTCAGGCCCATACTCGGCCTTCATTTGAGCCCCCTCCTCAAACATCTTGCGTATAAAAGAGGCCCGGGAAATGATGTCTTCAATTTTTTTTGAAATTGTCATTTTTAATAACTCCACTCAAATATCGCGGCAAGATGCCGCTCCCACTATTGACAATGAGAGGTGGGAGTGGCTTTCAGCCACGAATAATAGGTGCAATCTGCTATGCGTTAGCCGTCTTCAAACTCCCGCCATTTATAGTCGATCAATTCCAGCAGCACCCCATTCATCTTCTTCGGATGAACAAAGGCAAACTCACAGTCCCTGAAAGGCCGAGCGCCGCCGATAAAAGGATACTCTTTTTCTTTTAATTCTGCCATGGCCGCGCGGGTGTTGTCGACGTTAAAGCTGATGAGCATGACACCCTCACCTCTTTTTTCGATAAACTTGGCGACATCACCGTCCGGAGTGGTCGATTCCATTAGCTCAAACCCGATTTCGCCTACCCAGTATCTGGCGACCTTGATTTTTTCAGGTTCATCAATATATTCGTCGTCCGGCTTTGATTTGCCCAGGACCGGCTCCCAGACCTTTCTGGCCTCATCAAGGTTTTTAACCGCTATACAGATATGATCGACTTTATTAACTTTCATTGATGACTCCTTGTATTTAAGGGATTTGCGGTTGGCCGGTTTTCAAATTAATCGAACCTTTTATACCCGAAAAACTCGAAAACCGTGAATTCAAGAAACATATGTCTTCTGTTTCCGCGCCTGGCTCCGGCGTGAATCCACTTAAAATGTAACCTTTTCAAGCGGTATGGTGATCGCTTCATCCGGGCAGATACAGCCGCACTCATTGCAGTCTTCGCACAAAAATTCGGTTACCACCGGCCGGCCGTCCTGTACGCGGATCGCCTGATCCGGACAGACTTCAACACACAGAGTCGAAGTGTAACCCCCACACATCGTGCATTTATCCATGTCAATTTGAGCTGCCATAAGATATCTCCTATCACTCAGAAAGGGAATAATGGAAGCATGGAATGATGGGTTCAGCTGATCCGGATCGTTTAAATTAAAATTAGATTTAAATCCTTTTCGTACCCAATATTCCATTATTCCAACATTCCAGTATTTCATGAAGAAATTATATTTATATAACTAAATTAAATACTAAAAAACATATCAACTACGAAAGTCAAAGAGCGGATCATTCTGTTTTGGACAGCTTCATGATCGTTTCGCCCTCTCCGCGCGAAATGGCCTTTTGGAGTTCGATCTTCAGGGAAACGTTCATAAAAAGACTGACATCTTCCAGGATGGCCTGGTACATCCTCTCGCGGCACAAAGCGATCTCTTCCATCGGCGCACCGTATTCCTTGGCCCAGGTTGGCCATGGATCACGGGAACATTTGATAAAAAGTTCACCGGGATTCTCGCCTTTTTCAACCGAGGCAAGACCGCCCTCTGTGTTCCAGAGTCCGGCCAGAGATCTGGCCAGGATCATCAAGAAGCCCTCCTCGCCTTTCAACCAATTCATGCGCGGCAGGAAGCTTTTGCCGATATCCTTGCCAAACACTTCCGCCGCCCTTAAAGCGACATCCAGCGGTTTAGTATCTTCGCCGGCAAATTCAATGGCAACCTGCCGCCAACGATAATAGGTTTTACCGATTTCATTCTGGGTGCTATGCAACGTTCTCCACATTTTGTTTATTTCTTTTTCAGCATCGACTGGCATGGTTAACCTCCTTATTTTATAAGCGAATACCGACACGGTAGCCGTCATGAACAGCGCTGGACAAATTCCGCGGAATCAGTGCGTCACCGATAACGAAAAGTTCGATACCCTCGGATTGAACCGCCTTTTTCAAACTCTCGTTTGGCCCTCTATCGCTGATCACCAGCGTATCGCATTTGATCGGCCAGCGAACCCCATCGTAAGTTTTAGCGATGATGCCTTCATCGGTGACTTCTTCGATATCGCAATCATTATAAACCGTTATTCCGTTTTGGCGCATGTAGATCATATAGCGCCATTTAAAGGAGGGGTTGACATCAAAACCGGCTGATTTTTCCTTGCCGACGATGGTTACCTTTTTGCCCTGCTTGGCCAGATGTAAGGCACAACCGATTCCCGGTTTACGGTTTCCATAGATAACTATGGTTTCACCGACCTCGGCTTTTCCGCTCATCACATCCAGAAGATTCACAATCTTCTCACTATCGCCCCCGGGAGCCTCAATTTTCGCATATACCGGACCGGTGGCCAGCACAACGGTATCCGGCATTTCGTCTTCGATCAGGTCATCGGTTACCTCGGTGCCCAGGTGGAAGGTTACCCCGGCCTGTTCGCACATGGCCTGTTGATATTCAACACAGGTCCAAAGCTCATCATCACCGTAAGGTGCGCTTTTGGCTTCATTGAGGGTGCCGCCGATAACGTCCCGTTTGTCATAGACATGCACATCGTGGCCTCTGCGAGCCGCCGTGTAGGCACATTCAAGGCCCGCCGGACCGGCGCCGACGATCATGACTTCTTTTTCCTCTTCGGCCGGCTTGGGATTGGCAAACTCTTCCTGCCACTCATGCGCACAAACCGGATTGATATAACAGGTCATGGGTGCATCCCGGAACAACCTTGCCAGACAGAGATTACAGGCCACGCAATGCCGGATTTCTGCCTCTCTCCCTTCCGCCACCTTCTTCGGCATGTGCGGATCGGCAATCATCGAACGGCACATCTCCCAGATATCCAGCTCGCCGGCGCCGATTTTTTCATTTGGAAGACCCGGTTTGAACAGGCGGTAGGCCATCTGAATGGGGATATTCACATGCTCTTTCGCCCGTTTGGCCAGATGAATCCAGTTGCCCATGGGAATATCCCGGCTGATGACCGGATAAATGGACTCCTGCCACCCCAATGTGCAGCTGATATAGTCTGCCCCGGCCTCCTCGGCAATCTTATAGGTTTCCATTGATTCTTCCGGAGTATTGCCGCGCACATCATCCAGCAGTTCTTCGGAGCACAATCGAATACCGACCGGAATATCCGGTCCGCAAACTTCTTTAACACCCTGGATGATTTCAACTGTCGCCTGCATTCGGCCGCGGATATCGCCGCCGTACTCATCGGTGCGGCGGTTGGTATAGCTGGATACGAAATTCGAAATCAGATACCCCACAATTCCGGAAATCTCCACGATATCAAAGCCGGCTTCGATACCCCGTCGGGCAGCATCGATGTGCTGCTGAATCATTACCTTAATGTCATCTTTGGTCATCTCCTGTACGGGTTTGAAAATCCTCAGGCGCTGGGGAACGGCTGAAGGCCCGTGGCAGTAATCCGTTTCGACGGCCCCCACGCGACCGCAATCCATCAATTGATAACCGGCAACGGCTTTCTGTTCATGGATCGCATCGGCGATCCGTTTTAATCCGGGGATGAACTTATCATCCCAGGCAGCCGCCTGGCCGACATAGCCCTGGCCCTGGCGTTTCTCATCCATGTAAACACCCTGCATGAAGCACAGGCCGCCGACAACGCCGATGGCCCTCTGGCGCATATACTCGACCCCGGCATCGGTGACGAACCCGTCATGGCCGTTCAGATTGTCCTCGGTCGCCGCATACTTGATTCGATTGGGTATTATGAGATTCCCAATTTGAATCGGCTTGAACAGGTGGGGGTATGTTTTGGCCCCCGGGTAATCCGAATAATCCCATTCAAATAGTGTTTTGGCCATTTCATATCCTCCTTTTTATATTTCAGTTCAAATGAACAGTTGAATTGGAGCGGTCTGCTTTGAACGCACTGACGATTAGATTGAAGGTATTGTCCAGATTATCAAACAGTGAATAGGACATATCTTTTAACAGCCAGCGGGTAATGATGTGATCCATGGTTCCAACAAAAATATCGCGCGCGATGCGCGAGTCGAGATCCGGTTTCATTTCGCCGCTTTTTAAACCCTCTTCAAATATGTCCACCAGATAGGAATAAAGCTTTTTAACGTTGGCGTAGACTTCGGTATTTAAAAAATTAGCGTTGGTTTTCAAGAAAAGGTAAACGATCTTCGCATCCAACGGTGCCTGTTCGACCCGCCGCAGGTACCACCATAAATATTTCCGCAGTTTGTTTTCCGCACCTCGGACGCCGAATAACTGTTCATCCAGATCCTTGAGCAACTCGGAGACCCAGAGATCCGGTATTGTCAGCAGCAGATCCTCTTTGCCCTGAAAGTATTCGTACAGCGCCGCTTCAGATAGTCCGGCCTGTTTTGAAATATCGACGATGGTTGTTTTCTGGTAACCCTGCTCGGCAAACAGCTTTTTTGCAGAGTTAATAATCCGTACGCGCGTATTTTCTTTTGAATTATTTCGCGCCATTCTGTCTCGGGTCAATGAAGATTAATTTTTATTAAATTTAGAAAATTTTTAAGTGGTTACAACTTTATTTGAATGATCGCAGCAAGTTTTATGAATGATACTAATATATATTCCAATTAAATTGGTTATTATTATTAAAAATTGCTGAAGATCCGGGAAGAAAGGCGATAGAAAAGCATATATTACCGGTATAATTTATTTTTATTAAGTTTATAATATACTAAATTTTATGTTAATATTAAAACTTCTAAATTAATAACTAAAAAAACCTAATACTATTAGGGTTTAATTGTGTCAAGGAAAAAATGAGGATATCTAAAACCTGAAGTAAGACGAATGGACGTCGAGACCTGGTGATTGGAACAATGCGCAATGAATAAAATTCACGACTGTTTGGCTCTGTTTTTGTTGTGGAACGGGGTCATTCTCGCTTTTCGGGTATAATCAGGACATTATTCAACGTCCCGAAACAATTGGGAACTGTCTGTTCCTCTTTTGTTCCCTCCCGCCATTTGCCGTCCACCAAAAACTTGAATTCATACCTTCCAGGAAGAAAAATTAAACTGGTCTTCCACCGTCCATCCGCATCAAGTTTCATGGGACTGGCTCCGGCATCCCAATTATTAAAATCTCCCACCAGGGAAACCTCGCTTGCATTGGGTGCCTTTAATGAAAACATAACCCTACGTCTGAAACTTTTCTTTTTTGATTCTTCTTTCGGCATGAATGATCACTTTCACTGAATCCGATCCGGCCGCATCTCTCTCGACAGGCTAAATGGTGCCCCATCTCAGATTCACTTGATTTAAAGGTATCTTTTTAGAAAACCAAATATAACGAAAATACGGATGAATTGAGAATTATACAGCTCCGGCAATTTTACAGGTATGGAAGGAATAGCGCAAGATTTTTAATGGGTTGATACATATTGGATTTCAATTATTGATTGGCCCTCTGGTGTTGAAAGCTTGTCAGGATCTCAATCCGTTGCTCGGATGTTTTCTGGATATGGTCAATCTCACTTTCATTGAGGTGTCGGTATTTTCCGATCAGTGATAGAAACTCCTTTACCGGCAGCGGGTTATCAATGGGATGGGTAAATTCGAGTCGACCTTCCTCAAGTGAATACTCCCACAAAGGCACCAAATTTGCTTCTACCGCCTTGCGTCCGATTTCAATCAACTGATTCGGCGGGAAACGCCATCCCGTGGGGCAGGGAGAAAACACATGGATATAGGCCATCCCCTTTTTGGAGGCCTGCAGGGCTTTATCCAGCTTGGCGTAATAATCTTCCATAAAGGCCAGTGATGCCGTGGCGACATATTCACAATTGTGCATCAACATAATGACCGGCAGGTATTTGGCATCTCTGGTCTTGCCACGCAAATTCGCCCCGACAGGCGTTGTTGAAGTCCAGGCGCCGAAAGGTGTTGTGCTGGAACGCTGAACACCTGTATTCATGTAACCCTCATTGTCTACGCAGATATAAATCATCTGTTCGCCGCGTTCGGCGGCTCCCGAGAGCGATTGAAATCCGACATCAGCGGTACCGCCGTCTCCCGCTAAAGCCAGCATGGTCACATCGCGCCCGATGCGATTATAATAGCGCCGTGCCCCGGCCAACATGGATGCCGTGTTGGTTAACAGGGGATGAAACACCGGGGTTTTGGTCCCTGTAAGGCCGTTCACTCCAACGGTGCCCACACCGGGGATACATCCCGGCGGGGTGGCGACGACGGTGTTCGGCCCTATTCTTCTCAAACTGTGGCGGATCAAAAGCTCGGAATTACACCCCAAACAGGCCGAAAGTCCGGGAACAAAAAGATCTTCAAGTTCACCCCATTTGTTAAAAATATCGGCGGCGGTAACCCATTCCAGAGCGCCCGGCTTGCAGGCCTTCACACAACCGGGATCACCGTCGCAATAATCGCATTTCATCACCTTACCGGTTATGGGGTTTGCGGTGATACCGGCATAAGAACACGCCAGCGTGCATAGCTGGCAATTCACGCAGCGGGTTTCATCCCATCGAATGACACCGCTGTCTTCATCTTTCGCAAGGGCCTTGGCCGGACAATCCATGACACAACGGGGTTCGCCACACTGTCTGCACTGGGCAATTCCATAAGATCCGGGAATTGTATCCGCCACGATTTGGATGCGCGAATGTGCCGGTTCGACAGTTTCGGTATGAAGATACGAACAGGTTTTTACGCAATCGTTGCAGCCATCACATTTATCCGGGTAAAACGCGATAGTATTGTATCCTTTTCCCACGGTTGATACTCCTCAATTATGTCTACTATATTTTTAGTTAGTTAGCGCCACAGTTTTGACATCAAAAGACGGCCGGTTTCCAGTGGCGCACTGGTAAACCCTTCTTTGACATCCGCTAGATCCACTTGCCGTTGAATCAATTCGCGCAAAATTCCGGGATCCAGCCTGGCATTGATCGCCGAAACGCCGACCAGGCGGTTGTTTTTAAATACCAGTTTTTGGTAGCGCTGACTGCTGGGCAAATACACGGTGTTGACTTCGACGTCGTCGGTCGATTCCGTCACCGTGGCCAATCCCAGCGAAAATCCGTGATGACCAAAAAAGTTAAATACATTTAAGCCACTGCTGCCCAGATAGGGTTTCAAGGCCGGGTCTTTCACCATATCCATACCCGCAATACGGCCCTGAACAGAGGCATTCGGCAGGGTTGCATTGATGGTTTTGCCCGCATCAAAAAAGCCGGGAGCCTGCGCAACGTCGCCGGCGGCCCAGACATCCTTGACACTTGCTTGCATGTTTTCGTTTACCAGAATACCCCGGTCGACTTGAATATCGGAACCTTCCAAATAATTTATCCGCGGCCGTACACCGGTTGCCAGCAGCAATAGATCTGCTGAAATCACACTGCCCGATTCCAGTGTGACCTGACAGCCTCCGTCGTCAGAGGGTGAAATTTTTGATACCCCGCTGCCGATCGCCAGCGTCACGCCATGATCACTGAATATGCTTTCAATCATGCGCGCCGCCGCACCATCGAAGTAAGCAAACAACGAAACCTGCCTGCGTATGATAAGTGTGGCCTGTAAACCGGATTGCGCCAGATTTTCGGCCGTATGCATGGCAATGAGCCCTGCGCCGATCACTATGGCGGATTTGGCTTTCTGAAAAGATTGCCGGAGCTTCAAAGCATCTTCAAGCGTGCGTACCACTTGATAAGGGATACTATCGATACCGGGAAAAGAAGGGATGGCCGCATCTGCACCGGTGGCCAGCAGAAGCTTTTCGTAATTGATTTTTTCTCCCGATGCGAGGCTAACCCATTTTTGATCCAGGTTGATACCCGTAACCGCCGATCCGCTCTTGAAAGTTACGGATAGCCGATCAAAATAGGACTGATCCCTCAGATGGATAGACTCAGCGGCCACTTCTCCGGAAATAACATAGGGCAAAATAGTCGGTGAATATGGCAGGCACGCTTCGCGGGTGACCATTGTAATGGTGCCGTTTTCATCCTGCAATCGAATCGCCTCTAAAGCTGCAAGTCCGGCATGACTGCTGCCAATGATCAAATATTGGGTTTTGGAAATCTTATTCTTATCCTGCATATCAATCCTTCTCATTTATCCAAATAGGTTCCCCGGGCACATCGCCATCGAGCGCACGCGCCGTGGCTGCAATAACCTTCCGAAAATGATCGATGGTAATGTCCGCACCGGCAAGACCGCCGATAAAGCTAACCGCCGGAATTTGCTGCGGCAGACGATAAAGTGTTGCCATCAGCTCCTGGAAAACCGGCCCTGAATTCCAGCCGAAAGATACGGCGCGGTCCACGACGCCGACAGCCTTAATTTTAGATACTGCATTCAAAATGGCCTGCTGTGGGTAAGGACGGAAGGTTTTGACTTTAATGAGCCCCACTTTTTCGCCGTCTTCCCTGGCCGCATCGACGGCATCCTTTCCGGCACCGGTCATCCCCCCGATGGTCACAATGGCATAATCCGCATCATCCAGACGATACTCTTCGACCAGCGGTGCGTATTGACGCCCAAATTTGTGCCCCCATTCTTCATGCGCATCGACGATCACCTTCAAGGCATTTTGCATACTTCGGCAATGGCCTTTACGGTATCTGGCAAACAATGACGGTCCGATTCCGGTGGCGCCCCCCGTAAGCGGATCAACGGACATGGGCCTTTCCGGGTCCAGAGCGACATGCCAGTTGGTATTCTTCTCACCCAAAAAAGCATCGACGTCAGGCGGGTCGGGAATTTCCACTTTTTCAACGCCATAGGAGAGATAGTTTCCGTCATGGCATACGTTCACCGGCAGCATAACATCACGGTTTTCTGCAATCTTATACGCCATGATGATGGTGTCCAAAATCTCCTGATTGGTTTCACAATACATCTGGATCCATCCCACCTCCCGTACCGTCATCGCGTCCTGTTGCCCGCCCCAGACAGATTGCGGCGTTATGCCGTCCCGGGTAACGATTGACATCACAATCGGAAGTCTCAGGGGCGGTGTTCGAAAATAAGGCTCAAACATGAACGCCAACCCCTGGCCGCAGCTGGCTGTAAAGGTACGGGCACCTGCCAGACAAGCCCCCTGCAGGACTGAAAGCACGCTGTGCTCGCCTTCGACATCCATTAAATCCGCTTCGATTATTCCATCGGCGACAAATTGCGAAATGTTTTCCGCCAGAGAGGATTGCGGAGTGATGGGATAAACTGCTACCATATCCGGCCGTGCACGGGCAACGCCCCAGGCCGCTGCTTCGTTTCCATCACAAACAATCGTTTTTGGCATTGGCTACTCCTCTTTTTCTTCGAGCATATTTACGGCATGGTGCGGACATTCTTTAGCGCATACACCGCATCCCTTGCAAATATCTAAATTGGCCTCAAACCACCGTTTTTTCTCTTGTATGCATTGCGTCGGGCAGTACATCCAGCACGTCCCGCATTTGACACACTTATCACGATCCACCACAGGTCTTTCAGCCCGCCAATCACCGGTTTTTAGTTCGATAAGCTTGGTCGCGATCGGGCACATGTCGTTCGGGATTTTTGACTCATCAAATGGCTTCTTTGCCTGTCGTTTCATGGGGCTTCCTTTCAAGCGATTTCATGCACCGCAGTTTCCTCAAAGCCGCGTTTGACTGCCTTGATGTTTTGATCCAGGGCAGCATCTCGAAACGCCACCGATCCCATGCCTTTATTCAACGAATCCAGCTTCACAATTCCGGTGGTGCGGGCAAAAACCCCCAGCATGATCGTATTGGTAATCGGTTTGCCGAAGATTTCCAGAGCGAGCCCCATGGCATCGAAAAGCCCGACTTTGGATATGGATGGCGGAATCTCAAGCTGATTTACAGATTTTTTAGTGGTCTGTATCCAAATCCCATCCGGGTTCATGCCTTCAAAGATGTCCACGGCTCTGCCAAGTGTCGGATCCAGACAGATAACACAATCCGGATGATAAATATTGGTGACCTGTCGAATGGGCTTATCGTCAAATCGCAAAAATGCTGTCACCGGTGCGCCCCGTCTTTCAAAGCCGAAGGCGGGAATTGCCTTGGCGACTTTGCCCTCTTCAACGAGGGCTTTGGCTAAAATCTTAGCGGCCAGAACGGCCCCCTGCCCTCCGCGTCCATGGATTCGAATTTCGTACATGTTATTGCTCCTGGTATCGTTGCATCATCTGACATACTGTTTGTATACAGAACGTACCCATTCAAAAAGCATATAGCCTAATTGGTGTCAAGCAAAATTTGATCAGTGGAATCGTTGCAGAAAGCAGGCGCACTATATTTTAAAAGCTGCTTACATCTCCAACAAATGCATCCTGCCGCATTTTTTCCAGGTGATTAAGAATATCCTTTGTGACCGTATCGAGATGGTCCTCAACCATCTCTTCTGCCGCAGTTGAATCCCTGGTCTGGATGGCCTGGAAAATTTTCATATGTCCCTGTCTGGCTCTCTCGGCCAGCTCGGGAACATGGATGCAGGCCAACCGGAATCTAAGCGTGTGATCACTAAGGGTTTGGCTGATTTTATACAACGTTTTACTGCGGGCGGCCCGGTAAATAATCTGATGAAATTCAGCATCCAGGTCCATCATCGATTCGGTTGCACCGCTTTTCAGTATGTCGTCCGTTTTTTGCAAATTCATTTCGAGCCGCTGAAGCTCTTCAGGCGTAATCTTTTCGATCGCCCATTTTACGGCGATTTTTTCAATTGCAGTGCGTGTCGTAAACAGATCCTTAATATCGCTTTCGGAGGTTTCTTCAACAATATAACCCGCCCTGGGGATCGAATACAAAAATCCTTCCAGGGCAAGCTTTTGTAATGCTTCCCTTACCGGCGTTCGGCTGACTTTCATCTCTGAAGCCAGCGCGGTTTCGACCAGCCGCGTTCCGCTCCTGATGGCACCGGTGATAATGCCATTGCGAAGATTACGGTAAACTTGCTCGGTCAAAGAACTTTCTTCTTTTTCGACAGGTTTAAAAATCTGCATGGCATATCCTTTTTCCAAAACTTTGCAAAAAGTACTCCTGCAACACTTTTCGGATACATTGTGTATACATTTGGGCGCTCCCTGTCAAGCTAGATCTAAAATAGCCGTAAAATCCTTCGAAGCGTTCGCCAATTGTAGAATTCTATGGTATAAAAGGAAGACCCTAAAGGTTATTCACCTTGATACGTTAATACCTGAATTTTGCCCCACTTCGCGGGATGAAGCATCTAATTTTATGATACCAAGGGGCTCCTCATGAAAATTAATGAATATATGAAAGCTTCCGACGCGTGGGAAAGTCAGGTAACAACAAGAGAGCGGTGTTGACATAACACCTGCTTTTTATGATAAGAAATACCCATGGAATCTCTAATTGCCTGTCATGAATGTGATTTGCTGCATCAAAGACAACCCCTTCCCCCCGGCGGAACGGCGAGGTGTGTCCGCTGCGGAGCAAAGCTGTACAGCCGAAAGCCCAACAGCCTGGACCGCGTTCTGGCATTAACGATTGCAAGCCTGATTCTCTTTTTAGTCGCCAATACCTATCCGTTTTTGACATTTAGACTGGAAGCCCAGGTTCAGGAAACAACCCTTATATCAGGGGTCATCGAGCTCTATCATCAGGGGATGTGGATTGTGGCAGGGGTGGTCTTGTTAACCAGCATACTCATGCCGCTGCTGGAGCTGACGGGAATGCTGTATGTGCTGGTGCCCTTAAAATTGAATCTGCGTCCCTGGAAGCTTCCTCTTTTTTTCCGTCTGGTTCGCAGCTTTAAGCCCTGGGGGATGATGGAGGTCTTTATGGTCGGCATCCTGGTTGCCTTTGTAAAACTGGCCAAAATGGCCACCCTTATCCCGGGCTTAGCGCTTTATGCATTTATGGTGCTTATTTTTGTACTGGCGGCTTCGGCCGCAGCGCTAGATGCGCATATCGTTTGGAACAGATTAGAAAACGCTGATGAATAAATCTTCGCTTACAGCTTTGAAAGCTTCGCTGGTCAGTTGCCATAGCTGCCATCTGCTTTGCAGGGCAGCGTCTGTTTTAAAAGGTGCCCAAGCGGTTTGCCCCCGCTGCGGTGCAACGCTGCACGCCCGCAAACCCAACAGCATCGCCCGAACCTGGGCGCTGGTGATCGCAGCCTTCGTTTTCTACATACCGGCCAATGTGCTGCCCATCACCCGCGTCATCTCTTTCGGAAAGGCCCAGTCGGACACCATCATGAGCGGTGTCATCTACTTCGTCAAATCCGGCAGCTGGCCGATTGCGCTGGTCATTTTTGTGGCCAGCGTTTTCGTGCCGCTGCTGAAACTATTCCTGCTCACGTATTTGTTGATTTCCGTGCAGGTGAAATCCCGCTGGCGCCCAAAGGACCGTACCCGTCTTTACCGTATCACCGAAGCGGTGGGCCGTTGGTCAATGGTCGATATATACGTGGTGACCATTCTGGTAGCCCTGGTCAAACTGGGCGCGCTGGCCACCATCGAGGCCGGCCCCGGCGCAATTTTCTTTGCCGGGGTGGTGATTATTACCATATTTGCCGCCATGAGCTTTGATCCCAGGCTCATATGGGATGCACAGGAGCCAAATTATGAGTGAACAAAACAAAAATAAACCCGAACTTCAGGATTTACCGCAAGCAGTTGTTCAGAAAAAAAAGCAGATTTCCATTGTCTGGCTGGTTCCTATTGTCGCCATTCTGATCGGCGGATGGCTCGCATACAAAGGCCTGTCGGAAAAAGGCCCGAGCGTTACGATCAGTTTTGAATCTGCCGAAGGGCTTGAGGCCGGCAAAACGAAGCTGAAGTATAAGGATGTCGACATCGGTCAGGTCGAAACCATCCGATTCAACACGGATCTGTCCCGGGTTATTGTAACGGCCGGACTCGTAAAGGAAGCCGAGCCCTACCTGACCGAAAACACGCGATTCTGGGTGGTGCGCCCCAGAGTAACCGCCAGCGGCGTCTCCGGGCTGGGAACTCTTTTTTCAGGCGCCTATATCGGTATGGACCCGGGAAAAGAAGGTGCACCTGAGAGAATTTTCAAAGGACTCGAGATACCCCCGGTTGTTACCACGGGGATGCCGGGCCGCGATTTTCTTCTAAGGGCAACCGCCCTCGGCTCACTGGATATCGGCTCTCCGGTCTATTACCGGCAGATACAGGTGGGCCAGGTAATCGGCTATGAATTGGACCAACAGGGGCAAGCCCTGAGCATTAAGATATTTATCAACGCACCCCATGACAGACTCGTTTTCAAAAACACGCGCTTCTGGAACGCCAGCGGATTCGATTTGAAACTCGATGCCAGCGGGCTCAAGCTCAATACCGAATCCCTGGTGTCGATCATGATGGGCGGCATCGCGTTTGACACCCCCACCAGTCTTGAAGCCGGAGGTCCGGCTGAAGAGGGCCAGGTATTCAGGCTCTACGAAACCCACGATAGTGTCTCTGAAAGGACATATACGGAAAAAAAGCATTACATATTGCATTTTAACGAATCGATCAGAGGCCTGACCGTTGGTGCCTCCGTGGAATTCAGGGGTATCAAGATCGGGCACGTTGTTGACATCAAAGCGGAATATAACCAAGAAACGCTCTCTCCGCAGATTACGGTGCTGATCGAAACCGAACCCCAGCGCTGGAATGTGACCGGCGAAGCCGACGTGGACCAAACCCAAATGGATGGACTCGTCGCCAAGGGACTCAGAGCCCAACTAAAAACCGGGAGCTTGCTCACCGGTCAGCTTTTCGTTGATGTAGACTTTCATGCCGATGCCCCCAAAGCCCAGGTTAAATACGGGGGACAATTTCCGGAGTTTCCGACCATACCGGCCCCCTTGCAGATTATCACCACCAGAGTCAATCAGCTCCTGAACAAGCTCGAAACGGTGCCGATAGAGCAGATCGGCAAAGACCTGGGGGATACCCTTAAAAACGTCAAAGGCCTGTCGGAATCCAAAGAACTTTTAGAAGCTGTTCAGGCGCTGAATCAAACCCTTCAACAAACCCGGCAACTGGTGAAAAATTTAGATTCAAATATCGCACCGGCGATCAGTTCGACGCTGGACCAGGCGCAGAAAACTTTGGTCTCGGTCGAGGACACATTGGGCCAGGAATCACCCTTACAGCACGAAATGCGGCGAGCGATGAAGGAGTTGGGAGAGGCCGCGCGTGCCGTGCGTATTCTTACCGATTACCTGGAACGACATCCGGAAGCCCTCATTTACGGGAAAGGAAAAGAAAAATGATGCGCATTGGATTTCTTAAGGAAGTCGCTTTGGTGTTTTTATTTGTCGCCCTATTGCTTGCCGGATGTGGTGGCAGCACCCAACGGGTACAATTCTACACCTTAAATCCCCTAACCGGCATGCAGGGCCAGGTAAATACAACTGAAAGCGATCAGAAGCTTTCCATCGGTGTCGGCCCGGTGGAGATTCCTGAAATCCTTGATCGCCCCCAGATCGTTACCCGCAGCGGTCCGAATAAGCTGAACGTAGACGAGTTTCACCGCTGGGCCGGCCGCCTGGACCAAAGTGTCGGTCAGGTATTGACGGAAAACATCTCTTTGCTGCTCGGCACAGATCAGGTAGCTGTATATCCCTGGCAAGCGGATTTCAAACCGAGTTACAGGGTTGCGCTGAAAATCAGGTACTTTGCGGGACAATGGGGCAAAGATGTCATGCTGGAAGCGATCTGGCGGGTGACAGGCCAGCAGAGCCAACAGACAAAAACCGTGCGAAAGTCTGTTATTAACGAGCCGTTACCGGCAGAACCGGACTACGAGGCCCTGGTTGCGGCCCAGAGTCGGGCGATCGCCCGGCTTAGCCAGGAAATCGTTAAAGAAATACAAAATCTGCAATCAGGCAAGAACTAACCGCAAGAACCCATCAAAATTGAGAGCTTTCAATAAACGACCAGGCCAGGTCACTGGTTTCCCGGGCAAGTTTCCCTCTTTGTAATGCATGGGTTGAACTGGCCGTTCCCATGAGCCCCCGCTTATAAACACCCTGCAGAATGCTGGATAGGCGAAAAAATGCAAAGGCCATATAGAAGTTCCAATTGGGTATGCCCGGCCGACCGGTTCGGCGGCAGTATTCTGCAATGAATTCCGACTCGGTGGGAATCCCGCTTCCCGGTCCAGCAATACCGCTTAGACTGGGGCTGCCAGCCTCTTCAAAGTGGTAAGGCCCGCAGCTGTATGCCAGATCACCGAGGGGATGGCCCAGGGTGGACAGTTCCCAGTCCAGCAACGCCAGCATCTTCGGCTCGTTCGGATGAAACAGCATATTTTCTAAACGGACGTCACCGTGGGCAATGCAGCAGGTGTCATCCTCCGGCACGTTTTTGGGCAAATAGGCCATAAGCTTTTCCATGGAAGCAATGTGGTCGGTCTTCGCCGCCACATATTGCTTGGACCATCTTCCGATCTGACGCGCAAAATAGTTTCCGGGCTTGCCGAAATCAGATAAGCCCAACACAGCGTAGTCGACTGAATGCAAAGCCGCCAGCACCCGGATCATCTCAAAATAAATAGCGCGGCGCACCTGCGGCGACAATCCCGGGAGGGTTACATCGGCAAACAACCGGCCATCAATATATTCCATCACGAAAAACGTCGTTCCGATCACCTCCTCGGCTTCACATAGAAGATACATTCTCGGCACCGGCACATCTGTGTGCTCAAGCGCCTTCATAACGCGGTACTCTCGGTCCACCTGGTGCGCGGACGGCAGGAGTTTGCCCGGGGGTTTTTTGCGCAGCACATATTTGCGAGCACCGCAATTCAACAAAAAGGTCGGGTTCGATTGCCCGCCCTCAAACTGCAGAATACTGAAAGGTTCGCAAAAGCCATCCAGTTCGGCTTTCAGATATTCCGCTAATGCGGCCTCGTCGAAACGGTGCGCCTCCCTTACCGGCGTCAATTTGGCCTCGGTGCTCATGATTCTTTTCTCAGCTCCAGCCTGGCAATGACTTCACGATGCACCTCATCCGGGCCATCGACGATCCGCACGGTCCGGACATTGGCATACGCCGCGGCCAGCCAGGTGTCATTGCTTACGCCCATTCCGCCGTGAGCCTGGATAGCGCGGTCGATGACTTTGAGCGCCAAATTCGGGGCGACCACTTTTATCATGGCAATTTCGGTTCGCGCCACTTTATTGCCGACCGTATCCATGCGGTGGGCGGCATAAAGTGTCAGCAGCCGGGCCTGGTCGATCTCGCAGCGCGAGCGGGCGATGTCCTGGCGAATCTGACCCATTTCAGCCAACGGCCGTCCGAAGGCTACCCGGTTTTTAACCCGGCGGCACATCTCCTCCAGGGCTCTTTCCGCTACGCCGATGGTGCGCATACAGTGATGAATCCGACCCGGTCCCAGGCGTCCCTGCGCGATTTCAAATCCCCGGCCCTCTCCGAGCAGAAGATTAGAGACCGGAACACGCACGTCCTTAAATTCGATCTCCCCATGTCCATGGGGCGCACCGTCATAACCGAAAACCGGCAGCATGCGTTTAATTTTCACACCCGGCGTATCCCGGGGCACGAGAATCATGGACTGTTGCCGGTAGGGATGCCCTTCGGGATCGGTTTTGCCCATGAAGATAAAAATCTCGCAACGCGGATCACCGGCGCCTGACGACCACCATTTAAGGCCGTTGATGACATATTGATCGCCGTCGCGGACGATACTGGCTTCGATATTACGCGCATCCGAAGACGCGACTTTGGGCTCGGTCATACAGAAGGCCGAGCGGATATCTCCCCCCAACAACGGCTTGAGCCACCGGTCCTTTTGTTCCCGGGTGCCGTATCGCGCCAATACTTCCATGTTGCCCGTGTCCGGGGCGGAACAGTTGAAGACTTCCGAAGCCCAATACACACGCCCCATGATCTCGCACAACGGAGCGTATTCGTAGTTGGTCAATCCGGCGCCGTGCTCGCTTTCCGGCAAAAACAAATTCCACAGGCCCTCCTTTTTGGCCCTTTCTTTTAATTCTTCGATCAGCGGAATGATCTTCCAGCGATCACCCTCGTTGAGTTGCCGAAAATACTCCGATTCGCTGGGATAAATGTGTTCATCCATGAATGCCTTGAGCTGTTCCTGCAAATCCCTTGCTTTGTCTGAAAACTCAAAAAACATAATTTTACTCCCTCATTCATAATTGGCTTAGATGAATTAAAAGATATTCGAACAAAAGCAAGCTACTCAAGTTCATATAGACAGTCAATATTTTTTTGGGATTATCTATAATTCTAATAAAGATTTCAGGCGGTAAGCCAAAGATTAGCTTTAAAAAATAGCTTGACAACAGAATGAGGATATTAATATATCACAAAAAATAAAATTACCGGTTTTTATGCACCTGTCACATCGAACACTGGTTGGAGTCTTCATTTTATGGCTGCAAGAACCGATAATCATTCCTCACAAAACCACAAAGTCCTCAAAAATCCGATCAAAGGGGCTGCTATTTTGAAAGCAGCCGAAAGCATTTTTGCCAAAAAGGGGTTTCACGAAGCCACCATTTCCGAAATCGCCCGGAAATCAAAAGTATCCGAAGCCACTATTTACGAGTATTTCTCTTCCAAAGAAGAACTGCTTTTTTCGATCCCGGCTCGCATCACCCAGCAGCACGAAGAGAAAAATCACGAAATCCTGAGTTATCTCCAGGGTGCCGCGAACAAGCTGCGATTTTTGGTTCACCGCCATCTGGGCCTGTATGCTGAAAACCCGGACTATGCCAATATCGTTATGCTGATCCTCAAGGGGCATCGCAATTTTCAAAAAACCGATGCCTATAAAATCGTCCGGTCAACTGCCAGAATCACCACTCAGGTTTTGGAGGAAGGCATTCAAAACGGAGAATTTCGTTCCGATATTCAACCCCATCTAGTGCGGGCAATGATCTGGGGCACGATTGAGCACCTGGTGACGCGAAAATGCTTGCTGGGCAAACCCGATGACCTTTTGGGATTAAGGGACGATATCATCGACACCATATTTAAGGGAATCCTCGTGCCTCAAAAAGAACCCACCATAAATCTCAAGGTCAATATAGAAGATAACCTTAAACAGAAAGGAGGCAGGTCATGAAAAGACCGATGATACTGATGACCACCTTGATGGCGTTTTTGATTGCGATGACCATCAGTTTTCCGGCCATGGGCGCCAATACCATAAAAATCGGGGTGATCGGACCGATGCAGTTTGTGCAGGGCAAGGGCCACTGGAACGGCGCCACCATGGCTGCCGAGGAAATTAATGCCCGGGGCGGCGTCAAGGTCGGTAAGAAAAAAATGAAAATTGAATTAATCAAGGCGGATTCGAACGAATTTTTAAACCCGACCGACGCCACCAATGCCATGGAACTGCTGCTTTCCCGCGATAAAGTGGATTTCGTGGTAGGCGGTTTCCGGAGTGAAGCCGTTCTGGCGATGCAAGATATTGCCATGGACTACAAAACAATCTTTATTGGCTGTGGCGCCTCACACACGCAACTTTGCCTTCGGCTGGCCGAGGATTATGATCGGTATAAATACTGGTTCAGGCTCACCCCCTTCAATGACCAATTGTTGGGCAGAACCACGTTTATTCACCTGGGCACCGTGGGGGCCATATTGAAAAAGTCGCTGAACATACCCCAGGTAAAAGTGGCCATTGTCGCGGAAAAGGCCATGTGGGTCGATTCGATGATTGCCGCCGCTAAGGGATTAATCCCCAAAATGGGCATGGAATTAGCTGGTGTATGGCAGCCTTCCCAGGCCGCCACAGACGTGTCCGCCGAGCTTTCGGCCATCCAGCGCACAGAAGCTCCGCTAATTTTTACGATCTTTTCTGCATCGGTAGGAATTCCTTTCGCCAAGCAGGCCGGAGAGCTCAAGATCCCGGCGGTACAGGTCGGCATCAACGTCGAGGCCCAAAAAGACGGTTTCTGGGAAGCCACCCAGGGTATGGGCAACTATGTTATGACCATGAATACCTATGCCCGGGGTGTTGAACAAACTGAGCTCACCAAGCCGTTTGTGGACAAATACATTGAGAGATTTGGGGAGACACCCACCTACACGGCGGACACATATACCGCTATCATTCATATGCTGGCCCCGGTTATCGAGCAGGCCGGAACGCTCGATGCCAACAAGCTGATCCCGATAATGGAAACCCGAGAGTTTATCGGGACGGCGAACCTAGTAAAAATGGTGAGCACCCCTGAAGGCAAACCGATTCATGACCTAAAATGGGGACCGGGTTATGCAACCAGCCTGGGAGTTCAATGGCAGGATGGCAAACTGGTTGGCGTCTGGCCGAATAAGTGGAAAGCCACTCCCGAAGCGCCGGAGATCACCTATAAGGGTATTGTGCCCTATAAGATTCCGCCGTGGGTGATCGAAAAGTATAAAAAATAACACTTCTTTAAATCTTCCCGCCCCTTGCACTTTCTTTGGGTGCAGAGGGGCGGGAGCGTCTTTATGCATGAGGGCATATGGCACTGGATATAATTATCGCCGGTTTGATCAACGGGAGCACCTACGCCCTTTTAGCCATTGGCTTTTCCTTGATTTTCGGCGTGGCGCGTATTGTTAATATCGCCCACACCGCCTTTTATATGGTCGCCTCTTATTGCATCTTTTTGATCGTCCAAAAATTTGGATATCACCCCATCGTAGGGATGCTGGTTGCCGTCCCCTTGATCACATTGCTGGGGCTCATCTGCTATAAGCTTTTCATCGATCCCATCCGTGAACATGAAGCCGCGGTTTTGATTGGAACCATCGCCCTGGCGATTGCCATCCAGGAGATCATGCTGCTTATTTTCACGGGGGACTACCTCAGTGTGCCCGCTCTGATTCAGGGATATTTCACGATTTTTGATGTAAAGGTTTTTTATCAGCAACTTCTAACTTTTGTGGTCGCTCTGATAATTCTGGGTGCGCTCCGGCTGCTCTTAATGAACACCAAGTTGGGGGTGGCGGTCCGCGCCACAGCGAATGACAGAGAAGTCGCCAACCTGATGGGCATAAACGAGAGCCGGGTGGCCATGATCACTATGGGTATTTCAGTCGGGCTGGCTGCCGTCACCGGTGCGGTGGTCGTTCCCCTCACGACAATTTCTCCTTTCATGTGGATGCACCCGCTGATCATGATGATGGCCGTTGTTGTCCTGGGAGGATTGGGCAGCATCAAGGGCAGCTTTGCGGGGGCCTATATCCTGGGATTTGCCGAAGCACTGGTAGTGTTCCTGATCCCCATGGGGGCCTTTTTGAAAGGCTCGGTTGCCCTTTCCATAATGATCCTGGTGCTTTTAATCAGACCGGAAGGGCTTTTCGGTATTGCTTTTGAAGAAGAGAGATAGGCATGGGTATGCTTGGATATTATATTCGCAAGTTCTGGATGTTCGTTAAAAATGAAGTGCTCGTTCTTCCCAGCCGGATTATGGTGTTTTTGTTTTTCTTAGTTTTGCTGCTGCTGCCTGTCTTTACTCAGGACCCCTACCTGCTGCGCATCCTGATTTTAACCAGCATCTTTGCCATTTTGGCTGCCAGCTGGGATCTATTGTCCGGTTTTACCGGACAGATGAACTTCGGCCATGCCCTTTTTTTCGGTGTTGGGGCTTATACGGCTGCCCTTCTGAATTTGCACGCTCACCTGCCGCCCTGGGGAAGCGTCCCCGTTGGCGCCCTGGGTGCAGTTCTGGCCGGTCTGATCATCGGCATCCCGTGTCTGAGGCTCAGGGGCACCTACCTGGCACTGACCACATTAGCCTTTCCGATTATCTTGATGGGAATCGTTTTTACCATCCCTAGTATCACCGGTGGTGAGCTGGGGATATCCGGTCTGGAACGCCTGGCCCGATCCCGGGTCGCGAACTATTATATCACCGTGGTAATCATGCTGGTGGTGTGCACCATCATGTGGAAGATCACCAATTCGAATACCGGTATCATTTTCCATGCTATCCGGGAAGACGAGGTCGCGGTCAGATCCTCCGGCATCAACACCACCCGGTACAAGCTGCTGGCGTTTTGCCTCAGCGGGTTTTTTGCCGGCATCGCCGGCGGACTCTATGCGCATTTCATGCGAATTGCCGGGCCGTCAACCTTAGAGGTGTCGATGTCATTCCAGGTAGTTATCTGGGCAGTATTTGGCGGCATTGTGACCATCTATGGACCGATCGGCGCAGTTTTTATTCTATATCCGTTACTCGAGTTCTTCCGCTTTTGGCCGGAGTACCGTACCCTCATGTTTGCGATCGTCATTTTATTAATTCTGCTTTACATGCCGGATGGCTTCTTCCCGTGGATACGAGATAAAATCGAGACCGAATGTCCGCGATGTAAGATCAGAAATATCGCCACACGCAAGACGTGCCGCATATGTGCGGCTGAGATTGAATAGAATGCGAGGTTTGCAATGGACCCCAAAGATGTGTACATGTCCAAACCCTGGTTAAAGTTCTATCCCGAGGGTGTTCCTGAAAATGTGGATATTCCCGAAATATCCGTTCATGAGCTGTTTGATCAAGCTGCAGATAAATACCGGAGCAACACCGCATTGCTTTTTTATGGCAAGAAGATCAGTTACGAGAAACTTAAAGAATTGATCGACCGTTTTGCAACGGCTCTGGCCCATCTCGGCGTAGTCAAGGGCGATACGGTATCCTTGCTTCTTTTAAATTGCCCGCAATATGTTATCGCCTATTTTGCCGCGCTAAAAGTCGGGGCAAAGGTCACGCCTATCAGCCCTGTTTACACCAGCAAAGAGGTAAAACACCAGCTTGAGGATAGTGGTGCCGATACCATAATATGTCAGGATATCCTCTATGAAAATGTGGAGAAGACCGGCATTGCCCTCAAGAATGTAATCCTTACCAATATCGCTGAATATCTGCCCCCATTTAAAAAGCTTTTAGGGAAAAGTGCCCGGGGCAAGGTCTACGGTGAAATGCACGTACCGACCCCCAAAGTCATGGAAAAGGCGGGGCTTCATCAATTTCAAGCTTTGATTAAGAAACACTCACCAAAGCCACCTCAAATCGAGATTGAGCCAAGCAAAGATATCGCCGCCCTGCCTTACACGGGAGGAACGACCGGGCTCCCCAAAGCTGCCGTTCTGACCCATCGGAACCTGCTCGCCACTCAGGCTCACGGCAATGCCTTCTGGCCCCAATTATCGGATCGAGAGGTGGTTATTGCCTTCCTACCTTTTTTCCATATTTATGGACAGGCTGTCGTGATGATCTCTAACCTGATTCAAGGTGCCACTCTCGTCCTTTTCACCACACCGGATATAGATGACATCCTCTCGGCTATGGAACGTTATCAAGCTTCCGCTTTTTTTGGGGTACCCACTTTGTTTGAATACCTTAAAGAGCATGAAAAAACAAACCATGTAAACTGGAAGAGACTTAATATGATCGGTTGTGGCGCGGATACCCTTCACGAATCCACTATTAAAGCCTGGGAGATGCGCACCGGCACAAAGATATTAGAAGGTCACGGCATGACCGAAACCACCTCTCTAAATCACGCCAGCCCTTACCATAGACCCAAGAACGGTTCTTTCGGTGTACCCGTTCCGAATGTCCTGGCTGCTATCGTTGGTCATGATAGCACTGAATTCCTGCCCTCCGGGGAGGTGGGTGAGCTCATTCTCAATGGCCCCAATGTCATGCAGGAGTATTGGAACAGACCGCAAGAAACCCAGGAGGCCATCATTGAAATTGATGGTAAAAAGTGGTTCAGAACCGGAGATCTGGTCCGTATGGATGAGGAAGGGTATTTCTACTTCTTTGATCGCAAAAAGGATCTGATCAAGTATAAAGGCTATTCCGTATTTGCACGGCACGTGGAAGAAGTTCTTTACAAGCATCCGCAGATTAAAGCCGCTGGAGTTGTGGGTATGCCCGACCCTGCAGTGGGGCAGAACATCAAGGCCTATGTGGTTTTACAAAGCGAGGCCAGGGGCAAGGTCTCGGAGGAAGAAATCATTGAATTTTGTAAGGAGAATCTGGCGCATTATAAGGTGCCTAAAATTATTGAGTTTCGAGGTGAGCTGCCCAAAACCGATGTGGGCAAGATATCGCGTCGCGAACTGAGGGAAGAAGCAGAGGAAGCCTGATATGAGCCAGCCGTTTCTGGAAACTGAAGAGCTGACCAAAGAATTCGGGGGCCTGCGCGCGGTCAACAGCGCCACTTTTTCCATGGGCCGGCATGAAATTATCGGTTTGATCGGACCCAACGGCGCGGGTAAAACCACCCTGCTGCGCCTGATCACCGGGATTCTGAAACCGGATGAAGGCAGTGTGTTTTACAAAGGCCAAGAAATCGTCGGCAAAAAAACTTGGGACATTGTCAATCTGGGCATTGCCTGTACGTTTCAGAACATGCGGCCGTTTCGGCGCCTGCCGATTATTGCCAATGTCATGGTCTCCTGCCTGAGCCCCCGGGCCATGAAACGCGGCGAGTGGATCAAACGGATTGAAGCCAAGGCCATGGATGCATTGGAGTTTGCCGGCATATCCGATATGGCCCTGGAGAAAGCCTCAACCCTTTCTCAGGGGGATCTGAAACGGCTGGAAGTCGCCCGGGCCATCGCCACCGAGCCCGATTTGCTCCTTTTAGACGAACCTTTCGGCGGTTTAAGTCCGGCAGAGACGGAATTGATGGCCAAGTCCATCAAGCGACTGCATAAAGGCGGCCGCTTCGGGCGCTTGCACAGCGAAGGACCGGCCATGATTATTGTCGAACATAAGCTGCAGCAGTTGATGAAAATCGTCGATCGCATTATCGTACTCAACTTCGGAACCATCATTGCTGTGGGAACTCCTCAGGAAGTTGTCAATAACCCGCAGGTCATCGAAGCCTATTTAGGTGAAGGGGGTGTCTAAAAATTGATGCTTGAAGTCGCCAATTTGACGGTTCGTTATGATAAAGCGGTGCTAATTAACAATTTGAGCATGGGGGTTGATGAAGGCGAACTCGTCAGCCTGGTGGGCCCCAACGGCGCCGGAAAGTCCACTTTGCTCAGAGCCATTACCGGTTTAGTAAACTGGCAAAAGGAGATCACCCGTCGATCTGCCGGGGAAGACATTTCCATCGAGGGGACCATCCGCTTTATGGGAGAACGGATTGATAAGATCCCGGCCCATAACATCGTCAAAAAAGGCTTGATTCACTGCCCCGAGCGCCGACGCCCGTTTCGCGAGATGTCGGTTCTGGATAATCTATATGCCGGCGCCTATCTGGAAAAAGACAACAGCCGGAATCAAAAAAACCTGGAAAGCGTATACCAGTTGTTTCCGGTATTAAAGGCGCGATCGAAACAAATCTCGGGGACGCTGTCCGGCGGTGAGCAGCAAATGCTCGCCATCGGGCGCGCCCTGATGTCCGGGCCCAAACTTTTGTGTATCGATGAACCCTCCACCGGGCTCGCGCCGATTCTGCGGGCAGAAGTATTTGAAAAAATTTCTGAAATCCAAAATCTCGGCATAACGATCCTGCTGGTGGAACAGGAGGTCAGCACGGTCTTTAAAATGGCTTCACGCAATTATGTTCTATCATCCGGCAAGATCATTGCCGAAGGGACGGGTGAACAATTGCTCCAGGATGAGGTCCTGCGGAAAACATATTTAGGTCTCTGATCCAACCACCTGCTACCATGCTAACTAAAAATTATTGCCTGTCTTTATTTAATGCCTTCTAAATTTTTTATGACATCCCTTCACAAAAGGTTATCGTTTCGTTATGAATGAAAAATTGCAGCTAAAGGCTGGTATCAGTATGACAAGGACTGAAATAAAGTGAAGGGATCGGAAAAAAGTTAATATGGATCAGGTATTTGAGGGAACCATTAAAATCCGATGTCGCGTTCTCTCGACAAATTTATTAAAGCCCTAACAAAGGAATCTATTCATGCAACTGGAAAACATTATTTTGACAAAACAGAAATATTCAGCGATCATCACCATCAACCACCCGCCGGTCAACGCCTGGAACTGGGCCACGATGCAGGATTTTGAAAAGGCGCTGAATACGATCGAAGATGATCAAAACATGCGGGTGGTTATCATCACCGGCGCCGGTGAAAAATGTTTTTCAGCCGGCTTTGACGTCAGCGATGCAGGCAATTCAGATAAAACGAGCCCCAAAGCCCGTGAGCTCTGGCGCCGCATCGACCGTTTCCCGAAACCTGTAATTGCCGCCATCAACGGCTACGCCCTGGGCGGGGGCCTGGAACTGGCCATGTGCTGCCAGTTCAGAATTATGGTGGATGCTCCCGAGGCCATGGTCGGCCTGACCGAACTGAACCTCGGCATTATCCCGGGCTGGGGCGGCACCCAGCGTTTGCCGCTGCTGGTTGGGAAAGCAAAAGCGCTGGACATGATCCTTTTCAGCAGGAAAATAAATGCACCCGAAGCGCTGGAAGCAGGGCTGGTTGATCAGCTATCTGTCCCGGGGCAGCTGATGGATGATGCCCTGGCGCTTGCCGAAAAGCTGGCACAAAAGCCGCCGCTTGCCGTTAATTGCGTTTTGAGATCGATCGCGGCCGGCGCCTATGAGGGCCTGGATGCCGGCTTGAAAGTCGAAGAAGAAGGAAGCAAATTGGTCGGACAGTCTGAAGATTGCAAAGAAGGCTTCAGCGCGTTTCTGGAAAAGCGCAAACCGGTTTTTAAAGGTAAATAAGACTATGCCCACAGGAGAAGATGGCCCTATGCATATTTTTGGATCCAGGGAATTAGTTGAAGCGGTCCTTAAAAAGGACCTTTGTACCGGCTGCGGGGCATGTGTTGAGCTGTGCCCATATTTTAAGAGTTATAAAGGCAAAACGGCGATGCTCTTTCCGTGCACCCTTTCCCAGGGACGCTGCTTTGCTTTCTGTCCCAAAGCGGAGGTCGATCTGGACGTTCTGGCAAACCGATTCTGGAAAGCCCCCTACGAAGGCACTCCTTTGGGAAAATATCGCAATGTGCTGGCGGCCCGGGCGGGTGAAAAGATGGAAAACGCAGCCTTTCAAACCGGGGGGACGGTTTCGGCCCTGATGACCCTGGCCTTAAAGGACGGTATCATCGATGCCGCAGCACTCACCGATCGAAATGACATGGTCGCCGTACCCCGCCTGATTACCCGTGCCGAAGACGTTTCCGGATGTGCCGGTTCCAAGTTTATGGCCGCCCCTACCCTGTCGGTTATCAACCGGGGCGTAATCCAGGGGTATGCGCGCATGGGCGTCGTTGGAACTCCCTGCCAGCTTACGGCGATAGCCCAGATGAAAACGAATCCCCTGAACCGGCAAGATTTCAAAGATGCGGTGGCGTTGACGGTGGGATTGTTTTGCACCTGGGCCGTGGATACCCGTAAACTTCTGCCCCTGCTGACCGAATGTATCGGAGATGCCTGCATTCAGGGTATGGACATGCCGCCCCCGCCTTCGGAAATCATGGTGGTCGATACGGATGACGGCAAAGTGGAAATTCCTCTGGAAAGAATCCGACCCCTGGTGCCAGAGGGCTGCCATGTGTGTCCGGACATGACGTCGGAATGGGCTGATGTTTCTGTGGGCGTACTCGAGGGCGAACCCGATTGGAACACCTTGATCATCCGTACGGAAGCCGGCGATCAACTCGTCAAAGACGCCTGCAATCGAGGATACCTGAAAACCAAACCGCTGCCGGCTGAAAATCTCAAACATCTTTGCATTGCCGCCGCCAACAAGAAAAAACGCGCACTGATTCGCGCGCGTGATCAGGGCTTACTGAACACCACCGCCAAGGACCGGCACTCGGTTCTACGGCTTCGACCCGAAATTTTAGAGACAATAATTGACACCGCTAGGGAGGAATGATGTCACACCTCTTGGAAGCTAAAGCCGGAGACCGCCGACTGTTGATGGGCAACGAAGCCATCGCCCGCGGGGCGCTCGAGGCCGATATCAGCGTCGCTGCGGGATATCCCGGTACGCCCTCGTCCGATATTATAGAAAGTCTTGCCAGGGTGGCAAAAGAGAGGCACCTCTATGTGGAGTGGTCCACCAATGAAAAAGTCGCCCTGGAAGTGGCGGCGGCAGCGTCTTTTGCAGGTCTCAGATCAATTTGCGTCATGAAACAAAACGGGGTGAATGTCGCCTCTGATTTCCTGTTGCACCTGGCGGGTTCCGGTACCAGAGGCGGGCTGGTGCTGGTGCCCTGCGATGACCCTGGTGCGCTCTCGAGCGCCAATGAAGGCGAATCGCGTCATTTTGCACGAATGCTGGAGATTCCCCTGCTGGAACCCGGTGATTTCCAGGAAGCCAAGGATATGATCAAATGGGCTTTCGAACTTTCCGAAGAAATCCTGAATGTGGTTATGGTCCGCAGTGTCACCCGTTTATCTCACGCCAGCGGAAGCGTTGTGTTCGACAGCCTTCCTGAGACGGATAAGACGGCGGTTTTCAGATTCGACGGACCTTACCTCGACCCCATGAAAGGGCCGGTACTCAGTTTGCCGGTCACGATAATGCACACCCGGCAGCAGGAAAAACTTAAGCAGGCCGTGGCTAAATTCGAAGAATCACCATTCAACACTTATATAGGTCCGGAAACCCCCGAGCTTCTAATTATCAGCAGCAGTGTGTGCCATCTCTACAGCAAAGAAGCCATTCATATCCTGGGATTAACTGACCGTGTCGGGTTGTTGAAAATGGGGACGACCTGGCCCCTGCCCCCCAAACTTATGGAAAATTATTTGGGGCTCACCGACAACATTCTGATCGTAGAGGAAGTCATTCCGTTCCTGGAGGAAAATGTTAAAATCCTTGCCGTTGAACTCGCCCCCCAAATCGGGATCAAAAAGTTTTTCGGTAAAAAAGACGGCACCATTCCCACGGTGGGCGAAATGAATCCGGATCTGGTAGTAACGGCGCTTTGCAAAATACTTGCCGTCGAAAACGATGGCGTACCTGAAATTTATACCCGTCGCGCCCAGGAACTGTTTTCTGCCGGCGCGCCTCAGCGAGAAATGACATTTTGTGCCGGTTGTCCCCACCGGGCTTCATTCTGGTCCATTCATAACGTCCTTCAAATGGACAACCGGCAGGGATTTGTATGCGGCGATATCGGCTGCTACTCTTTGGCCATGCTGCCGACCGGGTTCAGCACACTGAAAACCCTGCATTCGATGGGCTCCGGAGCGGGTATCGCCAGCGGGTTTGGAAAATTAGGACCGTTTGGATTTAATCAGCCGGCGCTGGCGGTTTGCGGCGACTCCACCTTTTTTCACGCGGTTTTGCCCGCCCTGATCAATGCCGTGCATCACCGATCAGACATTACCCTTGTGGTTCTGGATAACAGCGGCACGGCCATGACCGGTTTCCAGCCTCATCCGGGTCTTCCGGTAGATGCTGCCGGCAACTCAGTTCCCGCTATCGATGTGATCCGCGTTTGCCAGTCCATGGGCGCCATTGTTCGAATTTGCGATCCCTTTGATTTAGAACAGACCCAGCAAACCCTTTTTAAGCTACTTGAACGAAAAGGCGTCAACGTATTGATATTAAAACAAATTTGCACTTTGAGCCCTGAAAAGAAGGCCGGGAAGAATTTTGAAATGACCGTCGATGAAGCGACCTGCATCGGCGAAAATTGCGGATGCAATCAGCTGTGCACCCGCGTTTTCAAGTGTCCGGGACTGATCTGGGACAAGCAAGAAAACGTATCTCGAATCGACGAAGTCATCTGTACCGGATGCGGCGTATGCGCATCCATCTGTCCATCCGGGGCCATCAAGAATAAGGAGGTGGCGTAAACGATGCCGGACGTCAGACTGAACAACGATCCTTATAACGTCATCATTACCGGCGTGGGCGGACAGGGAAATGTAATGGCCTCCAGGGTGGTGGGCGGCATGTTGTCCCGTAAGGGCTTTAATGTCACCATCGGAGAAACCTTTGGAGCATCCCAACGCGGTGGATCGGTGATGAGCCATTTAAGAATTTCGGCGGGCTCATGCTGGTCACCGCAAATCCCCAAAGGCAAAAGCCACCTGATCATCTCCCTGGAACCCACCGAGGCCATCCGGGTACTGAAAGATTACGGTAACCCGAAAGTTGCCGTCATTTGCAATACGCGGTCAGTCCATTCCATCGGTGTTATCTCCGGAGATCAGGTCTATCCGGACCTCAAGGACATTAAAGCCTGGGTATCGGAGTTATCCCAGTCGGCCTGGTTTATCGATGCAACGGATCGGGCCCTGAAAATGGGCAATCCCATTTTGGGCAATATCATGATGATCGGCGCGGCTGCCGGCATCGGCCTGCTGCCGCTTGATTGCAACGACTTTAAATCCGTCATTTGCGGAATGGTTGCCCCCGATAAAGTGGCGCTCAATGTGTCCGCCTATGATTTAGGCCGGCAAATGGTTAACTGCGGAAATGACTAAAGGAGAAAAATGATGAGCCTGCTAATCGTTGATGAAAGCAAATGCAAGCAAGACGGATTTTGTGCAAGAGACTGCCCCACGGCCATTATCCGCCTCAAAGACAAAAAAAGCTACCCGAAACTGGTATCGGCCGGTGAACAATTCTGTTTAACCTGCGGCCACTGCGTGGCGGTCTGCCCGCACGGTGCTATGAGCCATGCCAGGGTTCCCTTTGAGGATTGCGCGCCTATCCAAAAGGAGCTGGTCATCAATGAAGCCCAGGCGGTGCAATTTCTGCGCTCACGCCGTTCCACCCGCTTTTTTAAAGACAAGCCGGTCGAAAAACAAAAGATCCGGAGATTAATTGAGATTGCGCGATATGCGCCAACGGCCAGCAACACCCAGCTGGTTGAATGGCTGGTTTTCAACGACAAAGATACCATCAAAGGATTTGCCAAAATGGCGGTGGACTGGGCACGGGCCTTGCTCGAAAAAGACCCTCGAGCCGCTAAATTTCCCTATATTCCCGGGATAGTTGCTGCCTGGGACTTCGGTTATGATGCGGTGTTAAGAGGCGCACCGGCCATGGTTGTGGCTACGGCACCCAAGGAAGACCTAAACGGCACGGTAAATCTCAGCCTGGCGCTGTCTTATCTGGAGCTGGCTGCCCCCGGCGTGGGGCTTGGTGCCTGCTGGGCAGGCTTGCTGAAAGGCGCCCTGCTGGCCTCGGCACCGCTTCAAAAAGCCATCGGTCTTCCCCAAGACCATTCACACTATTACCCAATGATGCTTGGGTACCCCAAGGCGAAATACTTTCGCGTGCCAGAGCGCAAGCCGCCAAAAATCACCTGGAAATAAGCAATTTCGAGATCGACTTGATGGCTTTTGGGTAAGGGTAAAAGAACCCAATCTGAACCTATTGCCCGAAAGCCATCCGATGGCCACCATGCACAAAGACGACTTGCCCGGTTATCCAGCCGGCCTGTTCTGAAGCGAAAAATATCACAGCATTGGCAACATCTTCCGGCCGTCCAATCCGCCGCAATGGTATTTCCGGAATAAGCGACTGTTCTATTTCGGCATTTATGTAACCGGATTGCACCGGACCGGGCGAAACCACGTTAACCGTAATGCCATAAGGCCCCAGTTCGGCTGCAGCACTGCGACTGTATGATTCCAGCGCGTATTTACTGGCACGATAGGAAATCTCTTTAGGACATCCCCATGCACAATCCGCGCTAATATTGATGATTCGGCCCCATCGGGTCTTTCTCTCAATGATCTCGCGCGCAAACGTTGACATGAGCATGGCAACCGCCCGTGTGTTTACTTCGAAATGGCGATCATGGCTTTCAGCATTGATCGTTGCGATGGGGGGGCCATCCGCCCATAACGCTGGGTCTTTTCCCAATGCCTCGGGCGGAAGAAAGGTATCCGCCAAGTATTCGGCCGCGTTATTCACCAATATATCCACCTGACCAAACGCCATTTGCGCCTGTTCGAATAAACCATGAACGTTTTGCGGGTATCGCAGATCTCCCTCCCAGGACTCCGCTTTGCCACCGGATTTTCGAATGGATGCGACCACCTCATCGGCTGTTTTTTGTTGCTGCTCGAAAAAGAATCCTAATCCCGGCTCTGATAGATCGCTGTCCCTCTTTTTTCCGTCGGAAA